>Ga0208398_100310_pt1 | contig 38396 bp, 27 predicted proteins | sample LakWasMe79_HOW10_2_FD_183905 | JGI IMG/M metagenome (GOLD analysis project Ga0208398, IMG submission 183905) | Freshwater sediment methanotrophic microbial communities from Lake Washington under simulated oxygen tension - Sediment Metagenome... | ecosystem: Environmental > Aquatic > Freshwater >...
TGAGATTTTCTGATTATTTTATTTGTTTCTAATTAGTTGTAAATAAAACAATTAGGTTTTGGTCGTGGCGAATGTATTTAAAAAATTATAAGATTTGTATTTTTTTTATTTCAGAAGACTACTACAACGATATAGTGTTTATAATTTTATGTAAATCGCTATAAATTAATGAGTTCTATAGTTGTTTTTTATGAATTTTAATTAATTGCTATCATTTTTTCAATAATTCATAAAAACATTAAATATGATTTATTTAATAAATAATAATTTGATATTTCAAATGAAAATAAATAAGAATTCATCGAAAAAACAAAATACTGAAAGTGGTTGAAACAAGCAGATCTTTATAAAGTTTTACTGGAATTTTAAAGTTTTCTCTTTTTTTTAAATAGGAATCCATTTCTGAATTATAAGCTATCGATAAAGCTTATCAAGGAACTTAATAATTTTTTGTTAATACTACTGAGGAAACTTGTTTAATGCATCCGAATTGTTATTTTTGTTCGGTTTAAATTCGGAAAAGTGTAAGTATTTTGCTGAATTAATGTGTTTTAATTCATAAGAGTTTAAAAGCAATAAAATTGGTTTGTTTTAAAGTGTTCTGTTTAAGTAGAATTCTTTTTTTGCAGAAACAAATTCTATTTAAAATAATAATAATATAAAATATAAAAAATGCCTTCAAAAATTGTACAAATGAAATCCATAACCAATAAAGTTATGTTGACTTTTTTTCTTTTGTTTTCAGCTTTAACCTTTGTAAATGCTCAGGAAATTATAAAAGACAGTGTTGTAGCTGCAGTTAAACCAACGGCTCCTTCAGGGAAAAAACTTAAAATTGATGGTGTAGTAGCTACTGTTGGGGATTATATTATTCTTGATTCCGATATAGATAAAGGTTTTTTGGAAATTACAGCTCAAGGAGGTTCTACAAAAGATGTTACCAGATGTCAGATTTTAGGTAATTTGTTAGAGAACAAATTATATGCCCATCAGGCTGTTCAGGATAGTATTATTGTTAGTGATTCTGAAGTGAAAAGTATGATGGACGAAAGATTGAGTTATATGCTGGAGCAAATCGGGTCAATGGATAAATTGGTTAAATACTATCAAAAAGATTCCGAGGAAGAATTTAGAACCTATTTCTTTGATGTGTTGAAAGAGCAAAAGCTTACTGGAGAAATGACAAAGAAAATTGTTGAAAAAGTTGAAATAACACCTGAGGAAGTTAGAGAATTTTTTAAAAAGATAGCAGTTGCAGATTTGCCGGTTTTTGGTGCTGAATTAGAAGTTGCTCAAATTGTAATTAAACCGAAAGTTACCGATGCAGATAAACAAAAAGTAATTGATAAGCTGAACGGTTTTAGAAAAGAATGTCTTGAAGGGTCGAGCTTTGCGACCAAAGCTGTATTATATTCAGAAGATCCAGGTTCCAGTAAAAATGGAGGTTATTATAAAATGACACGTAAGACGCCTTTTCTCAAAGAATTTAAGGATGTAGCTTTTAGTCTCGCTGAAGGTGAAATTTCAGAACCTTTTGAAACAATATATGGATATCATATTATTTATGTAGAAAAGATTAAAGGACAGGAAATTGAATTGAGACATATATTGATATCGCCGGTCGTTTCTCAGGAATCTTTAAAAGAAGCCAAAGAGAAAATTACTTTGATTAGAAAGAAGATTCAGGATAAAGAGATCACTTTTGCGGAAGCGGCAAGAACAATGTCAGATGAAAAAGAAACAAGAGCCAATGGAGGGACTTTGGTGAATCCTAAAACACAGGATACACGTTTTGAATTAACAAAAATGGATCCTTCAATATACAGTCAGGTTTCTAATTTGAAAGATAATGAGATTTCAATGCCATTTTTGGAAGATGTACAAGGGAAAAAAGATTATAAAATCATGATTGTGACGAATAGAATAGATTCACACACTGCTGATTATGCTAAAGATTACATCAAAATTAAAGACTTGGCTTTAAAAGAAAAACAATTTAAAGCGATTGGAAAATGGTTTGATGCAAAAATTAAAGATACCTATATTAAGATAGTTGATGAATATAAAGACTGTACTTTTGTAAATAACTGGGTAAAAAAATAATTTTCATTAAATAGATAAAAAGAGTTAGTTTTATGTTTTCATAGTGCTAACTCTTTTTAATTTTAAAAAAAAAAATATAAAATGTCTGATGTAACAGCGATAAATAATTTAGTTGAAAAACGTAACGAATTAAAAAAAGAAATTGTCAAAATTATTGTTGGTCAGGAAGCCGTTGTTGATCAAATTTTACTTTGTATTTTTTCTGGAGGTCATGCGCTTTTGGTAGGGGTTCCCGGATTGGCAAAAACGTTATTGGTTAATACTTTGGCACAGGCTTTAGGTTTGGATTTTAAAAGAATTCAGTTTACACCTGATTTAATGCCTTCTGATATATTGGGAAGTGAAATATTAGATGAGAACAGACAGTTTAAATTTATAAAAGGACCAGTGTTTTCCAATATTATTTTGGCGGATGAAATTAACAGAACTCCCCCAAAAACGCAAGCTGCTTTATTGGAAGCAATGCAGGAAAGATCAGTGACTATTGCTGGGGTAAATCATAAATTAAGCTTGCCGTATTTTGTATTGGCTACTCAAAACCCAATTGAACAGGAAGGAACCTATCCTTTGCCCGAAGCACAATTGGACAGATTTATGTTTGCTATAAAGCTGGAATATCCTTCTTTTGAGGAGGAGGTTCAGGTTGTGAAGCGTACAACTGCAGATTCTGATACAAAGGTTAATGCGTTGTTTACAGCCCAGGAAATTATTGATTTTCAGCATTTGATCCGTCGGATTCCAGTTGCAGATAATGTGGTGGAATATGCAGTGTCGCTGGTAAGTAAAACGCGTCCTGATAATGCGCTTTCCAACGGATTTGTGAAAAACTATCTTGACTGGGGTGCAGGGCCAAGAGCTTCGCAGAATTTAATTTTAGCGGCTAAAGCTAATGCGGCTTTTCACGGAAAGTTTTCGCCGGATATCGAAGATGTAAAAGCAGTGGCAACAGGAATCTTAAGACACCGAATCATAAAAAACTACAAAGCGGATGCCGAAGGAATTTCTGAGGAAATGATAATTGATAAGCTGATTTAGAAGTAAAAAATAATAAATTATTGAAAAGTGTTGCATTCAAGTAAGAATGTAACACTTTTTGTTTTAACAATAGTTTTTGTTTTTGTTAAAATCCAATTTCCGAATTGCTGAATTTGTAAATTTGATAGGTGAAATATGCTTATTTCTCAATTTTACGCATTGAAATCTTTTATTTTGCAATAATAATTTTTGAAAAACCTACTTCTATTAAATTTTTTTAAATTATCATCTTTAATTATTAAATTTGCAGGACAAAAAAATAAAAACACTAATTATTATGGCTTTTGGTATTGAAACAATCAAGAAAATCTGCCATTAACAGACTTCAATTATGAACATTTATAACGATTACATCAAGGAGATCGAAGAACGAAAAATTCAAGGTCTTCACCCGAAGCCAATTGATGACGCCGAATTGTTAAGCGAAATCATTGCACAAATCAAAGATTTAAGTAACGCTAATCGAGAAGATTCTCTCAAGTTTTTTATTTACAATACTTTGCCTGGAACTACTAGCGCAGCTGGTGAGAAAGCGAAGTTTTTGAAGGAAATTATTCTTGGTGAATCTGCAGTTGCGGAAATTACACCTGCTTTTGCATTTGAATTGTTGTCACACATGAAAGGCGGACCTTCAATTGAAGTACTGCTTGATTTGGCTTTAGGAAATGATGCTGCTATTGCAAAACAAGCTGCTGATGTTCTTAAAACGCAGGTTTTCCTTTATGATGCTGATACAGATCGATTGAAGGAAGCATTTAAAAACGGTAACGCTGTTGCTAAAGAGATTATTGAAAGTTATGCACAAGCAGAATTCTTCACTAAACTGCCAGAAGCAGCTGAAGAAATTAAAGTGGTTACTTTTATCGCTGGTGAAGGAGATATTTCTACAGATTTACTTTCTCCAGGAAACCAAGCTCACTCTCGTTCAGACCGCGAATTGCATGGTAAATGTATGATTACTCCTCAAGCGCAGGAGGAAATTAAAGAGCTTCAAGCACAGCATCCTGATAAATCGGTAATGCTGATTGCTGAGAAAGGTACTATGGGAGTTGGTTCTTCAAGAATGTCAGGTGTGAATAACGTGGCACTTTGGACAGGTAAACAAGCAAGTCCATACGTTCCATTTGTAAACTTTGCTCCGATTGTTGGAGGTACAAATGGTATTTCTCCAATTTTCTTAACTACTGTTGATGTTACTGGTGGTATTGGTCTTGACCTTAAAAACTGGGTTAAGAAAACAGATGCATCAGGTAACGTTGTTCGTAACGAAAGTGGAGAGCCGGTTTTAGAGCAAGCATATTCTGTAGCAACAGGAACTGTTTTGACAATCAATACAAAAACTAAAAAATTATACAACGGAGATAAAGAACTAATCGATATTTCTAAGGCGTTCACTCCTCAAAAAATGGAATTCATTAAAGCGGGCGGGTCTTATGCTATTGTATTTGGTAAAAAATTACAAACATTCGCAGCGAAAGTTTTAGGTATAGATATTCCAGCTGTTTTTGCTCCATCAAAAGAGATTTCTCACGAAGGACAAGGTCTTACTGCAGTTGAAAAAATCTTCAACAGAAATGCCGTTGGAACTACTCCAGGTAAAATATTACATGCAGGTTCAGATGTTCGTGTAGAAGTAAATATTGTAGGTTCTCAGGATACTACAGGATTGATGACTTCTCAGGAATTAGAAGCTATGGCGGCTACTGTAATTTCTCCAATTGTTGACGGTGCTTACCAATCAGGTTGTCACACTGCATCTGTATGGGATAAAAAAGCACAGGCAAACATTCCTAAATTGATGAAGTTCATGAACAACTTTGGTTTGATTACTGCACGTGATCCTAAAGGTGTTTATCATTCAATGACGGATGTAATTCATAAAGTTCTTAACGATATTACTATTGATGACTGGGCTATCATTATCGGTGGTGACTCTCATACAAGAATGTCAAAAGGTGTTGCTTTTGGTGCAGATTCAGGAACTGTTGCTCTTGCATTGGCTACTGGTGAAGCTTCAATGCCAATTCCAGATTCTGTAAAGGTGACTTTCAAAGGAGAGATGAGAGAATACATGGATTTCCGTGATGTAGTTCATGCTACTCAGGCTCAGATGTTGAAGCAATTTGGCGGGGAAAATGTATTCCAAGGAAGAATTATCGAGGTTCACATTGGAACACTTACTGCTGATCAGGCATTTACATTTACTGACTGGTCTGCTGAAATGAAAGCAAAAGCGTCTATCTGTATTTCTGAAGATGACACTTTGATTGAATCATTGGAAATTGCGAAGAGCAGAATCCAAATCATGATTGACAAAGGCATGGATAATAAAAATCAAGTGCTTCAAGGATTAATCAACAAAGCAGATAAGAGAATTGCTGAAATTAAATGTGGTGATAAACCAGCTTTAACTCCAGATGCTAATGCTAAATATTACGCTGAAGTAGTTGTTGATCTTGATGTTATTGCTGAGCCAATGATTGCAGATCCAGACGTAAATAATGCTGATGTTTCTAAGAGATATACTCACGATACAATCAGACCTCTATCTTTTTATGGTGGAGATAAAAAAGTAGATCTTGGATTTATCGGTTCTTGTATGGTTCACAAAGGCGATATGAAAATCCTTGCTCAAATGCTTAAAAATATTGAAGCTCAAAACGGTAAAGTAGAGTTTAAAGCACCGCTTGTAGTAGCGCCTCCTACTTATAATATTGTTGATGAATTGAAAGCTGAAGGTGACTGGGAAGTTCTACAGAAATATTCAGGTTTCGAATTTGATGATAATGCACCGAAAGCAGCAGCGCGTACTGAATACGAAAAAATGCTGTATTTAGAGCGTCCAGGATGTAACCTTTGTATGGGTAACCAGGAAAAAGCCGCAAAAGGAGATACTGTAATGGCAACTTCTACCCGTCTTTTCCAAGGAAGAGTTGTAGAAGATACTGATGCCAAAAAAGGAGAGTCTTTATTGTCATCTACTCCAGTTGTGGTGTTGTCTACAGTACTTGGCAGAACTCCTACAATTGAAGAATATATTGCTGCTGTTGATGGTATTAACTTGACTAAGTTTGCACCTTCTCATAAGCAGTTAGTGAATATTTAATATAGTTATTTCATTATAATTTAAGAGCCCGAGTTTATTACTCGGGCTTTTTCTTTAATAATTGCCTTGTTTTTTGTATCTTGTGATGTTAAAACCGTGAATAACAAAAACATATAAATCTTATGGCATTTGATATTGAAATGATTAAAAAAGTGTATGACAGCATGCCAGGGCGTGTTGATGCAGCACGCAAAATAGTTGGTCGTCCGCTTACTTTGACAGAGAAAATTTTATACGGTCACCTTTGGGACGGAACGGTTTCAAAAGCGTTTTCCCGCGGAGTTGATTATGTTGATTTTGCTCCAGACAGAGTTGCTTGCCAGGATGCAACAGCACAAATGGCATTGCTGCAGTTTATGCATGCAGGAAAATCCAAAGCGGCAGTTCCTACAACAGTTCACTGTGATCACCTGATTCAGGCCAAAGTTGGTGCTTCAGCAGATTTAGCGGTAGCAAATACCCAGTCTAAAGAAGTTTTTGATTTTCTGTCATCAGTTTCAAATAAATATGGAATTGGTTTTTGGAAACCGGGCTCGGGAATTATTCACCAAATCGTTTTGGAAAACTACGCTTTCCCTGGAGGAATGATGATTGGTACTGATTCGCATACTGTAAATGCAGGCGGATTAGGAATGCTGGCAATTGGAGTTGGCGGGGCAGATGCTGTAGATGTAATGTCCGGAATGTCTTGGGAGCTGAAATTTCCGAAATTAATCGGAGTAAAATTGACCGGAAAATTATCTGGTTGGACAGCACCAAAAGATGTTATTCTTAAAGTTGCCGATATTCTTACTGTAAAAGGCGGGACTGGTGCAATTGTTGAATATTTTGGTGAAGGTGCCACTTCAATGTCTTGTACAGGAAAAGGAACTATCTGCAATATGGGTGCCGAAATTGGCGCTACAACATCTACATTTGGTTATGATGATTCTATGCGCAGGTATTTGGCAGCTACAGGCCGTCAGGATGTTGTGGATGCTGCTGATAAAGTGGCTTCTTACTTAACTGCTGACCCGGAAGTTTATGCAGATCCTGAAAAATATTTTGATCAGCTTATAGAAATCAATTTATCAGAATTAGAGCCACATATCAACGGGCCATTCACACCAGATCGAGGAACTCCAGTTTCAAAAATGAAAGCGGAAGCTGTCGCTAATGGCTGGCCGATAAAAGTGGAGTGGGGATTAATCGGTTCCTGTACGAACTCTTCTTACGAAGATATGGCTCGTGCTGCTTCAATTGTAAACCAAGCTGTTGAGCACGGAATCACTCCAAAAGCAGAATTCGGCATTAACCCTGGTTCTGAACAAATTCGTTATACTATCGAAAGAGACGGTATCATTGCCACTTTTGAAAAATTGGGAACTAAAGTATTTACAAATGCCTGCGGACCATGTATCGGGCAATGGGATAGAGCCGGAGCAGACAAAGGAGAGAAAAATACAATCGTGCATTCATTCAATCGTAATTTCTCTAAAAGAGCAGACGGTAACCCAAATACGCATGCTTTTGTAACTTCGCCGGAAATGGTGGCTGCATTAGCGATTTCAGGTAGATTGGATTTCAATCCATTGACTGATACTTTGTTGAATGATAATGGAGAAGAAGTGAAATTAAACGCTCCGTTTGGTGATGAATTACCAAAAAGAGGTTTCGATGTTGAAGACGCAGGTTTTCAGGCACCTGCCGAAGACGGTTCAAATGTTCTGGTAAATGTAAGTCCTACTTCAGACCGTTTGCAGTTACTCGCCCCATTCGAAGCTTGGGACGGTAAAAACATTTCTGGTGCTAAATTATTAATTAAAGCTTTTGGAAAATGTACAACAGACCATATTTCTATGGCTGGACCTTGGTTGCGTTTCCGCGGACATTTGGATAATATTTCAAATAATATGCTGATTGGTGCGATCAATGCATTTAACCAAAAAGCAAATTCTGTTAAAAACCAACTGACAGGTGAGTTTGAAGCCGTTCCGGCGGTAGCTCGTGCTTATAAAGCTGCCGGTGTACCTTCTGTTGTTGTCGGAGATCACAATTACGGCGAAGGTTCTTCCCGTGAACATGCTGCTATGGAACCTCGTTTCTTGGGAGTAAAAGCGGTATTGGTAAAATCGTTTGCCCGTATTCACGAAACTAATCTTAAAAAACAAGGACTGTTGGGATTGACATTTGCTAATGAAGCCGATTACGATAAAATCCAAGAGGATGACACAATTGACTTCATTGATTTGGTTGATTTTGCTCCAGGAAAACCATTAAGTTTGGAATTCGTTCATGCTGACGGAAGTAAAGATATTGTCTTAGCGAATCACACTTATAACGAGGGGCAAATTGGGTGGTATAAAGCTGGTTCAGCTTTAAACCTGATTGCGGCAAACGCCTAAGTATTTATTTTTTTTATATATTAAACTCTCAATATATCTTGGGAGTTTTTTCTTTATATAAGTTAAATTTATAAAGTCTTAATTCTGTTGGGTTTTGTGTTTTCAAATTCTTTGAGATCAATGCTGTAGAGATTCGAGGATGGATATTGAGAATAATAGTTTTCTATGTAACCTCCAAATAAATACAATTTATCATTAAAATAATAGAGCTTCGAAGATTTAAATGGTAAGCTGATTAGGTACTCTTTCATCTCTTTTGAATTGATGTTCAGCGTGTAGATTTTTTCATTTTCAAAAAAATATATCATATCTTCTTTATAGGTAATTGCTGGATAACCCAAACTATCAAATAATCCACCTTCAGTTTTCCAGGTTTCAGTAATTAAATCAAAACTTTCTATTGATGAAGAAGATTTTCCGTTGAAGCCTCCAATCAAATATATTTTGTCTTTAATCAGTACTCCATTGACTTCTTTTGCTGTAGGCATATCTTTTAATTCGTACCAATAACCCGTTTTTAAATCGTAAAAATGGACTTTTTTAGAATATTTTTTTGATCCGTTTTCGCTCATTTTTACGGAACCTCCCATAGTTATTATTGTTCCGTTATAAGTGAAGGAGGCAAAATCAACAGCTTGATGCGGATTAGTGTTGTCAATAGTTACAGTTTTTTTGTCTGTGTCAAAAACTTCAATTTTATCATCCAGATATTCAAATTTAGCATTTGTAGAAATTCTTTTTCCGCCTATAACGTAAATATTGTTGTTGTAAAAATTTAAATTATGATACGCTCTTTTTCTGAATTTTATTTCTGAAGTTTCCCATAGATTCGTTTTTATGTCATAAATCAATAAATTGCCTTTGTAATATTGACCGGAAAATTGGAATTGAAGTTCTTTGAGATAATCGTTCATAGTAAAGTCCGGTTTTTCATATTGCAACTTTTTCAAAGCATCAGTTTTGAAAGAATCGTCACCTCCAATTACATATATTTTGTTGTTGTATAAAACAGAACCAAAAGAGGAAATTGGATATTGTAATGGAGCCAATTTTGAAAAGTTTAGTTTCGATTTTAATTCTTTCTTTGCAGATGAAAGTGTCAGTCCACTTAAATTTTCCATTTTCTCATCAATAAAAATCAAATAATTACTTTTTTTTAAATCATAGAAACTGATCTTTTTAGTAGTGTAACCAATATGTGATGCATATAAAGAATCACTTTCTTCCGGTTTTCTGGTAAGCTTTAGATTGAATAAACCTTTTGCGTCAGTTGTGGTGTTTTCATCAGGTTGTTTCAACCCGATATTCACATCTTGAATGGGGAGATTATTCTTGCTGTTTACGATGCTTCCTTTTATGTTCTGTCCAAATGAAAAAAGAGGAGATAGTAATATAAACAAAATTAATTTTTTCAAAATGTACTTTATTTAAAGAGTGATTGTCATAAAATTAGTATATTTTTTAATTTTAAAATCAGTTGTAGTGTTATTATTTTGTTTAATATCGGTTTAAAAATTATGTTGCATAAGGAGCTAATCCTGCTGTTATTTCAAGCTTGTTCGTATCCTTGTTTTTTTCTAAGATATAAAAGGAGCTTCTGTTGGTCGCTCTTTTATATCAAGAAAAAATACAAGTCTGCTTCACAAGGCTTTCCATTCCCATCAGGGCTTGGGCATTGGTTTTTATAATGATATTTGTAGTTGAAAAAGCTGTTAAATCACATTAAAAAAGATAATTCCTGCTATTTCATAAGTGTTTTTTTATAAATTTGTTCTTGCTGGTTTATGAATAAAAGATGAAAATTAGAGAATAAAAATTACAGATAAATACAAATAGAAATGATTTTAACCGAAATTCCAGCCGACTTAAAAAAGCTTACCGCTAATGAGAAAATAGATTTTTGTATAAAAGCCAGTAATAATTATCCCAAAAGCAAGTCCTACGGAATCATACTGTTTGGAATAGTTTGGTCAGCATTTATCAGCATTTTTGTAGTCTCATTTTTTGGACCTCTTTTCGTAGGGAAAGAAGTTCATTTTAAAACCAATGATGTGCCCACTGTTGCAAGTCTCGATGATTGGGATTCATTATTAATGCCTGGATTAATAATAGGTTTGTTCGTGATTGTTGGTCTAAGTATGATTATTTGGGGTATTTATAGTTTGTTTCAGAGTGGGGGATATTTCGTGGGAACTGAAACGAGATTGATTAAATATCTAAATAATAAAATAACAATAACGGACTGGGAACAATTTTCCGGGAATATTGAATTAAGTAATAATAAGAATCTTGGAGACATTGAATTTCAATTAAGAACAGGAAAAATGCAAAGCAGGAAAAACGAGTCAGATAAGTTTGTTCCTGATATTATTTATATTTCTGGAATTAATGATTTGCTGGAAGTTGAAAGATTATGCCGAATTAGAATTAAGGAAAACGATCCAACACCTGTAAATGTTATTCAGTAAGTGAAATCAATGTTAGTTTTTAATAATAATCACAATGTCAACTAGAGTTCAAACCCGCAATGAAGAATTAGCCAACGGAATTTCTCATATTCTTGGAATATTTTTTTGTTTTATCGGAATGCCTTTTCTTATTGCAAAGTCATTCATGCGGCATAATTTAGTTACAGTATCATCCGTTATTTTATTCGGAATTGGAATGTTGCTGGTGTATTCGTTTTCTTCTTTGTATCATTTGGCACAAAAGCAAAAACCGAAACAATTGCTTAAAATAGCTGACCATATCAGTATCTATTATCTGATTGCAGGAACATATTCTCCTTTGATGATTTTGTATTTGAGTAAAAATGAAGCATTAGTTTTTCTTGGGATAATGTGGTCGATAGTTTTGTTGGGAACTTTTTTTAAGATTTTTTATGTTGACCGTTTTAAGTTTATTTCTGTCGCACTTTATTTATTGATGGGCTGGATGATTGTTTTTGTCGTAAAACCGTTGTGGGGAGTTATTCCCTTTCCAGTTTTTTTATGGATTCTTGCAGGAGGATTAAGTTATACTGCCGGAGTTTATTTTTATGTAAAAAGCAATAAAAGATACTTTCATGCAGTTTGGCATTTTTTTGTGCTTTTTGGTACAATATTTCATTTTGTAGCTATTTTTAAAAGTTTGTGAGACGATTTAAATACCAAAAAAATAACATTAATGTCTGAAAAGAAGCTGATTATAACTTTTTTTGTAATTTTTGTCAAACCTTGGTTTGTCAAACAGCTAAAAAACTTATATTTGTAAATCTTCAAAAAAAATGTTTTTTGAGGTATAAAATACACTAAAATTCAATAATTCACCTCGATAATGTCTGTATTGTCAAAAAGGAGGTGAGAATAAATCAGCATGAAGTATTTAAGAATATTTGTTTTCGCACTTTTTTTATGTAGTATTAATGTTTTTTCGCAAGACATTAATATCAAACACATTATAGTAAAAGGGGAAACAATTTCCAGTATTGCTCAAAAATACAATGTTTCGATTGCTTCTATTTATAAATTGAATCCTAAGGCTAAAAAAACCTTACAACTTAATCAGGTTTTATTAATTCCTAATTCTGATCCCAAAAAAACGGATGAAGTAGCTGTTGCTGATTCTGAAAAAACAACTGATATCAGTCATCAAGTATTGACCAAAGAAACAATTTACGGAATTACGAAGCAATTCAAAACAACGACAGAATTGCTTTATAAAGCCAATCCGCAATTAGAAACAGAAGGATTGAAAATAGGTCAGACGATTATTATTCCGTCAGTTTTGTCTAAAAAAGAAATAGCTGATCTGACAAATTCAATGACTCAAGAGATAGTTGAGAAAGCTGAGTCAACAACTCCTTTAACACATCAGGTCAAACCTAAAGAATCTTTGTATGTCATAGCCAAGATGTATGGTGTTTCGTTGAAAGAACTGCAAAATGCCAACCCAAAAACAGGAAAGAAAGGTTTGAGCATTGGGCAAACTATTATGATTCCAAGTAATGGTAAAATAGCTGAAAGTGAAGTTGTAGTTGAAGAGAAAAAGGCAAATTTAAAAGAGTCTCCAGTTGTAGAAAGTAAAGACTTGGCTTCTGTTGTTGCTGAAAACGTGACTAAAGAAAAAGATAGTAAAGCTGATTCTCAAATTCAGAAATCAGAAATTTTTCATGAAGTTTTGTCAAAAGAAACCAAATACGGTATTGCCAAAAAATATGGAATTACAGTATCAGAATTGGAAAAGCAAAACCCGGCTATTCAGCAAAAATTGTTGGTAGGCTCAAAGTTGAGTATTCTAGTTGCTAATGATAAGGTAGAAAATACAGCCAAAGAAGTGGTCGTTGAATCACAGCCAGAGAAGGTAAAGGATACTGCAAATATCTCTTTAGCCGTAGCAAACGAAGATTTGATAAATCAGATTATACAATTGGCCTCTGATAAAATAGGGACAAGATACAGAAGCGGCGGTACAACAACAGCAGGATTCGATTGTTCAGGTTTTATGTATTCCACTTTTGGAGCTTTTGATATAAAACTTCCCAGATCATCTATTGAGCAATCTTCCATCGGTGAAAAAATTGATGACAGAGGCGCTCAGAAAGGAGATTTAATTTTCTTTAAGACTAATGGCAGACGTCATATTAATCATGTAGGAATGATTATTGACGTGGCTGAAGATGAAATAAAATTTATTCATTCATCGACACATTCGGGTGTGATAATTTCATCAACTAAAGAACCGTATTACCACCGTAATTTTGCACAGGTAAATCGGGTAATCAAATAGTTTGAAAGAAAATAATATTGAAAACTCTTAGGGAAACTTAAGAGTTTTTTGTTTTTATTATTTACTCTTTAGGAGTAAAGAGTATTATTAGTCATTTTCAAAAAAAAGTATATCTTTAGCCAACCAAAAAAATAAACCTATAAAAATGGAAGAAAACAAACCAGAAGAATTTAAAAGAGAACTCGGATTATTAGACGGAACTATGCTTGTTGTTGGTTCGATGATTGGGTCTGGAATATTTATTGTAAGCTCGGATATGGTACGCCAATTGGGTTCTGCTGGCTGGCTGATTGCGATGTGGGTCCTTACCGGATTTATTACTGTGATTGCCGCGGTTAGTTATGGCGAGTTGAGCGCGATGTTTCCCAAAGCAGGCGGACAATATGTTTACATAAAAGAAGCTTACGGAAAATTGATTGGTTTTTTATACGGTTGGAGCTTTTTTGCGGTGATACAAACTGGTACAATTGCTGCCGTGGGTGTGGCTTTTTCGAAATTTGCGGCTTATTTGTATCCTCCTGTGAGCGAAAAAAATATTATTTATGAGCTGGGCGATTTCAAACTCAGTGCGGCTCAAATCGTTTCGATAATCACTATTGTTTTATTGAGTTATATCAATAGTCGAGGTGTGAAAAACAGCAAGATTTTACAAACGGTCTTGACGGTTATTAAAATTGCTTCGATTTTTGGATTGATTATTTTTGGATTTGTGGCTGCCAAATCCGAAGTTTGGGACGCCAACTGGGCGAATGCCTGGACTTCTCAATCATTGAATGTTGAAACGGGTTCTTGGCTTCCAATTAGTGGAGTGGCCTTAATTTCGGCGATGTCGGCGGCAATGGTAGGTTCGCTGTTTTCGAGTGTGGCTTGGGAAGGTGTGACCTTTATCGCCGGTGAAATCAAAAATCCAAAACGCAATGTAGGATTGAGTTTGTTTCTAGGGACTTTGATTGTAAGTTGTATTTATATTTTGGCCAATGTGATGTATTTGGCAGTGGTTCCTTTGCAGGATATTGCTACTGCAGAATCGGATAGAGTGGCAGTTGTAGCATCGCAGAATATCTTCGGGAATATTGGGACATTAATTATCGCCTTGATGATTATGATTTCTACTTTTGCCTGCAATAATGGTTTGATTATGTCAGGGGCAAGGGTTTATTATACGATGGCTCAAGACGGTTTGTTTTTTAAAAAAGCTTCTCATCTGAATAAGGCAAGTGTGCCGGCTTGGGCATTGTGGGTACAGTGTTTTTGGGCTTCGGCCTTGTGTTTGACCGGGAAGTACGGAGACTTGCTTGATTTCGTTGTAATTATCGTTTTGATATTTTACATTCTGACCATTTACGGTATTTTTATTCTTCGCAAGAAAATGCCAAATGCCGAAAGACCATATAAAGCTTTTGGATATCCTTTTCTTCCGGCACTTTACATTCTTATTGCAGCTGCTATTGGTATTGCACTTTTGTATACAAAACCTAGTACTTGCGGCTGGGGCGTTTTTATAATGCTGATTGGAATTCCGATTTATTATTTGACGAAACCGAAAGAATAGTATTCAGATTGCAGAAAACAGATTGCAGTTTTAAATAACAAAAAAATCCGTCTCTAGAGACGGATTTTTTTGTTATTGACCTGAAATTATTTCTGTTTTCTTTTTTAAATAACAGCAAAAAATGCCAAATGCCGGCTCTTAGCCCCGGTTGAAGTGGAAATCCTTATGGCCCGTCTCGTCCCAAAAGACGAGAGGGGCATAAGATTATAACGGAAAACGGGTACGATATTACCAAATTAACCTAATGTTTTCTGCTCCAAATTAATAATCGAACTTGGTCATTGATAAAAAACAGAAAACCCGTGTTGTTGAGGAACAAACGGGTTTTTCTAGTGTAGTAAGCACTTATTTAATATTAGCAAACAGCGTCTTCTAATACTAACTCTTCATTTAAAGGAAGATTCCAAGCTTCGGCTACTCCTTTGTAAAGGATTTTTCCGTTGGCAATGTTTAATCCTTTTTTTAATTCTTCGTTTTCAGCACAAGCTTTTTGCCATCCTTTGTTTGCCAATTGTACAGCATAAGGCAAAGTAGCATTTGTAAGCGCTAATGTAGAAGTATAAGGTACTGCACCTGGCATATTAGCCACACAGTAATGTACGATATCGTCAATGATGAAAGTTGGGTTTTCGTGAGTGGTTGGAGTACAAGTTTCGATACATCCTCCTTGGTCTACAGCAACGTCAACAAGAACTGTTCCCGGACGCATTAATTTTAGCATGTCACGAGTAATCAAATGAGGTGCTTTTGCTCCTGGGATTAATACAGCACCAATGATTAAATCAGTTTCTGTAATTGCTTTTCTGATGTTGTAGTTGTTAGACATTTGAGTCATAACGTTAGCAGGCATAATATCATCCAATTGACGTAAACGTGGTAAACTCACATCCATGATAGTTACCTGAGCTCCTAAACCTGCAGCCATTTTAGCTGCTTGAGTTCCTACGATTCCACCACCAAGTACTAATACTTTTGCTGGAGGAACACCAGGAACACCACCAAGAAGAATTCCTCTTCCTTTTAATGGTTTTTCTAAGTATTTTGCACCTTCCTGAATAGACATACGTCCTGCTACTTCAGACATTGGAACTAACAATGGTAAGCTACGGTCTGTTTTTTCAACAGTTTCGTATGCTAAACAGATAGCCTGACGCTCAATCATTGCATGAGTTAATGGCTCAGAAGATGCAAAGTGGAAGTATGTGAAAAGTAATTGATTTTTTTTGATAAGAGGATATTCTGAAGCGATTGGCTCTTTTACTTTGATAATCATTTCGGCGATACCGTAAACCTCTTCAATTGTAGGCAAGATTACAGCACCGGCAGCAGTATATTCTTCATCAGCAAAACCGCTTCCTTCACCTGCAGTTGCTTGAACATAAACACTATGACCGTTATTTTTCATCTCAGCAACACCTGCTGGAGTTAGAGCAACACGATTTTCGTTATTCTTGATTTCTTTTGGTACACCGATTATCATAACTGTTGTATTTAGTGATTGATTTAAAATTCAATTACAAATTTATGAGATAAAGAAAAATTTTGTTCATTGTAAATAAAAATAGGAAAATATTATTTTTATTTAGTAATTTAGCATAAAATATTTCTTTATTTGATGCTTTTTTTATTTGGAAAAAGAAAAATAATCGGAATATTTTGTTATAAATCATTTTTCTTAACCTCCTTTTTGTTATGATTTTAGATGAAAACGACAGAAAAATATTGCGCCTTCTGCAGGAAGATGCTCATTTGACATTAAAAGACATTTCAAATCGGATAAATCTCTCGTTGACTCCGGTTCATGACAGAGTAAAACGTCTTGAAAAAGAGGGTGTTATAGAGCGGTATGTTTCTATTTTGAATAAGAAAAAACTAGGCAAAAATCTAACTGTTTACTGTCAGGTGACCTTAGTAAAACAGACTTTTGATATTTCGGACAGTTTTAATCTGGCGATATTGAATCTGCCAGAAGTGGTGGAATGTAATTTTGTGTCGGGAAGTTTTGATTATATGCTCAAAATTGTACTGCCAGATATGGAAAGTTACCATCATTTTCATCAAATGAAATTGTCAATTTTGCCTGAGGTGTCTTTGATAAACAGCTTTTTTATTATTTCGGAAGTGAAGAGTACGACGGTTTTGCCGATTTAGGTTTTACGTGTTATATATGTTTAAAAATAAAAATCCGCCTCGTTGTAAAACTTGGCGGATTTCTGTTGAATTCAGGCTGGGGCACATTTATTATCTAAAAAACTAAAATTAAAACTAAAAGAGTTTTCCCAACCTGTAAAAGTAAATGCTAGTAGTACGTAAAACGTCTTACTTTGGCAATGTATTTGGCTAGTCTAATAACTTGGTGACTGTAACCGTATTCGTTGTCGTACCAAATGTAAAGCACTATGTTTTTTCCGTCTTTGGAAACGATGGTGGCATTGCTGTCATAAATTGAAGGTGCCGAAGTACCCACGATATCTGAAGAAACCAATTCGTTATTCAATGAATATTTGATTTGTTCTACCAATTCGCCTTCAAGAGCGTATTTTTTCATGATAGCGTTGATGGCCTCTGCTGAAGTTTTTTTGTTTACTTCAAGATTCAGCACTACCAAAGAACCATTTGGAACAGGTACACGGATGGCATTTGAAGTTAATTTTCCTTCCAGTGAAGGCAGGGCTTTTGCTACTGCGGTACCGGCACCGGTTTCGGTGATGACCATATTGAGGGCAGCAGCTCTACCACGGCGGTATTTGTTGTGCATGTTATCAACCAGATTTTGGTCGTTTGTGTAAGCATGAATGGTTTCAAGGTGTCCTTTTACAACACCCAAAGTGTCTTCTATAGCTTTTAGGATTGGTGTAATCGCATTTGTAGTGCAGGAAGCAGCCGAGAAAATGTCGATTTCGTCTGGGTTGTATTCGTTTTGATTAACACCGTGAACGATATTAGGAACTCCTTTTCCTGGTGCGGTAAGCAATACTTTATCAACTCCTTTTGAAACTAAATGGCGGCTCAATGCCTCCTGAGTTGTGAAAGCGCCTGTATTGTCAATTACCAGGGCATTGTCAATTCCGTATTTTGTATAATCGATTTCTTCAGGGCTGTTTGCTGTGATGATATGAACAGTTGTGCCGTTGATGATTAAGGCATTGTTCTTTGCATCGGCAATAACTGAGCCTTGAAAATCGCCATGAATGGAATCGTAACGTAATAATGAAGCTCTTTTTTCTAGGCTTGTAGCATCGTTTTTGTCTCTCGTAACGATAGCTCTCAAACGCATTTGCTCTCCTTTTCCTGTTTTGGACATTAGCTCTCGTGCCAATAAGCGTCCGATACGGCCAAAACCATAAAGAATCACATCTTTCGGTTGGATTTCTTCAGAGAATTTAGCTTCTTTTAATTTGTCTAAAACAAAATGTCTCGCATCCGGGTATTTTTCATCTTCCAAACGGTACTCGTAAGTAAGTTTTCCAATATCCAATTTTGCCGGCGGTAAGTCCAAAGTAAGAATTACATTGGCGATTTCGACTGAATCTGAAACTGATATCGGTTTGCCGACAAATTTGCCTGCATATTCGTGTAAGTTGATAATTTCGCTTACACTTCTATCAATTAATTGATTGCGGAACAAAACCAATTCAATTGATTTATCGTACCATAAATCGCTGATAATTTTAATTAATTCTACTCCTGAACGTCTTCTGTCGGCTTGAAACGAAACCTCTTTTTCGTATAAATCCATGTTATTCATGCTGAAAATTTGTGTTGTTAGACCAATTTTTTTAATAACAAAAACGGTATTGATTGTTGTAAATTTTTAAAATTTGGCGCAAAAATACTTATTTCAATCGATTTCGTAACTTTTTTTATAACTTTTTTAGAATAAAAAAAACCGGCTTGCATTTGCAGGCCGGCTTAAAATTTATGGTTTTAACTTTTTAGATAATGATTCTCATGATCTCTCCGTTTTTATTTATCATTTCGATACGGATGCTTTGTTTTTCGTCTTTATTATTCAAAAGTTTGGAAACTGCTTCAACATTCGTTGCTTTGACATTGTCAATACTCAAAATAATGTTTCCGACAAGTTCATCACTGTACTGTGCCAGATTTTCATTGTTGATGGATTTGATTTTTACTCCATAATCAATTTTGAATTTCTTTTTGTCGGCTGCGTCAATATTCCCAAGTTCGATTCCTTTGAATTCGGTATTGAAGGTTTCATTTTTGCTCAAAACAACAGGCACAGTTAGATTTTTTCCGTCTCTAATAAATGTTACCTGTACTTTGTCGTTTGGTCTTTTGGTGTTTACATACCCTGAAAGATCTGCAAATGTGTCAATTTCCTGATTGTCTATTTTGATAATAATATCACCTTTTTGCAGGTTGGCTTTTTCCGCACCTGAGTTTTTAGACACTTTGTTAATGTAAAAACCTTGTGTTTGTGTAACTCCCAGTTCTTTGGAAGCAGTACCGTTTAGCTCTCCGCCTTCAACTCCAAGGATTCCTCTTTGTACATTTCCAAATTCCATTATGTCCTCGATTATTTTTCGGGCATTATTGGAAGGGACAGCAAAAGAATAGCCTACATAAGAGCCAGTCATTGATGAAATCATGGTGTTGATTCCTATCAATTCACCGTGGGTGTTTACAAGTGCACCTCCGCTATTGCCGGGGTTCACAGCTGCATCGGTTTGAATGAATGACTGAATTCCTCTTGTGTCAAGATTTCTGGCTTTGGCCGAAACAATACCTGCGGTAACAGTTGATGTCAAGTTGTACGGATTACCCACAGCCAGTACCCATTCTCCTACTTTAACCGAATCCGAATTGGCAAATGTGGAATAAGGAAGTTTTTCGTCGGCATCAATTTTCAGCAAGGCAATATCCATTTTTGAATCGGTTCCAATGAGTTTTGCCTTATACGTTTTTTTGTTGTTCAGGGTTATTTCGATGTCTGAAGCGTCTTTTACCACGTGATTATTGGTTACAATATAGCCGTCTTCGGAAATAATTACTCCCGAACCAGTACCAACCTGTTCTTGTTGTTGCTGACCTCCATAGCCGTAAAAGTATTCCATGATAGGATTGGAAATTGTCCTTACCGATACATTTTTTACGTGTACAACAGTATGAATGGTTTTCTCTGCAGCAACAGTAAAGTCAATGTTCTCTGCACCCAAACTTGTTTGTCTGCTGTAATTTTCCGGGGCAAGTGTTGTAATTCCAATTTTATTGGAAGAAAAATAGCCATTGTTGTCAAATAATAATTTGTACGCTCCAAGGGTTGTTGCGCCGCTCAACAAGGATACCATGAATAATTTTGAAATTTGTTTCATAATAAAAACATATTTTAATTAGTTATCTGATAACGAATTTAGCAGATTTTTTTTTTCGAACAATGTGGTTTAACGCTCTTTAACAATGATTAACAATTCATTAATAGTTCGTACTTTTGTGTGATAAAAATGGAAATAATAATGCAATTAGAATTTTATAAATACCAAGGTGCTGGTAACGATTTTGTTATGATTGACAATCGTTCCGGCTTTTTTCCAAAAGAGAATACACAATTGATTGCCCATTTGTGCGACAGACGTTTTGGAATAGGAGGCGACGGACTTATTTTGTTGGAAAATGACTCGGAAACTGATTTCAAAATGGTGTATTACAACTCAGACGGTAATCAAAGTTCAATGTGTGGTAACGGAGGACGTTGTTTGGTTGCTTTCGCCAAAGATTTAAAAGTAATTGCCGATAAAACTACTTTTATTGCTACTGATGGATTGCACCATGCTTCATTTGAAGAGAATGGATTGGTTTCTTTACAGATGATTGATGTCCCTGCCATAACTATTAAAAATGACCATTCATTCTTGAATACAGGTTCTCCGCATCATGTGCAAATGGTGGAAGATTTAGAACATTACAATATAAAAGAAGAAGGAGCGGCTATTCGTTATGGTGAATTGTACGGTGCAGCTGGAAGCAATATTAATTTTGTAAAAAAAATTGATGATACCACTTTTAGGCTTCGTACCTACGAAAGAGGTGTGGAAGATGAAACATTGGCTTGCGGAACGGGAGCCACTGCAGTTGCTATTGCTATGAATGCCACCGGACAAACAGATGCCACTGTTGTTAACATTAATGTTGAAGGTGGAAAGCTAGTTGTGTCTTTTGATAAAAACCCGAATGGTTTTACCAATGTTTTCCTGAAAGGTCCGGCAGAATTTGTTTTTAAAGGAACAATTAATGTTTAATTAGGAATTATCAATTATGAATTACAAAATTGGTTTGTTCAAATTTATAATTAATTATATATGAAGTCAGACAATGTAGTTCAAAATAAAAGTTATGATTTCGCTTTAAGAATTGTTAAGGTTTATAAATATTTAAGTCAAGAAAAAAAAGAATTTGTTTTGTCAAAACAATTGTTGCGAAGTGGTACTTCAGTTGGTGCTAATATTGAAGAAGCTATCGGAGGACAATCAAAAGCCGATTTTTTACGAAATTAACAATTTCTTATAAAGAGGCTAGAGAGTCTAAGTATTGGATTAGACTTTTGAGGGATTCTGATTATCTAACAATGGAACAGTCGGCAGACTTATTAAAAGATGTTGAAGAGCTTTTGCGAATAATAGGTTCTATTCAAAAGTCAATCCGTAATTCGTAATTTCAAATTTGTAATTTATTAGAATGATAACACTAAAAGGCGATACAATATACCTTCGTGCTCTTGAACCCAATGACCTGGAGTTTATTTATGCAATAGAAAATGACCAGAAAATCTGGGAGGTAAGCAATACACACACGCCTTACAGTCGTTTTTTGGTAAAACAGTATTTGGAGAATGCACATCAGGATATTTATGAAGCCAAGCAATTGCGTTTGGCGATTTGCCAGGATGAAGATTTTCCGGCTTTGGGACTGATAGATTTGTTTGATTTTGATCCAAGAAACAACAGGGCTGGCATTGGTATTGTGATTCAGGGTGAAACGAATAGAAATCAGAATATTGGTTCGGAAGCTTTGAGTCTGCTTATTCGATATGCTTTTTTTAACCTTAATTTGCATCAATTGTATGCAAATATTGGAACCGAAAATAAGGCAAGTATCGCTCTTTTTACTAAATTTGGTTTCCAAAAAATCGGCGTAAAGAAAGATTGGACTTTGATAAATGGCGTTTATAAAGACGAGGCGATTTTTCAACTAATTAATAATCAAACGGGTGACAGCGAACTGTCGCAGTAATTTAAATTTTTTTATTTTGAATCAAAAAAAAATAATATCATTAGTTGCGGTTACAATAATATCCATACTGATTGTTTGTGGATTTGTTTTGATGTACCAGGTTTTTAGTGGCAACACTAAATTTAAAGAAAAAGAATTGTACGTCTATGTACCGACAGGATCTGATTATGAACAAGTAAAGAAAATTATTGCTCCGTATGTAGAGAATATAGACCGTTTTGAACTGGTAGCCAATAAGGCAAGTTATCCTGAAAATGTAAAACCGGGACGTTTTTTGTTCAAAAACGGGATGAGCAGTTACGATTTGGTTAGAGCATTGAGGCATAATGATCCGGTGAATTTGGCTTTTAATAATCAGGAGCGATTGGAAGATTTAGCCGGACGAGTAGGATCTGAATTAGAGCCGGATAGTTTGGAATTGTTGAACACTTTTAAAGATTCCATTTTTTTGAAAGAAAACGGTTTTAACGAAGAGAATGTTTTTGTGATGTTTATACCCAATACCTATGAATTTTATTGGAATACTCCGGCAGTGAAGTTTCGCGATAAAATGATTAAGGAATACAACAGGTTTTGGAACAAGAAACGTACGGCCAAAGCCGCTGCGCAAGGTCTTACTCCAATTCAGGCTACTATTTTGGCTTCGATAGTGCATAAAGAATCGGTTAAGAAAGATGAGCGACCAAGAATTGCCGGTGTTTATCTGAACAGACTGAAGTTGGGAATGCCATTGCAGGCTGATCCGACGGTAATTTTTGCTATGAAAAAGAAATCCAATGATTTTAATCAAGTCATCAAAAGAGTATTTTATAATGATTTGATTATGAAATCACCTTATAATACTTATGTGAATACAGGACTTCCTCCGGGACCAATCGCCATGCCTGATATTACTGCACTTGAGGCGGTTTTAAATCCCGAAAAAAACAATTATGTGTATTTTTGTGCCAGTGTAGAACGTTTTGGATACCATGAATTTGCCGCAACTTTGGCTGAGCACAATGTAAATGCCAAAAAATATTCTGACTGGATTAATAGTCAAGGGGTTCAGCGATAGGGGATTCTATAATTGTAAAATAATAGTAAAAACTTCAAAATTGTTTTAGACGGTTTTGAAGTTTTTTTTGTTATTGGAAATATATAAATGAACTTCAAACTCCTTGCTGGCTGTTCCTAAAAATAATTTTATTACTGAGGATTTCTTATAATTTCATTTCAAACGTTATCGTAAAATAGGAAAAATGTAATAATTTAGGTCTAATTTTGCTTTTACTCGACGTTTTTTATTTTTTTAAATAAGAATAAGCTTATGTTTTGATGCTGAATAACTTGTGTTTTTTCAGTTATTTCAATTTTTTTTCAAAACCCGAACCTCCGCACAGCTAGTTACTTATGGGCAATAACTTTAAAAAGTTGATAAGTTTAAAGCCTTGATTTTCAGCTTTGTCTTTAAAGTCGTATCTTTGAGCATAGAAATTTCATTACGTGACAGGTTTTGAAGAAAACCCAAATATGATAAAAAAATGGTATTTTTACACAAGTTTGATTGTTGTAGTAGCTTTTTTAAGCTTAGGTTTTAAACCCTCCAAATTAGAATCTACCCCATGGTTTCTAATTAACGAAACAGATGATACATCCTACTTACTACCATCATTAAATGTGAACGACTATACCAAATCTGAGATTCCCTATACTGGAACCTTTTTTATTGGTTATAAAGAGGCCATCGGCTTCAAAGAGTCACAAGGAAAATACAGAAAAATTAATTCTCTAGGCTATTTAGGAAAATACCAATTTGGTATTGAAACTTTAAAAACTATTGGTGTTCACAATAGTGATGTTTTCTTGAGCAGTCCTCGAATGCAGGAAAAAGCTTTTATCGCACTTTTGTCAAAAAACAAATGGGAGTTAAGAGCAGTTATTGAAAAGTATGACGGAACCATTTTGAATGGAATCCGTATTACCGAATCAGGTATTTTGGCAGCGGCGCATCTTGCAGGTGTGGGATCTGTTAAAAAGTATTTCAGATATAAAGGGAAGCGTTTTATAAAAGACGTTTACGGAACTTCATTAAGAAGTTATCTGATACGATTTGGAGGCTACGATACTTCATTTATCGTTGCAGACAGTACTGCAAAAGTGATTTAAAATTGTATAGAACCTTGAATTTATTAAGAGGCGGTTAGGAATCTTTTCCAAACCGCCTCTTAAATTTTAGTCTACATTGGCAATAATTTCTCCTTTCGGATTCACTTTTAGTTTAATTGTTTCGTTATCTTTTTTGAGTTTTAAATTGTATTCTTTTTTTGTAATATCACCGTTTTCCTGAGTGTAGAGATATTTGTCATTTACAATTTGCCAGCCTGGATATGCTTTGTATACTGAGTAAATAACAGGGGTTGGAAGTTGGGTGTTGGTATATTTTTCGATAACACTTGTGAGTTTTCCATTGGAATCATAAGTGGCGGTTAAAATTCCTTTTTGTCCTTCAAGAATGACAAGGTAATTATCATAACCTTCGTAATCTTTTCCTAAATTATAGGCAATAAATTCTTTTTGTAGTTGTTTGACACTTGGGTCCGGGTTTTTATCTGGTAAATAATATGAAAAATCTTTGCCAGCATTTTTAATAACAATTTCAGGTAGGTCTATCGTGTTTATGGTTCCTTCGTCATTACCTTCACCTAACTTATTCTGTGAAAATGAGGTAATATGCATTCCTAAAGCTAAAACGATAATCAAAACGGTTTTCATAATATTCTATTTTAAATTAATATTATATTTTGAAACTTCATTTTTAAAGCAAATAGTAAGGCTTACTCATATTACTTCCCCTTTTTGTTGTTTTATTTGTTCTAAAAACTTTTATAAAAGTAAGTTAATTTTATAGGGTGTATTGTTAACACCTTGCCTATTAGATGTTAATTTAAAGCAGTCTTTTTATTCAGATTGAAAGTTATAAAATTTTAATTATTAGGTAAGTACCTCCAAATTTTAGGCTTTGATATCTAAATGAGATGTAAAAAGAAGAATTGTACTAAAAAAACAGGGGATCCGCTATTTTTTTAATCAGTCCAAAGCAAGAGAGCGTCAATAATAAATAATACCAAAGTGTTTTAAAACAGTAATTCAGTACTTTAAAAGCTGTTTAAAGTGCTGAATTACTGTGTGAAGATAATTATGAATAAAATTTAAAGCATTTTGCTAGTCAATTAAAATTTTGAGTATCTGAATGGCAGCATCGCTGATTTTTGTTCCAGGTCCAAAAACAGCAACGGCTCCGACATCAAATAAAAACTGGTAATCCTGTGTAGGAATAACTCCCCCAACGATGACCATAATGTCTTCACGCCCGTATTTTTTCAGTTCTTCAATTACCTGAGGAACTAATGTTTTGTGTCCTGCGGCAAGAGAGGATACACCAAGGATGTGTACGTCGTTTTCCACGGCCTGTTTGGCTGCTTCGGCAGGTGTTTGAAACAGCGGGCCAATATCCACATCAAAACCTACATCTGCATAACCTGTGGCAACTACTTTGGCTCCACGGTCATGACCATCCTGTCCCATTTTTGCAATCATAATTCTTGGCCGGCGTCCTTCTTGTTTTGCAAAAATGTCTGCCAGTTGTTTTGCTTTTTCGAAACTTTTGTCGTCTTTCATTTCTTTGCTGTATACTCCGCTAAAAGATTTTATTTGTGCTTTATATCTTCCAAAAACAGTTTCCAAAGCATCGCTGATTTCTCCAAGTGTACAACGGTTTCTTGCTGCTTCAACAGCAAATTCCAGTAAGTTTCCTTCTCCGGTTTCGGCACAAAGTTTTAATTTCTGGAGAGATGCCTGTACTTTTTCTGAATTTCTGGATGCTTTAATTCTGTCCAATTGATCGAGCTGCTGCTGTCTGACCATTTGATTGTCCACATCAAGAATCTGCAACGGATCTTCTTTTTCCAGACGGTATTTGTTGACTCCGATAATAATATCCTGTCCGCTGTCAATACGGGCCTGTTTGCGGGCAGCCGCTTCCTCAATCCTGATTTTAGGAATTCCGGTTTCAATGGCTTTGGTCATTCCGCCCAATTCTTCTACCTCTTCAATTAGTTTCCAGGCTTTTTCGGCAATTTCATCAGTTAGTTTTTCAACATAATAACTGCCACCCCAAGGATCTACAGTTTTGGTGATTTTGGTTTCTTCCTGCAAATAGATTTGAGTGTTTCGTGCAATTCGGGCCGAAAAATCAGTTGGCAAAGCAATCGCTTCGTCCAAAGCATTGGTGTGCAAAGACTGTGTTCCTCCAAAAGCGGCTGCAGAAGCCTCGATACAGGTTCTGGCGACATTATTGAAAGGATCCTGTTCTGTTAAACTCCAGCCGGAAGTTTGGCAATGGGTTCTCAGTGCCAATGATTTGTCATCCGATGGATTAAACTGTTTTATCAGTTTGGCCCAAATCATTCTTCCCGCTCTCATTTTTGCAATTTCCATAAAATGATTCATTCCAATTGCCCAGAAAAAAGAAAGGCGAGGAGCAAAATCATCGATTTTCATTCCGGTTGCCAATCCGGTTCTGATATATTCCAACCCGTCAGCCAGTGTGTAGGCCAATTCGATATCAGCTGTTGCTCCGGCTTCCTGCATGTGGTATCCTGAGATGGAAATGGAATTGAATTTTGGCATTTTCCTGCTGGTGAATTCAAATATGTCAGCGATGATTTTCATCGAAGGAGTAGGAGGGTAGATGTAGGTATTACGCACCATAAACTCTTTCAATATGTCATTTTGAATGGTTCCCGAAAGTTGCTCCGGTTTTACACCTTGTTCCTCGGCAGCAACAATATAAAAAGCCATAATCGGTAAAACGGCACCATTCATTGTCATTGACACCGACATTTCGTCAAGCGGAATCTGATTGAATAATACTTTCATATCTTCAACTGAGTCTATGGCGACTCCCGCTTTTCCAACGTCACCTACCACGCGTTCGTGATCCGAATCGTAACCTCTATGAGTAGGCAAGTCAAAAGCGATTGAAAGTCCTTTTTGCCCTGCGGCCAGGTTTCTTCTGTAAAATGCATTGCTTTCCTCAGCAGTAGAGAATCCTGCATATTGACGTATTGTCCAAGGTCTGCGAACGTACATGGTAGCATAAGGGCCACGCAAGTTGGGTGCAAAGCCTGCTCCAAAATCAAGATGCTCGATAGATTCTATATCTTTTTCAGCATACGTTTTGTGAAGTTCAATTCCTTCTGCGGTTTGAAAATTTTGCTCCAAGTTTAAAGGAGCAGTTTCCAAATTGTTGGAATTGTCGAGCTTTATATGTTGTAAATCTTTTCTTTTCATCTATATTTTTTTATTGACCACAATTTTGGTCATATAATTCCACAATTCTAACAATTCCATTTTTTTTTAAATCTTCCCGATCAATTAAATCGGCTAATTTTGGACACTCTTCTCCAAAATGTTTTTGAATGGCATCTTTTAATTGGTTGAATCCACCAATGTTAAAATTCCAATGCCCTTCGGAACCATACATATAATTGAAAAAAAGAGCAATTTCCTGATTTTGTTTTTTTATGTAATATGATGAAACGATATGTGGATTAAGAAAAAAAGGAAACGTAGATAAATCAATTTGTAATTTATCTATTGCACATAATGTTATTTTTCCTTTTTTTACGATTCTAACCCAAGATTTCTTTTTGCTAAATGTTAAATCGTCCAAATAATCTAAATTAAGGGTTATGTATTGTATAGTTTCATTTTGGTCATTGATGATTTCAAAACCTTTAACGGAATTAATTTCAAACTTTTCTGTTTTTCCATTTTCTTCTAATCTAAATTTTAGATTCGATTCTTGTGGGTAATCAGGTACGTAGATAAAACCTTTTTTTGTGGTGTTATCGTTAAAAGTAATGATTCCTTCTCTAAATTTTGCGAAAACTGAAATTGGTACAAAAATTAAAATTAAAAGTAATTTTCTCATAATGGATTTTTTAAAATCAGTTTGTTAAAATAAAAATGAGAACATTTTTTTATTAGGAGTTTTATTCTAAATCCAAACGTTCCTGCTCTAATTTTTCAGCCAGTCTTTTTTCAATTATCGGTGTAATAAGCGTTTTTCTAGGCTTTATTTTTACAAAAGGAAACAATTCCAAGTCATGTTTCATTTTGTCATTCTTGTTGGGGTATTTATTGGTTCCCAAAAGAGGTTCTTTTCCGGAATCAAACAAGTTTTGTTCTGCATCGGCGCTTTCCTGTATTTTTCTTTTAATTACGCCTTCGTTGAGTTGTTTTAGAAATCCTCCGTTGGCTTCAATGTCTTTGAATAAGACTAATGCTTTTTCTGCCAATTGATTGGTTAGGCTTTCGATATAATAACTTCCATCACCAGGATTGTCTACTTTGTCAAAATAACTTTCCTCTTTTAGAATCAGCAATTGATTTCTGGCAATTCTGTCTCCAAATTCATTGTCTTTATGGTACAAAGAGTCATAAGGTAAATTTGCTATGGCATCTGCTCCGCCAAGAATTGCACTCATACATTCAGTTGTGGTGCGAAGCATATTTACATTATAATCATAAATGGTCTTATTACGTTTGGTTGGGGTAACCAATAAATGACAATCTAGATTGTGATTGTATTCTTTGGCTATAGTTTTGAAAAGGATTCTAAAAGCTCTAAGTTTTGCGATTTCAAAAAAGTAATTTCCTCCCACCGAAACTTGAAAAACAATAGGCTGATTTATAACTGGAATCCTGTTGAAATACTCATTGGCATGTGCAAGACTGTAAGTGATTTGCTGTACCATTGTGGCACCGGCATTTTGATATAAACCGCCGTTGATGCTTATGATGGAAACAGAAGATGTTTCTTTGGCTATGATGTTTAAAGCATCAAAGTTGTTTTTTTCTTGGGTATTGTGCCAGTTTCCATCTTTGGCCAATTGACCGATTGGGTCTAGTAGACAATAAACAGTTCCTTTTTTTTCTTTGGCAATAGATACGATTTTTTTAACGAAATCGATTGAAATAAAATTGAAATGAAAATAAACGGCAACTCTTTCCAAAGGAAGTTTTTCCAGAAGTTTTGTAATATTTACGGTTTCATCAGGAATGGTAAAACGAATACTTTCGGCACCGCGGTTGATAGAATCCAAAGCTTTCTCGATTGATTTGTCTAAATCAAAGACATAGATGTTTTGGCAAATTTTGAATTGCGTAGCTTTTGTGGAAACGCTAAGCTTTTTAACAGCATCTTCTTTATCGTAAAATGGTTTTACTTTGATGTCCTCAGGAGAATTCCAGATTACGGTTTCATTATAATCGGCTCCTTTAAGTTCAAATTGAATTTTTTGTTTCCAAAGTTTTGCAGAAACAGGGCTGAAATCGTCGAATAAATTCTTAGCCATTTTTTATTTGTAATTAGATTTGAAATGTGATAGGGTTATTTTTTTTTGACAGTATCACCTTCAAATTCGATGATATAAATATCTTCACTATCCTTTTTCATATAGTACTTTTCGCGGGCATATTTTTCAATTTGCAAAGGGTTTTTTAACTCTTTGATGTTTTCTTCATCTTTTTTTATCTCACCTTGATAGTATTCGGCATTATCCTCAAGTTCATCGATTTGCTTGTCTAAAAAACGATGTTCAAAATAAGAATAGTTATCCAGAAAGACCATCCAGGTTATAAACGATAACGAGACCCAAACGTACTTGTTACTTAAAAATTTAAACCAGGATTTGTCTTTAAACGGGTTTTTCATTGGGGAATTTTTTTAATCCAAATTTAATGGTGAACGACTATTTTTACAGCTTCCAGATTTACATTATGCAAAATGTAAAACGAATTGTCCGTGAATTAAACACGATAAAATTACAATAAAATTATAAAATACGTTGATTAATTACGGCACGAACTACATCAATGGCTACGGTGTTGAATTTGTCGTTAGGTATAATTATATCTGCAAAGGCTTTTGAAGGCTCGATAAATTGCTCATGCATTGGTTTTAGTGTGCTTTGATAACGGTTTAGAACTTCATGCATGTCTCTTCCACGCTCTGCAATGTCTCTTTTCATGCGACGAATTAAACGTTCGTCTGAATCGGCATGAACAAATATTTTAATGTCAAAAAGATTTCTTAATTCGGGATTTGTCAGAATTAAAATGCCTTCGACAATCATTACTTTTCTTGGGTGTGTAACAACGATGTCGTCTGTCCTGTTGTGCTGTACGAATGAATATACAGGTTGATCAATGGTATTTCCAGCCTTTAATTCTTTGAGATGCGCTACCAGTAAATCGAAATCAATTGCTCTTGGATGGTCAAAATTGATATGGGAACGATCTTCGTAACTCAGGTCGTGTGTTTGTTTGTAGTAAGAATCCTGAGCAATAATCCCAACTTCGGCTTCGGGTAATTCATTCATGATTTGGTGTACCACGGTTGTTTTTCCTGATCCTGTTCCTCCTGCAATTCCTATGATTAGCATAAATAGATTTATTGTGTTTTATGATGCAAAAATAGGAATTTATATTTTTAAAAAAGAATTGATTTGTTCTGGATAGCATCTCCATAAATTTTTAAAATGAAAAAATGACGTGTATGTTTCTGCAATTGGTTTTTGTCTGCTTATTGTGCTGGTATTATTATAAATATAGGAGAATATATGATTTTTATTGTTTCAATTAATTATAAATCAGATTGTTATTTTGCTGTTGGTATTTGTTGGTCTTATGTTTTTTTATCGGAATTTTCCATTATTACTAATGAATTAGTTTAAATACTAACTAATTAGTTTGTTTACTAATAAATTAGTAGTATCTTGCGCTAAAATATTTTAACTATGATAAAATTAGCAAAGAGAGAAGAACAGATAATGCAGGTGTTTTGGGATTTGAACAAAGCCTTTATCAGAGACATAATTCCATTGCTTCCAGATCCGAAGCCACATTATAACAGTGTGGCAACAATAGTGAAGATACTGGAGGAGAAAGGTTTTTTGAATCATGAAACCGCTGGTAATATGCATAGTTTTTTTCCGGTTATCAGTAGGGAAGAGTATCAGCAATTTGCGCTGAAGGATATCGTCAGCCAGTATTTTGATAATTCTTATCCAAGAATGCTTGCTTTTTTTGCCAAAGAACAAAAGCTTACGGCAAATGAATTGGATGAAATAGTGAACATCATTAAAAAAGATAAAGTATGATACCTTATATTTTGTATACAGCCCTTATTCTTTCTGCCTGTCTTATTTTTTATAAGCTGCTTTTGCAAAAAGAAACTTTCTTTCACTTGAACAGGTTTGTATTGCTCTCCTGTATGATGCTTGCTTTTATTTTGCCTCTGCTTCCGGTACCTCAGCAATTGTCATTTAGAAATGAGCCTGAAGTAAAACAGATTGTATTGGCCAAAACTTCAGAGAGCAGGTCTGCAGTAAAACAGATAAAAGAACAGCCGGTTCAAAAAGCGCTTGTTGAAGAGTCAAAACAAATCATCAATGTTGAATTGTTTGTGAAGTGGATGGTTTATTTCTACTGGTTCGGAGTATTGATTTTTGCTCTTAATTTTCTGATGCAGATAGTTATTTTGCTGTATAAAGCTTATTCAAAAGCGGCGATTCAAGATGGTAAATTTCGTATTGTGGAAATAAAAGGAGATAAGGCTCCTTGCTCTTTTGCAAATATCATTTTTATAAATCCCGAAAAATATGAGTGGGAAATGTACAATCAGATTTTGCTGCATGAAAAAATCCATATCGAACAAAAACATACAATTGATTTGCTGCTTTCAGAGGTGGTTCTCATTTTTCAATGGTTCAATCCTTTTGCATGGCAATGGCGAAAAGTTTTGGAGAGCAACCTTGAATTTTTGACTGACAATCAAATGCTGCTTCAGGACACCGTTGAAAAAGAAAGTTATCAGTTTAGTCTGTTAAAAGTAGCAGCGCCCCAGTTCCCATTGAGTCTTACAACCAATTATAATCAATCACTCTTAAAAAAACGAATCGTTATGATGAACTCAAAAAAATCAAATGTGAACACCACCTGGAAATACTTTTTCCTGGTACCGTTAATGGTGTTGTTTGTCTGCCTTTTTAATCAACCGGCAGCACAAAGCCAAACTCTTACTGCCAAAGAGAAACCAGAAGATGACATAAACAGTCAAAAAGAAATGAAAACAGAAGGGGATTGGTTTGCCACTATAAAAGGTAATACCATAAATATTCAATTCAAAAGTGATGAGGATGATACTTCTTCCAGTAGTTTTCAGCTGAATGATTTTGGGAACCTTCCAAGAGATAAGGAAGGTTCTTTTACGCTAACACGTGAAGCAGGAACAATGAATTTTGTTGGGAAATTTGAAGGAGACAAAGGAATGGGAACATATAAATTTGTTTCCAATGAAAAATTTAAAGCCGCTATGGCCAAAGAAGATGTTGACATTGTAACCGACAATGATTTAATGCTGGCCTTCATTGTAAACGTAAAACATTCTTATGTGCAAATGCTGAAGAAAAAAGGCTATGATAAATTGACTAAAGATGAGATTGTTCCAATGACGGCGTTGAATGTCTATGATGACTACATCAGTTCAATTAAAGAAGCGGGAATCGTAAATATCAGCATTGATGAATTGATTTCTTTTAGAGCACTCGGTATTGACAAAGCCTATATCGATGAGATCCGAAAATCCGGGTATAAAAATAGTACACCCGATAATATCATTGCATTAAAATCACAGGGAATTGATGCGAAATATATAGCCGATTTTAAAAATTCGACAGAGAGCAACTCTGGGGACGACTTGGACGATGATATTGTTGCCTTCAAATCAATGAATATTGATCAGGCATTCATTAATTCGTATAAAGAATTGGGTTTTAAAAATCTATCCAATGATGATCTTCTGGCTATGAAATCGCTAAACGTTACACCGGAATATATACGTGATTTTCAAAATTCAGGTTTTAAAAACATCAAACCAGATGAATTGTTTGCCTTGAAATCTCAGAATATTACGCCTGAGCTAATAAAAGAATATAAAAATCTTGGATTCAATGATTTAACTATTGATGATGTTGTTGGGGCAAAAGTGATGGGTGTTACGCCGTCTTTCATTAAATCGATGAAAGATAAAGGTCATGATTTTAAAAATTTGGAAAAATATATCGAAATAAAAACAGTTTTCAGTAATTAATAAAAGCATACAGAACTTTTAATCATAGTTCTGAATTATAAAAAAAAAACAAGAGTTGTAAGGACACAAAAAAGCCCAAACCTAACGGAATGGGCTTTTTTGCGTTTAATAATTAAGGTTTTGTTTCATCCTTCTAAAAAACAATTTTTTCTGTAACAGTTTTGCCTCCTTTCAAACGGATTTGCACCATTAGAAATTGATTGGTTGCACTAAAATCATGAACATTAAATTCATTATTGTTGATACTTCCTTTTTCATAAAGTTTTCTTCTGCTTAAATCATAAACTGAAACATTTTCGATAGTCTGATCAAAAGCGTTGATTTTTATATGATGGTTTTTCACAGAAACAAGTACTTTTTTATTGATCTCATCTAAATTAACATTGGTAAGATCGCTTATTTTAATTGAACTGTCCATGTATCGGAGTACAAAACGATCGTCGAATGTTCCTATAGCCGTACTAAAGGTATAACCTCCATTTTTAAGATTAACAACAGTGCTTGTCAATTTATCTTCTAGAAATATTGGCAGACTTGCTAAAATTCCATCAGTCTGGTCAATACTTATTGAAAAAGTTCCTTCTATAGTTGTTTTAAATCCTAAAGGGACTTGGTCCATTATATTAAACGGCAATGCGCGTCCTTGAATTGCAAGTTTTTTGCTTTCATTAATACTGTAAAAATCAACATATGAATTTGAATTCATAGACTCACCGTCAAAACGGTTATCCAAACCGTTGGTAGCATTAGTTATATATCCTACTAATAACTGTTTGAAAGCACCGTCAGTATTAGAGAGATTAAGCCAGATTCTGTGTTTTTTTAGTTCGGTTTTCGGTTTTACTTTTGTTAGTTTAAAAAACTGAGAATTATTGAGAATTGCATTTGATGGACCTAACCTCATAGAGTTTTCAAAAGTGACAGTACCGGCAGCATTTGATGTTGCAAAAAAAGCTTGTCCGGATGCTATTTTTCCGGAAGGAACAGAATTATTCACTCCTGTATTTGCTGCTGCGGTTCCAGTCCCTCCTACAGCATTATAGGAAGCATAATCATTACCATTGTATTTTAAATTTGTAACTGGTGTGTTATGTGTCCAAAAACGGATAGTTCCGTCTAATATTGGATTTGCACCCAAAAATTCATCGGCATCTAAGGCTGAGGGATATGGGTTTCCGATTAGGTAGCTCAAACCAGATCCTGTTATTGTAATCGGAATCGAACCATTATTTGGTACACCAATGAAACTTGCGGTATAAACTGCCGGTGTGATATTTCCTTGAGGTCCACGGATAATGTAACCAACACCTTTTACCATAACTGTTCCTGTTGCTTCGGCTTTCCATTTTCCTGTTGGAGCATCCCATGAGAAAAATTTATCGGATAGGGTTGTAGGCGAAACATTCAATAATGTTTGAGGTGATACCGGAGATGACCAGTAGGTGTAATCAAATTTGCCGACAGCAGTTGTATTTCTTTTATAAGTTATATTTCCTGTATTGACCACATTATTGGTTTGAATCAAACTTGAGCTGTTTTCGAAAATTATTGATCCGGTTCCTAAAACATCAATACCATTTTCCAGTACCAAAGAAAATCCCGGATTTACAGTAACAGTTACTCCTGAATTAATTTCACAGGAGCAGGCTTGTATGTCTCCGGAGAAAGTATAATTACTGGCAAAAACGGCTTTTGTAAGTGTGGTCGGAATTCCGTTAGACCAGGTTCCGGTATAAGTAGTAATCGTAGATGCATTTAAAACAGCTGTTGTCGCTAAAGTTTCGCATCCATTTGTGTTTTTTACTCTTACTTTATAGGTTCCCGCTGCTAATAAATTTTTCACATTCGATGCTTGATACGTTGCCCCATCATCAAAACTATATTGGTCTGATGGGTCAGTAACTGTTTCATTAATGGTTATCTGTCCAGTGGATGTTACACAATTTGGTTGAATTAAATCAGTTGTAAATGCAGTAGAGCTTGTTCCGGTTGTTATAGTAAGAGTACCTGAATTAGCACTGGCTCCGCAACTGTTTTCTGCACGGACTCTGATGTAGTAAGTTACTCCAGATGATAGCCCTGTGACATTTTCGGTGACAATTCCGCTGCCAAGTAATAAATTATTGTAGCCGGCTAATATACTTGTAAAACCAGCATCTGTTGCAACATCTACACGATAGCCTGTTACACCTGATATTGGTGTCCAATCAGCTGTGATATCATTACAGTTTATTGTTCCGGCACTAAGAGTCGGTACAGCAGGAGTCGGCAACTGAGCAGCATTGCTGAACGAGGCTGATGCCACCGATGTACATCCTCCGCTTGTGGCGGTAACGGTATAGGAAGTTCCTATGGTCATACCGCTGATTGCTCCACCGGCGCCCACTGTTGGTCCGGCAGGTGTGAATGTATAGGTGTTGCCCGCAAGGTAATTGCTGACGGTGCTTGTTCCGTCAGCCGAACAGCTTGCTGCTGTGCTGTTGATTATAGGTACAGCAGGATTTGCCGGTACAGGATTTACTGTCAGACTTGTTGCACTTGATGTGCATCCAGTAGTAGTATTAGTGGTGGTTACAGAATAGTCTCCCGGAGTTAAGTTTGCAAATGTAGCTCCCGCCTGAGTTACCGCTGCCACAACAGGTGAAGTTCCTGTTACGGTATAAGTTACATTGGCAGCCGGTGCCGGAACAGTAACGACGATTGTTCCGGTTGTTACGGTACAGGTTGGCTGTACAGTTACACTGGCCGTAGGTGCTGCCGGGTTTGCCGGTACAGGATTTACAGTCAGGCTTATTGCGCTGGAAGTACATCCAGTAGTTGTATTAGTGGTAGTTACTGAATAGTCTCCCGGATTTAAGTTTGCAAATGTAGCTCCCGCCTGAGTTACCGCCACCACAACAGGTGAAGTTCCTGTTACGGTATAAGTTACATTGGCAGCCGGCGCAGGCACAGTAACAACGATTGTTCCGGTTGTTACGGTACAGGTTGGCTGTACAGTTACACTGGCTGTTGGTGCTGCAGGATTTGCCGGTACAGGATTTACAGTCAGGCTTATTGCACTTGATGTACACCCGGTAGTAGTATTAGTTGTTGCAACAGAATACGTTCCCGGAGTTAAGTTTGCAAATGTAGCTCCCGCCTGAGTTACCGCTGCCACAACAGGTGAAGTTCCTGTTACGGTATAAGTAACATTGGCAGCCGGCGCAGGCACAGTAACAACGATTGTTCCGGTTGCCACGGTACAGGTTGGCTGTACAGTTACACTGGCTGTTGGTGCTGCAGGATTTGCCGGTTGTGGATTTACCGTCAGGCTTATTGCACTTGATGTACACCCGGTAGTAGTATTAGTGGTGGTTACAGAATAGTCACCCGGAGTTAAGTTTGCGAATGTAGCTCCCGCCTGAGTTACCGCTGCCACAACAGGTGAAGTTCCTGTTACGGTATAAGTTACATTGGCAGCCGGCGCAGGCACAGTAACAACGATTGTTCCGGTTGTTACCGTACAGGTTGGCTGTACAGTTACACTGGCTGTTGGTGCTACCGGATTTGCCGGTACAGGATTTACCGTCAGGCTTATTGCACTTGATGTACACCCGGTAGTTGTATTAGTGGTAGTTACAGAATACGTTCCCGGAGTTAAGTTTGCAAATGTAGCTCCCGCCTGAGTTACCGCTGCCACAACAGGTGAAGTTCCTGTTACGGTATAAGTTATATTGGCAGCCGGCGCAGGCACAGTAACGACGATTGTTCCGGTTGTTACGGTACAGGTTGGCTGTACAGTTACACTGGCTGTTGGTGCTGCCGGATTTGCCGGTACAGGATTTACAGTCAGGCTTATTGCACTGGAAGTACACCCGGTAGTTGTATTGGTAGTGGTTACTGAATAGTCTCCCGGATTTAAGTTGGCAAATGTAGCTCCCGCCTGAGTTACCGCTGCCACAACAGGTGAAGTTCCTGTTACGGTATAAGTTACATTGGCAGCCGGTGCCGGAACAGTAACGACGATTGTTCCGGTTGTTACGGTACAGGTTGGCTGTACAGTTACACTGGCCGTAGGTGCTGCCGGGTTTGCCGGTACAGCATTTACTGTCAGGCTTATTGCGCTGGAAGTACATCCCGTAGTTGTATTGGTAGTGGTTACAGAGTAGGTTCCCGGATTTAAGTTGGCAAATGTAGCTCCCGCCTGAGTTACCGCTGCCACAACAGGTGAAGTTCCTGTTACGGTATAAGTTACATTGGCCGCCGGAGCCGGAACAGTAACAACGATTGTTCCGGTTGCCACGGTACAGGTTGGCTGTACAGTTACACTGGCTGTTGGTGCTGCCGGATTTGCCGGTACAGGATTTACCGTCAGGCTTATTGCACTTGATGTACACCCGGTAGTAGTATTAGTGGTGGTTACAGAATAGGTTCCCGGAGTTAAGTTGGCAAATGTAGCTCCCGCCTGAGTTACCGCTGCCACAACAGGTGAAGTTCCTGTTACGGTATAAGTTACATTGGCAGCCGGCGCAGGCACAGTAACGACGATTGTTCCGGTTGTTACGGTACAGGTTGGCTGTACAGTTACACTGGCTGTTGGTGCTGCGGGATTTGCCGGTTGTGGATTTACAGTCAGGCTTATTGCACTGGAAGTACACCCGGTAGTAGTATTAGTGGTGGTTACAGAATAGTCTCCCGGAGTTAAGTTTGCAAATGTAGCTCCCGCTTGAGTTACCGCTGCCACAACAGGTGAAGTTCCTGTTACGGTATAAGTTACATTTGCAGCCGGCGCAGGCACAGTAACAACGATTGTTCCGGTTGTTACGGTACAGGTTGGCTGTACAGTTACACTGGCTGTTGGTGCTGCCGGATTTGCCGGTACAGGATTTACCGTCAGGCTTATTGCACTTGATGTACACCCGGTAGTAGTATTAGTTGTTGCAACAGAATACGTTCCCGGAGTTAAGTTTGCAAATGTAGCTCCCGCCTGAGTTACCGCTGCCACAACAGGTGAAGTTC
>Ga0208398_100311_pt1 | contig 38274 bp, 27 predicted proteins | sample LakWasMe79_HOW10_2_FD_183905 | JGI IMG/M metagenome (GOLD analysis project Ga0208398, IMG submission 183905) | Freshwater sediment methanotrophic microbial communities from Lake Washington under simulated oxygen tension - Sediment Metagenome... | ecosystem: Environmental > Aquatic > Freshwater >...
TTTTCATTTAAATGTTCCTTTCAAAGTATTTGCAAATGTTTACCTTGATTTTACTGTTTTATTTATTCTCGTTAAATAAATTCAATTTTTTTACCCAGCCAGTTTTTCTTTCCAAAAAGAAAAGATCTATAAACAATAAAACAAACCCAATCCCTAAAAACCATTGAAACTGTGATTGAAAATCTGCCATTTGGGTTGCTTCAAATTCAGTCTTTTGAATTTTATCCAGTGTTGCTTTTATATAATCCAAAACTTCTTTGGTATTGTTTCCGTTTACATAACCTCCTCCTGTTATTTTTGCAATGGTTGCCAGACTGTTTGGGTTCAGTTTGGTCACTACTATTTCGCCGTTGTTATCTCTTTGGTAACTTTCTACAATTCCATTTCTCTTTAAAGGAATAGTCCCTCCTTTTTCTGTTCCCACTCCAATGGTTACGATTTTCATTCCAAGCTTCTTGGCTTCTTCTGCCGCTGATTCTGCTCCTTCAGAATGATCTTCCCCATCGGAAATCATAATCATCAATTTACTCGTCTTACTTTTATCATCAAAATAAGTTCCCGACAATTTTATCGCTTCATCAAGTGAAGTTCCTTGAGATGAAACCATTCCCGGTCCCATACTCTGCAGGAACATTTTAGCAACACTATAATCAGTAGTTATCGGTAATACGGGAAATGCACTGCCAGCATAAGCCACAATTCCTATTCTGTCGCTTCCCAATTGATTGATGATTTGTGATACAATTTGTTTGCTTTTTTCCAAACGGCTTGGGGCAACATCCTCACAAAGCATACTTTTGGAAACGTCCATCGCAAACACAATATCGATTCCTTCTCTTTTTACGGTTTCGACTTTGGTACCAATCTTAGGATTTACCAATCCGAAAATTAAAGCAATTAATCCCAAAAGCAAAACGGTCAATTTCAAAAAAGGCTTGAAAACAGAACGTTCCGGGCTTAATCTTTTGATAACCTCTAGGTCCCCAAACTCACGTTGCTTCTTTCTTTTCCAATATAAATTGAATAGGAAAAGTACCGCCACAACAGGCAGTATAAAAAGAAGGTATAAATATTTTGATTCGTCTAATTCCATTTTTAATTTTAGATTTACTTCGCCAATTCGCCTTTGGCTCGAGTCTGAATTTAGATTTTAGATTTTTATTCTAAATTGTGAATCTAAATTTGATATTTTAAATTTCTTATTCGTTTAGCTTTTTCCAAATTTTCGCTTTATGAATTAGGACACTATATAAAACTTTTATACACAGTATTGCGTAAACCTATTTCCAACAATAATAAAAATCCGGCCAGCAAAACAAAAGGTCTGAACTTTTCGTCATAATCATAGAATTTTAATTCTTCGATTTCAGTAGTTTCGAGTTTATTGATTTCGCTGTAAATTTGAGCCAATTTGTCATTACTTGTCGCCCTAAAATATTTTCCTCCCGTTTTTCTGGCAATATTCTTCATCAATTGTTCATCAATCTCCACCTTCATCATTCGGAATATCAATTGCCCATTTGGACCAAGTGCATAAGGCGATTCGGCCATTCCATTGGTACCAATACCAATAGTATACACTTTTATACCATATTGTTGTGCTATATCAGAGGCAGTTTCCGGTTCAATAAATCCTGCATTATTAACACCATCTGTCATCAAAATAATCACCTTACTTTTGGCTTTACTGTCTTTAAGTCGGTTTACGGCTGTCGCCAATCCCATTCCAATACCGGTTCCATCCTGTAAAACATTATCGTATTTAATACTGGCAATCGCTTCCTGGATAACCGCTTTATCGCTTGTTACCGGCGATTTGGTATAGGCTTCAGAGGCATAAACCACAAGTCCAATTCTGTCGTTTGGTCTTTCGTCAACAAAAACTGAAGCCACTCTTTTTAGCGCTTCCATTCTATTTGGTTTAAAATCCTTGGCAAGCATACTTCCAGATACATCGACTGCCACCACGATATCGATTCCTTTTGTGGTTTTCGTTTTATTGCTGATATCAACTGTTCTGGGTCTGGCCATAGCTACAATCAACAGTGACAATGCCAGTAACCGCAAAACATCCAAACCTGGTTTCAATTTGGCCAATAATGAATCGGTTCCTTTGAATCCTTGAAGAGAACTCATCTTCAGGGTGGCTGACTGTTGATTTCTTTTCCAAACCAGCCAAACAATTGCCAATGGTATTAAAATAAACAGCCAAAAAAATTCCGGATTTAAAAAGGTTATCTTTTCCATTAGTTGCCCGCTGTTTTAAGTTCTACAGAATTCATAACACGATCTGTCAATTCTGTTGCATATTTATCTCCTTCTTCGTGGAAAATCATAATTTGCTGTAATCCTCCTTCTTGTCCAAAAAGCAGTATTTCATAGTATATTTTCGAACTGGATTGACTGCCGGCATCAATTCTTGAAAAAGTACCGTATCCTTTTTTACCTGTTATCCCGTTATTGGTTTGAAAGTCTTCTTCTTTGACAATCATGTTTTGTGCTCCTTGGGTTTCCAATACTTTCAAAGAACCTTCTATGGCTTTGGACAAATCCAATGCCCCTTCTTTTTTATATTTCATGGTGGATACCATAATGTAAAAATTGTCAAACAGACTTCCATATCCAAAAGACTGCATCTCCTTTATAAGCGCCATTCCTTCTTTGGGCAATGTTTTTGTCAAATCTATTCGTTTTAAAACTTTTGGCGTTTCAATAATGACAGCAGGATTTCCATACTCGCTTTTTACCCATTCGCCTTCCAGCAGCTCCTTGGTCGGATGTCCAAGTATATTATCTTTTACATAATCAAATCCCTTGGTCACAATAAAAAAAGCTGTCGTTGCAAAAAGTAAAAAAACGACTGATCCAACTGCAATTGCAATACGCTGATTTCTCTTTTTTCTAAGTAAAATCTTGATTTGTTTTTGCTTTTGAGCCTCATTCAAAATAGTGTCTTCTTCAATCGGCACTTCAACAGGAATGGCTTCATCAAGTGTCAAAATCGTCTTTTGAATTCTATTTCTATCTTCGGTGATTTCAAATTCCAAAGGTTTTGATTTGGCAAATTTTACTAAATCGGCCTGTTTCAAAACAGCAAACAAATTCTCTATTGTCTCTTGGGAAAGCTTCATTTTCTTTTTCTGCGAAGCCTCCTTCAGCCCTTCAATCAATTCCGAAGTAGTACTTTCCATTGCCGGAATCTCTATTGCTTCTTCGATATAATTTCGGGTAATGTCAGTCAATTCACTATAATAGGCCTTTATTTCCCCGTGCTGCCAAAGCTCTTTTTTCTCTAAAGTGTTGAGTAAACTTGTCGCTTTTTCTATAGGTGTTTTATAAACTTCCTCTTCAATTTTTTTCTTTTGGCGGATTTTGGTGTACCAATAAACAAAAGCACCAATTCCTAAAATCAATAGAATTCCCAAAAGATATTTCCACCAATCACCTAATGAATCTTCGGCTTTAACAATATCTTTAATGTCATACATTTTTTGTCTTAAAGTATCAACCTCGACATTGGCAACCTCAACTTTTATGGAGTCTGTCAAAAACTCTTTGTTGTTTATCAGAATTTTTATGCTTGGAATCGTGTATTTCCCCGAATCAAATTGGGTCAAACCGTACTTTTTTATTAATTCGTATCGGTCGTCTTTTTTAACGGTGTCAACTGGATACGACTGGATTACTTCCAGCGCTCCAATGTTTTTAAGTTTTGGAAAAACAACTTTAGACAAAGTGTCCACAGACGTTTTTAAAGTCAATTTAAACTCAGCTCCAATTTTATTTTTTGTGGTATCGATACTGGTAACTACTTTTTGTTGTGCAAAAATAGAAGTCGAAAACAGCAGTAATAGTAGGTAAAGTTTAATTTTCATTTTTTATCTAATTAACCATTTCAGTTCTAATGGATATTCTAGAACCGAGGGGTTAGGTTTCATCTTATCGTGATTTAAAATAGCCCAGTAATTTGGTGACATAACTTTCGTCCACTCTCGTGTTCACAACTCCTGCACCCGACTTACTGAAAGTTTCCTTAAAATAATGCACATTATCATGATAGTATTTTTCATAATTCATCCGCACGGTTTTTGAGCCAGTGTTAATCAATCGGGTTTCACCTGTTTCAGCATCTACCATCGATACCATACCCAAATCCGGCATTTTTTGTTCTCTGATGTCATAGACACGTATACCGGTGATATCGTGTTTTTTTGAAGCAATTTTCAAAGTATGTTCGTAATCTCCCGACATGAAATCGGAAATCACAAACACAATTGCTTTCTTCTTTTGGGTTCCTGAAAGAAACTTCAAGGCTTGTGCAATATCCGTTTTGTAACTTTTAGGTTCAAATTCTATCAATTCACGAATGATACGCAACACGTGCGACCTCCCTTTTTTGGGCGGAATATACAATTCGATTTGATCAGAAAACAAAATCAATCCAATTTTATCATTGTTTTGGGTAGCCGAAAAAGCCATTGTTGCCGCAATTTCAGTAACAATTTCTTTTTTAAATTGATTCTTGGAACCAAAACTTTCTGAACCTGAAATATCAACCATCAACATCATGGTCAATTCTCTTTCTTCTTCAAAAACTTTGACATGAGCCTCGTTGTACCGCGCGGTTACATTCCAATCGATAGCACGGATATCATCTCCAAACTGATACTGACGCACCTCGCTAAAAGTCATCCCGCGTCCTTTGAACGAAGTATGGTATTCCCCCGAAAAGATATGATCGCTCAATCTTCGGGTTTTGATTTCTATTTTACGTACTCTTTTTAAAAGCTCTTTTGTATCCATTTTTGTTTTGGTTTATGGCAGTTCGTTTTTGTTTGTTGGTTCCAAACCATCACCAAAAACTATCAACCATCAACTTTTAAGGTACTTCGATTTCGTTTATGATTTTATTGATAATATCAACCGATGTAATATTTTCGGCTTCGGCCTCATAGGTAACCCCGATTCTGTGACGCAGAATATCATGAACTACGGCACGTACATCTTCAGGAATTACATAGCCACGGCGTTTGATAAAAGCATAACATTTTGCTGCAGTAGCTAGATTGATACTTCCACGTGGTGATGCTCCAAAACTGATTAAAGGTTTCAAATCAGCCAATTTATATTTCTCTGGGTAACGGGTCGCAAAAATAATATCCAGTATGTATTTCTCTATTTTTTCATCCATATAAACCTCACGAACCGCTTCTTGAGCGCGCAGAATCTGATCTACTGAAACCACTTGGTTTACTTTATCATAACTTCCTTTAAGATTTTGACGGATAACCAAGCGTTCGTCTTCCATTTTTGGATAATCGATAACTGTTTTCAACATAAAACGGTCAACCTGTGCTTCCGGCAATTGGTAAGTTCCTTCCTGTTCAATAGGGTTTTGAGTTGCCAAAACTAAAAATGGTCTGTCCAATTTAAAAGTAGTATCACCAATGGTAACCTGTTTTTCCTGCATTGCCTCCAGTAATGCAGACTGTACTTTGGCAGGAGCACGGTTAATCTCATCGGCAAGAACGAAATTGGCAAAAATTGGTCCTTTTTTTATAGAGAATTCATTTTGCTTAATATTATAGATCATGGTTCCAATAACGTCAGCAGGCAATAAATCGGGAGTAAACTGGATTCTGCTGAAAGATCCGTGAATGGCTTGTGAAAGGGTGTTTATGGCTAATGTTTTGGCTAACCCCGGAACCCCTTCCAATAGAATATGTCCCTGACCCAATAGTCCAATCAACAGTCTCTCGACCATGTGTTTTTGTCCCACAATAACTTTGTTCATTTCCATAGTGAGAAGATCTATAAAAGCACTCTCTCTTTCTATTTTTTCATTGATTGCTCTAATGTCTAAAGTCGTTGTATTTTCTTCCATTTTTATATATTTATTCCCTTAAGTTTTTGTCTCTTTTATTTTATGGTGCAAATTGAATTTTTTTTTAGAAGTAAGATGTTAAAAAATGGTTAAAACTTCTACCAATCCCCTAATTTTAAGGACGAATTATGATTGTATTTATCTATTTTTAAGAACTAAAAAAAATAAATCTCAAATTCACAGATTTACCCCTAAAATCAAGAGGGGAAATAACAAAATAAAACCATGAGCAAAATTCCATTTTCAAAAATAATTGCCGGCACGATGACTTGGGGTGTCTGGGGCAAAAACTGCACCACACAACAAATGATTGAGCTGATGAATATCTGCCTCGAAAACGGTATTTCAAGCTTTGACCACGCCGATATTTATGGAGGTTATACTACTGAAGAAGCCTTTGGAAAAGCTTTTGGCGAAAGCCAAATTGACCGTAAAGACATCCAATTGATTTCTAAATGCGGTATTCAAATGCTGGCTGAAAAAAGAAGCAATACCATCAAACATTATGATTATTCCAAAGAGTACATTATAGCCTCTGCCGAGCAGTCTTTACAGCATTTACAGACTGATTATCTGGATCTTTTGCTGTTGCATCGGCCGAGCCCGTTAATGCATGCTGATGAAATTGCCGAAGCAGTTGAAAAATTAAAAATTGACGGAAAGATTTTGGATTTTGGAGTGTCTAATTTTACACCAAGTCAAAGTGATTTAATTGAGACCAAAACCAAAATTAACTACAACCAGATTGAGTTTTCGGTAACGCATTTGGAACCAATGATTAATGGGAGTCTGGATCACATGCAAACCAACAGGATAACCCCTATGTGCTGGTCTCCTCTTGGAACCGTTTTTAGAAAAGATGACGGACAATCACAACGCATCCGAAAAACTGCAAATGAACTGGCGTCTAAATACGAAGTCACCAATGACATTATTTTATTGGCTTGGATACTGAAGCATCCTGCTGGAATTTTACCGGTTTGCGGTACATCAGACAAAAACAGGCTTGCCTCTTTAATGCAGGCTGCAGCTATTGAAATGGAATTACAGGATTGGTTTTCACTTTGGACTGCTAGTACTGGAAATGAAGTAGCTTAGGCTACTAAAAAATGCTTCGCCAAATTACGCTGCGAGTAACAGTTATCAACTGAAAATTTAGAAAAAATGATAAACAAGCGTCTTCTTATCAAAAACCTGTTGGCTCACAATGATGAGAGTAGCTTTTATGATAAAAAAAGACAGCTGAATTTACATTCCAGAGAAGGGAAAGCTAAATTTTTGAAACACATTTGTGCGTTATCCAATTCCAACCCGACCAATAATTCATACATAGTTGTGGGGGTTGAAGATGAAAGCAATCAAATCATTGGAGACGATTTTTTTGATGACAGCAGGATTCAGAATTTGGTAAATGCTTTTCTTGAAAATCCTCCCAAAATTCAATATGAAAACGTTCCTTTCCCTAATTTGCCAAAAGACAAAGTGATAGGACTCGTAACCATCAAACCGAACAGTAAAATATCTTCTTTTAAAAAAGGGATTCATACGATTCCTGCCAACAGTGTTTTCATTCGCCGTGGCAGTAATACTATGCCGGTTGAAGGTGAAGTAGAGAAGAATTTTCAAAATACGGAAACTGTAATCGGTATCGAAAATAATTCAAGGAACAGCATTGAATACACTCTTGACGGTGTAATCGATTTTATGAATTTCCGCCACAAGGATATGGCACCAAAATACAAAGTATTCAAAGAATTGTTTGTTATCTGCTGGGCTGGGACTGCCAAAAAATCAAGAAACAAAACCTTTCTGTCAAGAGTAGATATTGAGCTGATTAACGAACAAATCAAATTATTCTATTCGGCTCAGGATGTAGTTGAAATCACCTATGACGACGATAGTTTTACGATTATTGAATATGTACCTTTAGGCTTGAATGACAAAACAAGTTATTATCCTCTGGAACAGCAGACAATTCTATTTCATGATAACGGATATTATAAAATTGATAGGCAAATACTTTTTGAACCACCCGAATACAACAGGAAAATGTTGCATCATATTTATAATTCGAATATGGCCTTACTCTATAAACTTGAAAAAAACATAAGGTTATCGGACCGGGAAAAGAAAGATTTGAATCATCTGCCTTCCACTTTTATGATTTGTTATCTCAATGGTTTTGAAGATGCCAAACAAAAATTAATTGACGCTAAAGAATTATTAAAACCACTCCCACAAGTCTATCTTTCGTTTAAAGAAGCATTACGAATTCTGAGGAAAATGAAATATGATGTGCAATAAGAAAGATACTCATTGCAATTTGACCTGTCTTAATTAGCTGAACAGCCCTGCTGCCCAAGCAACCACATCAATTATAATTTGACAAATAAAATTGGTCATTAACAGTAATAAAGTGAGAAGTGCATTCATTTTAAAAATTTTAAGTAAAATTATAATGTTCCCTTACAGCATACAATCACCAAAACAATTTTTTTGAGAAATCCAAAAGTACTGAAAAATACAATACCACTGCACGACATCAGCATGGATTTTAACGGATAAAAACTACAATTTGACGGTTTTATTCTTAATGAAAACTTAAAATCAATTTATTTGAGATACTTCCATCATCTCTTCCAAAAAAATAACAACTCAACACATCTTTTCTCTTATTTTTGTAAAAGAACAAATTAAGAATAAATGAGAACTTTAGTAATTGGTGATATACATGGTGGTTTGAGAGCTTTGCACCAAATTTTTGAAAGAGCAGACGTCAATCCGAAAGACAAACTGATTTTTCTGGGAGATTATGTAGACGGATGGAGTCAATCACCGCAAGTCATTGATTTTTTGATAGACCTGAAAAAAACACATGATATTATTTGCATTCGCGGCAATCATGATGAACTATTGAGAGAGTGGCTCGAAGACAACAAAGAAAACGGACAGTGGTACCAACATGGCGGAGAAGCTACAGTTTTGGCTTACCAAAATGTAACCGCAGATACCAAAAAAAAACATGTGAAATTCCTGAAATCTCTAAAAGATTATTACTTGGATGAACAAAACAGAATGTTTATTCACGCTGGTTTCACCAATATGAATGGAGTCAATTTTGAATACTTCCCTAAATTATTTTATTGGGATAGAACCTTATGGGAAACCGCTTTATCATTGGATCCGCATTTAAAACCGGACGATTTGCATTATCCAAAACGATTCATACTCTACAAAGAAATTTATATTGGCCATACTCCCGTTTCCCGTATTGGAAAAACCATTCCTGTCCAAAAAGCCAATATCTGGAACATTGACACCAGTGCAGCCTTCAAAGGGCCGTTGACGATCATGGATGTTGATACTAAAAAATTCTGGCAAAGTGAGCCTCTGCCCAATTTATATCCAAATGAGAAAGGAAGAAATAAAATTTAAATCAAATTGTATCAAAAAGAAAAGCGTCTTGTTTTTGTAAACAAGACGCTTTTTTATGAATTCAAATATTAATTACAAATCAAATTTTATTCCTTGTGCCAATGGCAGACTTGTGGCATAATTGATTGTATTTGTCTGACGGCGCATATAGATTTTCCATGCATCAGAACCAGATTCTCTTCCGCCTCCGGTTTCTTTTTCTCCACCAAAAGCACCACCGATTTCGGCTCCGGATGTTCCGATATTCACATTGGCAATTCCACAATCTGATCCTACCGCAGACAAGAAACGTTCTGCTTCACGCAAATTGTTAGTCATAATCGCAGAAGATAATCCTTGGGCAACTCCATTTTGAACATCGATTGCATTCTCCACAGTTCCAGAATATTTAATCAAATATAAAACTGGTGCAAAAGTTTCGTGTTGTACAATTTCGAATGAGTTTTGCGCTTCGGCAATTGCTGGTTTTACATAGCATCCGCTTTCGTATCCTTCTCCTGAAAGTACTCCTCCTTCAACAAGGATTTTTCCTCCTTCGGCAACAACTTTGGTCAAAGCATTTGCATACATTTCAACTGCCTGCTTATCGATTAGAGGACCAACATGATTTTTTTCGTCCAATGGATTTCCAATTCTCAATTGCCCGTAAGCAGACACAACAGCATCTTTCACTTTATCATAAATACTTTCATGAATAATCAAACGACGGGTTGATGTACATCTTTGTCCTGCAGTTCCTACTGCTCCAAAAACAGCTCCGATAACTGTCATTTTGATATCAGCATCCGGAGTTACGATAATGGCATTATTACCTCCCAATTCCAATAATGATTTCCCTAAACGACCGGCAACAGTTTGTGCCACGATTTTCCCCATACGGGTAGAACCTGTAGCCGAAACCAAAGGCACACGTTTATCGGCAGTCATTAATTGGCCTATTGTATAATCTCCGTTAATCAAACAGGAAATCCCTTCCGGAAGATTGTTCTCTCTGATTACTTCAGCAATAATATTTTGACAGGCTACACCGCACAAGGGTGTTTTTTCAGATGGTTTCCAAACACATACGTCACCGCAAATCCAAGCCAATGCAGTATTCCAAGCCCAAACAGCTACCGGAAAATTGAAAGCCGAAATAATTCCGACGATCCCCAAAGGATGGTATTGCTCATACATTCTGTGTCCCGGGCGTTCCGAGTGCATGGTCAATCCGTGCAATTGACGTGATAATCCTACTGCGAAATCACAGATATCGATCATCTCTTGTACTTCGCCATATCCTTCCTGCAATGATTTACCCATTTCGTAGGAAACCAATTTACCTAAAGCTTCTTTATTCTGACGCAATTTCTCTCCAAACTGACGCACAATTTCTCCACGCTGCGGTGCCGGCATCAATCGGAATGTTTTGAAAGCTTCAGTTGCTGTCTGCATTACTTTTTCGTAATCTGCAGGTGTACTCATTTTAACAGAAGCAATTATTTTACCATCTACCGGTGAAAAACTTTCAAGGATTTCTCCGTTTGAAAAATGATTTATCCCTGTTGAACTTCCTTCGTTTATGGCTTTAACTCCCAGTTGCGCTAATGCCTCTTTCATCCCAAATTGATCTGCTATTGTTGTCATTGTAACTTTTTTAGTTAAAATTGTTATATTTTTGCGTAAAGATATTATTTTAAGGTCAATTTCGATACTATTTCGATGTAAAAATCAAAACTGAGAAAAATCAGCTTCTATATAAACATACAAACCATATAGTATATACAAGTAAAATTATAGCATTTTAACGGGTTGTTGTCATTTTTTATAAAAAAACACATCCATTAAAAAAGAAGGAAGTAATTTTATAGACTGAAATAAAATTGTAATACAATACCTTTTGATTATGGCTTCCATTAACCGATATTTCATTGGATTCTTTTTGTTTGCAACACAACTGTTTGCTCAAAAAGCTGTGTTTGATATAGTTCCTTTGGGAGTGCACGGCGGTCTTGACGAAAAAAATCTTTCGGCCTATCTTGTCGCTCCGATTAATACCAATGATTACATCTGTCTTGACGGAGGCACCATCAATACAGGAATTCAAAAAGCCATAGCCAATAATATTTTCAAAGGTTCTCCAACCGAAGTCATTAGAAAACACATCAAAGGCTATTTCATTTCACACGCCCATCTCGACCATGTTTCGGGCTTTATTATTAATTCTCCGGCAGATTCCTCAAAAACGGTTTATGCAACCAAAAAATGTATGGAACTGATGGAAAACCATTATTTTAACGGAGAAAGCTGGGCCAATTTTGGTGATGAAGGACCAGGATTTCAACTGAAAAAATACCATTTCCAAACCCTTACTATTGGTGATGAAACCAAAATTACCAATACCACAATGACTGCAAAAGCGTTTCCACTGAGCCACATCAATCCGTATGAAAGCACCGCTTTTTTAATCCAAAACGAAGGAAATTATATTTTGTACTTGGGAGATACAGGACCGGATTCGGTGGAGAAAAGCGATAAATTAAGTCTTTTATGGCAGGCTGTTGCACCTTTGCTTAAGCAAAAAAAATTAAGGGGAATTTTTATCGAGGTTTCTTTTCCGAATGAACAGCCGGACACTTCTTTGTTTGGCCATTTGACTCCAAATCATTTAATGACAGAACTCCACAAACTGGAAGATTTGGCTGGAAAAGGAAGTTTAAATAACTTCAAAATTATCGTTACACACTTGAAACCGCCTAGCCAAAACATTGAAAAAATTAAGGAGCAGCTACTAAAAGTAAATAATTTGGGAGTACAGCTTGTTTTTCCGGAACAGGGGAAACGTTTTGGGCTGTAAAAAATTAACCGCTAAGTGTGCATATGGTTAATTAGCCACAGATTAAACTAATAGGCACTGATTTTAAAATCTAACTTCCGTAAAAATCCTTAGAATCAGTGGCATCCGTGGCTGATTTATCCTTCTATGTTTACAGCAAAGCTTTGAGCGCCATGCCCTTCCTTTGCTAACATTGCAGTTACATCTTCTTCACTTTTTCTCCCTTATCAAATAAACATAAACCGGAAAGTGGTCACTGAAACCAACTTCGGTAAGGGAATGCCGTAATGGATAGCCTTTGTATTTACCGTTTTTTTGAATTAAAAACGACTTGTTATAAATCCCCGCTTTCCAGTATTGAAAAGAGCTGTAATCTTTTTGCAACAACGATTGGGAAACCATCACTTGATCAAAAATATCCCAAGCATCCCGAAAGGCAATTGTTCCCAGACCTTTGTTGGCCATTTCTTCAAATGGATTGTAGATACCAAACGATTGGACTTCCTGAATTTTTCCTTTGGCTCCCAATGCTTTTTTGACACTGTTATTAAAGGGACTGTCGTTCAAATCTCCCATTGTTATCACTTTGGCATTGGGGTTAATTTGTTGCAGCGAATCAATTATTTTTCGGTTCAAAGCGCCCGCAATTTCCCGATACGGACTTGATTTCTTTTCCCCTCCCGCCCGCGACGGCCAATGGTTGACAATAATATGAATCTCTTCGCCATTTAGAAATCCGGTTACCAATAATTGGTCTCTGGTGTAAACTCGGTGATTTTTAGTGCTGACTTGGATTACGTCTTCCGTTTCTGAATCTTCTGCGGATTCTTCTTTTGGAATTTCTTTCTTAGGTTGTTCTTTTTTATAGACATACAGCGGAATGTTGATATAACTTGTTGGCTGGAATTGTTTCTTTTGATACAGCAAGGCAACATCAATCCCTCTTTTATCAGGAGAATCAAAATGTATGATTCCGTAGTCTTTATCAATGAGTTTGGGCTGTTTGACTAAATCTTCGAGAACATCTTCGTTTTCAATTTCGGCTCCGCCAATGAATGTCGGCGAATTAGGATTTTCACCTGTGCCGATTTCGGACAGAACACGGGCTAAGTTTTCAAGTTTTTGATGGTACTTTTTGGAGTCCCAATGCTGAGTTCCTGTTGGTGTCCATTCCTCATCATTAGTAACCGGATCATTGATAGTATCGTAACAGTTTTCAAAATTGTAAAACGCCAAGGTATGTATTACAAAAGCCTTGTTTTGAGCATTGCTTTTTGAAATTAAAAAAAATAAAATCAGACAGAAGCTGGTCTTTTTGAATATCATTGCACTTTATAAAATGTGTTCGGCATTTGTAAATATAGTAATTTGATTACAATTATTTAAGATTCTCGGGAAATGCCTATCTTTGCTTTTATCCTAATAACCATTCATTTTTCAAAAAATACGGCATGAATACCAATCCATTTTCTTTTATTCAAAAACATGGTGTTTTGTATCCTGTGCTATTGCTTATTTTTATTGTACAATCTATGAACAGTCAAGCTCAAACTACTATGATTACACCGCCTTATTTACAAAAAGGAGATACCGTTGCCATTGTGGCAACAGCCAGAAAAAATGTTGACGACAACTTGAAACCCACAATAGATTTACTTCATTCATGGGGGTTGGAAGTTGTTATTGGGAGCACTATCGGATTAGATTTAAACCAACTGGCGGGTACCGATGAACAGCGCGCTGCCGATTTTCAACATCAGATGGATAACCGGAATATCAAAGCGATTTGGTGTGCCCGTGGCGGATATGGTACCGTTCGTATGATTGATTTGTTGGATTTTACCAAATTCAAACAGCACCCGAAATGGATTGTGGGTTTTAGCGATGTGACAGTTTTGCACAATCACCTCAACACGATGGGCTACAAATCGATTCACGGGACGATGCCGGTAAGCGTTGAAAGAACGGCACCAGAATCAATCTCATCGTTGAGAACAGCTTTATTTGGTGACCCTTTAGAATATAAAATCGATCCGTTCCCGATGAACCGTTTCGGGAAAGCCACCGGAGAATTGGTAGGCGGTAATTTATCCATTTTATACAGTTTACTGGGATCAAAATCGGCTATCGACTGCACTGATAAAATTTTATTTATTGAAGATCTTGACGAATACCTTTACCATATTGACCGAATGATGATGAATCTCAAACGCAACGGCTGTCTCGAGAGCATTAAAGGTATTATTGTAGGCGGAATGACCAAAATGAAAGACAATGATATTCCGTGGGGGAAAAACGCCAACGAAATTGTTCAGGAGGTAACCCAAAAATACAACATTCCAATTCTTTATAATTTTCCGGCGGGACACGTTCACGACAACAGAGCCCTGATTATGGGAAATATCGTGACTATGGATGTGAACGAAAACTGCAATACGGTCATTTTTAAATAAGAAAGAATACAGAGAATAGAAACAAGAGAAAAGACTTTACATCCTATTTCATTTTCAGGCTCTTGTTTCTATTTTCTAAAATCCATTTCTAAATCTAAAATCATAAATCTGCAATCTAAATGGCTGAACACAATGAACTTGGTAAACAGGGAGAAGACCTAGCCGTGGATTACCTTAAAAAAAACGGCTACACCATTCTCGACACCAATTGGACATTTCAGAAAGCCGAGATTGACATCATTGCCAGAACAGAAAACACACTTGCCGTTGTGGAAGTAAAGACCCGCTCGTCCCTCGATTTTGGTTTACCGCAGGATTTTGTCAAACCAAAAAAAATACAGCTTTTGGTAAAAGCCGTTGATGCCTACGTTAACCAAAAAAATATAGATGCTGATGTCCGTTTTGACATCATTGCCATTCACAAAGACGGTAAATCATTTGCTATTGAACACCTTATAGATGCTTTTTTTCATTTTTGAAAAAATTTAACAATGTTATATTTGTAACAAATTGTTTTTTTGTTTATATTTGCCTCGGTTTTTAACTTAAAAATCATCCCCTAACAAAAAAAAAAACTAAAAAACGACCAAACCTGATTATGAAAACTGTATCATCGATAGTAGAAAATTACATCAAGACGAAGCCTTTTTTACTGAATGCATTGTCACTCGGAATTATCAACCTGACTTCTTTATCCAGAAATATTATGACCGAACTCGAAAGTGAATTCGGCAAAGAAGTAAAACAAGGAGCTGTAGTAATGGCTCTTAAAAGATTAACCGAAGAATTGGATTTTAGATTGAATCATAAAATCAATAAAGTAATAAAAAATATAGGCGAAATCACTGTACGCTCTGCTTTGACTGATTATACATTTGCAGTTTCGGATACTGTTTTGAATAAACAAGCCGATTTAATTACCGATATCAATTCGTTACCGGATATTTTTTATACTTCATCCAAAGGGGTGAACGAGACAAATATTGTAGTAAGCAACAGTGTCAATAACTTGGTTGAAAAGCATTTTGCTTCCGAAAAACTGATTCAAAAACTGGAAAATTTAGCTTCAATTACCGTTAAATTACCAAAAGAAAACATTGTTGTTCCTGGAATTTACTACTTCATTTTCCAACGTCTGGCCTGGGAAGGAATTATCATCAATGAGGTAATTTCAACTTCGAATGAATTTACAATTATGGTGAGTGAAAACGAAGTGGATGTCGCTTTCAAAGTGATCAAAGATCTGAAAAATTAAGAGTTATTCTTTTTCCATACAAAACGAGGCTAAATGCTTCGTTTTTTTTTATCCGGAATTAAAAAATAACATTCACTAATACCTAAATTTACACTTTCATCACAAAAAGCTTCTGGGCATTCCTTCATAAAATAAAAACCGCTATGTTAGCTCCCTCATATCAAAAGTTAAAAGACATTTTATCAGTTTCGATTGATTCCAAACGTATTTTGACCAATCCATTGCAAACTCTCGCTTATGGAACCGATGCCAGTTTTTACAGACTCATTCCCAAAATAGTCATTCTTGCGCACAACGAAGCCGAAGTTATCGAAATTATAAAACAGGCAAAAAAACTGGACATTGCGTTAACTTTTCGGGCAGCAGGAACCAGTTTGTCAGGTCAGGCGATTACGGATTCTGTATTGGTAGTCGCAACACACGGATGGAAAAACTTTGAACTTTTAGAAAACAATCAAAAGGTAAAACTCGAACCTGGAATTGTAGGGGCAAGAGCCAATACTTTTCTGGCACCCCACGGATTGAAAATTGGACCTGATCCTGCATCCATCGGAGCAGCAATGATTGGCGGAATTGTAGCCAACAATGCCAGCGGAATGTGTTGCGGAACGGCACAAAACTCGTATCAAACAATAGCCGACATCCGGATTGTACTGCACGACGGAACCATACTGGATACCGCCGATGCGAAAAGTGTTGCTTCTTTCAAAAAAAATCAAACAGCTTTGATTCAGGAAATTGAAAACCTCAGAGACCAGATTATAAACGATGAAACACTTTACCACCAGATTAAGAATAAATTCAAAATAAAAAACACAACAGGCTACAGCATCAATGCTCTTGTTGATTATCAGGATCCCATCGACATTATCAAACATCTGATGGTGGGTTCTGAAGGAACTTTGGCTTTTATTTCAAATGTGACTTTCAAAACCATCATTGATGAAAAAAACAAAACCTGTTCATTGATTATTTTCAACACGATTCAGGATGCCTGCAATGCTACTATTTTACTGAAATCGGCACCAGTTGCTGCAGTAGAATTATTGGACAGAGAATCCATCCGCTCGGTCGAAAATGATGATGATGCCCCAGCTTTTTTTAAAACCCTGCCAGAATCTGCTTGTGCTTTACTAGTGGAATGCCGTGACAATGATTTGGCTGTTCTAAAAGAAAAACAAAATGCCGTTCGATTGCAGATTAAGTCCATCCCCACTTATGCGGATTACGAATTTACGAGCGACCCAAAACAGTATTATTTTAACTGGAAAGCCCGAAAAGGACTGTTGCCGACTGTTGGCGGATTGCGGAAAAACGGAACAACAGTAATCATTGAAGATGTCGCTTTCCCTTTGCCTCAACTGGCCGATGCCTGTCTGGAACTCAAAGATCTGTTCAAAAAATACGAATACCATGACGCCGTTTTGTTTGGTCATGCACTGGAAGGAAATCTGCACTTTGTGTTTTCACAAGACTTTTCCGGTCAGGCCGAAGTAGACCGTTACGAACAATTGATGTCCGAATTGGCCGTTTTGGTTGTTGACCGTTTCAACGGCTCACTGAAAGCCGAACACGGAACAGGCCGTAACATGGCGCCTTTTGTAGAAAAAGAATGGGGTGCTGCAGCCTATAAAATCATGAAGCGCATCAAAACTATTTTTGATCCAAATAATAAAATAAATCCTGATGTTTTAATCAATCCCGATCCCAAAGCACATCTCAAAAACTTGAAACCAATGCCCGAATCCCACGCCATTGTTGACAAATGTATGGAGTGCGGATTTTGCGAACCGCATTGTGTTTCTGAAGGATTGACTTTGTCACCGCGACAACGCATTGTTATTGCAAGAGAAATAAGCCGTTTGGAAGAATCCAATGACGATCCGCAGCGACTGGCCGATATTCGAAAAGACGTTACCTATCAGCTGGACGAAACCTGTGCCACAGACGGGCTTTGCGCCCTCGCCTGTCCTGTTCATATCGATACCGGAAAATTTGTAAAAACCTGGCGTGCCAATGAATTGGATTCTGGCAACAAAAAAGTGGGTGCATACATTGGCTCGCATATGGCAGAAACCACTGCAGTTATGAGAACCGGATTGAAAATCGTTTCCTTTTTCCACTCCATTCTTGGAACCACCATTATGACGGCATTATCCAATGTGTCCCATTTTATCACCTTTGGAAAAGTCCCGAAATGGATTCCCGAAATGCCGAAAGGAGCCAACAAAATTAACACGAATCAAAAGCATTAAAATGAATACAACAACTGATTTAAAAGTCGTTTACTTCCCCTCCTGCATCAACAGAAGTATGGGTAAAAACCGTTTTCAGGACTCGGATGATCTTCAACTGACCGAACTGACTCATGGCTTGTTGGTTCGTGCCGGATTCACTATAATTTACCCCGAATCCATAGATACTCATTGCTGCGGAATGCCTTTTTCAAGTAAAGGTTTTGCAGAAACAAATCACTCGCAGTCAGAGTCATTGGAACAAGAATTATTGAAAGCTTCCGAAAACGGCAAATACCCCGTTTTGTATGACATGAGCCCGTGTTTTTATCATTCGAAAGAAGAATTTTCAAAAGCATTAAAAATTGTGGATCCCATCGAATTCATGCTGGATTATGTAATGCCAAATTTGACTGTAAAAAACAAAAAAGATACTGTAGCCGTTTTCCCGGTATGTTCGGTTAAAAAAATTGGCAAAACAGAACAATTGGTGGCTTTGTCAGAAATGTGTGCTGATAATGTTACCCTCATTGACAGCAATTGCTGTGGTTTTGCCGGAGACAGAGGTTTCCTGATTCCCGAATTAAATGAACACGGATTAAGAGAATTAAAAGCACAAATTCCTGCCAACTGCAGTGAAGGTTTTTCTACCAGCCGAACCTGCGAAATAGGACTCGAAAAAATGAGCGGCATCGATTTCAAATCTATTTTTTATCTAATTGACGAAGTGACGAAATAACATTTCACATTTGTTCTTTTCATAAAATCTTCAAAAGCTGAAATTTATCAAATACGAAAAATAATCCGGTTAATTCTTTATTGGAATTAACATAAATAATGCCCAGCTGACAGATTATTATTTATTGTGAAATAACATCTAAACCGTTAATTTTTAAAGAATACTAAACCTTTGAAAACATATCAGACAGCATTTATAATATATCTCTAAAATACTGTGTATTATTGTTTTTCAAACTTCTTTTTGGCTCTTCAAAATCAAAAGCAACTTTTTTACTAAAATGTTATTGCGAAAAATATTTTTATATATTTGCCCATAATTGAAGCTTATATCGGCTTTAAATCAAGAATATCCTTATAATAATCCCAAAAAATTAAAGGGTTACTAAATCAATGTCAGCAACAAAAGACTTCAGCGAGCAATTGTTGGTAAGTGAACTCAAAAATGGCAACGAAAAAGCTTTTCGTAAACTATATGATTTCTATTACCAGGACATCTATGGCTATAGTATCAGTCTTTTGAAATCCAAAGAACTTGCCGAGGAAAATGTACAAGACGTTTTTTTAAAGATTTGGCTGCACCGTGAAAATTTAAATCTGGAACAATCCTTCAAATCCTATCTTTTTACCATTGCCAGAAACCAGGCTTTTAACCTTTTGAATAAAGCAGCCAATGATGTGCTGCTGAAAGAGGAAGTTTTTTACACCAGTGAGAAATCACATGCGGAAGGAGATTATTCCATTCGCGAAGCAGATTGCAAAAAACTAAAAAAGCAGGCCATAAAACAATTGCCGCCCAAACGAAAACGCATTTTTAAAATGTCGAGAAAAGAGGGCAAAACATATGAAGAAATAAGTCAGGAACTTGGAATTTCGGTCAATACCGTCAAGAACCAAATGAGCAAAGCACTCGAATCCATGCGGATCTTTTTTCAGGTTCATGATGAATTTACATAAAATCTAAACTCATTTATACCAAAATCACTCCTAGCGGGTGATTTTTTTTGCTTTTGACTTAAAAATATTTAATTACGTAATTAACTGATAATAAGTTGTTTGTGTTTAAAATTATTTCTTTTTTGTATTTAATTATGTTAAAATTAAAAAATTTACAACGTTTGAGTAGTAGTCAACTGCAATTCAACTGTATTATATAAAGCAAACAAAAATATATTCGCAATGAATGAAAATTCAGAAATAAAAAAATTACTTCATAAGTTTATTTTAAACCAATGCACTGTTGAGGAAACGGATGAAGTGATTGACTATTGCAGAAAAAACAAACTCACTTCTGATTTCCCAACCGTTGAAGAGGTAAAAGCCTTATTGGGAGAAACTCCGCAAATGAGTAAAGAAACTGCAGATCAGATTTTCTCCAGCATTTTAGTTCAGGCTCAGGAAACAAAAGAAATGGAATTGGAGCCAAGAAGATTCCCTTTCAAGAAATATTTGGCTATTGCTGCCTCTGTTGTTGTATTGCTGTCAATTGGTCTTAGCTATAAAAACAGTCTCAAAATTTCAAAAAACAATCCTGTCATCAACAGCAACGAAATCACCCTGCAGCTGGAAAACGGAGAAATTCAGGTTATTTCAGAAGGCAAAAAAACTCAGGTTACAGATGCTGCCGGAAATGTTGTAGGAAACCAAAACGGAAACAAAATTGCTTACGATACCGAAACATCAATCGAAAAGCTGGTGTACAATACTTTGAAAATTCCGAATGGAAAACGATTTGAGCTGGAGTTATCCGACGGAACAGTTGTCCATTTAAATTCCGGTACCACTTTGAAATATCCAGTGAAATTCATTGCCGGTGAAAACAGACAGGTTTTTCTGGATGGTGAAGCTTTTTTTGATGTGGCAAAAGATAAAAAACATCCTTTTGTTGTAAATGCAGACAAATTGAATATCCGCGTTTTGGGAACCCACTTTAACGTTTCAAGTTATCCGGAAGATAATTTAACCGATGTTGTTCTGGTAGAAGGTTCGGTAGGAATGTATACTGCCAATGAAGAATTCAATGCTGATAAAAACACCGTTCTTAAACCCGGCTACAAAGGAAGTTTCAATAAATACAACAGCAATATCAAAACTAAAGAAGTCAATACAGATTTGTATACTTCCTGGATGAACGGAGGACTGATGTTCCGTGATATGAGTTTCAGCAATATCTGCAAGAAACTGGAAAGACGTTATGATGTCTCCATTATAATTAAAAACAGCAAATTAGCAAATGAAAAATTCAACGCCAGTTTTGGAGACAAACCTATAGAAAAAGTATTGACTTACTTCCAGGACGTATATGGCTTCGATTATAACACCAAAAACAAAGTAATAACCATTAAATAACCCTAAAAAAACCAATAAAAAATGAAGAGATAAATGTGACAAAATAAAAAAATCGGAAAGAGCTACGAACAATTTCCGATTGAATAAGTGATTGAACCTAACAGATTAAATACAATCAATTAACAAAATTATGAAAAAAAAATTAAAGAATGACGGAATGCAATTTTCGTTGTTCAAAATTGACCTGAAATTGAAACTAACTACACTATTACTTTTAGTAGCCATTTTTAATTCCCGAGCCGATACTTATGCCCAAAAGACAAAAGTTAGCCTGGAATTGAACAATACCACCGTTGAAAAGGTTATTGAAACCATTGAACAAAAAACAGACTTCAAATTTATTTATAAATTAGAAGATATTGATTTGGACCGTGTGGTATCTATCCATGTGAAAAATCAAAATATATCAGTCGTCCTGGATTATCTTTTTAAAGGTGTTCCAACAGAGATTATAGTCAGGGACACTCAAATTATGCTCAAGAAGCCTATATTCATCATGCCCGAAATTTTGCCTTTTCTGCAGCAAACTGTAAAAGGAAAAGTCGTCGACGAGAACCGCATGCCAATGGCCGGCGCAACCGTTACAGAGCAAAATACAAGAAACAGCGTAGTGACAGGCTTTGACGGGAGTTTTCAAATTACTGTACAAAGCAATTCAGCCATGCTGGTTGTTACCTATATGGGCTATATCACAAAAGTGTTTTTGGCCAATCAGGAAAATGCAACCATACAATTACAACCTGAAACAACCAGCTTAAAAGAAGTAGTATTAGTTGGATATGGTTCTATTTCTAAAAAAGATGTAACCGGTGCCGTATCATCTATCTCTGCAAAAAACATGAATCAAGGCCCTATAGTAAATCCATTACAACTGATTTCTGGTAAAATGGCCGGGGTAAATATTAACCAGATAGGAAGCGAACCGGGATCAACACCAAGCGTTAGGATCCGTGGATTAACTTCATTAATGGGAGGAAGTGACCCTTTGGTTGTTATTGATGGTGTACAAGGAAATCTTGATTTATTAAACCAGATTCCTCCAAGTGAAATTTCTTCTATAGACATTTTGAAAGATGCATCAGCTGCCGCAGTATATGGATCCAGAGGTGCTGCCGGGGTAATTCTTGTAAGTACAAAAAAGAGCAAAGAAGGTAAAACAACTGTGGAATACACCGGAACAACAGCCGTAGATTATATCCCAAATCCTCTTGAGGTTCTTAACGCTGACCAATGGTGGCAGCAAGCTCAAAAAGTAGGCGTTCCTGCTTCGGCAAATCACGGTTCAAGTACCGATTGGTTCAATATTTTGACACAAAGAGGTCTTACTCAAACTCATGCTTTAGCCTTTGGCGGTGCTACTGATAAATTTAATTACAGAGCTTCCATCAGTGCCATTTTGCAGGAGGGTGTTGTTATCAATTCAAAAAGTGATAAATACATCGGGCGCCTTCAGGCTACTCAGCTGGCAATGGATGACAAATTAAAACTGACTTTTAATCTTAACAGCGGTATCATTAATACTTCAAACAGTATCGCCAGTATTGGAAGAGCCGCTTTTACTTCTAATTTGATTACAAACTCTTACTTTGTAAGTCCTACAAATCCTGTCTACAACACCGATGGCACTTATTTTACAGACCCAAATGTATTCCATTATTTAAACCCTTATGCTGCAGCAGAAACAGCTGTCAATGAAGGTGAAAACAATAATTTATTTGGAAGTTTAAAAGCTGATTTTGAAATCATTGACGGTCTTACAGCTGGATGGTTTGGAAGCTGGAGAAAAACTAATAATATGTATGGTTTTTATCTTCCTGCAGAATCAACAGATGCAAACGCTATTGACCAAAAAGGGTTTGCCAATATTCATAATGACAAACAAAGCGAAAAATTAATGGACATGAGCCTTACTTATAAAAAAGTATTGGGCAACCATAACATTAATGTATTGGGATTATACGAATGGCAAAGTCAAGCCTATCAAGGGAATTTTGCTCAAGCCAGAGGTTTTATAAATGATATTGCAACTTATAATGCGCTGCAATTGGGTGATTTTTCGAATGCAAAACCTGGCGATGTAAGTTCTTATAAAAACGACAGAACATTAATCTCCTTTTTGAGCCGTGTAAATTACTCCTATCTAGACCGTTATTTAATTACTGCCAGTTTAAGAAGGGATGGTTCATCCGTATTTGGAGAAAACAATAAGTGGGGGAATTTCCCATCAGTATCCTTGGGATGGTCAATAGACAAAGAATCTTTTATGGCCAATCAAACTCTTTTCAATGAATTGAAACTGCGTGGAGGATACGGAGTTACGGGTAACCAACAAGGATTAGACCCTCAAAAATCACTTTCTTTGGTTGGAAACACCGGTGTTACTTATTTTGGAGGTTCTCAAATCACCAATTATGGTATCATTCAAAATGCCAATCCGGATTTGAAATGGGAGAGCAAAAAACAAACCAATATCGGTCTTGATTTTGCCCTTTTGGACAATAGACTTAGAGGAAATTTTGATGCTTACACAGCAACTACAGATAATTTATTATTTAATTATACTGTACCGCAGCCTCCTTATCCTTTCAATACTGTAATGGCCAATGTGGGCAGCATCCTAAACGAAGGAATAGAAGCGACTCTTGGTTATGATTTAATCCGCAATGAAAACACAACCCTTACTTTGACCGGGAACGTTTCCTTCATGAGAAATGAAGTTTTAAACTTAAGCGGCAGCATCGATGGAGTTCCATTGAATACCGATTATGTTGCATGGGGTGCGCCAAATGCTTATTTGGTAAAAGGAAAACCGGTAGGAGCGTTTTATATATTACAAAGTACTGGAAAAGATAACGCAAACGCCGAAACGGTATTAGACCGCGATGGAAATGGCATTATCGATCAAGGGGCAACAAGTCCGGACAGAGCTTATGAAGGTTCGGCGTTACCAACTTACACATTTGCTTTCAATCCTACTTTCAGATATAAAAACCTAGATGCTTCCATGTTATGGAAAGGTTCAGGTGGAAATAAAATTTACAATAGTTTGAACAAAAGTTTGAGTTACCAGGAAAGCATTGGTAAATCAAATGTGTTGACAAGTTCTATTCCTTTGGGAATGTACACCACACAATACGTTTCTGATTTATGGCTTGAAGACGGTGATTTTGTTCGACTTGAAAATATAACGATTGGCTATAATTTTCTATTTAAAGAAGTTAAATACATTGAATCTCTTCGTCTTACCCTTACCGGAAACAACTTATTGCTGTTCACGGATTATACGGGAATGGATCCGGAAATCAATTTAAGCGGTAGTGGAACCAATTTCGGTAATGATATGGGAATCTATCCCCGTACCAGAAGTTTTGGTTTAGGTTTAAGTGTTAAATTTAAATAGTAAAAGAAAATGAAAATCAAAAATATAGTACTGATAGGAAGTTTAAGTCTCTTATCATTAGCAGGCTGCACCAATTTAGATGAAAATATCTACGATAAATACCCTGCCGAGGATTTTTACGGCTCATCTCAGGGAGCTGATGTTGCCCTTGCTGGCGTATATGCACAAATTGGCGGGAACTGGGATGGAGTTGGATATGCCGGTGCCGACAATGGATGGTATGATCTAAATTCCATGAGCAGTGATGAGCAGGTAATTCCTCATAGAAATACAGGAGACTGGCAATTGGATTTTGCTCAATTATTCAAACACGAATGGCTTCCGACAAGTTTCATCGTGAACAACACCTGGAAATGGTTATACAAATCTGTATTTAATGCCAACCTGGCTGTAGATCAATTGGAAAAATCAAATGCTGATGCTTCAAAAATTGCAGAAGCCAAAGTATTGAGAGCTTTTTTCTATTATTTATTGATAGACGATTACGGTGATGTTCCTTTTTATACTGATAATAATATTACAGTAGATAAAATTCCACAGGCAAGCCGTAAAGAAGTTTATGATTTTATTGTTAAAGAATTAAACGAAAACATCGAACTGCTTCCTGGTACCAAAGGAGGAAACTATTATGGACGTTTCAACAAATGGGCCGGTTATACCTTATTGGCCAAAGTATATTTGAATGCAGGCGTTTACACAGGAACTCCAAAATGGGCTGAGTGTCTTGCTGTTTGCGAAAAAATAAATCAAGCAGGTTACTCTCTTCATTCCGGAAGTGAAAATGCGTCCAGTCCATTGGGTAATAAATATTATGAATTATTTGGAGATGTACTTCCAGATGATGAAACAATATTGTCTATTTATACTACTGTTGATGTGGTTTCCCGTAATATTTTCACAGTTCGAAGTCTTAGCGGTTCCAATGCATACGCCTTGTTTGGATACAATGGCTGGAATGGTACCATTATTCCGAAAGACTATTACTTGAAATTTGCTGATGCCGATGTTCGTAAAAAACAATTTCTTGTGGGAGAACAACCTGGAGGCGTAAATTACACCCTTGATGTTTCTTCATTGGACAATCCAGGAGCACCTGCGCAAGCCGGAGTTCGTAACATCAAATTTTACCCTGCCGGAATAAATCTGGGCGGTGGAGCTTCCAATGATTTTCCAATTTTCAGATATGCCGATGTTATGTTAATGACTGCCGAATGTCAGGTGCGTCTTGGCAATGCAGGAGCTGCAAAACCTTTTGTAGATGCCATCAGACAACGTGCAGGACTTAGTCCTCTTGCAGCAGATCCAACTCTTACTGATATTTATGACGAAAGAGGATTTGAGCTGAACTGGGAAGGACACAGAAGACAGGACATGATTCGTTTTGACACCTTTTTGTTGCCAAATGAATTTAAAGGTGCTTCACAGCCGTTCAGAAAATTGTTCCCGATTCCTACTGCTGCACTTGATGCAAATCCAGGTTTAAAACAAAATCCAGGTTACTAAAAAAGAACTCTCATGAAAAAAAACATATATAAGTTACTCGTACTTTGCGCAGTTGCTCTCTTTGGTGCATCCTGTGAAGATGCTGCCGAACTAACCACTTTACAGCAAGTTAGCTTTCCATCGGCTATACAGGCATCAGCAAACAATCTAATAATTTCTGATGATAACGCAGCCGAACCTGTATTGACTCTTTCCTGGCCTGCTGTAGTTTATCCAATTCAAGCTCCGGTTACCTATGCTTTGCAGTTTGATATTCCTGCAAACACTACTGGGGAAAAAGCTTGGAGTACTGCTACCCGAATGGTTGTAGGCGAAGACATATTGAGCAAGCAATTCACCGGAACTGAAATTAATAAATTGGCTATCAAACTGGGATTGCCTATTGATGTTCCAGGAAAAATCGCTGTTCGTGTAGAATCATACATGGATCATACAATTTACTCGGCTCCAATAGAATTGACCATAACTCCGTATGAAAAAGTAATCGTTCTTGGCGATATTTTCATGCCTGGAGATTATCAGGGAACTTGGGATGTCGGCACGGCAGCATCACTTGGCGCTATTGATTCTGGAATTTTTCAAGGATATGTGACCTTTCCGGTAGGATCAGGATTGGCTTTTAAATTGAATAACGAAAGAAACTGGGCTCAATTTTATGGAGCAGGAGCTACAAATTTTGATTTAAAAAACATGAGTGATACTAATTTCCAAATACCGGGAGTAGGATCTTATCAAATGACAGTAAATCTAAATACTCTAAAATGGTCTGCCATTGCCTATTCTTGGGGAGTTGTGGGTGATGGTACACATGCAGCAACGCCAGAAGATGCAAATTACGGTTGGAACCATTCTGTTCCTATGAACTACGATCACGTCAACAAAAAATGGAAAATCACTTTGGATTTAATTCCGGGGAACATAAAATTCAGGCTTAACGATGCGTGGACAGTAAACTACGGAGCTAAAAACAATGATGAAGGAATAATGTACTTGGACAATTCAGGAGCGCATTATATTGGCGAAGCTGGTACTTATGAAGTGACATTTACCATAAATGATGTCAATCCGGCTGTTAATGGCTATCCTGCAACTGCTACCTATACTGTTACAAAAATCTAACAAATACGATAATCAACACAAAAACAATGGTTTAATTAGTTAATTAAAATGCATCCCTCTTTATTTAAGGAGGAGGGGTGCAACCATTTTTAAGCATATTGTGATTATCATTAAAAACTAAAAACAAATGAAATTATATATCAACATCGTTTTTGCACTTATCTTTTCGTCGGTACTGGCATCCTGCAATTCTTCGGATGATGAGTCAACACCGGCACCGGCCTATCCACAATATGGAACACGGTTTGAAAAAATGCCAAAAAAAGAAGATGCCGTAATTTATCAGGTAAACATCCGTGCTTTTAGTGAAGCCGGGACTCTCAAAGGAGTTCAGGATAAACTTACTTACATACAGGAACTTGGTGTTAACGTTATTTATTTAATGCCGATTTACCCAGTAGGCGCTGTAAAATCGGTAAATTCTCCATATTGCGTTAAAGATTACAAAGCTGTAAACACCGAATTTGGAACATTGGAAGACTTACGCACTTTGGTAGATGAAGCCCACAAAAAGAATATGGGAGTAATTCTGGACTGGGTTGCAAACCATACTTCCTGGGACAACGCCTGGATAACTGCCCACCCGGACTGGTATCAAAAAGATGATAAAGGCAAAATTATTTCCCCTCCTGGATTTAACGATGTGGCCCAATTGGATTACACCAATACTGAAATGAAAAAAGAAATGATTGATGCCATGTCCTATTGGGTTTATTCTGCAAACATCGATGGTTTCCGTTGCGATTATGCTGATAATGTTCCTCAAAGCTTTTGGACAGATGCCATTGCTTCTATCCGAAAAATTAAAAACCAAAACTTCCTGATGCTTGCTGAGGGATCAAAAGTGACTCATTTTGTCGCAGGTTTTGATTACACTTTTGGCTTTGGTTATTTTGGTGCTTTGAAAAAAATATTCAGCGAAGGAAAACCTGCAACGTCTATACAAGATGCAAATGCTGCAGAATATGCTACCAATTATGTCGAGTCACAACGAATTGTAAGATACACTTCAAACCATGACGTTAATTTATCCGATGGAACACCTCTGGAATTATTTGGAGGCAAACAAGGATCTATTGCCACTTTTGTTACAGCTGCCTATATGAAATCAGTGCCTATGATTTATAATGCCCAGGAAGTTGGTTATGCAAAAAGAATCGATTATTTCTCTCACGTTCCTATCGATTGGAGTACAGCCGATTTAGATATGCTGGCAGAATACAAAAAGATTATCGCTTTTAGAAACTCCAGCGATGCCATAAAGAGAGGAACTTTTAAAGGATACAGCAGCGATGCCGTAAGCGTCTTTTCAATGGAAACCGATACTGAAAAGGTATTGGTTCTATCGAACCTGACCAGTTCTGCCGCTAAATATATTGTTCCTGCTCCTCTTTCAAAAATTGCCTGGAAGAATGCCTTCGGAGGTGCTTCATTTACTTTGACTTCCGAGATTACCCTGCAACCGTATCAATATATCGTGTTGAAAAATTAGCCCCAAATTGGTTTTTTCATATAGTTATTTGGGTTAATAACTATATATAATTCTGTCCAATCAGACTCCTTCGCTCTGGATGTATATCCGGATCCTGAAGGGGTTCGGTTGAGACAACCTGCACCCTCATGCTATTACTGTAAAGCCACAAAGGCATTAAAGATTTAATTCATATCGCTTTTTGTTTCAATTAATTGTATGGCTTGTTTAAATTTTTTAATACTTCGAAACTATTTGCCTTTGTGCGTCTTTGCTGTAATTTTTAATTAACGAAACTAAAAAATGATTTCTAAACGAATGAAAAAACATCTCCATGCATTGTTTCTCTTTATTTGCCTTGCTCCTTTTTGGACACAAGCGCAAGAAATAAATTCACCCAATAAAAATCTTGTCCTTAAATTTGAGCTTACCGCAAATGGAGTGCCCTCCTACCAGCTGACCTACAAAGGAAAACCGGTAATCAAGCCCAGCACTCTGGGACTTGAAATCAAGGAAGCTCCTTCCTTCATGGACGGATTCACCGTTGTCAATGCCACACAAAAATCGGCCGACGAATCCTGGGACCCTGTCATGGGAGAGGAAAAAACCATCAGAAACAATTACAACGAGCTGGCGGTTACTTTGGCGCAGGCCAAAAACAATAACAGGTACATCCGAATTCGTTTTAGATTATTCAACGACGGATTAGGTTTTAGATATGAATTTCCGAAGCAAAATAATTTAAACTATTTTGTAATTAAAGAAGAACGTACTGAATTTCAGTTAGCCGGAGATCACAAAATCTTCTGGATTCCGGGAGATTATGATACCAATGAATATGCCTACACCACTTCGAAAATCTCGGAGATTCCTTCTTTGATGAAAAAAGCAACTGCGCTTATCAATGCCCAGCAGCCTATCAAAGAACTTTCTGTTCAAACCCCGTCCATGATGAAATCCGACGACGGACTCTACATCAACATTCACGAAGCGGGTTTAATAAATTATCCGGCAATGTATTTGGAAGTTGATGCTGTGAATAACAAAATGCACAGTCATTTAGCACCAGATGCCATGGGCAACAAAGGCTATATGCAGACCGATGCCCAATCACCTTGGAGAACCATAGTCGTGAGCGATAAAGCCACAGAAATTCTGGCTTCCAGATTAATCCTGAACCTCAACGAGCCTACAAGCTACAAAGACGTTTCCTGGATAAAACCAACCAAATACATCGGAATCTGGTGGGAATACTTCGTAGCCGGAAAAAGCACCTGGGCTTTCGGAAAAGAAAATAATGTAAAACTGACGGATGATTTTACGAAATTAACACCAAATGGAAAACACGGCGCCACCACTGAGCATGCCAAAGAGTACATTGATTTCGCTGCCGCAAATGGTTTTGATGCTATCCTTATCGAAGGCTGGAACATCGGCTGGGAAGACTGGATCGGCAACTGGAAAGAGGAAGTTTTTGATTTTGTAACTGCTTACCCTGACTTTGATGTCAAAGCCGTTCATGAGTACGCTGCCGCAAAAGGGGTGAAAATCATCATGCACCATGAGACTTCGGGAGCAGCAACCAATTATGAGCGCCGTCTGGACAGAGCCTTTGAGTTCATGAATGCCAACGGATATGATGCCGTGAAAACAGGTTATGTAGGGCAGATTATCCCACGAGGCGAGCATCATGACGGACAATGGATGGTCAATCATTACCTACACGTAGCCGAGCGTGCCGCCGATTACAAAATTATGATTGACAGTCACGAAGCTGTACGCCCGACGGGTTTAAACCGTACCTATCCAAACTGGGTAGCGCAGGAATCTGCCAGGGGAACCGAGTTTGAAGCTATGGGTGGATTAAACCCAGAGCATACCACCATTTTGCCTTTTACCCGCCTGATGGGAGGACCAATGGATTTTACCCCAGGTATTTTCCAGACCGATCTTACCTATTACAAAACAGGAGGAAATCAAAGGGTGAACACCACTTTGGTCAAACAATTGGCCTATTACGTGACCATGTACAGCCCTTTGCAGATGGCGGCAGACATTCCAGATAATTACAGCCGTTTCCCTGATGCTTTTCAGTTCATCAAAGACGTGGCCGTTGACTGGGACAACAGTTATATTCTAGAAGCCGAGCCAGGGGACTACATTACCATTGCCCGCAAGGCCAAAGGAAAAAACGAATGGTTCATTGGCGGTATCACTGACGAAAATGCCAGAACGGCAGCCATCACATTTGATTATCTGCCGGCAGGCAAAAAATACACAGCCACAGTTTATGCCGATGCCAAAGATGCAAGCTGGAATCAAAAACCCCAGAATTACACCGTTACAAAAGTAATCGTGACTTCCAAGTCGGCACTTAAACAGTACATCGCCCCAGGCGGTGGTGTGGCAATCAGTATCAAGGAAGCCAGCGATGCCGATTTAAAAGGGTTGAAGAAATTGTAAAACAATATATCCCATTAAATCTCTAATGACAAATTCCAATGAATAATTCTTTGCCGCAATCCCCAGTGCTGCAAGATCTGGGAATTTAATAAGAACGTTTCATTGGGAACAAAAAAGAAGCTTTTGAAGCTTCTTTTTTTTGGTTTACTGTTTAATGGATTTACAAATTCATTCCTCCCGAAACTTCGATGCGCTGTCCATTTACCCATTTTGCATCATCGGTACATAAAAAGGCAACAACACCTCCAATATCATCTGGTAAACCTACTCTTCCCAACGCTGTTACCGAAGCGATTTGTTGATTTAACTGTTCGTTATCGCGAACTGCTCCACCGCCAAAATCGGTTTCTATAGCACCTGGTGCTACGATATTGACTCTGATTTTTCTTGCTCCCAATTCTTTTGCCTGATATTTGGTCAACGTTTCCATCGCTCCTTTCATACTGGCATAAGTTGCATATCCAGGAAATGAAAAACGAGTCAGCCCAGAAGAAATGTTTACAATTCCACCGCCGTCATTCAGTATTTCTAATGCTTTTTGAGTCAGGAAAAAAGGGCCTTTGAACTGAATATTAACCAAATCATCAAATTGGGTTTCTGTTGTTGTCGCAAAACTTTCGTGAAGACCAACACCGGCATTGTTGATTAAAAAATCAATTTTATCCGTTCCAAATGTATCTTTCAACGCAATGCCCACCTTTTGAAAAAACAAATCAAAACTATTAACCTCAGCCACATTCAATTGAATGGCAACTGCTTTTTGTCCTAATTTTTCGATTTCAGTTACTACAGCTTCGGCTTCTTCTTTTTTGCTATTGTAGGTTAATACAAGGTCGAGACCTTTTTTAGCAAGATTCAAAGCCATGTCTTTTCCTAATCCGCGGCTTCCGCCAGTTACTAATGCTATTTTATTTTTCATCTTAAATTCTGTTTTAAATTGATAAGACAAAATTAGTTCAGATATAAAGTTCTATAATTGCAAATATCAATCCAGAGTTTGCAAAATTCAAATCAGGTTATTTAAACACGAAACGCTATAGGAGTCAAAGCTGTTTGTTTTTTGAAAAAATTTGAAAAATGAGCCAGCTCCTCAAAACCCAATGAATAGGCAATTTCTGAAATGTTCCAATCCGTTTCTTTCAATAAAATCTTGGCCTCATGAATCAATCGGTCACTGATTAATTCGGTAGTGGTTTTTCCTGTATTTTCCTTTAAAACTTTATTGAGATGATTTACGTGAATGGCCAAGCGGTTGGCAAAATCTTTGGCCGATTTCAATTCCAATCGCTGACGTGGAGACTCGATAGGAAATTGTCTTTCGAGTAATTCCACAAATAAAGAAGAAACTCTCGCTGCCGAATTGTGTTTGGAATACAAAGCGGTCACCGGTTGCAGTTTTTGTCCAAAATGAATCAGCTCCGCTACATAGTTCCGAATCAAATCGTATTTATACACATAATCCGAATTGATTTCCTGATGTATCTTTTTGAAAATCAAATCAATTGTAGTCGACTCTTCTTCTGTTAACTGAAAAACCGGATAACCGTCCGTTTGAAAAATAGGCAGTTTATCCAAGTCGATTCCACTTTTGTCTTTGGTCAAAAACTCAGCAGTAAAAACACAAAAATGTCCGGACTGCTGCGTGTCTAACGGAACATAATTATAAGGAATTTTGGGTGTGGCAAACAGAAGTGCATTTTCTTCTATTTCAATTATACGGTCGGCATATTCGACTCTGTTTTTTCCCCGAATCAAACTTATTTTATAATAAGCTCTTCGATCATAAGGCATAAAAGATTTTTCCTTTAGCCTTTCATAAAGTTCTTTGATGCTGAAAACATTAAAATGGCCAATTTCCTTTTGAATGTCCTTTGGTAATAATGAATTCGGTTCCGTACCGGAGTCTCCAGAAATTTCCTGGTAGAACTCCTCTATTGATTTTGATTTCATTGGAAATGAATTTGTAAAAATCAAATATAAGAATTAAAACAACTATTTCTCCAAAACTCCAGTTTCATAAACTATCGAACAAAAAACATTTTATTTAAAATGTCCGCTTTCGTTTTCCAACATTTTTTCTATATTAAAATACACTCCGTCAATTTTGTACTTTCCTTTTTCAAAAGCCAAATAATCACAGTTCCCCACTAAGCTTTGAGATGTAGATTCTAATCGAAACATATTCAAAAAAACATATTCGTGACTAACCGATATTACGTGCAATCCCGTTTCGCATTTTTCTCCATTCCCCGATGACAATATTGCACCCAAAATACTCTGAAATCGGTTTGACATTTTTTTGGCAGAAACGTCATCTCCTTTTAAATGATAAATGTATCCCAGATAATTCATTTGCCTTAAATCAAAAGGAAATAAACTGATGGAATGTTCGGATAATTTTATTATTTCGTCATAATCCTTTTCCATTATTGTATCACTACTGAGATATTTACCTAATTTTTCTTCATCAGGAGATCTAAAATAAGCATCGTATTTCGGATTGAAAACATATCCAAAATACAAATGCCTGTAATCCTCATTAGTCAACAATGTATCATTCGCAATCATTCTTTCCATTAGTTTTGGATAATAATAATTCGAATTTTTATCTTGAATATTCTTTTTTATTAATTCGTAATCAGGTGCTTTAAAACTTATTTCTTGTGCATAAGTTTTACTGAACGCCGCTATCAAAATTGCCGTTAATAAAATGATTTTTTTCATAAGCCTGTTTTACTTTTCTAAATTTAAGAAAACGTCCAGCTGTTTTTGATTTACAGCACATTCGTTTCAAAAGAAGGCGCTTCTAAAACCCTCTGTCGCCTCCTTCAATTTTATGATACTTAGTTTTAAAAAATTCATCCACTTTCTCATTAAATTCTTCGGAGTATCGTACTAAAGTCGAGTGCCCTGAGTTGGGAAGAATCCACAAATTAGCATGGGGTAAGTTTTCAAAAATGGTCAAGGTATGCGCAGGTCGGATTACATCTTGATCACCACCGATAACAAGTGTTGGTGCCTTAATTTTATGAAGATCACTAATTGCAATATGGGGCTGTTCAATCAACAACTTCATGTATTTATAAACTGTTGAATCCAATGGAGTCTTGGCTCTTTCTTCTTTAAACATATTGACAAACATGTTGTATGTTTTTTTAGTGCTTTTCAAAATATCGGGTGAAACAGCGGTAGAATCCGGTTGCAGGTTTGCTCCTGTGATTGCCAGTTTTTTTACTTTTTCCGGATGCCTTATGGCGAGTAACAGTCCATTTATTCCTCCATCACTCCAACCCACAACATAAGCCGAATCTATTTTCATTTCCGTCAATAAAGCAGCATAATCATCAGCCATCATTTCATAAGTGAGGACATCAGATTTGTCTATTGATTTTCCGTGTGCACGGCTGTCGGCAACGATTACTTTATATTTCTTCGAAAAAAAAGGAATTTGCTTTACAAAAGCGCTAATACTCGACCCGTTTCCGTGAATGAACAGTAATGGTTCACCAGCACCATACGTTTCGCAGTACATTTTAAAACCTCTGATGGTATAGTATTTTCCAACTTTTTCGTTTTTGCCATATATTGTATGACTCACTAAACTATCATATTCCTTGGCCGATTTTGAAACAGTATTCTGTGCAAACGATACCACAGTCATCAAAAAAACTAAAATCAGGATTGTTTTTTTCATAGTGCTTTAAAAATTTGAGTTAAATATTAATAACTAAAATCAATTACCTGAAAAATACAAATTAATATTGAGATTAACTATTTACTCCCCTCCCAACTTCTGCATCATTTCCAAAGCCACCCTAGTAGATTTCACATTATCAAAAGTCAATAACAGACGTAGTCCAGCCGGGGTCTGCTTTTCTTTCATCACACAGATACTGCTGTTTTTTTGGACAAACTGAATTACCTTGTGAAAACGTGCAGAATGGTAATAATCCGATTGCTGGTCGGAGACAAAATAACCAATCATCTTTCCTTTTTTCATTACCAGTTTTTCAATTCCTACTTTGGTCGCTATCCATTTGATGCGGATACTGTTCATTAAGGCTAGTGCTCTCGGAGGCATCGGGCCAAAACGGTCAATGAGTTTATTTTGGAAAACAATCAGTTCTTCCTCGTTTTTCACATCGGCCAATTCGTTGTACAAACTCAAACGCTCAGTGACATTATTGATGTATTCGTCTGAGAACAGCAACTCAAAATCGGTGTCGATCTGCAGGTCTTTTACGTATTCCTTGGTCTCGATATTGTTTTCTTCAGGGTATAAATCTTTGAATTCGTTTTCCTTCAATTCCTCGATGGCCTCGTTCATGATTTTTTGATAAGTATCAAAACCAATGTCGTTGATAAATCCGCTTTGCTCTCCTCCCAATAAATCTCCGGCACCGCGAATTTCAAGGTCTTTCATCGCGATGTTCAGACCGCTTCCCAATTCGCTGAACTGCTCCAAAGCCTGAATTCGTTTCCTTGCATCTTCTGTCATATGCGAATATGGTGGGCAGATAAAATAACAAAACGCTTTCTTGTTACTTCGCCCTACTCGACCCCGCATTTGATGCAAATCAGACAAACCGAAATTATTGGCATTATTGATGAAAATCGTGTTGGCATTCGGAACGTCCAACCCGCTTTCGATAATCGTTGTCGCTACCAAAACATCAAATTCTCCGTTCATAAAACCGAGCATCAATTCTTCCAATTTGGCGCCTTCCATTTGTCCGTGGCCGATTCCCACGCGCGCGCTAGGCACCAGACGCTGAATCATTCCGGCTATTTCCTTAATATTTTCGATTCGGTTATTGATGAAGAAAACCTGTCCGTTGCGCTGAATTTCATACGAAATCGCATCCCTAATCAGCTCTTCATTAAAACCGACCACATTCGTTTCTATAGGATATCTGTTTGGCGGAGGCGTTGTAATCACTGATAAATCTCTCGCAGCCATCAATGAAAACTGCAATGTTCTCGGAATCGGCGTTGCCGTCAAAGTCAAAGTATCGACATTGGCCGCAATGGTTTTGAGTTTGTCTTTTACGTTAACGCCAAATTTTTGTTCCTCATCCACAATCAATAATCCAAGGTCTTTGAAAACCACATTTTTGTTGACCAATTGGTGTGTTCCAATGACAATATCCAGTTTCCCTTCGGCGAGTTGCTTTAGGGTTTCAGTTTTTTGCTTTGCGGTTCTAAAACGGTTCAGATAACCGATAGAAACCGGCATATCTTTTAATCTTTCGCTAAAAGTACGGTAATGCTGGTAGGCCAAAATAGTCGTTGGAACTAGAATTGCCACTTGTTTAGAATTGTCCACGGCCTTGAAAGCCGCACGAATCGCCACCTCAGTTTTACCAAAACCAACATCTCCGCAAACCAAACGGTCCATAGGACGCTCGCTTTCCATATCGGCTTTGACTTCCTGAGTTGATTTGATTTGATCGGGCGTGTCTTCGTAGATAAAAGAACTCTCCAACTCGTTCTGCAAATAACTGTCAGGCGCAAACTGGAATCCTTTTTCCAGTCTTCGTTTGGCATACAGCTGTATCAAATTGAATGCTATATGTTTGACTCTTGCTTTGGTTTTTTGCTTTAAAGCTTTCCAAGCATTTGAACCTAGTTTATAAATTTTCGGAGGCGTTCCGTCTTTTCCGTTGTATTTTGAAATCTTGTGCAACGAGTGAATACTCACATACACGATGTCATTATCAGCATACACCAGTTTGATTGCTTCCTGAGTTTTGCCCTCAACCTGTATTTTTTGCAAACCTCCAAACTTCCCTATTCCGTGGTCAATATGTGTTACATAATCACCTACCGATAAAGTCGTAAGTTCTTTTAAAGTTAGATTCTGCTTTTTCGAATAACCGTTTTTAATGCTGAATTTATGGTAACGTTCAAAAATCTGATGGTCGGTGTAACAGCAAATTTGGTTTTCCTGATCGATGAAACCTTGGTACAACGGCAAAACAATTGTCTTGTACTGCTTGCGGATATTCTCGGAATTGGCTTCGTCTAAACTTTCGAATATATCATGAAAACGCTTCGTCTGCGCTTCATTCGAACAAAACAAATAATTTTGGTAGCCGTTAAAATGGTTGTCGCTCAAATTATTCAGCAGTAAATCAAACTGCTTGTTGAACGACGGCTGTGGCTGAATATGAAATTCAAATTTCTTTGTTGTTTTAAAAACAGGTTTCGAATTGAATTCCACCACCGAAAAATCCAGCGCTCTTTTCACAAATGCCTTTTGGTTCAGGAACAATTGCTCCGGCGTGGCGTGTTTGATATCTTTGGACAATTTCTCAAAAGCTTCTTCGGCTCTGGCAAACTGCTTGTCCAATTCGTATAAAAGGTTCTCAGTATTTTGAAAAAACAAAACCGTTCTTTCGGCTATATAATCCAGAAAACTCTCTCTATTTTCCTGAAAAACCTTATTCTCAACATTCGGAATAATGGTAATTTTTTTCTTTTGTTCCAATGACAATTGGGTTGCAACGTCAAAAGTCCTGATACTTTCCACCTCATTTCCAAAAAACTCTATTCGGTATGGATTGTCATTCGAAAACGAAAACACATCTACAATTCCCCCGCGAACGGAGAATTCGCCCGGTTCCGTGATAAAGTCAACTCTTTTGAATTCGTATTCGAATAAAACTTCATTCAGGAAATCAATAGAAATTTTATCGCCAACGGTAACTTTCAAAGTGTTTTGATCCAATTTTTGACGGGTCACCACTTTTTCAAAAAGCGCCTCAGGATAGGTAACAATAATGGCCGGTTTTTTACGGGAATTGATTCGGTTTAAAACCTCAGCCCGAAGCAAAACATTGGCGTTGTCCGTTTCCTCAATTTGATACGGACGACGGAAAGAACCGGGATAAAACAGCACATCCTGCTCGCCCAGCATTTGCTCCAAATCGTTCAGATAATAGGCCGCTTCTTCTTTATTGTTTAAAACCACCAGAAAAGGAAGTTCCGACTTCTTGAAAACCGACTGAATCACAAAAGAAACAGCCGATCCCAGCAAACCGTCCAGTTGTATTTTTGCCTGATTATTTTCCAGCAAACGGTCTGCAATCTGAGCCGTTTTGGGAGAAGAATCATAAACCGAATATATAGTTGCCTTACTCAACGTGTGCTTCA
>Ga0208398_100315_pt1 | contig 37913 bp, 33 predicted proteins | sample LakWasMe79_HOW10_2_FD_183905 | JGI IMG/M metagenome (GOLD analysis project Ga0208398, IMG submission 183905) | Freshwater sediment methanotrophic microbial communities from Lake Washington under simulated oxygen tension - Sediment Metagenome... | ecosystem: Environmental > Aquatic > Freshwater >...
CTCGAACAGTTCCAGTGCGGCCTTGCCGACCTGCTGGGTGTCGTACCAGGCATAGGCACTCACGCCGGCCGCCCCGACCAACGGCATCCAGCGCGCCACACTCTTGCCGAGCGCGCGTTCGCTGAGCTTGAGGCCGATGCTGGTGGCGATCTGCTTGAGCACGGCCGTGGTGGCGGGCCGCACCAGCACGCGCTCGCCCACGCGCACGATCAGGTCGCGCAGGCCTTGGGCCGCGGTATGGCGGAACAGGCAGTAAAGCATCTGCGCCTGGCCCAGCTCGGCGCTACGGCCATACAGCGCCGCGATGTCCGCCACCAGCTGCGCCTGGATGCGCCACACCGCCATCATCTCGGGCAGGATGGTCAGCCAGCCCAGCGGCCCGGGCGGCAGGGCCAGCGCACCGGCGGCCGCGGCGGCCTTGGCGGCCGCCTGCTGGCCCAGCTTGCGCGCCGCCACGGCAGGGTGGGCGCTGGCGGGCTGGGTGGAGTCGGGGCGCTGCGCCACCAGGGCGAGCACGGCGGTGGCGAGGCGGCTATCGGGCTGGGACATGGGGGTGGTGGGCTGGCCGAGGCGGCGAAGCCCTCAGTGTGCCAGCAGCCAATCCAGCAGCTCGGCCCCCAGCACGCGCCGCCGCGCGCTCTCCACCTGGCGGCGCTTGTAGGCCTCGTGGCTGGCCGCGCCCTGCTGGCTCTTCTCGAAGCTGGCGCCATCCAGCAGCTGGATTTCATAGGCGAAGAAGAAGCTGGTGCCGCCGCCGTTGGCGATCGGGCCTTCGGTGCCCTCCTCCGCGGCGCTGGCACTCTCGGGCGGCAGGCCCAGCGCCGCTGCCGGCAGGTGGATCATCTTGCGCACCGTCAGCTGGATGCTCTGGAAGTCCGCGGCGCTGTGCGGGTTGTCGCGCTGGGTCTGCTGCTGCGAGATGCGCGCCAGCTCGCGGTCCATCTGCTGCAGCACCTGCTGTGGATAGCCCTGGCAGCGGTCGATCTCGGCGCGGTGGCAGTTGAACACCTCCTTGGCGGCGCACAGATCGACCAGGGTGTTGCGCACGCGGCTGATCTCCAGATTGGTCAGCGTCACCAGATGCGCGCGGCGCAGCAGGTCCAGCGCCAGCAGGCATTCGATGCGCGTGTTGAGTGTCAGGCGCACGCCCAGGTGGTCGTGGATGTCGGCGGCCACGTACTCGGGCTTTTGCAGCAGCTTGACGAGGATGCTGTGGCGCCCCTTGTTGCGCTTGCGGTCCACATGCAGCAGGGGCAGGCAGATCAGGCCATCGGTCAGGTACTGCTGTTCGCCCTCGACCTGCAGCACCGCGTCCAGGCCGGCGAACACCTGCTGGCGGATCGCGTTGAAATGGCGCAGCTTGAGGTTGTTGTCGATGTAGAACAGACCGTGCATGACCTTGAGCAGGGCGCAGGCCCACAGCCGCGTCGGCTCGAAGCGGTGCGCGCGCTGCGAGGCCAGCACCAGCAGGCGCAGCGGGTCGGCATCGTCCTCCAGCTCGGCGGGCAGCAGCCCCTGCTGATCGGGGCCGAGGAATTGCGCCCGTACAAAGGCGATCGCCTCGCGCTGGATGCCGCGCAGATAGTCCAGCACGCCGGGCTAGTCGATGTCGTAGCCGTACTCGCGCGCGAACTGGCGCGCATCGCCCAGATTGCGCAGCGCCAGGGCCCCCATATCGATCACCGACACGCCGCGCGTGATCGCATCCAGATAGGTCCAGTTCAGCGAGAAGCGCTGCTGCGTCTTCAGCGTGGCCTGCAACTCGTCCATGGGGCTTGGTGGTAGCGCTGTGCCGAGCATACGCCTGCGGCACAGCGCCCGCCACGCCCCCGGAACTCAGGCCGCGGGCTCGAAGCCGAAGGCCCGCTCGTGCACATAGACGAGCTTGCAGTCCTCCAGGTAACGGGCGTCATGGATGCGGCCGGCCGCCACATAGCCGGTCTGGCCGGCCTGCAGCGTGACCGGCTCGCCATCCGGCCGCAGCGCCCCGCCCTCGCGGCGGTAGAACTGGATGCGCATGCGGCCCTCCACCACCACGGTCATGTCGTGGCCGGGGTGGCTGTGCGGCGGCTCGCTGCTGCCGGCCTGCCAGCGCTCCAGCATCACCTCCACCCCGTCGGGGTTGGCGGGCACGCAGGTGCGCAGGGTGAAGCCGGGCGGCGTGCCGGGCGCGCTGACGTGGTGGTCCCAGATAGGACTTTGCTGCGACATCGTCAATCTCCTCAGAAGCTGTAGGTGGCCGAGATCTGGGCGTTGCGGCCCAGGATGGGGCGGGCGTAGTAATAGTCGCTGCCCGCCGGCGCCTGCACAAAGCCCGAACGCGGATTGCCCTCGGTCAGGCCGATGGTGTTGGTGAGGTTGCGCACCGCGGCGTTGAGCGTGAGCTGCGGCGTGATCTCGTAGCGCAGGCTGAGGTTGATGGTCTTGTAGGCCGGCAGCTTCACCGAGTTGGAGACATCGGCATAGCGCATGCCGATGTAATGCCAGGCCAGGCTCAGCTCGCCCTTGTTGTCGTTGAAGTAGACGCTGGGCGCGATGGTGTAGTTCAGATTGGGCGTGCGCTCGGGGCGGTTGCCGTTCCAGCCGGTGGCCTCCTTCATCAGCGCCTCCAGATCGGCGCCGGTGCCGCGCACCACGCGCAGGTTGTTGACCGTGAACTTGGAGCGCTGCACCACGCCGGTGGCGTTGAACTCGAACCAGTTGATCGGCCGCCAGCTCAGTTCGAACTCCAGGCCCTTGGCATTGACGCCCTGCAGCATCTCGATCTGCGCGTTGTCCACCTCGGCGCCGTTGGGGTCGCCCTTGAAGTCGGCCTTGTAGAAGGTCAGCGTGCCCGAGTAGTTCCGGCCCTGCATGCGCATGCCCAGTTCGGCAAACTGGATCTTGGTCACCGGCAGCTCGCCGGTGGACTGATAACTCTTGGCAAAGCGGCCGTAGAGCGCGATGTTGTCGTTCAGCAGGTAGTTGCCGCCGATGGTCCAGGAGGGTTCGGTCCAGTCGTTGCGCACGGCGGTGTACTGCCCGTTGGTGGGATAGGCGAAGTAGTTGTTGGCAATGATGTTGTCCACATCGCAGGCCGCATCGCCCAGCGCGGCGCGGTCGCAGCCGGGCTTGAAGGCGCCGGGGATGGGCGTGAACTCGTCATAGCCGGCCTGCTGGCCGCGGTAGCGGAAGCTCTCCAGGCGCACGCCCGCATCCAGGCGCAGCTTGGAGCTGAGCTTGAACTCGTCGTTCAGGTAGTAGGAGAGCGAGCGGGTGCGCGCGTTGCTCAGGCCATCGCCCCAGGTCGAGTACTCGCGCACGCCGTTCTCGGTGTAGGAGCCCATCACCTTGCCGCTGGGGTCCAGCGCCACCAGATCGACGCGGCGCGCGTGGTTGCGCACATCGCTGACGAAGCGCGCCGTGGCCGGGCTGCCGCCCTCGCTCTTCACATTGAAGGCCAAGAGGCCCAGGGCCAGGCTGTTGTCGGGCGTGTTCCAGCTCAGGCGCATATCGTTCACCACCTCACGATTGAGCTGCTTGTCGGCCTGCAGCACGTTGTCGGAGAGCAGGCCGTTGCCGTTGAGCGCATTCAGCTGCGCGGGCGTGGACAGCACCTCGCCGGTGGAGACGATGCGGATCGCCGGCGTGCAGGCGCCGCCGCAGGCCGGGCCGAAGCGGTCCAGCATCTCCTGCACATAGCCGAACTTGGCCGGGTTGAGGCGGTCCACCGCGGGGCGCAGGCTGTTGTTGCTGGACGAGAACACCACGCTGGCGGTCACGTCGGCATCGGTGTAGCGGCCCTTGGAGGAGAACTTCCAGTCCGGCGCGAGGTTCTTCTCGAAGCTGTAGCCAATGGCCGTGGCCTTGACGTGGTAGCCGTCGCGCGAGTCCTCGAGCTGGCTGAAGCTGCCGGGCACGAGCGAGGTGCGCACGTTCTGCACGCCGCTGTCCAGGCCGATCATGGTGCCGTAATTGGCATCCAGGCCCGGCAGGCTGCGCGGCTTGTCCTTGCCCACCACCGGGATGGGCAGGTAGAAGGTGTTGTGGTCGTTCACCGCCTTCAGGTTGACGCTCCACTCGCCGCCGTCGATCTGCTTGCCGAGATGGGCGCGCACCGTGCCGCCGAAGTTGGCGGTGAACTCGGGGTTGCGCACGCCATCGTCGCGGCGGTAGAAGCCCGAGACGCCGCCGAACCAGCCGTCGCCCAGCCCGCCGGCGTAGCGCAGGTCGACGCGGCGCTGGTTGTAGTCAGACAGGGTGAGGCGCGCCGCGCCCTCGGGCGCGCCCTTGTTGCGGTAGGTCAGGAAGTTGATGGTGGCGCCGGCGCCATTGGTGGTGAGGATGGCCGAGGTGCCGCCGCGCACCGCCTCCATGCGGTCCAGCCCCAGTTCCTGGTGCAAGAGGCCATCGGCCGTCCAGCTCGGGTAGTAGAAGACCGGCAGGCCGTCCTCCTGCAGCTGCACCCAGCGCTGGTTGCCGCCCGACATGCCGCGCACCGAGTAGTTGTTGGACATCTCGCCGCCCGAGGCCTCCACATACATGCCGGGGATCAGCTCCATCGCCTCGGCGGTGGAATGCGGCGCCTTGCGGTCCAGCGCCTCGCGGTCGGCCAAGGTCACCGCCACCGAGGATTCGCGCACCGTGCGGATGCCGGTGCTGCCGGTCACCACCACGCGATCCAGCTGGTTGGCCGCTTCCTCTTTGCTTTTCTTGTCTGCGGCCGGCTCGCCTTGCGCCATCGCTGACAGCATCGTCAGCTGTAGCAGCGCCCCGGCCAGGCAGGTGGCACGCAGCTTGAAACGATTCAATTCCTGGCCGCGTTGCGGCTGCACGTTGCTCTTCTTCGTCATGCTCTTGTCTCCGTTGTTGTAGCGATCAGATGGCGGGCAAAGCGAAGCCCCTGCAGGGCCGAAAGAATCGGCCTCGCATGCATGCTTCGATGGGGACGGTCGCGCCCAGCCCCGGGCGCGCCGTTGTCGGGTTATGGCGGCGGGCTTCGGCTTCTCATAGCGCGCGACTCGCTCCGAGCAGGGCCGGCGGCTCCTGGCTCGCAATCACATAGGAGGGCACCTCGTGCATATAGCCGGCCAGGCGCCCCTTGGCCTCGAAACGGGCACGGAAGTCCGAGCGCATGAAGCGCTCGGCACCCAGGCGCGGCACGATGCCGCCGCCGATATAGATACCGCCGCGCGCGCCCAGCGAGAGCACCAGGTCGCCCGCCACATCGCCCAGCAGGGCGCAGAACAGCGCCAGCGCCTCGGCGCTGCCGGGCTCGCCGGCGAGGGCCTGCTGCAAGACCGCGGCCGGCTCGCAGGGCGCGGGCAGGGCCTGGCCGTCCAGCTCGGCAATGGCCTGGCGCAGATTGGCAAGACCCGGCCCCGAGAGCACTCGCTCGGCCGAGACGCGGCCGAAGCGCTGGCGCAGCCGCGCCAGCAAGGCTGCCTCGCGCTCGTTCTGCGGCGCCAGACCGACATGGCCGCCCTCGGTCTGCAGGGCGATCCACTGCCGGTCTCCCTGGGGCACCAGGCCCGACACGCCCAGGCCCGTGCCCGGCCCGATCACCGCCAGCGGCCCGGGTGCGCCGGCGGCCGGCCCGCCCACATGCCAGAAATCCGGCTCGGGCAGGGCCGGGATCGCCAGCGCCAGCGCGGTGAAGTCGTTCAGCACCACCAGGCGCTGCAGCTCCAGCTGCCGGTGCAGGGCCTGGGCCGAGAAGGCCCAGTCGCGGTTGGTAAGGCGGATCTGGTCGTCCAGCACCGCGGTGGCCACGCCCAGCGCCGCCTGCGTGGGGCGGGCCGCGCCGGCCTCGTCCAGGTGCTGCAGATAGCGCTGCAGGGCGTGCCCCAGGTCGCGGTGGGCATCGCAGGCCAGGGTCTGCACGTGCTCGATGGCCGCGCCAGCGCCGCCCTGCCAGCCCAGGCGCACATTGGTGCCGCCCACATCGGCGAGCAGGCGTGCGCCCGCGGCCGCACGTTTTCCGATCTCGATCATGCTGCTTCCCCTCCTGACTGTTGTTGTCCTTGCTGCAGTGGCGTCCAGGCGCTGCCGGCGCGATGACTCGTGAGCACCGCCTCCACAAAGGCCAGGCCGGCCACGCCGTCGGCACCCGTGGTGAGCCAGCGGCTGCCCTCGTCCGGCAAGCGGCCCTCGCGGCGCGCGCGGATGTGCTCGGCGGCCTCGCGGTAGAGCTGGGCAAAGGCCTCCAGATAACCTTCCGGATGGCCGGCCGGTATGCGCGTGGCGGCCTGTGCCTGGGCGGCAGTGCCGGCACGCCCGCGCGTGAGGCGCTGGCCGGCGCCGCCCAGCGGTGTGACGATCAGCTCGTTGGGCCGCTCCTGCGCGAACTCCAGGCTAGCGCGGCTGCCGTAGACGCGCAGGCGCAGCGCGTTCTCGCAACCGGTGGCCACCTGGCTGGCCCAGAGCATGCCGCGCACGCCGCCCGGGAAACGCAGCATCGCCTGCACATGGTCGTCCAGCTGCCGGCCCGCCACCAGGCTGCTGAGCTCGGCGCACACGGCCTCGGCCTGCAGGCCGCTCACGAACGAGGCCAGGTGGTAGGCATGGGTGCCGATATCGCCCAGCGCACCGGCCGGGCCGGCCAGGGCCGGGTCGCAGCGCCAGCTTGCCTGCTTCTGCCCTTGCTGCTCGACCGGCTCGGCCAGCCAGTCCTGCGCGTACTCGACCTGGATCAGGCGCAGCGCGCCCAGCTCGCCGGCCTCCACCAGGGCACGTGCCTGCCGCACCATCGGGTAGCCGCTGTAGCTGTGGGTGAGACAGAGCAGGCGCTCGCGGCGCTGGGCCAGGGCCCGCAGGGCGCGCGCGTCGGCCAGCGAGGTGGCCAGGGGCTTGTCGCAGATCACATCGATGCCGACCTCCAGAAAGGCGGTGGTCACCGGGGCGTGCAGATGGTTCGGCGTGACGATGGCGACCGCGTCGATGCCATCGGGCCGCGCCGCCTCGCGCCGCGCCATTTCCTGCCAGCTGGCATAGCTGCGCGCCGGCTCCAGGCCCAGCTCCTGGGCGCTGGCGGCGGCGCGCTCCGGATCGCTGGACAGCGCCCCGGCCACCAGCGTCCATTGCCCATCCAGACGCGCGGCCATGCGGTGCACGCCGCCGATGAAGGCGCCCTGCCCGCCGCCCACCATGCCGAGTTTCAGCGGCACGTTGTTCATGCCTGGCCTCCCAGCCCCAGCAACTGGCGCAGCTCGGCACGCGGTGTGCGCGCATCGGCAAAATCATCGAAGGCACGCTCCGCCACGCGGATGATGTGGCGCTGGATGAAGTCCGCGCCCTCGCGCGCACCGTCCTCGGGATGCTTGAGGCAGCATTCCCACTCCAGCACCGCCCAGCCCGGGTAGCCGTGCTGCGTCAGCTTGGAAAAGATCGCGCCGAAGTCGATCTGCCCGTCGCCCAGCGAACGGAAACGCCCGGCCCGCTCCAGCCAGGGCGCGTAGCCGCCGTACACGCCCTGCCGGCCATTCGGGCGGAACTCGGCGTCCTTCACATGGAAGGCGCGGATGCGGGCGTGATAGATGTCGATGAAGGCCAGGTAGTCGAGCTGCTGCAGGAGGAAATGGCTGGGGTCGTAGAGGATGTTGGCGCGCGGATGCTGATCCACCGCGTCGAGAAAGCGCTCGAAGCTCAGGCCATCGAACAGGTCTTCGCCCGGGTGCAGCTCGTAGCAGACATCCACCCCGGCCGCATCGAAGGCATCGAGCACCGGCCGCCAGCGCCGCGCCAGCTCGGCAAAGGCCTCCTCGATCAGGCCGGCGGGCCGCTGCGGCCAGGGGTAGAGATAAGGCCAGGCCAGCGCGCCGGAGAAGGTGGCATGGGCGGTGAGGCCCAGGCGCTGCGAGGCGCGCGCGGCCAGCATGAGCTGCTCGGCCGCCCAGGCGCTGCGCTGGGCCGCGTCGCCGCGCACGGCCGGCGCTGCAAAGCCGTCGAACTGCCGGTCGTAGGCCGGGTGCACCGCCAGCAGCTGGCCTTGCAAGTGCGTGGACAGCTCGCTCACCTGCAAGCCATGCTGGGCCAGGCGGCCGCGCAGCTCGTCGCAATAGGTCTGGCTTTCGGCCGCCAGCGCCAGATCGAAGAGGCGCGCATCCCAGCTCGGGATCTGCAGGGCCTGAAAACCCAGGCCGGCGGCCCAGGCGGCCAGGTGGTCCAGGCTGTCGAAGGGCGGCTGGTCGCCGGCGAACTGGGCCAGGAAGAGGCCGGGGCCTCGGAGGGTGGTGCTCATCATGCGCGCTCCCCCTTCAGCTCGTCGGACTGCCGCTCGATCAGTTGCGCCTGCTCCAGCACGCGCAGCTGCTCCACCGGCTCACCTTCCAGGCGGCGCAGCAAGAGCTGACCGAGCTGGCGGCCGGCGCCGTGCAGGGAGGCGTAATAGGTGGAGAGCGGCGGCACGAAATAGGCGCTGACATTGCTGTCGTCGGTGGCCACCACGCAAGCCTCGCGCCCGGCCTGCCAGCCCAGTTCGGCGAAGGCCGAGAGGGCACCCAGGGCGCCGTATTCATTGGCGCACACGAAGGCGCTGGGGCGCGGCCGGCGCTTGGCCAGCTCCAGCACCAGGCGGCGGCCGTCGGCGGCCGAGAGGCCCGAGCATTGGGTGAGCGCCGGGTCGTGCGCGATGCCGGCCTCGCGCAGCGCGCGGCGGTGGCCGGCGTCGCGGTGCTGGCTGTACATCAGCTCGGCCGGCGGGTTGAGCATGGCGATGTGGCGATGGCCGCGCGCGATCAGCCGGCGCGTGGCCTGATAAGCCATGTCCTCGTGGTCGGTGTCGTACCAGGGGTGCGGCGTGGCGAGCGCGCTGCGGCCGTAGCTGACGAAGGGAAAGTCCTGCTCCAGCAGGTAGCGGATGCGCTCGTCCTGCGGTTTGGTCTGTGTCAGCACCAGGCCGTCGACGCGGCGCGTCTCCACCAGCTTGCGCAGACCCGCCACCGGGTCTTCGTCGGGCAGCTCGGGCTGTACCACCAGGCTGTAGAAGGTGCCGGCCAGGGCCGCATGCAGGCCCGAAACCAGGGCCATGAAGCCGCTGTCGGTGAAGTCCTGCTCGCTGTCCTCCACCGGCAGCACGATGGAGAGCGTGTAGGTCTTGCCGGTGCGCAGCTTCACGCCCGCCAAGTTGGGCGTGTAGCCCAGCTCACGCGCGGCGGCCTTCACCAGCTCGCGCGTCTCGAGCTTGACCTCGGGCCCGTCCTGCAGCGCACGCGAGACCGTGCCCAGCGAGAGGCCGGTGTGGCGCACCAGGGTCTTGAGGGTGACTTTGCTTGGAGCTTCGCTCATGTTCCCGACTTCCTATCAATCATCACGACACGCGCCGCGCCGCAGGCCGGCAGGCACTCGGCCCCAGAGGCGGAGGCCTTCACTGCGTTCAGGCTCCCCTCTCTGCTCGCCAAACCGGCACTCACGCGCAACTCGCCCTCGCACCCCTGCGGGCCGTTGTCCGCCTGCGGCGGCCAACTGTGCTCGGTGCTCAGACAAGGCGCGCTCGACGCATCGCCGGGAGCGATGCGCAAGCCGGTTTTGCTGCGCGGCTCGGCACCGCCAATGGGGCCTCGCACCTGCCGGCCTACGCCGCTCGAACGACGCCTGTGGCACGAGAACGCACGCGACAGCTGGTGCTGGCAAAGTCCTGGGTGGCTGGCCGCGGCGGCCCTTTGCGCTGCCGAGCAACGCAGCGGCTCGCAGCCGCGCGCGTATCCGCGCGCTTCAAGCACTGGCTTGGCGCACTTTGTCTGAACGGAGCGAGCCACAGGCGAGCGCAGTGAGTTGTGCGCCAGGCTGCGAGCCGCGAGTAGCGCAGGGAAGCCCGAGCTCGCCGAGGGCCTGCGCATCCGGGCCGCCGCGGCCAGCCGCCCAGGGCTTTGCAATCCACAGTCGAGCATCATTTCAGCGTCCCTCCGAGCAATCGGTTCCCCAGCAACAAGGCCACACTCGACGTCCAGGTGAACGCCGGGTCGCGCAGCGGCGCGCCGCTTTGGGCGTCGTAGTTCTCTGCCAAGCCAGAAACCGAACACATGGCAGTGAAGCGCCGTGCCAGCTCGTCGCCCAGATCGGGGCGGCCGCAGCGGTCCATGGCGTCGACGAAGAGCAATGTGGTCGGCGCCCAGATCGGGCCGCGCCAGTAGCCGTCGCTTCGGTAATGCGGGCTGCGCTGCGATTCGGTGGCGAGGCCATGCGGGCTCAAAAAGCGGCCGGGCTCGAAGAGCTCGGCCAGCAGCCGCTCGCGCATGGCGGCGGGCAGGCGCTGGCCCAAGAGCAGCGGGGTGTAGGCGATCAGGCTGTCGCCCCCGCCATCCACCGCGCGGCCATCGGCGAGCCGGGCCACGAAACGCTCGCCGTTCCAGAGCCGGGCCAGCAGGCGCTCGAACAAGGCATCGGCCTGGCGGCGCCAGTCCAGCGCCGCGGCCGGCCGGCCCAGCAGCTCGGCCAGCGCGGCCAGCTCTTCCAGCTGCAGCACCAGGAAGCTGCTGAGGTCGGGGCTTTGCAGCGGCGTGCCTTCCAGAAAGACGGTGGCGTTGTCCCAGCCGGCGTCGTTGCCATGGTCGTAGGCCGGCAGGCCGCCCTCCGCTGCGGTGGCCAGCCAGCTGCGCGCCTGGGCGGCCAACCAGTCGTGCATCTGCGCGCAGCGCGCTGGCGACCAGGGCGACTGCCGGCGCAGCTGGGCCACCGTCCAGCCATGCACCGGCGGCTTGGTAAAACGCCAGTAGGCCTGCAGGTCGTTGGCGAAGTCCGGCAGGCGGCCGCTTTTTTCGTGCTGCAGCTCGAACATCACCGCCAGCTGCTGCCAGGCCCGCTCGGGCTGGCCGGCGCCCAGGGCCAGGGCATTGAAGCAATGGTCCCAGCTCCAGATATTGGTCATCCAGTTCTTGGACATATACATGGCCGGGTAATGCAGCATGCCCTCGGCCGGCACCATGCAGGACCAGCTGATGTAGGCCGCCAGTTCCCGCAGCGGGGCCAGGTCTTGCGGCAGGGGCAGCGTCTGCGCCAGCCAGGCCTGGAAGTCGGCATCGCTGGCGGCCCTTGCCGATGCAAAGCCGGCCACATCCTCGCGGGCCGGCAGCACCCGGTACAGATGCACCGAGGCTGCCCATGATCCCGTGGCATCCGGCCGCAGCTCCAGCGCAATACGCTCGGCGCGCTGGCCCTGCCAGGGCGCGTCCAGCAGCAGCTCGCCCTCAGCCAGGGCCACACGGGCCGAGAGGTCCTGGCTGGCGCAGCTCACGTGCACGGTGCGTTCGGCCAGGCGCTGGGCATAGTCGTAGCGCTTGCTCTGCAGGGTGAGCTGCAGGCCCATGCCCAGGCCCCGCAGTGCCAGCGTGTCGGCATCGGCCCAGGTGAACTGCAAGCTGCCGCCGCCCTCGGCATGAAAGCTCAGCCGATCGGGCTGCAGCGTCCATGCGCCCTGCAGCGCCCCGCCCTCGGCGTCGATCGGCTGCAGGCGGAACAGGCGGCCCAGGTCGGTGTGTTCATCGCCACCACGCAGATGGCGCAGCCAGAAGGACTGATCCTCCGCCAGCCAGGACACGCAGAACCAGCTCTCGCGCCGCGAGAAGGGCACGCGCTGTGGATCGAACAACAGATTCTCTGCACTCATCATCCCTTCACCGCGCCCGCGCTGGCGCCCTCCATGATGTGGCGCTGGGCCAGGAAGAACAGCAAGAGCGGCGGCAGGCACAGCAGCACGGTCATCGCGGCAATGGCGGTCAGGTTGTTGGCATGCAGGCCGCGGAACTGGGCCAGGCCCAGCGGCAGGGTGTAGCTGCTCTGGTCGTTGAGGAAGATCAGCGGGCCCAGGTAGTCATTCCAGCTGCCCAGGAACTGGAAGGTGCCCACCAGCACCAGGGCCGGTGCCATCAGCGGCAGGTGGATGCGCCAGTAGATCTGCCAGGCATTGGCGCCGTCCATGCGCGCCGCCTCGTCGAGCTCGCGCGGGATGCTCATGATGAACTGGCGCAAGAGGAAGATGTAGAAGGCGGCGCCGAAGAAGTTGGGCACGATCAGCGGCTTGAGCGTGTTGATCCAGCCCAGCCAATTGAACTGCATATAGAGCGGGATCATGGTCACGTCCCAGGGGATCATCATCGAACCCAGCATCACCATGAAGAGCGTGTCGCGGCCGCGGAACTCGAAGCGCGCAAAGCCATAGGCCACCAGGCTCGAGGAGAACAGCTGGCCCAGCGTGGACAGCCCGCCCACCAGCAGCGAGTTCCACAGAAACTGACCAAAGGGCTGCGCGGCCCAGGCCTCGGCGAAGTTCTCCCAGCGCGGCAGCGCCGGCCACCACACTGGGGGCCAGGTGTAGAGCTCGCTCTTGGCCTTGAGCGCGGTGACGAGCGTCCAGTACAGCGGCAGCGCAAAGGCCAGGGCCAGGCCCAGCATCAGCGTGTAATAGACCAGCCGCCGCGCATGGCGTGAGGGATCGAACCGCCTCATGACGAGCCTCCCTCGCCACGCTTCACCTCGTTCTCGTAGAACACCCACAGGCTGGAGAAGCGCATCACGCTCATGGACAGCGCCAGGATCACCAGGAACAGCAGCCACGACAGGGCCGAGGCATAGCCCATGTCGAAGTACTTGAAGGCGGTGTCGTAGATGTACATGGCCAGCATATAGGTGGACTTGAGCGGCCCACCCTCGGTGAGCAGCAGGGCCAGGGTGAGCTGCTGGAAGGCCGCGATCAGCGTGGTGACGAGGTTGAACAGCAGCACCGGCGAGAGCAGCGGCAGGGTGATGTGGGTGAACTGCTTCAGCCGCGAGACGCCGGCCAGCGCCGCGGCCTCGTACAGATCCACCGGGATGCCCTTGAGCCCGGCCAGGAACACCAGCATGGTGCCGCCCAGGCTCCACAGGCTGGCGATCACCACCGACCACATGGCCCAGCGCGGGCTGCCCAGCCAGTTCACCGCCTCCAGGCCCGCCAGGCCCAAGAGGTAGTTGAGCAGGCCGTATTCCTGGCTGTAGATCCAGGTCCAGATCGTCACCAGGGCCACGCCCGAGAGCATGCTGGGCAGGTAGAAGAGCGTGCGGAACAGGCCCTGCCCCCAGGCGCGGCGATTGAGCAGCAGGGCCAGGCCCAGCGCGCCGGCCAGATGGATGGGCACATAGAGCAGGGCAAAGCGGCCGGTGACCGCCAGTGCGTCCCAGAAATCGTCGTCGCTGGTGAGGATGCGCCGGTAGTTCTCCAGGCCCACGAAGCGTTCGCCGCCCATCAGCGGCCAGTCGAAGAAGCTGGTGTAGAGCGAGTACAGCAAGGGGCCCAGGGTGAAGGCCACACAGCCCAGCACCCAGGGCGCCACCAGCAGATAGGGCGTGAGGCCGCTGGGCCAGCGCAGGCGGCGCAGCCTGGACAGGCCCGGGGCCAGGTCTTGCGCCGCGGCCGCGACGTCCAGCGCGGTCTCGTGCAGGTGGGCGCTCATTGCAGCTTCCTTTCGGCCTTGGCTGCTGCCTTGCTCAGGATGGCCGCCACATCGCCCTTCTTCAGAAACACCTGCTGGATCGCGTCGCGCACCACGCCCGAGGCGCGCGTCCAGCGCGGGTTGAGCAGAAAGGCCGGTACCTCGTCACGCATGCTCAGGGCCATGGCGTAGAAGGGCTGGACCAGCGGGTCGTCCTGCAACTGCAGTTCGCGCGCCACGCTCATCAGCACCGGCAGGTCGCCCTGGCGCAGGCGTACCGCCTCGGCGCTGCTGTAGAACTTGATGAACTGCCAGGCCAGCTCCTTCTGCTTGGAATCTCGCGCGATGGCCAGCGAAGACACGCTCACCACGCTGTGCGCCGGCCGGCCCTGGAAGCTGGGCAGCGGCGCCACGCCGTAGCGCTTGCCGTCCTGCGCCAGCTCGAGCCGGAAGGCGGCACCATCCATCAGCATGGCCACGCGGTCGGCCACGAAGAGCTGGCGCTGGTTCTTGCCATCGCCCACGCCCAGGGTGGCGGCTAGGCCCTGGTCCAGCAGGCCCAGCAACATATTGAACATGGCTTGCGAGGCCGCAGAATCGAGCTCGCCCCGCAGCCGCTGGCCATCGCCGGCCAGCATGCGTGCGCCGGCGCTCCACAGATAGCCCTGGAAGTCATAGGGGTCGGGCGCCACGTCCAGGCCATAGCCATAGACCTTGGCGGCCGGACGGCTGAGCTTTTGCGACAGCGCGCGCAGGTCTTCCCAGCGCCAGTCGGCCTTGGGGTAGGCCAGGCCGGCGCGGTCGAACATGTCCTTGTTGTAGTAGATGACCTGGCTGGTGAAGCCGGCCGGCACGCCGTAGAGGCGGCCATCCACGCTGGCGAAGCGCAAGAGGCCGGGCACCAGATCGGCGGCCTCGAAGGCGGGCTCGCGCGCCTGGTAGGCATCGAGCGGCTCCAGCACGCGGTGGTAGAGCGGAAAGTTCCACATCATCATCACGTCGGGCGGGTTGCGCGCACCGAAGGCCGCCGAGAGCTTCTGGTTGAAGCCCGCGCCATAAGCCTCCACCTGCACGCGCACGCCGGGATGGCGCTGCTCGAAGGCCGCGGCAATGCGGCGCTGGATGTCCAGGTTCTCGCTGCCGTCCCAGGTGGCAAAGCGCAGCAGCTGGGCGCTGGCCCACAGAGGCCACAGCACGGTGAGCAAGACCAGCAGGCGTTTCTTCATGCCATGGCCAGTGCGTCTTGCACCGCCTCGCTGAGCATGCGCGGCAGCGCAAGCCCGTCCGCACCGAAGGCATGCAGGTGCTCGGCCGGCACGTCCACGCCCACGTGCTCGCCCTTGTGAACCACGCGTGCTCCGTCCACGGCGGCCGTCAGCGCATGGCCGTTGCCCAGGCGCAGATGCACCAGGCTTTGCGCGCCCAGGCGCTCCACCATCAACACCTCGGCGCGCAAGGCCCCGGCATCGCCCAGGCGCAGATGCTCGGGGCGTATGCCCAGCGTCGTCGCACCCGCGCGCGCGGCGGCGCCGGCCAGGCCTTGAGCCGGCAGCAGGTTCATGCGCGGCGAGCCGATGAAACCGGCCACGAAGAGATCGGCCGGAGCATGGTAGAGCTCCAGAGGTCGGCCCACCTGGGCGATGCGGCCCTGGTTCAGCACCACCACCTTGTCGGCCAGGGTCATGGCCTCCACCTGGTCGTGGGTCACGTAAATCATCGTCGTCTGCAGCTTCTGGTGCAGGCGCGCCAGCTCCATGCGGGTGTTCTCGCGCAGCGCGGCGTCCAGATTGGAGAGCGGCTCGTCGAACAAAAAGACGCGCGGCTGGCGCACGATGGCGCGGCCGATGGCCACGCGCTGGCGCTGGCCGCCGCTGAGCTGGCGCGGCTTGCGCTCCAGCAGGTCTTCCAGCTGCAGCATGCGCGCCGCTTCAAGAATGCGCGCCTCGATCTCGCCCCTGGGCCGGCCGCGCAGGCTCAGGCCGAAGGCTAAATTCTTGCGCACCGACATATGCGGATAGAGCGCATAGCTCTGGAACACCATGGCCAGGTCGCGCTCGGCGGGCGGCAGCTCGTTGATGCGGCGCCCATCCAGGCGCAGCTCGCCGCCCTGCACCGCTTCCAGCCCGGCGATGCAGCGCAAGAGCGTGGACTTGCCGCAGCCCGAGGGGCCGAGGAAGCAGACGAACTCGCGGTCGGCGATCTCGAGGTTCACGTCCCGCAGCACCTCGACCGGGCCGAAGCGCATGCAAAGACCTTGGATGCTCAGCTGGGCCATATCAGTTCAAGCGCTCGCTCAGATAGCGCAGGCCCACGCGCGCGGTGCGCGCCGGCTGGCTGGGGTGGTCATGCTCGACGATGAAGGTGTGCAGCCGCGTCGCCAGGCCCGGCAGCCACTGCGCCCAGGGCAGGCGCCCCTCGCCCAGCGTGGCCCAGCCCTGCTCGGCGGGCTCGCCCTGGCCCTGCGGCGCTAGGTCTTTCACATGCACAGACTGCAGACGCGCGGCGTAGCGTGCCAGCCAGAGCGCCGGGTCTTCGCCGGCGCGCGCCACCCAGGCCACATCGGGCTGCCAGCGCAGCGCGGGCGCGGCCTCGAACAGCGTTTCCAGCACCGTGCGGCCATCCTCCAGGCGCTCGAACTCGAAGGCATGGTTGTGATACGCCAGGCTCACGCCCAGCGGGGCCAGGTCTTGCGCATGCCGCTGCAGCTGCGCGGCCAAGGCCAGCCAGCCGGCTCGGTCGGCGGGGCGCTCGCCCTCGTCCAGCCAGGGCATCACGAGTTGATGGCAATCCAGCGCCCGCAGGGCCTGCAGGATCTCGGGCAGGCGCTGGGTCGCGAGCTCGCTCATCTCCACATGCATGGAGGCCAGGCCCAGGCCGCTGGCCTGCAGCGTGGCGACGAACTCGTCGGCCGCCAGGCCATGCAGGGCCTCGCTCTCCACCCAGGCGTAGCCGGCCTCGCGGGCCAGGCCCAGGCGCGCGGCCAGATCACCGGCGCTGCGCACGGTGTAGAGCTGCAGGGCAATCTTGTTCATGCGGTCACCTCGCAAGCGATCTGCTGGGCAAAGCTCAAGGGCAGCGGCGCCGGGCGCTCGCAGCGCGTACCCAGCAGCACCGGGCTGGCCTTCTCGGCCGCGCGCAGGGTGGCGTCCATGATCTCCAGCACATGCAGGGCCAGCTCGCCGTTGGCGCGATGCGGCTGGCCGGCGCGCAGGGCCCAGGCCATCTCGGCCACGCCCAGGCCGCGCAGGCGGCCGGTGAAGGTGCGCGGGGCCAGGTCTTGCCAGTCGCCGTCGGTCTCGCAGACGCTCAAGTCGCCGCCGAACTGGTTCGGGTCCGGCAGCACCACCGAGCCCTGCTCGCCATACAGCTCGATATGGCTGTTCTTGTGCTTCCAGACATCGAAGCTGGTGCTCAGCGTCACAAAGGCACCGGCCTCGAACTCCAGGCCCGCCACCACATGGGTGGGGGTCTGCACCTCGATGCGCTGGCCCTGGCGCGGGCCGCGCGGCACCGTGCGCTGCAGCCAGCTGCTGTGCGCCATGCCGCTGACGCGCCGCACCGGGCCCAGCAGCTGCACCAGCTGCGTGAGGTAGTAGACGCCCATGTCCATCAGCGGGCCGGCACCGGGGCGGTAGAAGAACTCGGGGTTGGGATGCCAGTCGTCCGGGCCGCGCTCCATCATGCAGGCCTGGCCGGCGACGATGCGGCCGAGCCGGCCGCTGTCCACCAGCGCGCGCGCGGCCTGGCCGGCGCCACCCAGAAAGGTATCGGGCGCGCAGCCGATACGGCGGCCGCTGCGCGCGGCGGCCTCCATCAGGGCCTGACCCTCGGCGTAACTCGCCGCCAGCGGCTTCTCGTTGTAGAGATGCTTGCCGGCCCGCAGCACCTCGGTGCCCACCGCCAGATGCGCGGCGGGCGGGGTCAGGTTGATGATGATCTCGGCCTCGCTGGCGAGCAGTTCCGCTGGCGTCATCGCGAGCAGATCGAACTCTGCGGCGCGCGCTGTTGCGGCTTCGGCGCGGGCATCGGCCACCGCGAGCAGCTGCACGTTTCCAAAGGCGGCCAGGCCCCTGGCATAGGCCGGGAAGATGTCGCCAGCGCCGATGATGCCCAGCTTGGTGGGCGTACTCACAACGGCGCTCCCAGATCGGCCAGATCCAGCCAGGCCAGCTCCTCGGCGCTGAGCGTGATGTCCAGGCCGCGCATCGAGCTGGCGGTCTCGGCGATGCTGCGCGGGCCGATCAGGCTGAAGGTACTGAAGCCCTGCGCCAGCACCCAGGCCAGCGCAATATTGATGGCCAGACAGCCTTTCTTGGCGGCCAGCTCGCGGGCCCGCGCCAGGCGCAGGAAGTTGGCCTCGCTGTACCAGCAGCGCACCAGTTCCTCGTCGTCCTTCTTGCCGGGCGCGGCGCGGCCATCGACGAAGAAGCCACGCGCCTGCGAGGACCAGGCGAACAGCGCCAGGCCCTGCTCGGCCAGCCAGCGGCGCGAGTCCGGATCGCCCGCCGACACGCAGCCGCGCCAGATCGGCGCCTGCATGCGCGCCAGGCTGAGCTGGTTGTTCACCAGCGAGAAGCCCTGCTGGCCGGTCTTGGCCGCATAGGCATTGGCCTCGGCCACGCGCGCCAGCGACCAGTTGCTGCCGCCAAAGGCCTGGAAGCGGCCTTTGCTGCGCTGCTCGTTGAGCGCATCGATGAACTCGCCCACCGGCACCTCGGGGTTGTCGCGGTGCAGGATGTAGAGATCGGCGCGGTCGGTCTGCAGGCGTTCCAGGCTCTCGGCCAGCTCGCGCCGCATGCCCTCGGGCGTGCAGTTCGGTGTGTGCGCGCCCTTGGCGATCAGCACGATGTCCTCGCGCACGCCGCGCGCATTCAGCCAGTCCCCAAAGATGGACTCGCAGTGGCCGCCCTCGAAGTCGTAGACCCAGGCGGTGTCGAAGGCATTGCCGCCGCGCTCCAGATAGTCGTCGAACAAGACCGCGGCATAGGGCAGGCTCTCCTGGTGGTCCACGCCCATGATCAGGCGCGAGACCGGCTTACTAAGCCCCGGCACCTGGCCGTAGCGCATATTGGCGCCGGGGCGGCGCGCGATCGGCAGCCCGGCCAGGGTCTTGCGGCCGGCCAGGGCCGGGGCCTGCTCGCGCGGGTAGCGCAGGCCAATGGCCTGACGCCAGCGGTCCAGGGCCGCGAGATTGCCGAGGGAGTCCGCCGGGCTCATCGCCGGATGAGGCACCGCGCCGGCCTTCACCGCCTGTGCGAAGGTGTCGGCCTCGTAGGCATAGAGCCCGCGGTCGGTGGTGATCGTCCAGGTCTGCGCCAGCGCCTCGTCCACCCACAACTCGATGCGGCTTTCGCCCGCCTGCGCGCCCGCGCCATACCAGGGATTGGGCAGCACCAGCGCGCCCTTGCTGCCGCCCAGGCGCAGCGACTCTTCCTGCTCGAAGCTCACCGCCGTGCTGAGCTGCGCCGTGATGTCGCCGGGAAAGCGCAGCGTGGCCAGCGCCCAGGCATCCACGCCGAAGGTCTCGTGCAGGCGGCCCATGGCCTGCAGCTCGACGGGCTCGGCAAAGGCCTCGCCGCGCGCCGCACCGGCCAGCAGGCGTGCCATCGACATCGGATAGCAGCCCACGTCCAGGATGCCGCCGCCGGCCAGTGCCGGCTCCCAGGTGCGCGAGCCGGCACGCGGCGTGGAGGCGTAGCAGAAGGAGGCCTGGATATGGCGCAGCTCGCCGATCACCCCGCTCTTCAGCAGCTCCAGCAGCTTGGCCGTCTGCGGCAGGCAACGGTACATAAAAGCTTCCATCAGCACGCGGCCTGCTGCTGCAGCCTCCTCGTAGGCGATCATGGCCTCGGCGTGATTGATGCCCAGCGGCTTCTCGCACAGCACATGCTTGCCGGCGCGCAGGGCGCGCACCGTCCAGTGCAGGTGCTCGGTGTGCGGCAGGCCGATGTAGACGGCGTCCACGGTCGGGTTGGCGAGCAGCGCTTCATAGCCGGCATGCGCAATCACGGCCGTGCCCGGTGCCGCGTGGGCGTCGGCAAAGGCACGCGCCTTGGCCTCGTCGCGGCTGGCCACCGCCACCAGGCCGCCGCTGTCGGTCTGCGCCAGGCCCTTGGCAAATGCGCCCGAGATGTTCCCGGCGCCGATGATTCCCCAGTTCAGCATGATGTTCTTTTGAAACGTTTTGATTCGATGAAATATATTGGCCATGTCTGAGCCAACTCAGATGGGAAACCCGGTGTGCCTGAGGTCACGCGGACCCGGCCAGGCCCCCGCCGTCGACCACATAGGCCGATCCGGTAACGAAGGAGGCACGATCGCTGGCGAGAAAGAGCACCACCTGGGCGATCTCCTCGACCTGGCCCACCCGCATCAAGGGGCGCGCGTTGCCGGCCTCCACCAGCGCGGTATCGGCCAGGCCCAATTGCGCCGCCTCGTTGCGCAGCATCGCCGTGTCGGTGTCGCCAGGGCAGACGCTGTTGACGCGGATCTGCTGCGGCCCATGGTCCACCGCCATGGCACGCGTCATGTTCACCACCGCGCCCTTGGCGGCGCAGTAGGCCACGGCATCCTTCCCGCCCACCAGGCCCCAGCCCGAGCCGGCGTTGATGATGCTGCCGCCGCCCTGCTCGGTCATCACCGGCACCGCGAACTTGCTCATCAGGAAGATGGACTTGACGTTCACCGCCATCACCGCGTCCCATTCGGCCTCGCTGGTGTCCAGCACATTGGCGCGGCGCGTGATGCCGGCGTTGTTGAAGAGCACATCCAGGCGGCCGAAGGCGGCCAGGGTCTCACGCACCGAGCGCTCGCAGTCGGCGGCCCGGGCCACGTCGGCCTCGACGAATTGCGCCTGCCCGCCTGCGGCACGGATGGCCGCCACCGTGGCCTCGCCGCCGGCGCGGTTCAGGTCACACACCACCACCCGGGCACCCTCGCGGGCGAAGAGCTGGGCGGTGGCGCGGCCGATGCCGGAGCCGGCGCCGGTGATCAGGGCCACCTTGCCGGTGAGTTCGCGTTTGTCGTTCATGGTGTCTCCATCTCCGTCGATATCAGGCCGCGACGAGTCGCAGCATGGCTTGTTCCCTGGGGCCGGTCATGGCGCGCACCGGACCGGCATAGAGCGCATCCACCGCGGCCGAGCCGCAATCCACGCGCAGTGGCACGCCGCCCAGGGCCTGCAGCTTGCGCGGCGTGATCAGCAGCGTCAGCGCGGCGCGGCCCAGGGCCTGCAGCACGCGCGGGCTGAGCGGCGCATTGCCGCGGCCCAGCACATGGCCCTGGCCGCCGATGGCGGTGAGCCAGAGCCTGGGCTGACGCTGCCGCGCCAGCTCCCACAGCTGCGCCTCGGTGGCATCGCGCAGCCAGAGCGCGCCATCCAACACTACGTCCACGCCGATCAGGCTACCGTCGAGCTTCAGCGCCTTCTTCAGCGCCCAGGTGGTCGAACCCGGGCCGATCAGGTGCAGGCCCTGCCGCAGCTGCGGTAGAAGGCTGGCCGCCAGCTGCGCGGCATCCACCGCATCGCCGGCCTCGCTGCGCGATTTGCGCCCCTGCAGCAGGCGCTTTGCATCCACCGGCACGCGCAGCTGGCCGTAGAGCTGGGCCTGCACCCGGCCCTGGCCCAGCGCGCCCTCGTCCAGGTCCAGCACCTCGCGGCTTTCGCTGACGCGGGCGTGGCTGCTCAGGTAGGACGCCGCCAGGGTGCCTGCAGCCCGTGGGCTCACACCGAAGCAGGCCGATTGCAGCTTCACCCCGGCCGGTATGCCCAGCACCGGCAGCGCCTCGCCCACGGCATCGAGCACATCGCGCGCGGTGCCGTCGCCACCGACGAAGAGCAGCAGGGTCAGGTCTTGCGCCAGCATCTGCTCAGCGATCTCGTGGGTCTGCTGTGCGCTGCTGGGCCAGCAGCGCCGCCCCAGCACCTTTGGCTTGATGCCCAGGGCGTACAAGAGGTCCTCACCCATCGCGCCGGCCCCGCACACCCACTCGGGCTGGCAGCTCACCATCAAGGCCCGCAGCGCCTCCTCCGCGCGTTGCGCTGCCCAGGCCGGCAACTCGGCGCCCGCCTGGTAGGCGTCGCTGCCATGCAGGGCCAGCGGCCCGCCGGCACCGGCGATGGGGTTGATGATGAGGCCGACGCGCATGCTGGGCTCAGACGGCGCTGCCGTGCTCGGCCAGCTTGCGCTGCCAGGCGCGCCAGGTGATGGCCCAGCGTTTCGGGTCTTCGAGGTACTCGTCCTTGACCCGCTTCGTCGGGCAGTGATGCGGCGCCGTCAGCACCAGCTCGGGCGTGCTGCGCGCCTCCTGCGCCACCCGGGCCATGATCTGCACGAACTCGTCCAGGTCGGCGCGCGAGTAGGCCTCGGTGGGCTCGATGGTGGCCGGCTCGGGCACCACATAGGGGTGGTGGCTGGTCCAGTAATGGGTGCCGTAATCGGCGGCGCGCAGGCCGATGTCGCCCGAGCTCACGCCGGTGGCCGCACACAGCTCGGCCCAGCTGTAGCGCACCTGCTCGATGCGGCGCTTGCCCGCGGCATAGGGCGCGGAGAGGCCCTCGATCTTGAGCAGCTGGCTCATCATGTAGTTGTTGTTGAGCACCGCAATCTCGGCCACCTCGCGCAGGCCTTCGGCCCCCAGGTTCATCACCCAGGCGTAGGCGCGCAGCACGATGCTGGCCGTGCCCATGAAGGCCGCCACCTTGCCGATCGACTGCGCCTCGCCCTGGTCGATGCGGTAGCGCTCACCCGCCTCTTTCACGACGCGGGGCCGCGGCAGGAACGGCGCCAGTTCGGCCGTCACCGCACAGGCACCGACGGCCGGCCCGCCGCAGGCATGCGGGGTGGCAAAGGTCTTGTGCAGATTGAAGTGGCAGAGATCAAAACCGGCCTCGCGCGCCCGGGTGATGCCCAGCAGGCCGTTGGCATTCGCCTGGTCGTAGCAGGCCAGCGCGCCCACCGCATGCGCCGCGGCCACGAACTCGGCGATCCTCGGGTTGAAGATGCCGGTGTCCTCGGGGTTGGTGATGATGAGCGCCGCAGTGCGCGGGCCCACCGCCGCCTTCATCGCGTCCAGGTCCGGATAGCCATCGGCATCCGGGTAGAGGGTGATGACCTTGTAGCCCAGCACCTTGGCGCAGGCAGCGTCCGAGGGGTGGGAGAAGATCGTCGTGATGATCTCGTCGCGCTGCTCGCCCTCGCCCCGGCTCTCGAACCAGGCCCGCATCATCGCGATATTGGCGTAGATCGCCTGCGAGCCCGAGCGCGGCTGCAGGCTCACCGCGTCCATGCCCGAGACCTCGCAGATCACCTGCTCCATCGCGTGCATCACCTGCAGGATGCCCTGCACCGTGGACTCGTCCTGCAGTGGGTGCAGCTCGCTCATGCGCGCATCGCGCGCCACCTGCTCGTTGATCTTGGGGTTGTACTTCATGGTGCAGGTGCCCTGCCCCACGTCCACATTCAGGTCCGCACCCAGGTTCTCCTGTGAGAGCCGCAAATAGTGGCGCAGCACGCGGTTCTGGCTCAGCTCGGGCAGGGCCGGCGCGGTGGCGCGGCGCATGCCGGTAGGCAACTGCTGCAAGGCATCGTGCGTAGCGCTCTCCATGCCGGGCTCCAGCTCGGGCAGCAGGATGGCGCGCTCGCCGGGCTGGCTGAGTTCAAAGATCAGCGGCTCGTCCCAGCGCGCCTGCTGGTAGCGGCGCAGATTGGGCTTGCCATCGGTGAAGCGGTGGGCGGAGATGTTTTCCATGGTGGCACTCATTGGGTCAGCAGCTCGCGCAAAGCCGTCACCAGGGCATCGATATCGGCCTGGCTGTGCAGTTCGGTGAAGGCGTAGAGGGCGCTCTGGCCCAGGGCGGGGAAGGCGGCCGAGAGATCATGGCCGCCGAAGATGCCGCGCTGGCGCAGGGCGGCGTTGATCTGCGCGACGCTCAAGCCGCTGGCATTGAAGTCCAGCACGAACTCCTTGAAATGCGCCGTGCCCGCATGCGCCAGGCGCAGGCCCGGCACGCTGGCCAGCTGTTGGCGCGCATAGGCGACGCGGCGCAGAATGCCCTCGCCCAGCTCCACCATGCCCTGCGGCCCCATGCTGGCCAGATACACGCCAGCGGTGATGCCCCACAGCGCGGCGGCGGTACCGACGAACTCATTGCCGTTCTCTCGCTTGTCGAAGGAGGTGCGGTGGTAGGCCACATCGCCAAAGCCGTACTGGCCCGGCACCGAGGTGGGCGCGATACCGAACAGGCGCGAGGGGTATTGCAGCACCAGGGCCTCGTCGTCGCGGCTGGCGATGAAGCCGCCATGGCCGCCGCCGTAGCTCATGTGCATGCCCAGGGGCTGGATGTCGCCACAGACAATCGCCGCGCCATAGTCGCCCGGCGGGGTCAGCACGCCCAGCGAGCTCGGGTCCACGCCCACCACCAGCAGCGCGCCAGCGTCCTGCACCAGCTTGGCCAGCGCCGCGCCTTCGTCGATGCCGCCGAAGTAATTGGGTATGTCCACATAGAAGGCCGCCACCTGCGGGCCCAGCTTGGCCTGCAGATCGACGCGGTCCACCAGGCCGCTGGCGGCGTCGAAGGCTACCTCGATGAACTCGATCTCGCTGCGCCCATAGGTCTGCATGTGCGAGCGCTTGTCCGGGTTCACATTGGCGGCCACCAGCACCTGGCGGCGGCCTGTGTGGCGGGCCGCCATGCAGCAGGCGGTGGCCGCGGCCTGGTGGCCGTCGTAGGTGGGCACGCTCACCACGTCGAGATTCAGCAGCTCGCCCATCATCGAGCAGTACTCCCACAGCGCCTGGAAGCGGCCGTGGTCGTCATAGGGCTCGCCAGCGTAGGCGGTGAGGAACTCGCTGCGGCCATTGATCTCGTCGCACAGCGCCGGCACATGGTGCTGGTAGCAGCCGCCACCCAGAAAGCTCAGCACCTCGCCGCAGTGCGTGTTCCTGGCCAGCAGGCCCTGCACATGGCGCTTCAGGCGCGCCTCCGACAGCATGGGCGCCGGCAGATTGAGCGGACGCGGCAGGCGCAGCGCCGCCGGGATGTCGGCATAGAACTCGTCCACCGAGGCCGCGCCGGTGGCCGCCAGCATGGCCGCCTTGACCGCCGGCACCGAGTTCGGGATGTAGGGGTAAACCTTGGTTTTATTCATGAGCCCTGCACGTCATTTGAAACGTTTCGATGGCGCTATTTCAATGGCAAGCAGCGGATTGCACAAACGAGAAATATTTGCCGCATGCATAAGCACAGCTAATCCATACAGGGCTTAGCATCGCGCCTCATGCGACGCCATCTGCACCACCTGAACGCGCTGCGCTGCTTCGAGGCGGCCGCCCGTCTGCTCTCCTTCACCCAGGCGGCGGCGGAGCTGCACGTCACCCAGGCGGCGGTGAGCCACCAGGTACGCGCGCTGGAACAGGTGCTGGGCCAGCCGCTGTTCGAGCGCCGGCCGCGCCAGGTGCGGCTCACCGCCGCGGGCGAGCGCCTGGTGGGTGTGCTCTCCAGCAGCTTCGATCGCATCGACGAGCTGCTGGGCCAGCTGAAGCAGAGCGAGCGCCAGGCGCAGCAAAGCCTGCAGCTGGCGGTGACGCCCAGCTTCTCCAGCCGCTGGCTGATGCCGCGCCTGCCGCGCTTCTGGGATGCCCACCCCGAGATCGAGCTGCACCTGCACCACAGCACCCAGGGCGATGCGCTCAGCCGCGGCACGGCCGAGGCGGCGGTGGTGTGGACACAGGAGCCCCCGGCACGCGTTTGGGCGCAGCGCCTCTTCGGCACCGCACTCACGCCGGTGTGTTCGCCCGCGCTGCCGCGTGCCGAGCAACCGCTGGACAGCCCGGCCGCGCTGCGCCATTACCCGCTGCTGCACGAAGACAGCTTCGCGGACTGGGCGCGCTGGTTGCGCGCCGCCGGCGAGCCCGAGGTGGCGGTGCGCCAGGGCCAGTTGATCGACGACAGCAATGCCCTGCTGATGGCCGCGATGGCCGGCCGCGGCCTGGCGCTGGGCCGCCTGGCCCTGATAGAGGAAGACCTGCGCGCGGGCCGCCTGCTGCGGCCCTTCGCGCTCAGTATCGAGGCCGAGGGTGCCTACTGGCTGCTGGCCGCGCCGGCCCTGGCCGCGCAGCCGCGCTTCCAGGCGCTGGCGGCCTTCATGCGGGCCGAGTGCGCGGCTTCAAACGCGCACTGAGGCGCGCGCCTTGGCGGCCGCGGCGGTATCGAACATGCCGAAAAAGCGCGCCAGCTTGCCATCGCGCAGCTGCCAGACATGCACCCAGTTGCTCTCGAACACGCCGCCGTTCGGCAAGGCCTGGGTGCGCTCCCAGCCCAGCACGGTGACATGGTCGGGCCCGGCCAGGAACTGGCGCGGCTCGAAGGCCTGGATGCCGTCCACCGCGAGCACCTGGGCGAACCAGCTCATCACATCGTCCTTGCCGCGCGCCGTGCGCAGATAGGCCTCGCCGCTGCTGCCGTCGAAGGTCCATTCGACGTCATCGCTGAGGTATTTCAGCAGGCCCGGGATGTCGCCGCGCCCGAAGGCGGCATAGGCGGCTTGCACGATCTCGACAGGGTTGCTCATGGTGGTCTCCAAAGAGCGGTGTGTGGAGCCCTGTCTACGTACCGGCGCAGCGGCCGGATGCAGCACTCAGCCGCCCGCGGCCAGGAATTCACTCAGGCCGCGCGCGCCGGCGCGCATCACACCGTCGTGGTTCCAGCGGAACAGCGGCGCCAGCACGGGCGCCAGCCAGCGCATCCAGGGCTTGGCCAGTTGCACGCGCCAGACATAGGTGACGTCGGTGTGGCCGCCCTCTTCGTGCAAGAGCCAGATGCCCTCGCCCTGCAGTTGGCCACGCGAGCGGCCGCGGATGCGCTCATGCCGCAGCACCTCGACCGCCTCGACCTCGATCAGGAGCTCATAGGGCAGGCGCGTGGCCCAGCGGATGCGGCGCAGGCTGCCCAGGCCCTGGGCGTCGCCCACGCGCAGGGTCTGCACCTCGCGCACATAGGGCCACCAGCGCGGCCAGCTCTCGGGCTGGCTGAGCGCCGCCCAGACCCGCTCGCGCGGCGCGGCAAAGCGCCAGTGGCTGACCAGATCGAAGTGTTGGCTGGAATGCTGCGGCATGCGCTGCTTACGCGGCGGGCGCGCCAGCGGATGCAGGCCAAACACCCTGCGCGCAGCACGGTCTTGCATCCGGCGTGGCGGCCGCCCCGTAAGCCGCTGCATGGACAGCCCCCGCCCCGCCCAGGCCCGCAGCATCCGGCGCAAGTTGATGGAACGCGTGGCCGATGCCGACGCTACGCACCTCACCGTTGCCGCCGACACACCCGGCTGGCAGCCCTTTGGCGAGGGCGTGAGCATCAAGCCGCTGCGTGAGCAGGGCGGCGTGCTCGCCTACCTGCTGCGCCTCGCGCCGGGCGCCAGCCTGCCACCGCACCGTCATCCCATGGACGAGGAATGCCTGGTGCTGGAGGGCTGGCTCAGGGTTGGCTCGCAGATCGAGGTCGGCCCCGGCGGCTACCATCTGGCGCACCAGGGCGCCTTGCATGCGAGCATCAGCACCGTCACCGGCGCGACGATCTTCTTGCGCGGTGCGATTCCCGAGGCGGCCCACGCGCTGCGCTAGGACAAGCATGGACACTGCTCAACACCTGCAGCCTTCAGATCCCATTGATCCGATCTGGCCCGAGCCCGAGCCGCCGCTGGACGAAGCGGATGAACTGGATGCTGCGCCCACCTGCCCGCATTCCAGCCCGGCCCTGCAGCGCGTGAGCGACGCGCAGCTGGCGGCCTGGATCGATGCCGTGGTGGCGCGTGACGAGCAGGCCCTGGCCGCCCTCTACGACGCCACCTTCACCCGCCTCTACAGCCTGGTGCAACGCATCGTGCGCCGCGAGGCGCTGGCCGAGGAGGTGGTGGAAGACAGCTACTTCCAGGTCTGGCGCCAGGCGCCGCGCTTCGACCCGACGCGCGGTTGCGCCATCAGCTGGCTGCTGGCCATCGCGCGCTCGCGCGCCATCGACGCGCTGCGCCGCGAGGCGCGCTTCCAGCATGCCAGCCTGGACGATCAGGCCACCGACGCCTGCGACGGCAACGCCGGCAGCGACGAGCTGCTGGAGCTGGCGCGCCACCATGCGGACCTGCACCGCGCCCTGCTGCAGCTGGGCGCGCAGCCACGCCAGCTGGTGTCGCTGGCCTTCTTCCGCGGCCTCAGCCATGAGGAGATTGCGCTGCAGACGCGCCTGCCGCTGGGCACCGTCAAATCACAGATACGCCGCGCCCTCATCACCCTCAGGCAGGTCCTGGGCGAGACCGGCCTGCCGGCATTGGCTTCCTGAAGGCAGCATATGAGCACCCCCAAGCCCGAAACCCGCCCGGCCGCCGCGGCCAGCAACACCGAGCAGGAATTCGCTGCGCTGCTCAGCGAACCCCTGGCCAACAGCTGGCCGGCGCAGCCCGGCGCCAATAACCCGGCGCTGGCGGCCGTGCGCGGCCGCCTGCTCGGCCGCCTGGCCGCGTCGCAGGCCGCGAGCAGCAACATGGTGACGGCGCGGCGCCTGCGCCTGCCCGCGCAGACGGTCGCGCCCGGCGTGCAGCTGCGCAGCCTCTACCGCGCTGACACCGCGCATGCCGCGCCTGCGGCGCGCCCCGGCGAGCCCCTGCAGGCCTGCCTGCTGGAGCTGGCCGCGGGCGCGCGCCTGCCGGCCCTGCCGCATGCCCATCTGCACCGCGAATGGCTGCTGCTGAGCGGCGCGGTGACGCTGGGCGAGCGGCTCCACCTGGCGCCGCGCGACTACCACGTCCAGCCCGCCGGCACGCCCGCCCTGGCGCTGCACAGCGCGGCCGGCGCCCTGCTCTTCCTGCGCGAGAGCGCCCTGCCGGCGCGGCCGGGCGAGCAGCCCTTCACGGTGCACGACCAGAGCGCACCCTGGCCCGACTACGCGCCCGGCATCCAGCGCCGCGTGCTGTGGCAGCGCGACGGCCAGGCTGCCCTGCTCTACCGCGCCCAGCCGGGCGCCCAGGTGCCCCAGCACCGCCATGGCCACGACGAGGAATGCCTGATGCTGGAGGGCGAGCTCTTCCTCGACGATCTGCTGCTGCAGGCCGGCGACTACCAGCTCGCCCCCGCCGGCAGCGGCCACCAGATCACCGAGACCGACACCGGCGTGGTGATCTATGCGCATGGCGACCTGGATCTGCAGTTTGTAGGCTGAAGCCTTGTCAGCGCGCCTGCCTCGCAAAGAAGTCCCAGATCATGGCCGGCCCGTCGGGCGCCATCGGTGAGGGGCCCAGCAGCCGGGGCCGCTGCGCGTAGGCTTGCGGCAGGCCATGGCCGCCGCCATGGATGGTCACCAGCTCGACCTCGGTCCTGCCCTCATTGCGCCAGCGGTTTTGCTCGACGCTGAAGCCACCGGGCACATCCACGCGGCTGGTCTGGGGCGCAGCGCTCAGGTGATTCCAATCGGCGAAATACTGGGCCGAGGCGCGCGAGGAAATGATCGGCCCGCCTTTGTAAAACAGGCCCAGCAGGCTGATCTCCCCGCCTGCATAGGGCACCAGCGGATCCAGGGTGCCATTCATGATCATCACCGAGGTGCTCTGGGCCGAGGGCTTGCATTGGAAGTTCTGCGGCGCCGGCACATTGGCCACCACCGCCGCCACCGCCCGATAGCGGCCGGGCTGCTCCAGCGCCAGACGCATGGCCATGGAGCCGCCATTGGAGACGCCGGCGGCAAACACGCGCGCCGGATCGAGCCCATGCTCGGCCACCAGCTTGTCCACCATGGCGGCCAGGAAGCCCGCATCGTCGGCGCTGGCGCCGTCCACCTTTTTGTCGCCAATCACACTGCAGTCGTTCCAGTCGGAGGCATAGGCCTTGGGGTAGGCGACCGCAAAGCCATGCGCGTCGGCCAGACGTTCAAAGCCATAGCCAGTGCCCATGCGTATGCGCTGCGGGCCTTCGCCCGAGCCATGCATCACCAGCACCAGGGGGGCACCCCTGGGCAGGCCCTTGGGTGTGTAAACGCGGTAGCTGCGCGTCAGGCCGGCCACCTCGATGAATGCCTTGCGCAGCGTGCCCAAGAGCTGCGGCGGCGCGGGCTCGGGGGCGTAGACGAAGTAGCCAAACAAGCCGGCCAACAGCGTCAGCAAGGCAAGCAGGCTGAGCAAACCAAGCTTGAGGAAACGCAGAACTGTTCTTTTCATGGCGATGCAGGCGGTGGAGTCAGTGCCGCTAATGTGCCCGCATCGCCTGCCCGGCCAGGCACCCGCCGGATCGGCGACGCCGGCGTCAGGACGAACGACGCCCGGCCACGACCGGCAACGCCGGACCATTCGTCCCGCCAGGGCGTGCCCGGAAACCCGCAGGGCGTGGGCCATCCGAGCGCCGCTGCGTTCGCGCCGGCATATCCAAACAATCGCCCTGTCCCACTTCAATCATCACAGCCGACCATGACCACTCCCTTCATTGCCAAGGCCCTGGCCAGCACAGCCTTGTTGATCTCGCTGGGCACGGCCCAGGCTGCCGTCATCTTCAAGGACGCGCAGCTGCAAGCCCTGCAAGAGGGCGGCAAATACGCCGAACTCGAACAGCTGGCGCAGGCCCGCCTGAAGACCAACGCGGCCGATGCCGAGGCCAGCGCGGCCCTGACCCTGGCGCTCACCTTTGCCGACGCCGCCGACCCCAAGCGGCTGGAGGCCGGCGCCAGGCAGGCCAAACTCTGTACCGATCAGCACCCCATGGTGGCGGTCTGCCATCTGGCGACGGCGCAGAACCTGAGCATGCAAATGCTGGGCATGGGCATGGCCCGGGCCATGCGCAGCGTGGGCAGCCTGAAGGATGTCTGGATCCGCACCCTGGAGCTGGAGCCCAGCAGCTTCACTGCCCGCGTGCAGCTTGCCAGGCTTTTGCTGACCGTGCCCGGCATCATGGGCGGCAGCGTCTCCAAGGCCCGCGAGCTGGAAGCCGCGGTGCGCAGCAGCCAGCCCGACACCGCGCGCATCATCCGCGTCTTCATCGCCGCCGAGGCCAAGAATTGGGGCGAGATGGAGAGCGAGCTGCTGGCGATTAAAGCCGGCAAGGACGCCGCCCTGCAGGACGAGGTGCGCGAGGCCACCATGCTGCTGGCGCTCAACGTTCTGAAGGACGGCAAGGACCTGGCCAAGGCCCGCGGCCTGTATGAGGACCTGCAACGCGAGCAACCCAACAAGGCCGGCGGCTTTTACGGCATGGGCCGGGTCCATGCGGCACAGGGTCAGACCGACGAGGCGATTCGCTCACTGGAGCGCGCCAGGACCCTGAGCGGCGCCGAGGACTATCCCATCGACCATCGCCTGGGCGATGCCTATCTCGCCAAGGGCAACAAGGCGCAGGCCAAAGCGGCCTACGAGCGCTTCCTGGCCAACAAGCGCGCCAACCCGGCCAATGCCGAAGACGCGCGCAAGAGCCTGGCCAAGCTGGGCTGATGGTGGAGAGCAGGAAAAGACCATGACGAACGAGCAAATCCCGCTCTGGCGCCTGCACCTGCTGCGCGCCTTCTATCTGCTGATCACGGTAGGGTTGGGCTTAAGCTGGGGCCCAGCGATGCTGCAACACAGCGAGCAATGGGCGCAGCGCCGCGGCGAGCTGGCCGCGCTGTTGACCGGCCTGTCCATCTTCTGCCTCTGGGGCCTGCGCTACCCCTTGCAAATGCTGCCGCTGCTGATTTTCGAGCTGATCTGGAAAACGATCTGGCTGCTGCTCATCGCCTACCCGCTGTGGCGGGCCGGGGCGATGACGCCGAATGTGCAAGAGAGCGCCTTTGCCTGCCTGATGGGTGTGGTGCTGACGCCGCTGGTGCTGCCCTGGCGCCATATCGCGCATCACTACTTCCGCAAGACCGCGGAGCGCTGGCGTTAGTCGACGCACCCGCAGCTGCCACCATCGGTCCTCGCACTCAAAGGTATTCTGCCGTGATGCCAACCCCCCCTGCTTCCATCAGCTTCAGCGAGCGGCTCGCGCCGCCCGGCTGGCGTGCCCTGTTCGGCTGGCGCCGCCTGCGCACCGTCGCCATCATCTGCGCGCTCTTCGTGCTGCTCTTCAGCTTTGGCTGGAAGGCAGGCATGTGGGTCCTGGTGACAAGGATCTTCGGCGTTGGCCTGAGCTTGCTGCTGGTGTTCGGCCTGTTCGAGCAATGGCCGCGCCGGCTGCCCGGCTGGCTGGCGCGCTGGGCCCTGCAGGTGGCGGCGGTCGGCGTGACGGTACCCGTCGCCATGTTCATGGCCTACCTCTTGAGCACCGCGCCGGGCGCGCCGATGTTCTGGCATGAGCCCAAGCGCCTGGAGGGTTTCATGACCTTCACCTTTCTGGGCATGCTGGTGGCGCCCTGGACGGCGCTGACGGCCCTGCTGCGCCAGCGCGAGGCCAAGGTGGAGAAGCAGGCCATCGACTTCGAGCTGGAGCGCAGCGAAATGGCCCGCCAGGCGCTGGACGCGCGCATGCGCTTGCTCAGCGCCCAGGCCCAGCCGCATTTCCTGTTCAACACCCTGGCCAATGTGCAGGCCCTGGTGGAGGCCGGCTCGCCGCGCGCGCCCCGGCTGCTGCAAAGCCTGACGGATTACCTGCGCGCCGCCGTGCCGCGCCTGGATGGCTCGGCCAACACCCTGGGCCAGGAGCTGGAGCTGGTGCGCGCCTATCTGGAGCTGATGCAGATGCGCATGCCCGACCGCCTGGCCTTTGCCCTGCATATCGGTGCCGGCGTGCATCTGCTGCCCTGCCCGCCCATGACCCTGCTGACGCTGGTGGAAAATGCGGTGCAGCATGGCATCGACCCGAGCGAGGAAGGCGGCCGCATCGACGTGCATGCCGAGCTGCTGGAGGGCGGGCGCTGCCGCCTGCGCGTGGTGGACACCGGCGTGGGGCTGCAGGCCACGGGCGGCGGCCTGGGCACCGGCCTGGCGGCGCTGCGCGAACGCCTGCTCTGGGCCTATGGCGGCAGCGCCCGCCTGGAATTGAGTGAGGTCGCGCCACACGGCGTGCAAGCCACCATCGAGTTTGCCGAGACACCATGAGCCCTACCGCCCTGATCGCCGACGACGAACCCCTGCTGCGCGAGATTCTCGAGGCACGCCTGGCAGCCGCCTGGCCGGAGCTGCAGATCGTGGCGCAGGCCCGCAATGGCCGGCAGGCGATCGAGCTGTTCGAACAGCAGCAGCCGACGATCTGCTTTCTGGACGTGCACATGCCGGGCCTGAGCGGCGTGGAAGTGGCTCGGCACATCGGCAAGCGCGCCCACCTGGTGTTCGTCACTGCCTTCGACCAGTACGCGCTCGAGGCCTTTGAGCATGGCGTGCTCGACTACCTGGTCAAGCCCGTCACACCGGCCCGCCTGAGCGAGACCGTGGCGCGCCTGCAAGCGCGCTTGCAGCAGGCCCAACCGGCGGTGCACAGCGAGGCCTTGCTGGCGCAGCTGGCCGCGCGGCTCAAGCTCGACCAGCCCGAGCCGCTGCGCTGGGTGCGCGCCACGGTGGGGGCATCGCTGCGCATGATCCAGGTGGACGACATCGACTACCTCAAGAGCGACACCAAGTACACCCTGGTGGCCTATCGCGACGATGGCCAGCCGGCCGAAGCGCTGATACGCACGCCGCTGAAAGATCTGCTGGCCCAGCTGGACCCGGCGCAGTTCAGCCAGGTGCACCGCTCGGTGGTGGTGAACCTGCGCTCGATCCGGCGCCTCACCCGCGGCGACAACGAGACCGGCGAGATCGAGCTCAAGGGTCGCAGCGAACGTCTGCCGGTGAGCCGCAGCTACCTGCCGATGTTCAAGGAGATGTAGGCGGGCGCCGCGCGCCCTCAGCGCCAGCGCTCCAGCTGCAGGTAGTACCACATGCCCAGGGCCAGCATGCGCTGGCCCAGCCAGTCGCCCACCGGCACGCGCCGGTGGCGAAAGCGCTGGAACAGCTCGAAGCCGCGCGGGCTGCCCAGCAGGGCGGCCGCCATCACCTCGCCGACGATGTGCGAGGTGGCCAGCCCATGGCCGGAATAGCCCTGCGCGTACCAGACCCGGGGCGAGAGCTTGCCGAGCTGGGGGATGCGGTTGATGACGATGCCCATATGGCAATGCCATTGGAAGGCGATGCCCACGCCGCGCAGCTGCGGGAAGGTGCGCTCGATGGCGGGCCGCAGCTCGGCGGCGATGTCGCGCGAGGCCGCGCCCGAGTAGTTGGCGCCGCCGCCGAACAGCAGGCGGCCGTCGGCCGTCATGCGGTAATAGTCCAGCACGAAGCGGCTGTCATAGACGGCCAGGTCCAGCGGGTTGAGCTGGCGCGCCAGCGCACCCAGCGGCTCGGTCGCGACGATGCCGCCGGCCGCGGGGAAGATCATGCCGCCCAGCTTGCGCGGCTCCAGCCGGTGGTAGACATCGCCCGCCAGCAGCACCTGGTCGGCCACCACGCGCCCCTGCGGCGTGCGTATCGACGGCGTGGGCCCGTGCTCGATCTCCAGCACCGGTGAGTCCTCGAACAGCAGCCCGCCCAGGCCCGCCAGCGCGCGCGCCTCGCCCAGGCAGAGATTGAGCGGGTGCAGGTGCATATTGCGGTGATTGACGATGCCGCCGTGGTAGAGCGGCGTGTCGAGATAACGACCCATGTCCTTGGCCTCGACCAGCTCGACATCGGCGCCCAGGCCGCGCTCGACCATCTCCGCGTGGGCCTGGCGCATGTCGCGCAGATGGCCGGCGCTGTAGGCGGCATGCAGATGGCCCAGCTTGAGGTCGCATGCGATGCCATAGCGCTCGATGCGGCGGCGGATGATGTCGTGCCCGCGCCAGCGCAGCATCCAGATGAAGTCGTCGGCGGCCTCGGTGCCGATCTGGCGCGCCAGCTGGCGGCGCATCGCGGCGTCGCCCGAGAGGCTGCCGGTGACCTGGCCGCCGTTGCGGCCCGACTGGCCCCAGCCGATGCGCTGCGCCTCCACCAGCGCCACCTTGACGCCGCGCTCGGCCAGCTCCAGGGCGCTGGCCAGGCCGGTGAAGCCGCCGCCGATCACGGCCACGTCGACGCGCAGCTCGCCCTCCAGGCGCGGATAGCGCTGCGCGCTGTTGCGGGTGGCGTTGTAGTAGGAGCGAATTTCATCCATGGTGTTCGCAGTCATGAAAGGTGTTGCACGGGCCGAGCGCCGGGCCGCCATTGGCCAGAGGCCAATGGCCTTGCGTAGGCACAAGCAGTCCGCAGGGACTGCTTGTGTCCGCCTCCAGCCCGCCAAGCCGGCCCGTCAGGCGATATGCGAGCGGGGCCATCCCCGCGAGCATCGCCGTCCCCTCGGGGGACCGCCCGGGTTTGCCTGCGTCCAGCGAGGCGAACCCGGGCGAGGGGCCCCACCTCAAGCCAGCTCGAGATAACGCTCGAGTTCCCAGTCCGTCACCGCCTCGTCGAAGCGCGCCACCTCCCAGGCGCGCGTCTCGACGAAGTGGCGCACGAACTCCTCGCCCAGCAGCTCGCGCGCCAGTTCGGAGCGCGCCATCGCCGCCGTGGCCTCGCCCAGGGTGGACGGCAGGCGCGGCAGCGATGGTGTGTCGCCGGCCGGCGGCAGCGCCAGCTGGTGCTCGATGCCGTAGAGGCCCGAGGCCAGCGCGGCGGCGATGGCCAGATAGGGATTCGCATCGGCGCCGGCGCTGCGCGTCTCCAGCCGCATGGATGCCGCACTGCCGGGGATCACGCGCAGCGAGGCGTTGCGGTTGTCGACCGCCCAGTTCGGCCGCACCGGCGCGAGGTTGCGATCCACCAGGCGCTTGTAGCTGTTCACGAAGGGGGCGTACATGGGCAGCAGCTGCGGCAGCGCGTGCAGCTGGCCGGCCATGAAGTGGCGCAGCGTGTCGCTCATCTGGTGGGCGCCGCGCTCATCGTGGAAGCAGTTGCGGCCACCGCGCCACAGGCTCTGGTGCAGATGCTGGCCACAGCCGGCATAAGCCGTCGAGTACTTGGCCATGAAGGTGCTCAGGAGGCCGTGGCGGCGCCCGATCTCGCGCACCGCCTGCTTGAACAGCACCGCGCGGTCGGCCGCGCGCAGCGCCTCGGTGTAGCGGATCGCGGCCTCGAAGTTGCCGGGGCCGGCCTCGGTGTGCAGGGCCTCCAGCGGCACGTCGATGGCGTTCAGCTGGGTGAACAGATCGCGCACGAAGGCGTGCTGGGCATCGATGCGCAGGGGCGAGTAGTTCGTCAGGCCCTGGGTGGCCGTCTGCAGGCCGCGGTAGCCCTTGGCGCGCACCGAGACCTCGCTCTCGGCCAGCAGAAACCACTCAAACTCGACGCCGATCTGCGCCGTGAAGCCCATGCTCGCCGCCTTGGCCAGCACCTTCTTGAGCAGCTGGCGCGGGCAGATGGGCAGCGGCGTGCCATCGGTCTTCACATGCTCGCCGAGGATCAGCCAGCGCCCCTCGTCCCAGGGCAGGCGGCGCGCGGTGCTGGCGTCGAGCCTGAGGCCGATGTCGGGGAAGCCGGTGTGGAAGCCGGTGAACGAGACCTGCTCATAGAGCCGGTCCTGGATGTCCCAGCCGAACAGTGCGCTGGCGATGCTGCCGCCCGTCTCTTCAAGCATGCTGGCGATCTTCTCGCCGCTGAGGTGCTTGCCGCGGCACACGCCGTCGATGTCGGTGACGGCAAAGCGCACATAGGGTTCGCGTTCCAGCAGTTCCCTGCTGAGCGTGGTGCTTGGTCTTTCATCCATGATCTTTCAGCTTCCTTTCAAGCGGTCTGCACATGGCAGAATCCGCGCCACATATGTCGTCAAAGAGCGCCCTCAAACCCGCCGGCACGCGCCGCGTTCCGCAACAGGAGCGCGGCGTCAAGACCATCGAGGTGATCCTGCAGGCGGCCGGCCAGGAGATCGAGCGCGGCGGCCTCGCCAAGCTCACCACCAAGCGCATCGCCACCGCGGCCGGGCTCTCGGTGGGCGGGCTCTACGAGTACTTCCCCAACAAGGAAGCGGTGGTCCATGCCCTGGCCAGCCGCTGGCTGGAACAGATCAAGGACGCCATCGCCGCGGTGCATCCGGCCAAGACCGGCTGCCAGGATCTGGTGCGCTACCTCACCATGGTGTTCGAGGCGGTCAAGCCGCATTACCAGCAGGTGCCTGGCGTGAGCGGCCTGATCTCGGTGCTCTCCTCGGTGCCCGAGCTGCAGGCGCTGGAGGACGAGATCGACGTGCAGGTCAACGGCCTGCTGGCCGATGCCATCGCCAGCCTGGTGCCCCATGTGGACGCCGCGCAGTGCATGACGATGGCGCGCGCGCTCACCATCCTGGACCATTACCTGCTGATCGAGGCCATCCTGCGCGACCCCGCCAACGCGGCGCTCTACGACGAGCACCACCGCGTCTGCCAGTACGCCCTCGCCACCAACCTGATGCTGATGAACGAGCGGGCGCGCGCGGCCGCCCTTGCCAAGCAGGCCTGAGGCTCAGCAGGCCGGCGGAAACTGATCGACGAACAGGCGCGAGCTGCCGGCGCGCGCATGGTTGGCGGCGACGCGGAACACCGTCTCGTCGTCATAGGCATTGGCGACGATCTGCATGCCGGTGGGCACGCCGATATCCGACAGGCCGGTCGGCGCCGCCAGCACCGGGTAGCGGTTGAGCAGGTTGAAGGCCGGGGTCAGGCACCAGCCCAGATAGGCCTCGACCGGCTGGCCATCAAGCTCCAGCATCGCCTGCGCCACCGGGTCCTGGTCGGCCGGCAGCTGGGTGCTCACTAGGGTGGCGCAGATGAAGGCGGCATAGCCCCGGCCCCAGACCTTGGCCTGCATCTCGCGGTGCAGCTGCTGGGCCAGCAGGGCGCTGGGCATGATGGAGACGGGCGCATCCTTGGCCTGGTCGCGCAGATGCCGGACATAACTGCAGAGTTTGTCGGCATCCGCATCCGGGATGTCGTTCATGAATTCATCGACGAAGATCGCACGCAGGCCGTCCAGCAGCACCTTGTTGATCTGCTCCAGGTCCCAGCGGATGTCCACCTCCTCGACCACCGCGCCGCGGCCGCGCAGGCCCTCCAGCGCGCGCAGCAGGTTGCGCTGCACGTCCGGGGCCAGCGCCGCATGGCCCAGGGCCGGGCTGTAGGCGATGCGCATGCCCTGCAGATCGCCGTACTCGGTGGGCAGCGGCGTGAACGGCAGGGTCGTGTAGGAGTTGGGGTGCGGGCCGGCCAGCACGTTCTGCATCAGCACCAGATCGTCGAAGCTGCGCGCCATCGGCCCCTCCACCGCCTGGGCGAAGTATTCGTCGGTGGGCGTGCAGGCCAGGCGGCCGAAGGGCGGCTTGTAGCCGTACACGCCGCACAGCGAGGAGGGGATGCGGATCGAGCCCGCCATATCGCTGCCGGTGGCCAGCGGCGCCACGCCGGCGGCCAGCGCCGCACCCGAGCCGCCGCTGCTGCCGCCGCAGGAATGCGCCAGCGACCAGGGGTTGCCGGTCACGCCGTAGAGCTTGCTCCAGGTATGGCCCAGCACGCAGAACTCGGGGTTGGTGGCCTGGAAATAGGGAATCGCGCCCGCCTCCAGCAGCTTGTCG
>Ga0208398_100316_pt1 | contig 37869 bp, 41 predicted proteins | sample LakWasMe79_HOW10_2_FD_183905 | JGI IMG/M metagenome (GOLD analysis project Ga0208398, IMG submission 183905) | Freshwater sediment methanotrophic microbial communities from Lake Washington under simulated oxygen tension - Sediment Metagenome... | ecosystem: Environmental > Aquatic > Freshwater >...
AGCGCGTACTTGTCGTCCAGCGTGACCTTTTCCAGCGCGCGCAGGATATGTTCGGGTAGCGGTGCATTCATCGGGGGAACTCCAGAGGGTGGGCGGGGCAGGCGGGGCGACTTGTGATCGCGCGCATGGCCGTGATGCCGGCAGTATGTGCCGGCAGGGGAGTGTAGGGAAAGCCTGGCGATCGGTGCTTTCTATCTGCTGCTGAAAAGCGTAGGCTTCAGCAATAATCTTTCGCAGACATGCGTTTGGAGTAGCGATTGGCTTCCAAGAACACCAAATCAGGGCAAACCATGAGGAAGGCGGCCGCGCCCCCCGAGGGCGAGGAGGCGGGCGCCCAGGGCGAGAGCCTGGACCGCTGGCACATCGCCATCCTGGCCGAGCTGCAGCGCGATGCGCGGCTCTCCAATGCCGAGCTGGCGGCGCGCATCGGGCTTTCGGCCGCGCCCACCTGGCGGCGCGTGCGCTGGCTGGAAGAGCAGGGCTTCATCACCGGCTACCGCGCCGAGATCGACCGCCGCAAGGTCGGCCTGGGTGTGCTGGCCTTTGTGCGTCTGGACGCCGACCGCAACAACGGCGCCTCCACCAAGCCGCTGGAAGACGCGATCCGCGAGCTGCCCGAGGTGATCTCCTGCCACTACATCTCGGGCGCCGGCACCTTCGAGCTGCAGGTGCTGGCCACCGACCTCGACGCCTTCTCGCGCTTCTCGATCGACACCCTGCTGAACCTGCCCAATGTGAAGGACATGCACACCAGCTTCTCGCTGGGCGAGGTCAAGGCCGGCGGCATGACGCCGCTGGCGCAGCTGAAGGGATGACTCGATCTGGGAGAGAACAAGCATGCCTGAGCAAAAAAAGCGGCCGACCCCTCGCGGAGCCGGCCTTCTTCTTTGGATGCGCTGTTGGCGTATCGCTTACTTCAGGTGCTCGCAACGTCCCATGCGGGCGCCGCGTTTCACTTCGTCCACGAACTGCTCGGGGAAGCTGGTCTCCAGCGAGTTGCCGTGCTTGCAGACGAAGGCCTTCTTCATGTCCACGTACCAGGTGATGGGGGTGCCGGGAATGCCGCCCACCATCTCGTTGCCGCGCGCATTGATCGATGCGGTGCCGTCCATGCCATAGCGGTAGGCCTCGGCCACGCCCTGGGTGCGGAAGAAGTCGCTCAGCTTGATCCAGCCAATGTCCTCGATCCACAGCATGCCGTGCAGGCCGCTCATCCAGTCGCCGGCCTGGGCGATCATCAGCTTGCCGTCGTCGCTGATGTCGCTGGACGAGACCGGCACCGGGCCGAACATCTGCTGGATCGCCGCCGCGCCCTCGGATTCACAAGTGACGTCAAAGCCGGTGAGCGGGAAGTCCTCGCACCACTTCAGCTGCGGCAGCTTGGTGAAGGCGTTGGCGCGGGTGCCCTTGTTGGCGTTCCAGAACACCATGCCGTCCTTCTCGGTCTGCAGGGCCACGCGGCTGGCATCGGGCGTCATCGCATAGCCGTCAATCGCGCCGATCGCCTTGTACAGGTCGATTGGCTTGCCTTCGTCGACCCAGGCATAGGCCTTCGAGAAGTTGCTGTTGCCCAGCACCACCCGGCCATTGCCCGAGACCGCATGGGCGCGGTGCCAGGGCTCGTTCGCCAGGTCCACCCCCTCCAGGCTGAGCTTACGGATGCCGCGCTTCTCGGTCCAGATGAAGGGCACGATTTCGCCACCCTGCGCCCAGCCACCCTCGCAGAAACCGTCATGGTCGAGGTCGAGGTAGGCGGTGCCCACCGCGGTGCTGGCGGTCGCATCCAAGGCCCAGCCATAGCTGGCCGAGTAGCCGATCTGGCTGCCGCCGCCGCAGGTATCGCCGTTCAGGTTGCCAAGGTCGACCAGTCGGCCGGTCCTGGTGTCCCAGATGGTGGCCGAGTTGGTGGTCACCGGCGTGCCGTCGTCGTAGTAGCCGATCACGTTATGGTTGCTGTCGGCCTGCACCATCATCTTGCGGCCGTCGCGGGTGATGCTGGTGTTCACGCCCAGCACGCCCTCGGGCGACCATTGCACGCCGGTCTTGGCATCCCAGAGGAAGGGGATGTTGTTGATGGTGCCGGCGGCGCGCTCGCCGTCCTTGGACATGCTGCCCAGATAGCCGTAGGTCACCGGCGTGTACTGCACCCCGTCCTTGTAGCCATTGAAGTAGAAGTTGGCGGTCTTGGTGACGCCCGCCTCGGCGGTGATGGCGTTGCTGGTGCAGGCCTTGTCGTTCGCCGCATTCGACTGCTCGTTGCTGTTCCAGTACTCGGCCTCGGACACCAGGGCGGTGGGCGTGGTGGGGTAGCCGCCGGCCACGATCTCCTCGATATAGAGCTGGTACTTCTGGCCCGGCTTGAGGTTGTTGATGCGGAAACGCCCGTCCGGGCCAATCTTGCCCTGGGTTTTGTCGCCCGTCATGGCCGAGATTGCGTCGCCCAGCGGGTCGGCAATATTGCGCGCGATTACGTTCACGCCGCCGTAGGGCGTGCGGCCGTCCTTCAGGTACAGCGTGCCAGCGATCGAGCCGCGCGTCTTGCTATAGGCCGCGGTGGGGTAGAGATCGGAGATGCCGGCGATGTCGTCGGAGCGGTCGATGCTGCTCATCTCCAGACCCGGGTTGCGACCCTGCTCATCCACCGTGGCCGGGTTGATGAAGGGGAACATGGTCTCGATGTACTTCGGATCGATCTTGTTGGCGCTCGCATCCCAGTTGTGCCAGGAGTGCACCGGCTTCACGCAGCCCGGCACGCCGGGATAGAGGTCGAAGTAATAGGGCTCGCTGAAATAGGCCATCTGCCCGTTCACCTGCGAGTGCGAGAGGTTGATGGCATGGCCGAACTCATGCGTGAACACGCCGGCGATGCGCTTGCCATCCACGTCGGGCGGCGGCATCCAGGGCTGCTCGGGGTCCAGCGGCTCGTGGTTGACGACATAACCGTTCATCACCGCGGTGGCCTTGACGATGGTCTCGGGATAGCCGTCGCCATCGCGGTCCTCGGCGATCTCGGCAAAGGCAATGCCCAGCACCTGGTCCTTGGGCGCACCGAACACCTCCTCGATCACCGCGCCATGCTGGTCGTAGATCACATACATGCCGCCTTCGTTGTACTGGCCATAGACCTTCATCGCGCTGGCGCCGTCCACCACGTCCACGCCGATGCTGGGCACCTGGCTGAACTTCTTGAACTTCTTCGGGTCGGTGACGGCCTTCCAGGTCGAGGTGGGCACATCGCTCCACTGCTTGAGCGCAAAGGCGGTGATCTTGTCGGCCTGGGCGTTGTTGAGGAACACCGAGCCGTCGTCCCGGTAGGTGTAGTCGCCGATGTCGGTGTAGACCTGGATGGGGCCCTTGCTGGTGTCCCAGCGCTGCGGCTGCGGATTCTTGGGGTGGTCGGTGAGTTGCAGGGGGCCGGCGGCTTGGGCGCCGGCGTACAGCGCCAGCAGGGCCGCGCCGATGGTCAGTTTGATCGGGTTCATCAGCGCATCACTCCCTTGGCAATCCATTGCTCGTTGACGGCGCGCTTGACGAAGTTGTTCAGCACGCCAGCGTCCATCGCGCCACCACGGCGTGCCAGCATCGCGGCCTCGTTGGCATTCAGCACGCTCGGGTCCACCGTCATGCCCTTGAAGAGGTCGCGGTTGTTGAAGCTGTTGGCGAGCTGCGCGCCGTTCACGGTGAACTTGCCCTGCGCCAGGCCCACCGGCGTGACCAGGCCGCTGTGAGCGCCCGGCTGGTTGAGGAAGGTGGTGACCTTTTCGCCCACCGTCCAGACCGCCATGCCCTCGATCTTGCTGGCCAGCAGGTAGCGGCCGTCGGGCAGCTTGCGGGTCTTGAGCAGGCCGTACTGGCGGAACTTGTAGCTGCTGTTGGCGGCCAGCTCGCGCTTCAAGCTGGACTTCACCTTCAGGGTCACCTCGGTATAGGGCAGGCCATGTTCGATGCCGTCGCTGAGCCTGCTGACCTCGCCGGAGACGATCACGTCGGCGGCCTGGATCATCTGCCTGAGGTTTTGCGGCACCAGTTGGGAGGCCTGGGCGGGCGCGGCGCCCAGGGCGGCTAGGCTCAGCAGCAGGGCCGAGCCGAGTGATGGGAGGAAGGGTTTTTTCATGGGCCCAGCTTAGGCAGGGGCCCTGGGGGGGCCAATCACCCGCGGCGGGGGGGCCTCAGTTGCGGGGAGCAGATACCCGCAGGGGGAAACCCGGAAGAGCGGCCCCGTTCAAGCGCTGAAGCTGATCACGCCCAGGCTGCGAGCGCGCGTCACCGCGTGCTTGCGCGAGCCGGCCTCGAGCTTGGCGTAGATCTTCTTCAGATGCCACTTCACCGTCTCGTCGCTGCATTCCAGCGTGCTGGCGATTTCCTTGTTGGAGTAGTTGCGCGCCAGCAGCTGCAGCACCTCAAGCTCCTTGGGCGTGAGCAGGCGCGCGGACTGCGTCGGCTCGGCGGCAGCCGCCGGTCTCGCGGCGCCGGGCAGCTCGCTGCCGAGCTGGCGCAGGCGCAAGAGGGCCAACGGGTGGCTGAGCTTGAACGCGGTCTCCTGGTCCTTGGCCGCGAAGGCCTGGCGCGCATGGCCCCAGGCCCGCGCCAGATCGCCGGCCTGGGCCCAGGCCTCGGCCAGTTGCACATGCAGCGAAGCCGGTGCCTTCCAGTTGGCGATGCGCAGGCCCTCGGCCAGCGTGGCCTCGCCGTAGTGCAGTGCGGCGTTGGGCGAGCGCATGCCGGCCGGCGGCGGCAGCTGCGGGTGGCGCTGGTGGATCTCGGCCAGGGCCTCGTAGACCCCCACCTGCAGGGCGCTGAAGCCATGGCGGGCCATCAGTGCCTGCGCCTCGTCCAACGCGTTCAGCGCCGCATCGGCCTGGCCTGACGCCGAAAGTGCGCGTGCATAACCGAGAAGATTCACCGCCAGGTTGTCAGTGGACCGGGCCTCGCGGTACATGCGTATCGCCTCGGCCATCGGCCCCACCGCCTCGATGCCGCGGCCCAGCGCCAGCAGGGTATGGGCCAGCGCGCTGCAGGCATTCGCCTTGTTGATGCCCACGGGAGTGAGGGCCAGCCAGTCGAGCGCGTCGCTGAGCATGGCGCGGGCCTCGTCCAGCTGGCCCAGCTCCTGCAGAAAGGCGCCCAGCCGGGTCTGGCAGGAGCCGATCAGCGCCGGCCAGCCTCTAGCGCGCGCGGCCGTGGTGGCCTGGTCATAGCAGTCGGCCGCTTGCTCGAAATCGCCCAGGCCCTGCAGCGCCGCGCCGGCGTTCAGGCGGCAGATCACGGCATGGCGTTGCAGCCCGCAAGACTCGGCCTGTGCGCTGGCACGCAGCAACAGCTCGGCCGCGCGCGCCGGCTCGCGGCGCGACAGGCTCAAGCCCTGGGCCGCGCTCCAGAGGGCGGCGACGGCCGGGTCGTCGGCGTCGGCGGGCGGCAGGCTCAGCCCATCCGGCTCGGCAAAGGCGCGCTCATAGGCCAGCCAGGACTGGGCGATGGCCGTTCGCCTTGCGTCCCCGCTGCCGGCGAAGAACGCGGCGGCGCGGGCATAGGCATCGAGCTCGCGTTCGCGCTGGCTGCGCGCCTTCGCCACCTGCGCCTCGGCAAGCAAGGCATCGCCTTCCAGCGCGGCGTCGCCGGCGGCCGGCAACTGCGCGCGTGCTTCGGCCAGCCAACTCTCGGCGCTATCAAGTTGGCTCTGCAAGGCCGCGATCTCGCAGCGCATCAGGGCGTCGCGCGCGCGCAGTGCCGGGCTTGGCAGCGGCGCCTGCAGGGCGTCGGCCAGTAGCAGGGCGCGCGCGCCATCGCGCTGACGCAGCTGCCAGGCCAGCACCAGCTGCGTCGCGATGCGATCCGCGGCGCCGGCCTGCGCCAACGCCGTTTCCAGCTCGGCGAGCTGCTGCTCCGACACATAGAGATGCATGCGGGAAATTGTAGGTGCAGGCGTGCGGAGTTCGCACCGATAGGGAGGCGTCCGTCCGGCCCGATGCTAGTCTGACGGCGTGAGTACACACCACCACCTGCCGCTGCGGCACTTCTTGCTCGCGCTTGCCGTTGTTGCCATCTGGGGCAGCAATTTCGTCGTCATCCGCCTGGGCCTGAATGCCTTCCCGCCGCTGCTGTTCGCGGCGTTGCGCTTTGCCCTGGCGGTGCTGCCGGCGATCTTCTTCGTGCCGCGGCCCGCCGCGCCCTGGGGCAATCTGGCCGCCTATGGGCTGCTGATCGGGGTGGGCCAGTTCGGCATGCTGTTCCTGGCCATGCGCAGCCAGATCTCGCCGGGCCTGGCCTCGCTGGTGATCCAGACCCAGGTGTTCTTCACCCTGATGCTGGCGATGCGCCTGAACAGGGAAAGAGTGCAGGGCTACCAATGGCTGGCGCTGGGGCTGGCCGGGGCGGGCATAGGCGTGATCGCCAGCCATACGGATGGCTCGACCACGGTGCTGGGCCTGGCGATGATTCTGCTGGCGGCCTTCAGCTGGGCCTGCGGCAATATGGTGGGCAAGCGCGCCGGCCAGGTGAACATGCTGGCCTATATGGTGTGGAGCAGCGCCTTCGCAGTGCCGCCGTTGCTGGCGCTCTCGCTGCTCGTCGAGGGGCCAGGTCTTGCCTGGCAGGCGGTGCATGACGCCAGCGCTGGGGCCTGGCTCGCGGTGCTGTGGCAATCGCTCGGCAATACCCTGTTCGGCTACGGTATCTGGGGCTGGCTGCTGGCACGCCACGCGGCCGCCACCATCGTGCCGATGGCGCTGCTGGTGCCGGTGTTCGGCATGAGCACGGCGGCCTGGTACCTGGGCGAATCGCTGCCGGCCTGGAAGCTGGTGGCCGCGGCCCTGGTGCTGAGCGGGCTGGCGCTGAACCTGCTGTGGCCGCTGCGGCCCTGGAAACGGGTGGCCGGCATCTAGGGCGCTATGCTCTGCGGCCATGGAGATTGCACAACTCATCGCCGCAGCCCCCGAAGCCAAAGCCAAGGCGGCATTGGCCGGTTTGTTGACGGCCTACACCGCGCCAGCCTTCGGCGTGGCGCCCAAGGCCGAACTGGACCTGGCGATGCTGCTGGCCCTGCAGGAGCTGGGCGCGATCGGCGCCGACCCGTCCATCTACGACCTGGTGGCGACGCTGCGCGTCACCCGCCCCAAGGCGCGCAACCTGCTCTACGCGCTGGAGCTGCGCCGCTCCACGCCGGCCCTGCTGGACGCCAAGCTCAAGACCCTGCTGCGCACACCCATCCTGCACAAGCAGGGCGAGCTGTTCGCGCTGGAAGTGGAGAACCCGCTGCTGGCCGACCATCTGAAGGCACGCCTGCAGCAGCTGGGCCATGCCAGCGACGGTTCGTTCTCGGCCAGCCTGATCACGCTCAAGCTTGAGGCCATGGTGGCCCTGGTGGCCTCCTGCCTGAGCGCCGAGGAGCAGGAGAAGCTGCGCCTGGCGTTGGTGAAGGCCGGCGCGCCCGACACCTCGCTGCGCGGCCTGCTGGCCGCCGCCTTCAAGAAGCTGGGCGCCAAGCTGGCGTCCAAGGCCGGCGAGGCTGCGGCCGAGCAGGTTTCGGACTATCTGGGCCCCCTGCTCGATGCCGCCACCAAGACGGCGGCGGCCAAGCTCGGGGCCCTGCTCAAGGCCTAGCGATTGCCGGCCGCCACCGGCGCCAGCCCCTTCAGATAGCCGTAGAGGGCGGTGGCGTCGGCGTCGCTGAGGGCGGCCAGCGAGGCGAAGGGCATCACCGGGCTGACGCTGCTGCCATCCGGCCGCTTGCCGCTGCGCAGCATGGCGATGAACTGCGGCGCGCTGGCATAGCGGGCGAGGGCGCTGCCGCTGCCGCTGGTGAGGTTGGCGGCGGCCGGCCAGTCTGGCGGCGCGCCGGGGATCTTGCCGCCCGAGAGCTGGGCGCCGTGGCAGCCGATGCAGCCGTTCGCCACATAAGCGCCATGCGCGGCCGAGCCGTCCTCCACCAGGGGCGGGGTGGGTGGCAGGCGGTGGTCGATCTTCTCGGCCGCATCCTTCACCACGCCGGCGGCATACAGCGTCTTCACCAGCGCCGGCACGCGCCATTGCGCGGCCTCGCCGGCCGCCGGTGGCAGCTGCTTCACATAGGCCACCAGGGCGCCGAGGTCGGCATCGGTGAGGCGGTTGTAGTCCTCGCTGGGCATGATGAAGAGCGGCCGGCCGTCGGGCTTGACGCCGTGGCGCACCGTGCGCACCCAGTCCTCGTTGCGGTAGCCCGCCACCACCGAGCCGGGGCCGGGGCTGATATTGGGCGCCTTGGCGTAGAGGCCGCCGTCCGCGCCATCGATGAAGGCCTTGCCCACGCCGCTGGCGCCATGGCAGTCGGCACAGCCGCGGCTGGCGAACAGATAGCGGCCGCGCTCCAGCGCCGCCGCGTCGGTGGGAATGGCCACCGCCGCCACCGGCAGCTCGATGCGGCGCTCGGCCTTGCGATCGCCCAGATAGGCGCCCAGCGCCAGGCCGGCCGCGCCCAGCGCCACCAGGCCCAGCACACTCAACAGGCTGCGTTTGATCCAGGGGTTCATGTCTTGCTGCTCCATGCTTGGGAAGGCGCTCATTGTGGGCAGCCACCGGCGGCCGCGCATCGCCCGATGGAGCCATGACTTTCGGGCCCGCCTCAGGCGACGACGGGCCGCGGCGCGCGCGTATGCACCCACACCAGCTGCAGCGCCTGGGTGCCATGGTTGACGATCTGGAAGGGCTCCAGCGGCGGGATCACCAGGGTGCAGGGGCCCTGGAAGCGCTGTGGGCCGCCGGCGATCAGCAGCTTGCCGCAGCCGCCCTGGGCCAGCACCACCAGTTCGCCGGCGTGCTGCAGCATCTGGGTGTGGGCACCTGGGGCCAGGCTGCGCAGCCAGACCTCGAAACCTTGCAGGCCCAGGCGCTGGTCGGCCGCGGCCAGGCATTGCTCGCCCCCCAGGCGCAGGGTGGGCAGATGGGCGTGCTGGAAGATGTGCATGACGGCCCCAGTGTGCGCAGCGGCGCGGCCTGGCACATCGCCCGAAAGAGCCATGTCGCCCCGCGCCGCGGCGGCCGTCGCCCGCTTGGGTGACGTCAACCCTGAGTGCGCCGCGGGCATGCTGTTGCAGAATCCGCGCATGTCGCCGGCACCGTCATTTCCGTCGTTCGCGCTTGCCAAGATTCAGGCACCACGGCCGCGTGCCAGCCTGGTGGCGCGGCCCGGCCTGGAGCAGGCGCTGGACCGGGCCCTGGGCGCGCATCGCCTGACCCTGCTGGTGGCCCCGGCCGGCTATGGCAAGACCGCGGCGCTGACGCGTCAGCTCCAGGCCCTGCCCGCGGCCTGCGCGCTGGCCTGGATCTCGGCCGACGAGGACGACCAGGTGCAGCGCTTCCTGGCCTGCCTGAGCACCGCGCTGGACCCCTACGACCTGCCCTGGCGGGTCGCGCCCGAGGCGCTGCCGACCCTGGCCGAGGCCGATGGCGGCCTGCGCAGCGTGGCCGACGAGATCGTCAACGCGCTCGCCTCGGCCGACGTGGCCCAGGGCCTGATCGCGCTGGACGATGCGCACCGCATCACCGATCCACGCGTGTTCGAGCTGCTGCAGATGATGCTGGACCGCCTGCCCGCGCAATGGAGCGTGGTGATGGCCAGCCGGGTCGAGCCGCCGCTCTCGCTGGCGCGCTGGCGCGGCCTGGGCGAGCTGGCCGAGTTCCGCCAGTACGAGCTGCGCTTCAACGAGAGCGAGGTGGCCGAGCTGCTGGCCAGCAGCGGCCAGGCGCTCGCCGCCGGCCAGGCCCGCCAGCTGCTCGAGCGCACCGATGGCTGGGCCGCCGGCCTGCGCCTGAGCCTCAGCGCGCGCTCGCGCGAGGCCGGGCCGGGGCTGGGTTCGCCCACCCAGCGCCATCTGTTCGACTACCTCGCCAGCGAGGTGCTGGACGACATGCCCGAGGAGCTGCGCTGGTTCCTGCTGCGTTGCGCCGTGCTGCCCGAGCTGACGGCGGCGCGCTGCGCCCATGTGAGCCGGCTGCCGCAGACCGCGCGCCTGCTGGAGGAGGTGGAGCGCCGCGGCCTCTTCGTCACCGCGCTCGATGCGCCCGAACTGACGCTGCGCCTGCACGACCTGTTCCGCGACTTTCTGGAAGACCGGCTGCAGCGCGACTATCCCGACGAGCTGCCCTATCTGCTGCGCCGCGCTGCCGACGACGAGCCCGACCTGAGCCGCGCGATCGGCTACCTGACGCGCGCCGGCGCCTGGGACGAGGCGGCGCGCGTGCTGGCCCAGCGCGGGCCGGCCCTGGTGCCGGTGGGCGCCGGCCCGGTGCTGGAGCAGCTGCTGGCGCTGTTCCCGGCGGCCGCCTTCCAGCGCCATGCCGATCTGCACTTCCTGCGCGGCCTCAGCACCTTTCCGCGCTTCGACTTCCAGGGCATGGTGGATGCGATGCAGCAGGCCGCCGCCGGCTATGCGCGCGAGGGTCGCGCCGAAGCCGCGGCGCTGGCGCTGGCCCATGCCTATATCGGCATGCAGAATACCGCGCGCCTGGACGAAGCCGCCCGGGGCCTGGCCGAGCTGTGCCAGCGGCCGCTGCCCGACGAGGTGCTTACCTTCGTCTGCTTTGCGCGCGCCTGGGCCGCCTATGCCCAGGGGCGGTCCGAGGCGGTGGCGCCGCTGGTGGGCGAGATGCTGGAGGCGCTGGAGCGCGCCAACGATCCGCAGATCTGGGACCGCTGTTTCTTCCTCAGCATCCTCACCGGCCTGCCGGGCATGAAGCCCATGCTGGAGCGCTTTGCCAATGGCGCCAGCCGCCTGGCCTCGGAGCAGCCGACCCAGCTGCGCGCCGGCGTCGCCCATATCCGCGCCTGGCTGGCGTTTTCCGACGGGCAGCTGGCCGAGGCCGCGCAATGGCTGGCCCAGGCCGATGCCGATGTGCGCTGGCTGGGGCGGCCGCGCAGCCTGATGACCGAGAGCTGGATGGCGCACACCCTGATCGACGCGGTGCGCGGCGATGCCGCCGCCAGCCGCCAGGCGGGCGAGGAGAACAAGCGCGACCTGGAGCAGCATTCGCTGCTGTGCAACCGCCTCGCGCATGAGTACGAGGAGCTCTTCACCTATGTGCGTGGCTGCTGGCTGCTGGGCGATGGCGAGCGCCTGCGCGAGCTGGATGGCGCGCTGGCGCGCACCGGCAATCCCTACGAATGGGCCGCCGGGGCCGACGATCGGCGCTTCAGCCAGGCCCTGGTGGCCCTGCTGGACGAACGCCTGAGCGAGGCCCGCGAACTGCTGCGGCCGCTCGCCTTCGATCAGGAACGCTCCTGCTTCTTCCCGGCCGCGCAGGCGCGCGTGCTGCTGGCCGATACCGAGCTGCGCCTGGGTCTGCGCGATGCCGCCGCTGCCACCCTGCAGCCTTGGCTGGCCGGGGTGCTGCAGGGCGGCGATCGCGGTGGCGCCCTGTTGGCTGGACTGCCCAGCCTGCAGCGCCTCGCGGGTACCGACTGGGGCGCGCGCCTGCAGCCCGCGCAGGCCGCGCTGTTGCGCGAGCTGCTCGCCCAGATGCCTGCGGCGGCCCGGCCCGGCCCGGCGATGCCGGCAGCCGCGCCGCGGCCGGCTCAAGCGGCCGGCGCCACCCGCACCGAGGCCTTGCAAAGCCTGTTGACCGAGCGCGAGCTGGAGGTGCTGGAGCGCCTGGCTGCGGGCGACAGCAACAAGCTGATCGCGCGCGTGCTGGACCTCAGCCCGCACACCGTCAAGCGCCATGTCGCCAACATCCTCGGCAAGCTCGGTGCCGACACGCGCGGCCAGGCGGCGGCGCATTGGCACCGGGACGGCGTATCCTAGGCCGATGCGCCGCGCCCACATCCTTAGCGCCGTCCTCCTGAGCCTGGGGGCCATGCCGGCCTGGGCCGCCGAGGGGCCGCGCCAGAATCTGTGGGTCGAGTTGCGCTGGGTCGAGTCCAGCGTCAGCAGCGCCGCGGTAGCCGGCGTGCGCGAGGGCGCGGTGGTGGTGGGCACGGCCGGCTCGGTCTCGCCGCGCGGCGCGGTCGAGCTCAGCACCCGGCGGCGCGATGAAGGCGCCGAGCAGCTGCAACGCCTGCTGGTGCTGAACGGCTACAGCGCCTCGGTGCAGCTGAGCGAACTGATGCCGGTGGAGTGGCTGGACTATGGCGTGCAGACCGACATCAATGCCGGCCAGGCCCAGCCCGGCAAGGTCTACGCGCTGCCGCGCAAGAGCGTGGTGGAGCAGACGCGCGGCTTCAGCGTCAGCCCGCATTGGCCGGGCGGCAACCAGCCGGTGCGCGTGGAGCTGAAGGCCGAGGACCTGGCCCCAGCCAGCCCTGGTGCGCAGGCGATGGCGCCCGCGCGCCAGCAAGTGCTCAGCACCGTGCAGGTGCCGCTGGGCGATTGGGTCACGGTGGCGCGCAGCGGCCAGGGTTTGCAGCGCCAGGAGCGCGGCGTGGTGAGCAGCCGCGATGCCGAGGCGCGCAGCCTGCGCGAGCTGCAGCTGCGCGTGCAGCTGGCGCCCTGAGCATCATCCGCATCAGCCCTTGGCCGCGGCCGCAATCAGCGCCTGGGTCTCGCGCTGCAGCAGTTCCACCAGGGCCTGGGCGGCGGCGCTGAGCCGCCGGCCGCGCGGCGTCACCAGGCCCAGCGGGCGCTGCATCACCGGCTCTACCAGGCGCCGCCGCAGCACGCTGGGGCCCTGCGCCACCAGGGCCGCCAGCTCGGGCAGGGCGGCCACGCCCAGGCCGGCCGCCACCATGGCATTGATGGTGGCCAGGTGCTCCACCTCGTAACGCGGCGCGAAGCGCAGGCCGTTCTGCAGGAAGGCCTCCTCCGCGTACTGGCGCACGCTGGTGGGCCGCGGCATCGAGATATGCGGCAGCTCCAGGGTCTCGGCCCAGCGCAGCGGCTTCTTGCGCCGCGCCAGCGCATGCTCGGCCGGCAGCAGCAGCACGAAGCGGTCCTCGCCCAGCGGCGTGTATGCGAGGTCGGCATAGGCCGGGTTGGCGGCGGTGAGGGCGAAGTCGGCCTGGCCGGCGCGCACCAGATCGAAGGCCGGGCCTGAGAGGCTGTCCAGCATCTCCAGGCGCACGCCCGGGTACTGCGCGGCAAAGCGCGCAAACGCGGTGGGCACGGCGGTGGCGGCCAGCGAGGGCAGGGCGGCCACGCGCACGCGGCCGCTGCGCAGCTCGCTGACATCGCGCACCGCCAGCACCGCGGCATCGGCCTGCTGCTGCACCAGGCGCATGCGCTCGACGAACACCGCCCCCGCCTCGGTGAGCCGCACCGCGCGCGTGCTGCGCTCGAACAGCGCCGTGCCCAGTGCCGCCTCCAGGCGCGCGATCACGCCCGAGACGGCCGGCTGCGAGAGATGCAGGCGCTCGGCGGCGCGGCGGTAGTTGAGCGTCTCGGCCAGGGTCAGGAAGACCTCCAGCTCGCGCAGTGAGCAATTGATCAGCATGGGTGATCAATTTATCCGAAATGGCGAATGGACGTATCAATCGCTTGTTCCTAGACTGGCTCGCAGACAGACCAGGAGTGACGCGTGGCGACGACCAGGGATTTGCGAACGGCGGTGGTGGTGGGAGGCGGCACCATGGGCGCCGATGTGGCGGTGGTGCTGCTGCGCGGCGGCTTTGCGGTCAGCGTGGTGGAGCAGCAGGCGGCGCGCCGCGAGCTGCTGCCCGCCTATGTGGCCGAGCGCCTGGCGCCGCTGGGCCTGCAAGCGCGTGTGAGCGAGCTGCGGCTGGTGGCCGGGCTGGACGAGCTGGACTGGCGCGGCATCGAGCTGGTGATCGAATGCATCCCCGAGCAGCTGCCGCTCAAGCAGGCCTTGTTCGCCGAGCTGCAGCGGCGTGCGCGGCCCGATTGCCTGCTCACCAGCAACAGCTCGAGCTTCCCCATCAGCGCGATTGCCGAAGGGCTGCCCACGCAGCAGCGCATGCTGGGCCTGCACTACTTCATGCCGGCGCACCTGGTGCCCCTGGTGGAGGTGGTGCTGGGCCCGCTGAGCGATGCCGCGCTGGCCGAGCAGCTGGCCGAGGCGATGCGCGGCTGTGGCCTGGTGCCGGTGCTGGTGCGCAAGGACAAGCCCGGCTTCCTGGCCAACCGCCTGCAGCATGCGCTGGCGCGCGAGGCCTTCGCCCTCATCGATGAGGGCGTGGCCACGGCCGAGGATGTGGATGCCGCGGTGCGCTTCGGTTTCGGCTTCCGCTTTCTCGCCGCCGGCCCGGTGCTGCAGCGCGACCATGCGGGCCTGGACGTGCATTGCGCCGCCGCCGCCACCATGTACCCGACGCTCAGCAATGCCAGCGAACCCTCGGCCGCGCTGCGCGAGCGGGTGGCCCAGGGCCGCCTGGGCATGAAGGCGGGCGGCGGCTTCTACGACTGGCCGCCCGAGCGCCGCGCCGCCGAACGGGCGCGTTATGACGCGCTTCTGACGCAAGGCCTGGCCCTGCTGGCCGCCGAGCTGCCGCCGCTGCGCAGCGCACCCAAGGGGGCGGCATGAGCAAGGAGCCGCTGATCATCACCGTGGCGCCCAACGGCGCCTACAAGCAGCCCGGCGACCACGCCGAGCTGCCAATCACGCCGGCCAACCTGGCCGCCACGGCCAAGCGCTGCTGCGACGCCGGCGCGGCCATGCTGCACCTGCATATCCGCGACGCCGCCGGGCGCCACAGTCTCGATGTCGCGGGCTATCGCGAGGCCTTGCGCGTGGTGCGGGCAGCGGTGGGCGATGCGATGGTGCTGCAGGTCACCAGCGAGGCGGCCAAGGTCTACCAGGCGCCGCAGCAGATCGCGATGGTGCGTGAGCTGCGGCCCGAGGCGGTGTCGGTGGGCCTGCGCGAGCTGGACCAGCCCGAGATCGGCGAGGCCGGCCTGGCGGCCTTCTTCGGCTGGCTGGCGGCCGAGCGCATCATGACCCAGGTGATCGTCTACGACGTCGCGGATCTGCGGCGCTGGCAGCAGCTGCGCGTCGCCGGCCTGATCCCCGACGCGCCCTGGTTCCTGCTCTTCGTGCTGGGCCGCTACAGCGCCGGCCAGGTCTCGTCGCCGCAGGATCTGCTGCCCTTTGTGCAGGCGCACCAGGGCCCCGAGCCCTGGGCGGTATGCGCCTTCGGCGCCGCCGAGCATGCCTGCATGACGGCCGCCGCGGCGCTGGGCGGCCATGTGCGCGTGGGCTTCGAGAACAACCTCTACCTCAAGGACGGCAGCCTGGCGCCTGACAACGCCGCCCTGGTGCAGCAGGTGGCGCAGAGCGCCGCCGTGCTGGGCCGGCCACTGGCCAGCGCGGCCTGGCTGCGCACGCGCTTGCTGCCCTGAACCCTCACAAAAACCACCGGAGACAAGCCCATGCACCGTCGACACCTGCTCAGCGCCGCGGCGCTCGCCCTGCTTGCCGCCAGCGGCGTGGCCCTGGCCCAGGAGGCCTATCCCTCCAAGCCGATCCGCTTCATCGTGCCCTATCCGCCGGGCGGACCTACCGATTTGATGGCGCGGCTGCTGCAGCCCGAGCTGCAGCAGCGCCTGGGCGTCACCATCGTGATCGAGAACCGCGGCGGCGCGGGCGGCAATGTGGGCACGGCCGAAGTGGCGCGCCAGGCCCCCGCCGACGGCTACACCCTGCTGCTGGCGGCCAGCGGCCCGATGGCCGTGAACCAGAGCCTGTTCAAGAGCCTGAGCTACAGCCCGCTCACCGATCTGGTGCCGGTGATCCAGCTCTCCTCCTTTCCGCTGGTGCTGGAGCTGCACCCCTCGCTGGGCATCAAGACGGTGAAGGAGTTCCTGGCGCTGACCAGGAAACCCGGCGAGGGCCTGAGCTTTGCCTCGGCCGGCAGCGGCACGCCCCAGCACCTGGCCGGCGAGATCTACAACAAGGCGGTGGGCGCCAAGCTCAGCCACATCCCCTACCGCGGCGCCGGCCCGGCGCTGAACGATTTGCTGGGCGGCCAGGTGAAGGTGATGTTCGACGTGCTGGGCAGCTCGCTGCCGCACATCAACAGCGGCAAGCTGGTGCCGCTGGCGGTGACCTCGGCGCAGCGCAGCCCGGCGCTGCCGAACGTGCCGACGCTGGCGGAGTCCGGCCTGGCGAATTTCGAGGTCACGGCCTGGCATGGCATCGCGATGCGCGCCGGTACGCCGGCGGCCCATGTGCAAAAGCTCAACAGCACCCTGCAGGCCATTTTCAAGCAGCCGGCCTTCCGCAAGAAGTGGGAGCAGCTGGGCACGCCGGTGGTGGCGGGCAGCGCCGAGAGCTTTGGCCAGCTGATACGCACCGAGTCGGTCCGTCTGGGCCGGGTGGTGCGCGAGTCTGGCGCCACAGCGGACTGATATTGGTATTTGATTGGCATTCGATTTCGGGTAGGCTTGCGGCCTCTGCCCGGAATTCATGTCATGCGCCGACCCTTGCTCCTTGTTGCACTTGCCGCCAGCCTCAGCCTGTTGGCACCCGGCACCCAGGCCCAGCCTGGGGCCGAGGCGCTGTTTGCCGCCAAGGCCCTCGACTTCGAGCGCACCAGCGCCAAGGTGGTGGGCGCCTATGTGGCCAACTGGCAGCCGGTGACCCAGGTGGAGGCGATTCCCGCGGGCAGCCTGAGCCACATCCTCTACGCCTTCCTGCGTCTGTGCGGCCCCGGGCAATTGCCGGCCGATGCGGTGCGCTGCGAGGGACGGCAGGACTTCCAGCTTGCCAGCAGCGAGGTCGATCGCCGCTTTGACGCGGCCTTCGCACGCCTGAAGACGCGCGCGCCGCAACTCAAGGTGCTGGCCTCGGTGGGCGGCTGGGGCGGCTCCGACCCCTTCTTCCATCTGGCGGGCGATGCGGCGCGGCGGGCGGTGTTCGCGGCCTCGGTGCAGCAGTTTCTGCGCGAGCATCCGGCCTTCGACGGCATCGACATCGATTGGGAGCACCCCGGCGGCAACGGCGCGGCCAATGGCGTGGCGCTCGGCAGCCCGGCCGATGGCCAGGGCTATGCGGACCTGATGCTGGACCTGCGCCGCGCGCTCGACCGGCTGACGGCCGAGACCGGCCGGCTCTACCTGCTCAGCACGGCCGTCAACAGCACGCAGGCCATCGTGCAGCGCATCAACTTCCGCCAGGCGGCGCCGGCGCTGGATCTGGTGTTCATGATGAGCTACGACTTCTATGGCGGCTGGACCAGCGGCGCCGGCCATCACAGCAGCCTGCGCAGCTCGGCCCCCGGCGCCGACGACAGCCTCGAGCGCTCGGTGCAGAACCTGGTGGCGGCCGGCGTGCCCAAGAGCAAGCTGGTGGCCGGCGTGGCGATGTACGGGCGCGGCTTCAGCGGCGTGGCCAAGCCCGTCAGCGGCGCGGCCAAGAGCGGCGTCTATCCCGGGGCCGACGGTTCGGCCGGCTACCGCGAGATTGCGCAGCGCTATCTGGGCCCGCGGGGCCAGGGCTTGCGCGGCTACCAGGCCCGCTTCGACGCGCAGACCCAGGCCTGGAGCCTCTACCACCCGGGGCTGAGGCTCTGGATGAGCTACGACGACCCGCGCGCGGTGCTGGCCAAGGGCCGCTTCGTCACCGAGCAGGGCCTGGCCGGCCTGTTCGCCTGGGAGTTGAGCCAGGACAACGGCGCCATCCTGAATGCGATGAACCGCGGCCTGGGCCATCTCGCCCTGCCCTGAGGCCCATCAGCGCAGGCCGTAGCGGCCGCGTATCTCCTTCAGCACGCCGCGCTCTTCCAAGGCCTGCACCGCGCTACCGATGGCGCGCGCATCGGCCTCGCTGACCGACTTCTTGCTGAGCATCAGGTGCACCGGCTCGCGGGCAGGCACAAAGGGCAGCTCCACCAGCTCCAGGCCGCGCTGAGCGGCCTCGTACAGGGTGGCGCCGCGGTCGGCCATGAGGATATCGCCGCGCCCGGCCAGCAGCATGCTGAGGCCCTGGCGCGTGTTCTCGTACTGGGAAATCAGCTTGGCCTGCTGCAACTGCGGCAGCAGGGTGGCGTACTCGACGCCGAACCAGCCCAGGTTCTGCGTCACCATGGTGATGCGGCGCTGCAGCACGGCGCCAAAGCCGTCCAGCTCGCGCAAGGCCGCGGCCTTGGCCGGCAGGGCGAACCAGGCGGTGGTCTCCATGCGGTAGGGCGGCGTGAACCAGGCCACCTCGCGGCGTTCCACGGTTTCACTGGCGGCCAGCAGGATGTCCAGTTCGCCGGCCAGGAACATCGCGTAGCGGCGCTTGCGCGGCAGGTCGGGCACGATTTCCAGCTGGCAACCGGCGTGCTGCAGGATGGCGCGCAGCAGCTCGGGCTCGGCGCCGCTGGCCGCGCCGCGCGCATCGCGCAGGATGTAGGGCGGCAGCTGACCCATCGCCACACGCAGCGGGCGATCACAGGCCAAGGCGGCCGAGGTGCAGAGCGCCGTGAGCAGGGCGAAGAAGAGAAATCCCGGCCATCGCTGGCCACCTGGCCAGCACCGCGCTTGCATCGCTAGATCCGTTCAATGACAACAGCCCGAGTGTATCGAGCCGGTCCGTGCTTCATACTGGCCGTAATTCACGAAGCCGCGCATCGCCATGACCGTCTGGGAAGCCCACGCCTGCCTGCCTCTGCACCCCGATGCCAGCCTGGCGCCGCTGCAGGCCTATGCCGCCCAGGGGGTGGACTACGTGTCCATCAACGTCGGCATGGACATGAATCCGCTCGAGCAGGTGATGGCGGTGATTGCCGCATTCCGGGCCCGCATCGCCGCCGAACCCGCCCGCTACGCCCTGGTGCAGCAGCTGGCCGAGCTGGATGCGGCCCGCGCCGCCGGCCGGCTGGCGCTGGGCTTTGACCTGGAAGGCAGCCTGCCGCTGCTGGGCCGGCCCGAGATGGTGGCCCTGTACCGCAGCCTGGGGGTGAACCAGATCCACTTAGCCTACAACCGCAACAACGCGGTGGCGGGCGGCTGCCACGACGAGGAGCAGGGCCTGACCCCGCTGGGACGGCGCATGGTCGAGGCCGTCAATGCCGCGGGCATGCTGATGGACTGCTCGCACACCGGCCGGCGCTGCAGCCTGGACATCATGGCGGCATCGGCGGCGCCGGTGATCTTCAGCCATGCCAACCCGCTGGCGCTGGTGGCGCATGGCCGCAACATCAGCGACGTGCAGATCCGCGCCTGTGCCGCCACCGGCGGGGTGGTGTGCATCTCGGGCGTATCGGCCTTTCTGGGCAGCGCGGCGCCGAGCGCGGCCGACGTGGCCCGCCACGCCGCCTATGTGGCCGGGCTGGTGGGTGTGGCCCATGTGGGCCTGGGGCTGGATATCGGTTTCTCCGAGCCGGGCCTGGACGATCGCCCGCCCGGCCGCTTCGATCCCGGCTACTGGTGGCCCGCCGCGGCCGGCTATGGCTCGGCGCTGGGCGGCATCCGCTACACGCCGGTGCAGACCTGGGGCCAGATCCTGCCGGCGCTGCGGGCCGAGGGCTTCAGTGCGGCCGAGGCGGCGCTGGTGATGGGCGGCAATATGCGGCGCGTGGCGGCGCAGGTCTGGGCTTGAACAGCAGGCCATGACCCCAGCACTCCATCTGGCCGGCTGAGGCCGTGCGCCAGCGCACAGACCCGGCCATCCTGGGGCCCCAACATCGGGCTTTCAATGCCAGGAGTTCAGCATGTCCAAGGGTCAACGCGGCAACAAGGAATTGAAGAAGCCCAAGAAGGCGGCACCGCTGGTGCTGCCGGCGGCGGTGCTTACGGCGGTGGCGGCCTTGCCGGCAGCCACGCACGAGCGGCCCAAGAAGAAGTCCTGAGGTCGAATTTGGCGGGACGTTTCACTGCCACCAGCGCAGCCATTGGCTGCGCAGCAGCTGGCGCCAGTCGAGCTTGGCAAAGGCATAGACGAGGGCCAGCAGCAGCAACTGGGTGAGCAGGAAATACGCGCCCGTCCACCCGCTCAATTCTTGCGGTAGCTGGCGGGCTGCATAAGCGCCGCCGGCCAGTGCCAGGCTGTAGCTGATGAAGCGGCCGCAGAAGAAGGGCAGGGCCAGCCAGACCAGGGGCGCGCGCGTCATGCCATAGGCCAGGAACAGCAGATTGGACGGCAACGGGCTGAGCGCGAACATCAGGAAGGCCAGCGCGCTGGCGGCGCGGCGCCGCTCCAGCGCCTCGGCCACTGCATCCAGGTTGTCGCGCATCGCAGCATTGACCCAGCGGCTGCGCGTCACCCGCTGAGCGAAGCGTGCCAGCAGCCAGCGGCCCGCGGTGGCCGCCAGCGCCGCCACCAGGCCGATCTGCCAAGCCTGCCACAGCTGCGCCGGCGGGAAGTTGAAACCGTAGAAGGCCAGCACCATCCAGGTGGGTGGGGCAAAGGCCGGCAGGACGTTGATGACAAGAACGACGAGGAACAACAGGGCCAGGGCGAGCATGGCCCGATGCTAGCCTGCGTCTACAGTTTGGGCAGATCCACGCGCCAGGGGAAGGCCATGGCGCAGGGCTTGCCGGCGCAGCGTGCGGGCTTGAATGCGGTCTGCACCGCGATGCTGGCAGCGGCCTTGCTCAGCTCGGCATCGGGCGATTTGTACACCGCCACCCGGCGCACCTCGCCCTCGGCATTGATTTCCAGATGCAGGGTCAGCGAGCCTTCGACGCGCAACTGGTTGGCGGCGAAGCGGACCGGGTCCGTGAGCGCCTGCATGCCCTCGCGCGGATAGGGCGGCTCGTCGCCGTCGGGCAGGCCGGTGTAGGCATTGCGGAACTGGGCCTGCTGGGCCGGGCTGAGCTCGGCCCAGGCCTTGTTGGCGGGCAGCTTGGTCGCGTCGGACTGGGCGCTGCAGCAAAGGCTGGCGCCGCCCAGGCAGAGGGCGATGAGGGTCTTGAGGGTCGAGGCAGTCATGGTTCGGTCACTCCCTTGGCGCAACTTGATCCAGCAATGTAACTGCCGCGCCCTAAGATGCACAGATGCGAATTGCCCTGATCGCCCATGACGGCAAGAAAGACGCGATGGTGGCGCTGGCGGCCGGCTTCATGCCGTTTTTGCACCGCTGCCGTCTGATGGCCACCGGCACCACCGGCGGCCGCCTGCGCCGCGAGCTGGGGCTGGAGGTGGAATGCCTGCTCTCGGGGCCGTTGGGCGGCGACCTGCAGATCGGCGCGCGCCTCGCGGTGGGCGAGGTGGACGGCGTGATCTTTCTGCGCGACCCGATGACGCCGCAACCCCACGAGCCCGATATCAACGCCCTGGTGCGTGCCTGCGATGTGCACGACGTGCCCTGCGCCACCAACGTGGCGGGCGCACGGCTGTTGCTCGCTGCCTGGGCCGAGGGCCGCTCGGGTTCTAGCGCCTGAGCGGCAGCGGGTAGCTCGCCAGGCTGGCCTGGCCGGCCTTGGAAATCGCCTGCACGCCGAAGATGACGTTGTCCTTGGAGACACCAGGCAGGCGATGGCTGGTGACCAGGCCGACATCCTTGGACTGCTGCCAGGTGGCCGAGTCGGTGTGGCGCCAGACGATGCGGTAGCCGGCCAGCTCGGGTTCGCTGCTGGCGGCCCAACTGAGCGTGCTGTCGTTGGTCAGCTCGGTGGCTTCGAGGCGCACGTTCTGCGGTGCCGCCGGCGCCAGCGCCAGCGTGGCCAGGCCCACCGCATTGATGCGCGCCACATTGGCCACATAGTCGAAATCGACGAACTCGGGCAGATCGCCATAGACCACGCCGCCCTCGGTGCGCGGGTTCTGGTGCTGGTGGCGAAAGTCCTCGAAGGGTTCGGAGAAGCGCACCGCGGCATAGCCGCGCTCCAGGAAGGGCAGGTGATCGCCACCGCGCAGATAGCGGTCGCGGCGTTGGATCAAATTGACCTTGAAGCCGGGCAGATAACGCTCGCCCGCGGCCTTCAGGTGGCGACCCAGCTGCTGGGTGGGTAGGTCCTCGGCGCCGCCGGCCAGGGCCAGTTGGGTGAGCGGCTCGCGCCAGGCCTCATTGGCGCGCGTCTCGGCCTCGCTGGCGGGGCTGTTGCTGCGTGCCTGCACCAGCAGGCGCAGCAGCGGGTCGAAGCCATCGGCAAACAGCCGCACTTGTTGCTTGTCGCGCTGGCCGGCATCGCCGGTGGAGCTGCCGATGATGTCGTTGGTGATCATGGCCTCGACGCGCAAGCCCTTGGCGCGCGCCTGTTTGGCCCAATGGGTGGCGCCCAGCAGGCCCTGCTCCTCGCCCGGCACGGCCATGAAAACCAGCGTGGCATCGAAGCTGTGCCTGGCCATCGCGCAGGCCATCTCCATCACCGCGGCCACGCCCGAGGCATCGTCGTTGGCGCCCGGCGCCGGGCCCTCGGCGTCCATCACATCGCTGTTGCGCGAGTCGTAGTGGCCGCTCACCACCAGCAGGCGATCGCGCGCGGCGGGCGAGTTGCCGGGCAGGGTGGCCACCACATTCACCAGTTCGGTGGGGCGTGCCACGCGCGCGCCCACGGGCTCGATGAAGCTGTCCATCTCGACCTGCAGGCGGCCGCCGGCGGCCTGGCCGCAGGCCTGCAGTTCGCGCTGTATCCAGCGCCTTGCCGCGCCGATGCCGCGCGTGCCGGAGGCGGTCTCCGAGAGCGTGTGGCGGGTCTGGAAATCCACCAGGGTGCGGATGCGGGCCTCGATACGCTGGGCTGAGATGTCCTGCAGGATGCGGCTCAGCTTGGTATCGGTGACGCTGTCGGCATGGGCCAGGCCGAGGGCCAGAGGGAGCGCGGCCCAAGCGGCCGCCCGCGTGATCTTCAGCATGCTGCACTCGCTGCTTCAAGGGGGAGCGTCGATTGTGGCATCGCCCCCTGCCGCAGCACGGGCGCGACGATCAGGCGCGTGCGCTGTGCAGCAAGTTGAAATCGGCGCGCAGCCCCTCGCTCATGTAAAGCGCCGTGGCATGGCCGTCGGCATGCTCAAGCCGGTAAAGCCCGGCGGGTACCGCCCGCACGCCCTGCGGCGTCTCGAACACCAGTGAGAACTGCTCGCAGCCGCGCCGGGCCGGGGCCGCGCTTATGCGGGCCAGTCGCACGCTGGATCGGGCTCCCTGGCCGTCGTCGAGTTCGAAGCGCTCGCCGAGATAGGCCTGCCAATCCAGGCGGCCGGAACGCCCGTCAAGGGCGGGTCTGCAACTGGCCGCCGCCATCGCCGCGGGCGCTGCCAGCGTGGCTGCAGTGCCGAGCATGAAGCTGCGCTTGTTCATGATGATCAACATGGCTGACCTTCCTGCTGGCTGGGGGGATGGGAAGAAAGGGTGGCCGGGCTGTGCCGGACCATGTGCTGGTGCACGCCACGCGGCGCACCATCGGCCCGGAAGCCCAGGCGTTCGTAGAGCCGACGCGCCGGGTTCTGCAGTTCCACGTAAATGCTGACCTGCAGGCCCTGTGCCTCGGCCTCGGCGATCAGCGCGCGCAGGCAATGGCCGCCCACGCCGCGGCCGCGCGCAGCCTCCAGCAGGCTGATGTCCAGCACATGCAGGGTGTGCGGTCGGCGGTCGACCCAGAGCCGGCCGACGGGCTGGCGGTCGAGCTCGATGATCTGGCAGTTGGCCCGCGGATACTGCTCGGCGTAGTAGCGCCGCTGCGCTTCGAACTGCATGCCGGTGAACTCGCGGCATTGCACCTCGTCCCAATTGGTCAGCGCCAGTTCGGCCTGGCGCGTGCTGGCATAGATGCGCTGCAGCAGGGCCTGGTCCTGGTCGGTGGCGGGGCGCACATGGATCGACATGGGGACTCAGCCGCGCGGCGGGAAGACGCCTTGCAGCGCGATGCAGAAATTCAGCGTCAGATAGGGCGGGCTGTTCTCGTGCGGCTGGCCACTGCCTACCGCGCCGGTGCTGTCGCCAGCCATCGCTGCCAGGGCCCCGGGGATGCGGTAGGCCGTCGAGCCGTTCACCATCGGTGCCAGCGCGGCGCCGCTGGGGTCGCCGGTGGAGGCTGCGGCGGTGGCGTTCAGTACATGAGCATGCGATGGCATCTCCGTGCCGAGTAGGCTGACATCCGCGGCTCCGCCTTGCTCACCCAGCCAGCGTTCACTGAGGCCGGGCCCCTGGCCCGCGCCCAGGGCAAAGCTGTCGCGCAGATTGGGTAGCGCAAAGCTGGACTTGCCGTCGCCGCCATAGGTGGTACCCAGCAGCGAGAACAGCGCGGTGTTCTGCGAAATCGGCAGGATCTGGCCATCGCAGAAGGCCCAGCCCTTGGGGGCGAAGTTGAATCCGAATATGCGGATCTCGGCAACGAAGGGGTCGGCCATGTCTGCTCCTCAGGTGGGCGAGGGGAAAATGCCGAACAGCGAAATGATGTAGCTGATCGCGGTGAAAGGTGCCATGTTCTCGTGCGGCTGCGAGCCGCCGGCCAGTGGCACGGCCTGGGCCGCCATCGGCATCGTGGGAGGGGCGCTGCCATAGCTGTTGATGCTGGTCTTGGCGAGCACGTCGCCGCCCGGTGTGCCCAGCGTGGCTGGCGCGCTGCTGGCACGCAGCACATGGGTGTGCATGGGCATCTGGGCCGCTGTCAGCGTGACCGTCTCGCTGCCCCCCAGTTCGCCAAGCTGGCGTAGGCTCAGTCCCGATCCGCTGCCCTGGTGCACCGGCACCCGGCCACGCAGATCGGGCAGTGCAAAGGTCTGCTGGCCGTCCCCGCCATAGGTGGTGCCGATCAGGTTGAACAGGGTCTCGTTCTCGGCGATCGGCATCAGGCTGCCGTTGCAGAACGCCCAGCCGGCGGGCGCGAAGTTGCCCGCGAACATGCGGATCTCTCCGACATAGGGGATGCCCATGGCGCGCTCCTAGTTTTGCGAGGGGAAGATGCCCTGCAGGGCGATCACGAAATTCAACACCGCATAGGGCTGCATATTGTTGTGGGGCTGGCTGCCACCGCTGCGCGCCAGCGAGTCGGCGTGCATGGCCACATTGCTGCTGCCGCCCGCTGCATAGCGGTTGATGCCGCCGCGGCTGCGCGCCGCCGGCAGGCCCAGGCCCGGTGCATTGGCGTTTGCCAGATCGCTGCAGCCCATCAAGCCATGCTGGTGCGCTGGCAGCTGGTTCATGCTGAGCGCCACCGCCTCGGCGCCGCCTTGTTGCCCCTGCGCATGGGTATTGCCGCGGTGCATCGGCGTGCGCCCGCGCAGATTGGGCAGTGCGAAGGTCACCCGCCCGTCGCCGCCGTAGTAGGTGCCCAGCAAGGCAAACAGCGCCTGGTTCTGATTGATTGACAGCAGTTGGCCATTGCACAGGGCCCAGCCCTTGGGCGCGTAGGCAAAGCTGCAGATGCGGATCTCGCCAAGGAAGGGCTCTGCCATGGGGGCCTCCTAATTGAAAACGGCTTCGTACTGCACGCCGTCGCCGCCGCGTGCGACCGGCACCAGAAACAGGGCCAACTCGCCCAGGGCGGGGTGGCTCAGGGCGTAGGTGCGTTGCGGCAGCTGGACGCGGCTCTCAAACAACAGGGCAAAAGCCTGGCGTCCCTGCGGATGCGTACCACGCAAGGGCCTGGCCTCGAGCAGCGCTGCGGCCTGGGCGCCGAGTTCGGGCACCTGCATCTCGAACTGCTCGCCCACCAGGGGCGCAAAGCGTTCCAGCGTCCACATGACCGGGCTCAGGGTGCGCGGCGGCGCAGGCCCACCAGCAGAACCAGGCCGGCCAGCATCATCAGTCCCGCGGTCGGCTCGGGCACCGGGGTGGTGAGGAGGTCGATGCGGAATTCGCCATACGCGTTGCTGCTGCCGTTGCCGCGATCCTTGAACAACAACTCGTCCAGATTGAAGCTGATCGCGTGCGGGCTCAGCAACTGCACATAGCTGGCCGGATCGGCTGGACTGGCCAAGCCGCTGAAGCCGGTGTTGCCATAGCCGTCGAAGGCATAGACCTGCAGGCCGACGATCTTCTGCCCGGCAATCGCCAGCCCATCCAGCACATAGCGGGCGTGCTCGCCGCCCGCGCCGAGGATGCCGGTGCTCAGGTGGCCGAGGCCATCGTCCCAGCCCGCCGCCACATGCAACAGGATGGAATCACCGCTGAAGCTGATCTGCTCGCCGCCGAGCATATAGGCGCCGATGTCGCCGCCGTCACCCGCCGAGATGCCGCTGGCCAAGGGCGCCAGCTGGAAGTATGGGAAACCGGTGGAGGCGTTGTAGTCTCCGCCGGGAGCGTACAGCGTCACGCTGACGTCGTTGAGCAAGGCCGCCTGGCCGCTGGTTGCGAGCAGCAGGGCCCCCAGGCCCATGGCAAGGCTTTTGAGCCACTTCGCAGGGAACGCATGCATGACGGCCTCCAGTGCCAACCGGCGATGCGCCGATCAGATCAGCTTTGCCGCACCGCGTCATCCCCCTTGGTTGTGGGCCACGCTCAAGCCAGATGCCGGCGCAGGAAGCTCAGGCTGCGTTCCCAGGCCAACTGGGCGCAGGCGGCATCGAACACCTCGGGCCGCGCGTTGTTGAAGAAGGCGTGATCGGCCTGGTAGTGGTAGAGCTCGGGTTGGGCGCCGGCCGCGCGCATGGCTTTCTCGAGCGCCGCCGCGGCGGCCGGGGTGCACCAGTCGTCGCGGCTGGCGAAATGGCCCTGGAAGGGGATCTTGATCTGCGCCGGGTCGGCCAGCCCGGCCGGCGGAATGCCGTAGAAGCAGACCGCGGCGGCAAGACCTGGCACGTGGACGGCGGCGGCCACCGTCAGCGCACCGCCCATGCAGAAGCCCAGCACCCCGACCTTGCGGCCGCCGGCGGCCAGGCGCTGGCAGGCGCCGCGCAGGTCCTGGTGGGTGGCGTCGGCGAAGTCCAGGCCGGTCATCAGGTGGCTGGCCTCGTCGGCACTGCTGGCCAGGCGGCCGCGGTAGAGGTCGGGCGCCAGGGTGGTGAAGCCGGCGGCGGCAAAGCGCTCGGCCAGGCCGCGGATATGGTCGTTCAGGCCCCACCATTCCTGGATCAGGATCAGCGCGGGCGCGCCCGCTGCGGCCTCGGCCAGATAGCCCTGGCTGGTGGCGCCGTCGGGGCGCTGGAATTCGATCATCTGAGCCATGCTGTGCCCTCGTTCGGTTGGTGGCCGGCGGCCCAGGATAGCCGGCACGCGGCGCGCAAGGCAAGCGGGCGTTGCTGCGCTTGCGCTTAACATCCGGCCCCATGAGCGAGCCCCCACTGATCAGCGCCGCCGTGGCCGAGTTCATCCAGTCCGGCCTCTCCATCACCGTGGCGGCGCGGGGCGCGCGCCTGGTGCCCTCGATCGCCAAGGCGGTGGCCTGCCGGGTCGACGCCGATCGGCGCGGCGTCACCGTGCTGCTGTTCGGCGCTGGCGCCACGGCGGTGTGCCGCGATATCGAGCACAACCAGCAGGTGGCGGTGTGCTTCAGCCGGCCCAGCAACCACGAGACCGTGCAGCTCAAGGGCAGCGATGCCCGCACCCGGCCGGCCACGCCCCAGGATGTGGCCGCGGCGCGGCGCAGCCTGGACCTGTTCGCCGAGGACCTCGGCCCGATGGGCTGGGGGCCCGGCTATGTCGACACGCTGTTCTGGCGCAACCCCGACGAGCTGCTGGCGATCTACTTCACGCCGCAGGGCGCGTTTGCGCAGACCCCCGGGCCGGCGGCCGGCACGCGGCTGAAGGCATGAGCCGGCGATGACGCGCGTTTCGCTCGATGCCATCCGTAGCTGCCTGGAGGGCGTGATCCCGGCCACCGTGGCGACCTGCTCGGCCGACGGCGTGCCCAACGCCACCTATGTCTCGCAGATGCAGTACCTGGACGCGCGCCATGTGGCGCTGTCCTTCCAGTTCTTCAACAAGACGCGCGACAACATCCTCGCCAACCCGCAGGTCACCGTGCTGGTGATCGACCCGGTCACCGCGGCCACCTACCGGCTCGAGCTGCTCTATCTGCGCACCGAGACCGAGGGGGCGCTGTTCCAGAGCCTGAAGGCCAAGCTGGCGGGCATTGCCTCGCACACCGGCATGAGCGGCGTGTTCAAGCTGCAGGGGGCGGACGTCTACCGCGTGCTGCTGGTGGAGCGCGTGCCCGGGCCCGAGCTGGAGCGTCCGGCCCCGACGCGCAATCTGCTCAACGCGCTGCGCAACAGCGGCGCGCGCTTGGCCGAGTGCGGCGAGCTGTGCACGCTGTTCGACCAGGCGCTGGCCGCGCTGGTGAGCGAGTTCGGCATCCAGCACGCGCTGCTGCTGATGGCCGACGAGGGTGCGCGTTGCCTGTACACGGTGGGCAGCCGCGGCTACCCGGCCACCGGCGTGGGCTCGGAGATCGCGTACGGCAAGGGCGTGATCGGCGTGGCCGCGCAGTACCGCTGCGCCATCCGCATCAGCCACATGACGATGGAGTACTGCTACGGCCGCGCCGGCCGTGCCGCGGCGCTGGCGCAAGACCTGACCCTGCAGGCCGAGATTCCCTTCCCCGGCCTGCCCGAGCCACACAGCCAACTGGCCGTGCCCATCCTCGCCGCCGGGCGGCTGCTGGGCGTGCTGTGCGTGGAAAGCCCGGAGGATCTGCGCTTCAGCTACGACGACGAGGATGCGCTGCTGACGCTGGCCGCGCTGCTGGGGCTGGCGATCCACCGGCTGCAGCAGGAGGAGGACCATGCGCCGGCGGCGCGGTCCGTGGCCGGGCCCTCGCCCGCAGCGCCGGGGCCGACGCTGGAGTTGCGGCATTACGCGCTGAATCACAGCATCTTCATCGACGGCGATTACCTGATCAAGGGCGTGCCGGGCGCGATCCTGTGGAAGCTGCTGCGCCAGCACCGCGAAAGCGGGCGCAACGAATTCAGCAACCGCGAGCTGCGCATGGCCGGGGATCTGGGCCTGCCCGAGGTGGCCGACAACCTCGAGGCGCGTTTGATTCTGTTGCAGCGCCGGCTCGACGAGCGCTGCCCGTATATGGCGATCGAGAAGACCGGCCGTGGTCAGTTCAGGCTCAAGATGTTGTGCTCCCTAAATTTGGTTGAGGCCGAGGCATAGGCCAGGGCTCAACGATAGGAGCGTGGCGCTGCGCGCGCTCGTAAATCTTGCTTCGCGCGATCTTAAGAAATTGCTAAGTGCCGGCCTGCATCAGCGCGATCAGGTCCTGGGTGAACTCGAGCGCCTCTTCCGGGGTGGCGAAGTAGTACTCGCCGCCCAGGTCGGCCACATCGCCCTCGGGCCCCACATGCACCACCGACCAGCCCTCGGCGCCGCCGCCGATGGCACAGATGCCGAAGCTGCCGGGCGCCAGCTCACGGGCGCTGCCGGAGGTGACGAAGATGTCGCGGCCGAGATGGGTGTGGTAGCGTTTCAACGAGCAGACTCTTCTAGGAAGACAAGATGACCAAGGCGATCTGGAACGGCGTGGTGCTGGCGGAGAGCGAGGATACCGTGGTGCTGGAAGGTAACCACTACTTCCCCGCCGACAGCCTCAAGCGCGAATACACCAGCTTCAGCAACCATCGCAGCAGCAGCGACAAGGGCCAGGCCCAGTACCTGAGCCTGTTCGTGAACGGCGAGATGAACCCCGATGCGGTCTGGTTCTACCCCGAGCCCAGCGAGGCCGCGGCCGCCATCAAGGGTCGCTATGCCTTTTGGAAGGGCGTGCAGATCGTCGATTGAGGAGGGCGCTGCCGATCAGCTGCGCGGCCACAGCACCCACATGCGCAGCGGCTGCTTCATGCGCCCGGCCTGCGCCTCGGCCTCGCTGCCCCAGCCCCAGAAATAGTCGGCCCGCACCGCGCCGGTGATGGCGCTGCCGGTGTCCTGTGCCATCACCAGGCGGCGCAGGGGCTGGCTGGAAAGCGGCTCGCTGGTGTCCAGCCAGACCGGCGTGCCATAGGGGATGCTGGCGCGGTCCACCGCGATCGAGCGGCCCGGCGTGAGCGGCACGCCCTGGGCGCCGCGCGGGCCCTGGGCTGGGTCGGGCAGGGCCTCCTCGCGGAAGAACACATAGCGCGGGTTGCTCCACAGCAGCTCGTTCACGCGCTGCGGGTTGCGGCGCGCCCAGTCCTTGATGGCCGGCCAGGAGGCCTCGCCGGCGCGCAGCTCGCCGCGCTCGATCAGGCTGCGGCCGATCGACTGGTAGGGCTGGTCGTTGTGGCCGGCAAAGGCCAGGCGCAGCCATCTGCCATCTGGCAGGCGCAGGCGACCCGAGCCCTGGATCTGCAGCACCAGCGCGTCCAGCGGGTCTTCCACATAGGCCAGCTCATGCCGCTTCAGGCGTGCGCGCAGCTCGCCATCGCTCTCGATCTGCTGGCGCGTGTAGTAGGGGCGGCGCTGCGCCAGGTCCGGCGGCGGGCCATGCAGGGGGATGCGGAAGCTACCCTGCGGCGCCCGCCGCGCCTCCAGCATGGGCTCGTAATAGCCGGTGATCAGGCCCTGCGCCTCGCCCTCCAGGCTCTCCACCCGGTAGGGCTGCAGATGCTTCATCAGGAACAGCTGGGCCTCCATGTCATCGGCCGGCGCCTGCAGGGCCGCGCGCGCGCACAGGGTGGACCAGCCGGGGGCAGGTCTTGCGCAGGACTGCAGCAAGGCGGGCCAGAGCTCGGCGGCGCGGTCCTCGCCCCAGCCGGGCAGCTCGGACCAGTCATGCGCCACCCAGCGCGAGCGCTCGCGCATGAGCGTGGTGCGAATGCGCTCGGGCGTGGCCGGCGGCGCCGGGGCGCTCTCGACGAGCGGCGGGCTGGTGCCCGGCCCGCGCACCAGCGGCGGCGCTCCGCAACCGGCCAAGGTGAGCAGGGCGCCTAAAATCAGCGCCGCCGCGCAGTTGGCGCGGGTGGCGCGGGTGGCGCAAGCGTAGAAGAAAAGGGTTCGAACCGACATGGGCGTGATCTTGCTGGAAGCCTTGGGCGCCTTGGCCCTGCTGGTGTTCATTGTCTGGTGGACCATGTTCTCGGGCCGCAAGGGCGGTGAACGCCGCCAGCACCGCGACGACGACCAGCCTTGACGCGCCCTCAAGCCCTGGGCGGCAGGAAGAAGCTGCGCGGGGCGCTGCGCAGGCGTTGCCAGATCGCCCCCAGCACGCGGCGCTGGTCGTCCAGCTTGATGCCGCGCGAACGCAGCGCCACCTTGAAGGCGAGATAAAAGCTCACGCCCAGGTTCAAGGCGCCGGTGCCCAGCACGCCGATGACGCAGAGCCAGAAGGGGCTGCTTGCCATCACGCCAAAACCCAGATGGCCCACCGCGGCGGCCAGCTGGCCGGTGGAAAGGGTGATGTGGCGCACCTCGATGGGCAGGCCGAAGAAGGCCAGCAGGGCCGGCACCAGCCCCAGCATCATGCCCAGCGAGACATTCGCCGCCAGCCCCGAGATATTGGCGCGCCACCAGGCCGCCCAGCGCTGCGCACGCGCCTGACCCAGGCGCGCGATGATGCGCGGGTTCCAGGCGATGGCGCTGTCCAGGCGGTGGAACACGAACCAGTTCTCGACCCAGCCGGCAATCAGGCTGCTGGCGAACAGCAGCACGCCGGTAAAGGCGGCGAACAGCCAGGAGGGCCCCAGCACGGTGAGCGAATGCAGCACGTAATGGGCGTCTTGCTCGCCCACCGGCGTGACGCCGAAGAGGGCCCGGCTGAGCAGTTGCACGCCCAGCACCAGCGGCGCCACCATCAGCAGATTGCCGAGGATGCCGGCCACCTGGGAGCGGAACAGATTCGCCACCTCGTCGACAAAGCTCTCCAGGCCCTCGGGCGTGGCGATGTGCTGCAGCTTGTGCGCCATCGCCGGTGCCGTCATGGCCGGCTGCTTGGTGGCCACGGTCCAGTGCAGCAGATGGATGATGACGAAGCTCAGCGCGTAATTGGCGCCGGCCCAGAAGCCTGCCCAGAAGGCGGTGAGACCCAGCGCCATCACCGCGAACTTGGCGAAGGTGGTGCCCACGATCACCAGGCCGCCGCCGGCGGCGCGCCTCAGCATGTCGCGGTACTCGCTGCGGTCGCGGGTGATGTAGTGCTCGCCGGTCGCGGCGCTGCGCTCGGCCACCTTGCGCGCCAGCAGCGAGTAGTGGCGCGAGAACAGGGTATGGATGCTGCGGCGCTCATGCACCACGCGCACCAGGCCCGCCACCAGGCGCAGCAGCTCACGCTGCGGATGCGCGCTCACCAGGCAGTCCAGCAGGTCCTCGATGCGCTGGCTGCGTGCCAGCAGCTGCTCCACCTCGAACATCAGATCCACCGAAACGCCATGCTCCTCCAGGTGATCCGGCACGGTGGCCGCGGCCTGGCTGCAGCGCGCCAGCAGGGCGCGGAAGAACTGCAGCGCCGTCGCGAGCGCCGCGTGGTCCTGCGCGCGCAGTGCCGCCACCACCGCATCGCCGGCCGCGGCCAGCTGCTCGAAGGGCTGGTCGGCCAGCAGCGCCTGGTCCATGCGCTTGCGTAGCGGGCCGGCCAGGCCGGCGGCGCGCACCGAGCTCACCAACACGGTGAGCGCGCTCACCAGGGCCGCACGCCAATCGCCACCGGGGGCGGCCTGCGCGGGCTTGAACAGCCGGGCCACGCGCTCCAGCAGCGCGTCGTCGATGGCCAGCAGCCATTGCTCGTCGGACTCGGCCGGGAACAGCAGGGCGAACAGCTCGCCCAGGTCGCGCGTGTCGGCGGTGTCGGGCAGCAGGCGCTCGCGCAGGCGGTTGAAGAACTCGCCCCACAGGTCCATGCGCGGGGCAAAGCCCACCTCGGCAAACAGGCCCAGCGCATCGGCCTCGGCCCAGACCCCGCTGATCACCGCGGCAAAGCTGCGCGCATGTTCGGGGTGGCGCTCCAGCACATTCAGCAGGTGCTTGAGACGGCGCAGCGGCAGCGGCGTGCCGCGGTCCTCGCCCGCGGGCTCTTCGTGCCTGGCGGGGGCGTGGCGCAGCCATTCGAGCAGGCGCACCAACCAGAGATTGCGCTGCACCAGCGCGGCCTTGGGGTCGGCCGCGTTGAGCAGCGCGGTGAGGTCCCAGGCAGAGGCCTTGTGGGCCATCAATGCAGGCTGGCGCTGTCGGCCAGCGCGAATTCGGGCACCTCGGCGTAGAACACCTCGGCCGCCTCGGTAACGCAGAGATAGCGACCCTGCATGCTGCCCTGCTTGGTGGCGATCTGGGCCCAGGAGCTGTACTGGAAGCGCTCGCCCGGTTGCAGCAGCGGCTGGTGGCCCACCACCGCCAGGCCATGCACCTCCTGCACCTCGCCGCGCGCATCGGTGATCTCCCAATGCCTGGCCACCAGCTGGGCGGCGATGTCGCCGCTGTTCTCTATCGTCACGGTGTAGCTGTAGGCATAGAGATCCTGGGCGGCATCGGTCTGCTCGGCCAGGGGCTGCACTTGCACGCTGCAACGGAATTCGGGATGTGCCATGCGGTTGATTCTAGGAGCCTGTGCAAAATGCACGGCCATGAGCACCGATGAAACCTCTCTTTACATCGCCCCCGATGGTGGCGCGCGCTGCCGCTGGTGCGAGGCGCCGGGCTTCCCGGCCTATCTGCATTACCACGACGGTGAGTGGGGCTTCCCGGTGGACAACGATGTGCGGCTGTACGAGAAGCTGTGCCTGGAGGGTTTCCAGTCGGGCCTGTCCTGGCGCACCATCCTGGCCAAGCGCGAGGCCTTCCGCGCCGCCTTTGCGGGCTTCGACTTCGAGCGCGTGGCGGCCTTCGGCGCGGCCGATGCCGAGCGCCTCTTGCAGGATGCCGGCATCGTGCGCCACCGCGGCAAGATAGCGGCGGCCATCCACAACGCCGCGCGCGCCATCGAGCTGCGCGCCGAATGCGGCAGCCTGGCGGCCTTCTTCTGGCGCTATGAGGAGGCGGCGCAGCCGGGCTGGCGCGCCGAGTCCGAGCGCTCGCGGGCGCTCTCCAAGGACCTCAAAAAGCGCGGCTGGAAGTTCGTCGGGCCCACCACCATGTATGCACTGATGCAGGCCATGGGCCTGGTGAACGACCATCATCCGGCCTGCGTGACGCATCGCCGCGTGCTTGAGGCGCGGCGCGCCTTCCGGGTGCCCACCTAAAATCGCTCGGCATCAACTCCGAGCGCCGCCCCATCATGAGCACCACCTACCGCATCGCCCCCAGCATCCTCTCCGCCGACTTTGCCCGCCTGGGCGAGGAGGTGCGCCAGGTGCTCGCCGACGGCGCCGACTGGATCCACTTCGACGTGATGGACAACCATTACGTGCCCAACCTGACCTTCGGGCCGATGGTGTGCGAGGCGTTGCGCAAGCATGCGGTGAAGCCCGATGGTACGAAGGCGCCGATCGACGTGCACCTGATGGTGCAGCCGGTGGACAGCCTGGCGGTGGCCTTTGCCAAGGCCGGCGCCGACCTGGTGAGCTTCCACCCCGATGCCTCCACCCATGTGGATCGCACCCTGCAGCTGATCAAGGCCGAGGGCGCGCAGGCCGGCCTGGTGTTCAACCCGGCCGAGCCGCTGGACGTGCTGGAATGGGTGATCGACAAGGTCGACCTGATCCTCATCATGAGCGTGAACCCGGGCTTTGGCGGCCAGAGCTTCATTCCCTCGGCGCTGAAGAAGCTCGAGCAGGCGCGCCGCATCATCGAGAAGAGCGGCCGCGACATCCGCCTGGAGATCGACGGCGGCGTCAAGGTGGACAACATCCGCCAGATCGCCGATGCCGGCGCCGACACCTTCGTGGCCGGCTCGGCCATCTTCGGCAAGCCCGATTACAAGGCTGTGATAGCCGCGATGCGGGCCGAGCTGGCGCGCTGAGCCTTATCATCGGCGCCCATGAGTTCCATCCTCCTCGTCTGCGTGGCCAATATCTGCCGCTCACCCATGGCCGAGGTGGTGTTCAGGGCGCGCGCCCCGCTGCTGGGCCTGGGGCGCATCGAATCGGCCGGCGTGCGGGCCTCGCCGCGCGGCAATCCGATGGACCCGCGCGCCATCGCCGCGCTGGCGCAACGCCAGTACAAGGCCGAGAAGAAATGGCGCTCGCGCCGTATCGCGCCCGCGGATTTCGAGCGCTTCGACCAGATCCTGGCGATGGACATGGAGGTGCTGGAGGCCTTGCGCGAGCAATGCCCGCCGCCGCTGCTGGTGCGCCTGGGCCTGTTTCTCGAGGATGGGGCCGAGGTGCCCGATCCCTACTACGGCAGCGCCAAGGGTTTTGAGCATGTGCTCAAGCTGATCGAAGCGCGGGCCGAGCAGCTGGCGCGCAGCCCGGTCGCCTAGCCCGCCCATGCTGATACGCACCAAGCTCGCCCTGCATCTCTCGCTCCAGGTGGTCTTGGTTGGCGCCATGATGGCGGCGCTGCTGCATCTGGCGATGTCCTACAAACGCCTGGGCGAGGTGCAGGCGCGCCGCGTCGAGGCGCGCGAGCTGGCGGGCGAGATGCAGAAGTCCTCCGACGATCTGACGCTGATGGCGCGCCTGTTCGTGGTGACGCGCGAGCCCCGCTATGCCGAATACTTCCGCGAGATCTCGCGCATGCGCGACGGGCTGGTGCCGCGCCCCGCGCATGACGACGGTTTCTACTGGGACATGGTGCTGGCCGAACCGGGCCTGCGTCAGGCGCTTGGTCAGGGCCGCGAGAGCTCGCTGAGCGAGCGCATTCGCCAGGCCGGTTTCGCCACCGACGAGCTGGCGCTGCTCGATGCCGCCAAGCGGCGCTCCGATGCGCTGGTGGCGGTGGAGGAGCAGGCCATCGGCATGGTGGACATGCGCGGCTCGGCGCAAAGCCTCAGTGACGAGGAGTGGCGCCAGGCGCTGGAGCTGGTGCATGGCACGGCCTACCGCCAGGCCAAGGCCGAGATCATGCGGCCGCTGCGCGAATTTCATCAGCTGCTGGAGCAGCGCCTGGAGGCGCAGCGCGAGGCCATCGATCAGCAGATCAGCTGGGCGATCTGGCTGGCCACGGGCGTGGCGATGGTGCTGTTCCTGCATGCGCTGCTGCTGTTCTACAACTTCGACCGCTCGGTGCGCCATCCGCTCGAGGTGCTGCGGCGCTGGGCGCAGGCGGTGCGGGTGGGCCGGCATGGCAGCCGCACCCAGCTGCAGGACAGCTCGGAGTTCGGCGAGCTCTCGGCGGTGATCGACGAGATGGCCGAATCGGTGGAGCGCAGCCTGGCCGAGCTGAAGGACGAGGTGGCCAAGCGCACCCGTGCCGAGGAGGTGGTGCGGCATCTGGCCAACCACGACGCGCTCACCGGCCTGCCCTCGCTACGGCTGCTGCACGACCGCCTCGACCGCGCGCTGGCCCATGCCCAGCGGCACCAGCAGGGTCTGGCGCTGATGTTCGTGGACCTGAACGGCTTCAAGCCGGTGAACGACCGCTATGGCCACGAGAGCGGCGACGTGGTGCTGAAGGCGATGGCGCAGCGCCTGGCCGCCGGCCTGCGCGATGCCGACACGGTGGGCCGCGTGGGCGGCGACGAGTTCCTCATCATCCTGCCCGAGGTAGCCAGCCACGAGGCCGCGGCCCTGGTGCGCGAGAAGCTGATGGCGGCGCTGGCCGCACCGGTGTTCCTGGCCCAGCACCATGTGGCGGTGCATGTCGGCGCCGCCATGGGCATCGCGATTTTCCCCGACGACGCGCGCGATATGCAGGACCTGCTGCGCGCCGCCGATCAGGACATGTACAAGGTCAAGGCCGAGATGCAGCAGGCCGCGCCAGGCCCTGACTAACCCGCCGCATGCTCGGTCATGCGCGTGGCCTTGACCTCGCGCATGTCCGGCCCCTTGCCGCTATAGCGGTCCAGCGCCAGATAGATCACCGGCGTGATGTAGAGCGTCACCGCCTGCGAGACGATCAGGCCGCCCACCACCGCCAGGCCCAGGGGCTGGCGCAGCTCGGCGCCGGCGCCCAGGCCCAGGGCGATCGGCAGCGCGCCCATCAGCGCCGCCAGCGTGGTCATCATGATGGGGCGGAAGCGCAGGATGCAGGCCTCGCGGATGGCGGCCTGCGGGCTCATGCCGCCGTTGCGCTGCGCATCCAGCGCGAAGTCGATCATCATGATGGCGTTCTTCTTCACGATGCCGATCAGCATCACGATGCCGATGGTGGCAATCACCGTCAGCTCGACGTTGAAGAGCTGCAGCGTCAGCAGCGCCCCCACCGCCGCCGAGGGCAGGCCGGCCAGGATGGTGATGGGGTGGATATAGCTCTCGTAGAGCACGCCCAGCAGCACATAGATGACCGCCAGCGCCAGCGCGATCAGCAAGAGCTGACCCCCTTGCGTACCCTGGAATACCGCAGCATCGCCGCCATAGCTGGTGATCACGCTGGCCGGGAAGCGCAGCTCCTTCACGTAGCCGTCCAGCCTGGCGGTGGCGTCGCCCAGCGGCACCTCGGGCGCCAGGTTGAAGGACAGCGTGATGGCCTGCAGCTGGCCCTGGTGGTTGATGGCGGTGGGCCCGAGGCCGCGCCGCACCGTGGCGAAGGCCGTCAGCGGCACCTGGGCGTTGTTCTTGCCGCGCAGATAGATCTTGTTGAAGGCGTCCTCGCTGAGGCGGTCGCCCTCGCTGGCCTCCATGATGACCTGGTAGGTGTTGCTCTCGGCATAGATGCTGGAGACCTGGCGCTCGCCAAAGGCGTCGTACAGCGCGCTGCGCAGATCCTGCATCTGCACGCCCAGCATGGCGGCGCGCTCGCGGTCGATGATGAGGTTGGCCTCCAGGCCGCGCAGCTGCGAGTCGCTGGTGACATCGCGGAACAGCGCGTCGCCGCGCAGCTTCTCCTGCAGCTTCACCGCCCATTGGTTGAGCTCGCCCGCCGCCACCGATTGCAGGGTGTACTGGTAGCGGCTCTTGCTCTGACGACCGCCCAGCTGCAGGTTCTGCACCGGGCGCAGGTAGACGGCGATGCCGGGCAGGCCGCGCAGCTTCTTGCGCAGGCTCTCCAGCACCTGGGGCATGGGCGGGCGTTCGCCGCGCGGCTTCAGGTTGATGAACATGCGGCCGGTGTTGCTGGCATTGCCGCCCCCGCCCCCCTGGCCCACTGCGGCCGCCACGCTGGCCACCGCGGGGTCGGACTTCACCAGCGCGGCCGCCTGCTCCTGCAGCACCGTCATGGCGTTGAAGCTGATGTCCTCGCTGGCCTCGGTGCTG
>Ga0208398_100317_pt1 | contig 37726 bp, 31 predicted proteins | sample LakWasMe79_HOW10_2_FD_183905 | JGI IMG/M metagenome (GOLD analysis project Ga0208398, IMG submission 183905) | Freshwater sediment methanotrophic microbial communities from Lake Washington under simulated oxygen tension - Sediment Metagenome... | ecosystem: Environmental > Aquatic > Freshwater >...
GGCCTCGCCGCCGTCATCTGGAGCGGCAGCGGCAACTCGGTTCCGCCAGGGCACGCCCGAAGGACGCAGCGTGAGAAGCCAATCTCGCAGCTGTTGCGTGGACTCGACATCGTCGCGGTTGTAGTCGTGGATGTCCTGCAACAGCTGTGGGTCGCGCGTCTCGCGCCAACGCTCGTAGAAGACGATGCTTGCGCCCGCGTTCTGTACATCACCGGCGCGCGGCGGCCGATAGAAGTGCTCGACGTACTTGATCGAATAGCTCGGCTCAGAAATGCGGATGCCTTCGCGCACCACCTTGTAGAGGTCAACCAGAGCGCCCTGGCGCAGCAGGTTGTCCACCTCGACCTCCCGCGTCGCGTGCCAACTGGCCAGGCGCTTGAGGGCGGTCTCCTCATAACTGGCGTAGTGGTAGACGTGCGCACCGGGATGCCGCCGTCGCCGGTCAGCCACGAAGTCGATGAATTGCTCGAAGGCGACGCGCTCCTCGGTTCGGGTGTGGGCCCAGAAGGGCAGGAAAGCCCACGCACCGTGCTCCAAAAACCAGACTCCGAAGAGGTATTCGAGTCCGCCGTCCTCCAGCGGGTCACCCTCCATATCGAAGAACATGTCGCCGAGGTCGGGGGCCGGCATGCGATGGAACCCGCGCCTTGCGTCCGCGTCAGGTGGCAGGACGAGCACTTCGCGATGACCAGTCCGGCGCGCGACTTCCTGCAGCGCTGCCTGTGACCGCAGCCGGGCCAGGAGGTCACTGTGCATTTTCGGGATGACGCTGCCAGGCGACACAGCTGCCAGCTTTGCCAGCGTATCTATGCCCGCCATCTCGAGCTTGGTCCACTGCACACGCGAAATGTTCGCCACCTGGCACAGGTGGTCGTCCGCGACGCGCTGCGCCTCGCAGCGATCGCTCCAGTGGCAAAGGTCGCAGTGTGCGCAGGGCAGCGGGTAGGTTCCGGGATCGGCACCACCGGCCAGGATGTCGATGCGCGCCAGAAAACGAACAAGCAGGGCGCGGAAGTAGTGCATGAAGTCGGCACACCGATACGCCCGCCCGGTCTGGTCGCCGAGCACGACGTGCATCTGCCTCGGCTCCGCTCCCTGCGCCAGCGCGAGCAGGTGGCTGTAGAACGCCAGCTGCACCAGGAACTTGGCCTTCGGAGAACGGGCGAGCTTGGTGTCGGCGACTTCGTAGCGCCAAGGCCCCAGGTTCGAGGCCTCGCCATCTACGCGCATCAGGAAGTCGGCATGGCCGAACAGTTGCCCATCGCGCAGCGTGGCCTGGTAGATGACCTCGACGCCGCTGCGCATCGCAGCCAGGGTGCGCGCCACCTTGTCGTCGGTGCCCCCGCCGTCGGTAGCGATGTCGATCACCACGCGGCCTTCGGCTCTCAGGCGGCCAAGGTAGGCCCGCTCATGTTCGTCGCCCTTGCGGGCGATCAACGCAGCGGACTCATCCGGCGCAGACTTGGACGCACGCGCATCGGCGTCGTGAAGGCTCTGGCGATCGAGCACCGTCAGGTGTTCGCATTCCAGAAAGCCGACCAGATCAGTCGCCGAGAAAAGATGGACCCCATCGCGCAGCTGCATGTGGGCTCAGCCCTCGCCTTCGACGGTCGTGGCGCGAAGGCGGTCGAGTTGAGAGGTCAGCGCCGACAGGCGCTTGGCGATCTCTTCTTCCATCAGCCGCGCACGATTAAGGATTTTCTCGCCGCCGCCGACCACCGTGCGTGCCGAGGTCTTGATCTCCTCGAAGCCGGCAATCTGCTTGCGGATCGCCTCGATGGCGACATCCATTTCGGCCAAGCTGGCTGCCTCTTCTTCATTGTGTTGATTCGCGCGCACGCAAAGTGCCTTGGCCAGCAGGTAACCCGCCTTCAAGCGTACGTCGGTGGCCGGATCGTCGGCGTCCCAGACGACTACGATGTCCATGCCCCAGCGGTGCAGCTCGGGCAGGCTAGCCGGCGCCGTCAACGACGAATGCACGAAAAGGCACACCGACGCCGATCGGTTTCGACGGGCCACGTCGGCCTCCGACAGCGTAGCCTTCAGCGTGTAGATGCCGCTGGCCTTGGCCTCGACCACGATGCTGGCGCCTGCGACGGCCGAGTCGGGCCCCATCGTCACCACGAAGTCACCAACCTTGCTGCGCGGGATCACGCCCGACGAATCACCCACGGCGTCGAAAACATCGTCCGCAGCCAGGCAATGCGCCTGGAGGTGTTCGCCGACACGCGACTCGAATTCGTTGCCGTGCAGTGTGGAACGACGCGCGTCGTCACGGCGGGTGACGATCTTCTCCAGCAGCGAGGTCACGCGCAGCTCGAAGTCGCGGGAGCGCTCGGACTGCGCCACCTCGAAGCGCTCCAGGCGTTGGACGATTCGCGTCAGTCCGGACTCCGGGTTATCCAGCGAGAACTGCGCACTGATCTGGCCCTGCGCCTGCTCGACCCGGCCGACCAGACGCGACAGCGCCGAGTCCTTGTTGTCGAGCGAAAACTCACCGACCACCGATGTGACGCGCTCCCCCAGGTTGCGCTCCAAATCGCCATGGCGGTCCTTCAGCTCGCGAACCAGGCGACTCAGCGCGCTGTCGGCGCGGTCGAGCGAGAATTCGCCCGCAATCGCCTCGCTCTGCAGCGCCAGCGCCTGTGATACCTGGCCGCGCACCGACGCGATGAACTCGTTGCCCTCCTCCGGGCTGAGCAGCGCCTGCAGCTCGCTGTCGTCGCCTAGATGCCTCACAAGCAACTCGTCGAGGGCCTTGCGAGCCAACTCGACCTGACTGCCGATCACCGTCGCCAGTTCGCCATCCTGCTTCAGCAGACGCTGAATTCGCTCGGTGAAGGCTCCGCTGGCAGGGTCGAAGTAGCTGCGCAACGTGCCTCCAAGCGCCTCATCGAGCAGTTCACGGTGCTTGCACATGCGCTCTTCGAGTGTGCCCAACAGCCGATCGCCCTCGTGCCGAATCGCTGCGCCGTCGACGGTTCCGCGTGCTGCCTTGAGCGAGAGGATGCCGATCTTCAGCGCGTTCAAGGCTAGTTCTTGGCGTTCACGCCCATCTGCCACCTCCGCAAGTGCGGCAACCGTCTCCGGGTCCGTCACCGGAAGGTGCAGGTAGATGGGTACGATCACCGCGCTCGCGTCCGCGGCAAGAGCTGAAGCAACCATCGAAGTCATGAGCACCCCCGGATACAAGTTGTAGGCTAACCCACGATAGGTGCCGACTAGCTCAAATGCTGACCTACCCGCGTAACGGATCCCAGGCCTCGATGACCACTGGTCGCCTCTCGTAACTCCTGTCTAGCTGCTTGCGGCGAGAAACCTCTGAAACCTGTCCTGCAGGGCCACCGGGGACGGTTGATGCATGGTCGAAGATGGCAGAGTCTCGATTCGCTTTCCATGGAATCGCGCAAATTCGCTGCTCCGAATCGATTCTTTGAGGTGGACTCGCAGCGAGGCATCGATTCCGAGGAGATGTAGATCAAAGAGCATGTGGATGTCGGTGCGAAGCAGGATGCCATTGGCAACCCTGTAGTCGCTGCCCTCTGCGTGCGGGAGTATGTGGGCGGCCTCCAGTAGAGGTACGACTCGCGACTCACTCACAGCGCAGCGACCTCCGTACAGATCGACCAAGTTCTGCCGAAATGCCTTCTGTCCTCGCCTCGTCAGGATGGACTGCCACTGCCGCTCGTCGATCGCGTCGGGCGTCGCGACGTCGTCGGCAGGCGGCGCGGTTACCTGCAGATCGCCTCGATCCATCTTGGCTTCAAACAAGGCCTGCAGCTCAGACGGTACGGCTGAAAATCCGAATGCGCCACTACCGAGGGCGCCCTTGAAGAAGTCACCAAACCAGGAATCCTGTTCGGACGACACCGACCACACAGGCTCAAGCCGCCTGCCGTTGGCGCCCACAAGTCGGGTCGTGCCGTCTGTCAAGCCCGATGAGCCTTGAACAACAAACCAATACGCAAAGTAAAACCGCGTCCGCCCAGAACTGGGTGCGCCGACCAAGAGCCAGACTACGTCGCCAACGGTGACGGTGCCGGGCTTCTTGGTTCGCGCCGCAAAGTCAGTTGGAAGCGGGTTGTCCTGCGAAAGCTTGTGATACTGAACGTAGTGAGATGGCATGAATCGTGTGGTGGCGGCGTAGGGTGTTCGGGAGCCAATGTTGGCCCGCAGCAAGCTCAAGGAGTGAGCTAGTGCATGAGTTCGGTTCTTCTTTTGCTACCTCCAAACGCTATCGACACATCATGCGAAAGGCTTCAGAGCCCGAAGTAGTACGCCCTGATCTTCTCGGCCATCAGCTTGCGTCGCTGACGAAGAAAATCTGGGAAATCGGCCGTGGACATGTTCAAGGCTGATGCGGGCAAGCAGTTGGCGCGCAGGTTTGCGTCCAACTGCGCTTGGCTGTCGATCGATCCATACTTCAAAGGCCCGCCGCTGCACTGGGCGACCACGTCCGCGAAATAGACGTGTGGCGACTTGCTGCCGATCTTGATGTTGATGGCATCCTGCGTGTAGGCGTAGTTGGCGATCTGGTTGTACTCAGCCCGCGACTTCCCTTCGCTCTTGAGCAACTGCTTGGGAAAGATGTGATGCACGTCACCCAGGTTCGCCACGAGGTCGCGCACGGTGACATCGCTCGAAAGCAGACCACGGTCGTTGGCCTTGATCTGCGACGCAATGAAGACCCAGAAGAGCGGGTGGCTTGTCGCGGAGACTTCGAGCGATTGCACAAGGCCAAACTCCCAGTACGCGTCAGACAGCTCGGCCTGCTCGGTGCGCGACAGCACCACGCTGAAGTCAGGTTCCTCGACCAGGCGGATGTCCTTTTCGAACTGAGTTTCGGCGGCGCCTGAGAAACGCCCGGTCAAGATCGACAAGACGAACCAGCGACGAACCATCTTCTCGATGTCGTGCTCGGCGACGCCCTTGCGCCGCAGGCCAAGGTACAACGCATACGCAAAATTCAAGGCATTCTGTGAGCGCACCATCCCGCTCACGATGAACCCGGCTGACTTGATGATGATGACGAAGCGCTTGAAGTGCGTCTCGTTGATGTATCGGCCCAGGCCGACAGCCATCTTCTGGAACGTCTCCTCCGCAATCACTTCCTCGAACTGTTTGGTCACGAAGTTTCTGCCGGACAGCAGGCTGACCAAGTCGGACAATTTGCCGCGTCCGAATTCGGTGCCGAAGGTGACTCGAAGAACGTCGATGTAGCTTGGGTCGTACAACGTCTCGTTATCGCCTTTCAGCCAAGACATTTTCTGGAAGTAGTCAGTCGCAGCGAAGTCCGGGTCGTGCTCCTTGACTTGGTCATGGAAGCCGGGCTCGACAGCCAGATGACAGAAGTAGTCGATCGCCTTGCGCAGCAAAGGGCCGCCAAACTTCCCATCAGCTGCAATCTTCGACATGACGAAGTCGGCCTGCGAGAGCACGGTACCCTTCGAGTTAATGCGGATGAAGATCTCGGTGACGGTCTCTATGTCAAGGTCATGTTCAAGCTCGATGAGGCCAACCTGCTTCTTGGCCACGTCGCTGAGCGCCGTCAGTGCCTTTTCGATTGGCTCTTCTGCGATGCCGGGGTTCGCTTTTTCGTAGCTGCGGACCGCTTTGAGCAGCCCAACCTCGCCACTGATGATCGGTGCCACATCAGGAATCCAGGCCGGATCCTTCAGGATGGCGGCGTCGGCAACCTTGAACTCCTCGCGTATTGGATGGAAGGCGATGCGGATGTGAACCTTGCGGTAGTCCTTGTTGACGACTTGCTGCCCAAGCACGGCCGCCGTCAGCGCCGTGACGCGCTGCTGTCCGTCGATGAGGATCATCCGGCCCTGCGCAACGCTGCCGTCTTTGAGCTTTACGTCCGGGTTGCGCCACGCGATGAGGTAGCCAACGGGATATCCCTTGTAGAGCGAGTCCAAAAGGTCCCGCACCTGCGATGCGTCCCAGACGAACGGCCGTTGTATCTCCGGGATCGCGATCTCGCCTTCTCTGACCTTGGCCAGGACGCTGGAGATCATGTACTGGTTAACTTCGTATCGCTGCGTGCCCACCCAAGTCTCCTTCGAACATCGTCACCGTGCCATGCTTGGCAGTCGCGTCGCGCGCAACACTCCCGCTACTGCAAATCAGTAGGGAAGTTCATCCTTATCCCCGTCTTCATTCGCATCGGTCTGATCCGATACATTGGCACTGACCCGTTGCACATCGACATAGTCGACCACGGGCCCGTCCGCGATCTTCTGCACTAGCGGGATCATTCGTCCCTCACTGGTGCTGAGGCACACCCACTTCACAGCACGGCTGACACCTACGAACATCATCGGCAGCATGCGGTCGAGGAGCCGATCGGTGAATGCACGGGTGTCCAAGCGCGGCAAAAAGACGGAGTCGAACGTCAAGCCTTTGGCCTCGTGATAGGTCAGAACCTTCGGGCGTGGGTCGCCGAAGTCAACGCCCTCGCGGCCATCGGTCACCACGTCGATACCCAGCTCCTTCAATCCCTTGGCATAGCCAAACACCAGGCGGCGTTGAGGGAACAAGATGCCGATGGCCTCCTGACGGGCTAGCCGCGTGCGGATGAGATCGGCGATTCGCGCCTTCTCATCGTCGTAGTCAGCAGTCACAAGCAGGATGGGCTTCTGTCGATCGCCCACAGCGTTCTTTGCCTGGCGGCGGAACTCCTCTCGCTTGGCCTCGCTGTCGAGAAAGTTCGCGGCCAGTGCCGTCACCATGGGGTTGCAGCGGAACGCCGAGACGAGTGACACGTTCTGCCGCCGCAGTCCAAGCACCCCCAGCACGCCATCCTCGGCCAGGCCCTCGTCGTATAGCTGCTGCTTACCGTCCATGGCGACCGTGACATGCCGCGCAACGCCGGCGATGATTTCCATCGCCTGGGTCGTCAGGTCCTGCCCTTCGTCAACGACAGCAAACGTGTACTTGCCCTTCATGACACCACGCTGAACAACCGCCTCGTGCACCGCCGTACGAATCGCAGCGAAGTCGGGGCCACGCGCCTTGCCATCCTGACGCCACGGCACTGACTTGCCGACATGTTCGCGATAGAAGTCGGCGCACCACTTGTCGAAGGTGCTGACGCAATCTTCCGGAACGTCCACATCGGTCAGCGCCGAGCGGATGAAGTCCTTCAACGTAGTCGTAAAGACGAACAGCTTTCCCACTGCAGGGTCGGACCCATGAAGCTGAAACAGGTAGGAGAAGCGATGCAGCAACACCAGCGTCTTGCCGGCGCCGGGGCCGCCGACGATGACCCGGTGTCCCTCCAGCGGCAGCATGACGGCCTGTTGTTGTTCGGGTGTCAGGCTCGAATACGGAACAAGCCAACCCATTTCAGCTGTCCTTCACCATCGTCGGTGCCACTCCTGCCTGCTCAGCGGCGGGGCGTTGCGACAGCTTTGCCCGGCGTGCCCGCACAGCCTCGACGAGATCCGTGCGGTCGGCAGTCCGCGCCACGGTGGCCAGCCAACCCAATTCGAATTCGTTGAGTTGCGGTACGGCAGCGAAAGCATCGACGAGATCGGCGGCCTGGGCTTTCACGTTTCCGGCCTTGCCAAGGCTCTCCAGGATTTGTAGACGCAACACACGGTAGGGCGGGTCAGACTCGCGAGCGATGGCTTTGTCCACGGCAATCAACGCATCCGCCCATTTGCCCTCACGCTTCAGCACTAGTGCCATGTTGAAAAGCGCTGCACCACCGGCGCCGGGAAGGCCAGCAGCTTGGCCATACCGCTTGACGGCGCCCTGCGCGTTGCTGCGGGCGTCCTCGTAGATGCCTTGAAGGTTCGTCGCCCAGGGGTCCTGGCGTCCCAACTTCTGCTGGTAGCGCTCCATCCATGCGATCGCCTGAGCGTGGAAGTTCAACTCGGCGCTCAGGGCAGCAATTCGCGGCATCAGGTTGCGCCAGTCCTCGGGCTGCCTGCGAAGCTGCTCGACCAAAACGTCGCGCTCCTCCAGCGTGGCGTTCGGGTTGACGACGTTCGACACTGGGTTCTCGATGTGGATACGGCTCTCCACGCCGTCATCGATGCCCTTCAACTTCGCGATGGCCGTGAAAACCTGGTTCTCGTCGAAACGATATCGCAGCTCAATGCGCTGGCCTTTGTGCGCGCCGCCAACGTCCAGTGTCCCGCCGCCGACTACCTGTTCGTCCCGCCCGGCCACAAAGCGGAATGCAATCAGCAGGCTTTTCGTCGTGGCATCTTCCGGCACGGCTATGCTGTCGATGACTTGGTCCCCGCTGCTTGGGAAGGGCAGCGAAGCACCGCTCTTCACCAGCTCCAACCGCCCGGTGTCAAGCGCCAGAAACAGATCGTCTTGTGCCACCGGCTGAACCAGTCCATGGCCAAACCGGGCAAGGCTCCAGGCCTGCACCGCAGCCCCTCGGGCGATGGCGTGCTGAAACTCAGGCCTGCTCGCAAACCTTAACTGTGTGGCGGCTGGAAAGGCCTGTCGAAGCGCGTCGTCCACCTGCGGCAGCAGCGCGCTGCCACCGACCGAGAACACGAAGTCAACATCGTCGAACGTCAGCCCGCTGCGGTCGATGCCATCCTCGATAGGCGCGAAGATCGAGCACTCGATCCGCTGCTCAAGCTGGGCGGGAGCAAGCCGCTCTCGCGTTAGAAACGGCTCCAGGATTTCACCAAAGCGCTGGGCTGTCAGCACGGTGCCGTCCGCTGACAATACTAGTTCCCGCTTGAGCTTCTGCGACTGAACCTTGGTGACCTGAGGGAACCGGGCCTGCGCACTGTTTAACTGAGCCTCTGGGCGCCCCAGGGAGCGCAGGCGCCAGAGTTCGTTGGAGAGCTGAATCTTCAACGCCTCGGCCACGGCCAGCAGCGACGGCACGATCCGCAGCTGCACTTCGTCGAAGTCGAGGTCAAATTCGGATAGGCCGTTCTCCTTCACCAACGCAGGGACCAGCACTTTGTGGATGATTGCCAAGTCGATGTCGCCGCCGCCCAAGCGGTGGTAACGCGACACGGCCAGGCTCTTCATCCTGATCGGGCCAATGCCTGGCCGGCTCAGCTCGAACAGGGCAACGTCGCAGGTGCCACCGCCGAAGTCCACCACCAGCAGGCGCCTGGACGCCCCGTCCAGCTCACCCAAGCTCGCAGCATTTCTGGACGCAAAGTCGATGAAAGCTGCGCAGGGTTCGTCTAGCAGCCGATGCCCGTCCACACGCAGGCCCGCTCGCTTGCAGGCTTCCATGGTGTCCTGGCGCTGCCGCATCTGGAACGAGGCCGGTACGGTGACCACGACGTTCGCATCTCCTTCACCTTCGATGCCACCCTCCTTGATGAAACCCAGTACGCGTGCCGCAACGTCAATCGGGGTCGTGATGCCTTGCTCGCCCGGGTAGGTTCGCGAAGTGCCGATTTCGTTCTTGGTCTCATAGAACAGCGTTCGGTACCGCACGATCTTCTTGCGCGGATCGGGCGCCAACGCCCGCATGTCGCGTGCGCCCTCACCCAGCCACACGCGCCCGTCGTGCACTGCCACCATGCTGGGGACCACCGCACTGATCATCGAGCCGGCAGGGGTCGGCTGTTCGATTTCCACCGCCTCTGCAAGCGGCCATTCCACAGACGCCGCATCAACAGACACGCGTGCCAGGGTTGAATTCGTCGTGCCCAGGTCGATGCCATAGGCAGTGATGAGGTCGGCCATGTGCTCAGCCCCGGCTCGTGGCATCGACCGGACGCGGGCCCATCACGTCTATCGTCGTCCGGCTCTTGATGCGCCGGTAGATTGGGTTGTTGACACCAAGCCCTTGCGTGGCGCGATAAATGTCCAACCCCTTGCCCAGCTTGAAGACGATGCCGGTGTCGAGCATGAGAAATCGATCGTGCTCATTGCGATCGCGCTCCCAGTTGAGGTCGACACCCTGCCCAGCAAGCTGCTCGGCAATCAGGCGCAATTGCTGGTCGCCTTCCGCGGTTTCCAAGTCATCGCGGTGCCCAGTGATGATGCGAATCGTCTTCACGGGCCCCGTGTCGCAAAGCCACTGAACGACCTCTTGCAGGTTCCGCCGCTGATGGGGCAAGTCAAGGTACGGGTCGATCAACAGCGCGTGGGTGGCGCCCCGAACGTGCTTGGCGCCGAAGATCTTGCCCCAACCCCAGTTGCTCTCCTCCGGCTGCAAGCGAAACTGCTGAAACACAAGCGATGCTGCGGCCTGAATCTCGTCCCAATCCGACGCCGAAGGTGCACCAGCGGTGATGACCGGCGCTGGCTCGGCCACCAGGGGTGGGACAGGCTCCAAGACCACGGGCGCCGCAATGGCTGGGGGCACGTCAGGCGGTGTTGTCGTGGGGGTCACGTCAGGCACCGTTGGAGGTGGTGCGGGTTCGCTGACAACTACCGGCTCACTACCGAACAACACCGCAATCTTTTCGGAAGCCTTCTGCAGCGCGTTCGCCAGGTTGCTGGCCAGTTCCTCGAACGCGACCTTCTGCCCGCTGGAAGCGGCTTCCGCCGCTGCTGTGATGTCCTTGCCGATGCGTTCCAGCTCGGCTTTCACTTCGCTCAGCGCCTTGTCCGGCAGCTCGCTGGCACGGCCGATCAGAATCTCGCCATGCTCACGGTGCTTAGCGCGCAAGTGCCCTTCAAGAGCAGTCGCCAGAATGGCACGCACCTGCGCGTAGAAGGCCTTCACCTCCCGCGTCTGACCGATGGTCGTTCCGGTTCCCCAGACGCCAGAAACGGCCCCGCGCGCAGAGGAAATGCGCTCCGAAACGTCGTCGGTCACGAAGTCCTCCAGCAGTTGGATGATCTTCGCCTCCTCAGCCTCGATCAGCCCCTGAAGCGCTTCAAGCGAACGTGTCAAGAAGTCCCGAAGACGGGCGGCGACATCAACCCTGATCTCCGTGCCCACATCGACCTGTTCGCTGATTCGCGCACTGCGCTCAGCAAGGCCTGCAAGATGAGCATCGAATTTTTCGACGAAGTTCGAGAACTCGGCCTGTTGCTCACCCAGTAACCCTGCGACACGCGGAAAGATCGAGTTCGCCACCTTGGTCTGCAAGCCATGCATGTAGCCCCAGGTCCCGCTGCGCCGGGTGCGCCAGTGGCGGCCCGCATCGTCCGACTCGAAGTCACCCAGCACCTTGTCGGCCGACATCACGATGGCGTCGATGCGCGCCTCGGCCAGCTTCACACCCCCGTCGACCGACCGCTTCAGTAGCTCGGCGTCTGCGCTGACCGTTCGCGAAAACGCATCGCCCGCTTCGCCAAATAGACGACGAAATTCGCCGAGCTTCTGCTCGGCTACCTCCTTGTCCTTCACGCTCTGCACGGCAGCGCGGCGGGCCTCGATGACGCGCAGCATCTGCTCGATCTCGCTCGCCGCACCCGACCGCAGCGCCCGGGCCACATGGGCCAACCGCGACTCTGACGAGAGAATCTGCATCAGCTTTTCCTGCATGTCGAGCATGCCGCCTGGGTCCGCCGGATGCAGAGGGAAGTGAACCTCCTCGCCGCCGTTGGCCTTGCGGTGATTGATAGCCGACGTGAACACCAGTTCAATCTCACCCAGCTGCTCGCGGTAGCGTTCGAGCGCTGGTGAATCCTCGGAACCCTGGCCCAGCGCCGTGAGCGTCGAATCAAGCTCCGCACGCAAGCGCCGACGCTCGCGCTCAATGCGCATCTGTATGGGCTCAGGGTCCTCATCGTCGCTCTTGGCGGCGTTGACGTGCTGCTCGTAGGTCTGGTCGACCTGTGTGACCACGAACACAAGCTGCTTCACGGTGCCCCGCCGCAACAGCGAAAGCAGAAAGTCCTTCTCTGATTGGTCGAACGCCGGGCCCGACTTGGTGAGGAACAGAACCGCGTCCACGTCTTTCACGATCTGCTCAGTCAGTGCGACACGGAAGCGCTCGGTGTCGCCCAGGCCAGGCGTGTCGATCAGGAGGATGCCTTGCTCCAGAAGTGGCGACGGCGCAGTGATCTCGATGCGCTCGACCAGGCAGTGGTGCGGGCGCGACCCAGTGGTGAACTGCTTCAGCTCCTTGCGGAACGCGATGACTGCCTTGCGGTCGTTCAGATCCGACACGACCAGGTCAACGAACTTGCCTCCATCGGCCAGATATTCACGCTCAAGCGCCGCGAGCCGGGCCTCGTCAAATATCTCGGGCTTGTCGGCGCCGCCGTCGGGCTTGCGGGTCGGAAAGCGCAACCAGTTGGTGATGCGGTGGGCCTCAAGGTCCTTGGGGTTGTCCGCGTGCAGCAGCTTGAGACTCTGCCACTGCTCACGCGACAGAAAGTAGACGCGCGCCCGTACGTCAGGGCCATACCTGAATGTGGTGACTGCGGCGGTCTCGGGGTTGGTCTCCTCACCTGCCAGCTTCCTGCCCAGCAGCTCGTTCACGAACGATGACTTTCCGGCCTTGAAGCGGCCCACCACTGCCACCCGGTACTCGCTGGGTACCGCCTGCTTTTCAAGCAGGTCCTGCAACTGGGTGGCGGTGCGGACGCACTCGTAGCCCAGCGCGAGGTGGCGCTCCTTCTCGTTGGCCAGCAACAACTGGCGTACGGACTCGATCTCGGCCTTGGCGGCCAGGATGTTTTGTCGAAGCTGGAGCGGTGATGAATCAGGCATGTGTTCCCTGTCGGTTTGTTCGAATCGGTTAGGGTTCGGTCGCACCGGCGCCATCAGGCGCCGGCAGCTGCGAGTAGCGTTTTCAGACGGATACGGATCTCGTCGCGCTCGGCTGCGAAGTGGGCACGCCGATGGTCCTGGGGGCAAATGGCGACGACGTTGGCTTCATGGTCTGCGCCATCGTCCGCCAGTGAAATGACATGGGGGGTCTCGAGATAGATCGAGCCCGAAGTCGTGACAAAGCCCCGCTCGCCACACAGCTCGCAGATGCCTTTCGCTCGGCGCAGGTCGGTTTGACGCACGGCCGCTGATCGCTCGCGGATCAACACCGTCGCCTCGCGCTGTGCGGCGGCCTCAGGCTCAGAGAATTGATCCACAAACTCTGGCGGTGGCTCCGGCGCCTGCGCTGTGACTGGGTTTTCGGCAGCCAGGGGACTGGATGCCGGCGCGGCGGCCGGTGCCGGGTGGCTCTCCGCCACCCCCGTCGGCGTTGCGCCTGTCAACGCCGTGGCCACCGGCCGTTGCACTCCGCGAACCAGCAACGCGTCCCCCGACGAGTCTTCGTAGCGATGGACGTACCAGCTTTCGCCATCCAGCTTGCGCTGCGCCACACTCGACGAGCTCTTCCCCAGCTCAGACGCATCTCTCCGGTTGCCATGGTTGACGATCATCCGCACCGGCAGTCCGCGACGAAACGCCAGCTGAAGAACTCGGTCGAATGCGCGCGCGCGCTTGGCCTGATCGCGTGACCGATTGCGGTCCGCCACTGGGTGCGTTCGGTCGATCGAGATGCGGTCAAGAGCCAAGGCCAGATCGCGGATGTTCTCCTGGTACGCGATAGCCGTGCCAGTGGGCAGAGTCACGGGCCGCAGTGAGGCATGCCAGACGCAGACCACAAAACCCTCGGCCTCGTTGCCAAACGCCCAGTCGTAGCAGTAGGCGGGATTGGCTCGCGGCGTCTTGACGGCTTTGCCGTCGCCTGTGACGCGCCACGGGGCGACGTCGAGCCCGGCCTCCTCCAGCAGGTCCATCACGAACTGGCGCTCGGTCGGCATGAGCGCAGCGATCGTCGGGGCAATGTCAGTGCTCATTCGATTGCTGCTGGAACGGTTTCTGTCGGTACGCGGAGATCAGCTCCTTAAGGGGGCTGGCGGCAGCGATGTGTGGGACGACGGTCTCGGTGGCCAGTTCGAGCACAAGTCGGTTGCGGATCAGTGCGGTGGCGCGAGAGATGCGTCGTACGTCAGAGGTGAAAGCGCTGATGACGAGCATGCAGCCACTGGTGAAGGCCTCGCCTTCCTCGGGCGCGGGTTGATAGTCGGTACATTCGTCGCCAAAGCCTCGTGCCAACACTTTCACAGCGCGTCCCTTTCGTCGCAACAGTGAGCGCAGCACCTGCTGCTCCAGTGGCGAGTGAAAGCCGCTGGCAATGACCCGGCCTGCCTTCACCCATTCCGGCACACGTTCTAGGGTTTCCAGCAGGATGTGCCCGGGACATTCGCGAGACGAGATCAGGCCGAGCAGCGGTTCATTGAGCAGCTCTGTTTGGCCGACGCCGACTATTCGTGCGGCGACTTCAGGGCTTATGCGCTGGGCGCAGATGGCCGGCACAGCTATAGGCACAGGTTTCATTCTTCTTCGTCTGCCACACCCATACGGTATTTGATGTCGTAATTGATAATGAAGTCGGCTTCTAGGTCGGTGAATCCGAATAGCCGGCCAAGTGCGACATCAATTTTATCGATAGATGCTTTTGCGCGAGATGCCTTCATTTCGTCATATTCGATCACGTGGCCTTGCTTGGTTCGTATGGTTTTGCGAGTTGCATGCGATACCAGATCTGCCCTCAACTTAGATGACAAGTCAGTCCAGCGCATATCTCCCCAGTTCGTCGGAATTGGAATCGTCTTCACCAAGTCGTCGTTGACGTGCTCACAGTCAGAGAAAAGCGAGTAGTACCAGTAGAACAATGAAGAATTGAGTAGGCATCCGAAGAATGCAGCGGCATTCTCATCCGTCGCTGAGAACACTCGCCCATGCGGGGGTTGCATAAGCTCCCCATTTCTGGAGAAGAACGGTAGCCCCGCCTGTGCCTTCAGCCAGTAGCGGCATGCCTCTTGATAGAAAACAACATTATTGCCACCGCGCGCGACCAGATGCCGAGTAGAGTGTTTGGCGCCAAATACCTTGGAGACGATGACTCTCTCTGCTTCAGCATGTATTTTCCCGACGCGATGACCGTGGAGCCGAGTATCGTGTGAGACGGTTGCGTGCGTCTGTAGACAAACAGGACGCTCCTGCCCATACATACGACCAACCCGGGTCGTAACCAACTTCTGATCCACTCGTGGATAGCTCGATAAAATGACGACTGGCATTTCCACGCCGTCAAACATTGATTCCGGTCGGCGCGGATAAGGGAGAACCAACAACAGTCCGCGGTTTACCAAAATGTCCTGAAGAGTCTGCATTCGTGCTGACGAGACAGCCGTGAGCTGAACAATCAAGCTAATCGGCCCTTGTCGTTTGGCGAGTTGAATGGACCGTTCGAAGACAAAGGCGTAGAGATTCCCAGCCGGCAGTGTGGCCAGACCCGACATCGACAAATCGTACGGGACCTTCTGTGCGGAGTTGACTACGTATGGTGGATTCCCAATCACCACATCAAAGCCGCCGTCACGCATCACGCCGTAAAACTCCGCGAACCAGTGGAATGGTTGGTGGCTAGATCGCCAGGCCGCAAACTCATTCTTCTTCGCCGGGTTGACACCGTAGTCCTGTGCAAGATAGCGATCCAGCTCCAGGCTCAGGCCGTTCAGCTTGTCGCGCAGCTTGCGCTTGTCTTCCGCCGTGACCTTGCCGCCATGCACAGTCTGTTGCTGGCGGAAGAAGTCAAACGCGTCGGCAAGGTCAGCGGTGCTGGCCTTGATTTCGGCCCGGTGAGACTGATCGCTGGCGAGCGTGTTGGCTGCGTCGAACTGCGCTTCAGTTACATAGCCCACCAGCGTGTTACCGGCGCGGATGTTGAAGTCGATGTCGGGCAGCGGTTCCAGTTCGCGCCCAGCATCCACCTGCGACACGAGCTTGAGGAAGAGGCGCAACTTACAGATCTCAACCGCCTCGGCCATGATGTCCACGCCGAACAGGTTGTGCAGGATGATGTTCTTGTAGATGAAGTACCGACGTGAGTGATGATGGGCCACTTCACTAAGTACGTTGACGAAATCGGCCTCCGGAGGCTTGCCAAGCTTCTTTGCGTCTTCGACAAAGCCCTCCATGCGATCGAGGCAGGCTTCGTAGAGGGGCTCCAGCACGTTGAGCGCGGCGAAAAGGAAGGCGCCTGAGCCGCAGGTGGGGTCCAGGATGGCGATGCCATGCCGAAACCGTTCGTTGGCCCGCTCCGGCACGCGCCCGACGATGGCCTGCCAGATGGCACGCAACAGGTCCGGGCTGGTGCAGGTGTCGATGACATCCTGCATGAACTGACGAATGTCGAGATTGAGGGTGATGAGGTCGTCGGCGCTCCTCACTTCGCCGCCGGCTAGCTTCTGGCGCAAGGCCACACAGCGGCTGCGGCGCTCGACGTACTCGCGCCACGTTTCGGTGGGTAGGGTGCCTCGCTCCAGCTGACCGCTGGGGCCGGCAACGTGAAACACAGCCTCGCCCAGGTTGTAGCGGCGCTCGAACATGCGCGCTTTGGGGTCGCCCATTCCTGTCTGCACGAAGGCCGGCAGTGCCGTCACGGGGACAACGTTGCCGCCGACATCAATCACACCGGTCTTCATGGCCGGATAGATATAGCGGTCGGGGTCGGTCTGAAGCAGTGCCCACACCGACCGGTCGCCCTCGAACGCGACCCTGCAGCGTTCGCGCGCCTGTTCGAGCAAGTGCGGGATGACGGTGTTCTTGCTGATGTAACCGGTAATATCCTCCTTCGTGTAGTAGGCCCCCATCTGCTTCTGGTTGATGTACTTCTCGAAGATATAGCCCAGCACGTCTGGGTTGATCTCGCTACCAGTTGACAGCGGTCGGTCATCAAGATGCCAGTCGTAGGCATCGAAGAACGCGAACAGGCGCTCAAAGGCCTCGTCGGGAACATCGATAGTGGGATAGGTTTCTTCGAGCTGGTGCAGCGCGAAGAGGCCACCGTTCAAGTAGGGCACATTGCCGATGAGCGCCGAAACAGTAGCGTCACGTTCCTTGTTTGGTGTCCCTAATCCTTCGTGGAAAAGGCGCCGTAGAAATTGACGGTAGAACGAGTGGAACTTGCCCTTTCCGGCGCGCTGCCGCACTTGCTCCATTCGGTCGGCCAAATAGTTCGGGTTGCCGTCCAAGAAGCCCTTGCGCTGGATGAAGTAAACGAACATCAGCCTGTTGAGCATCAACGATGCGTACCAAGCCTGGTCGGTTGCCGCGGAGATGCCTGCAATGAACCCCGCAAAGGCCTCATGCTCGCTCTTGAATCGGTCGTAGAACGCGCGGGACACGCGGTCGCGGTCAAAGGCGCGGCGCAGCCCTACGATGACATCGGTCAGCGTGATGGCTTCTTCTTCTTCCAGCGACCAGACGACCTGCTCCAGCTTCTGGCGGAGTGACTCTCCACTCGTGCCCTTGTGCCAGGTGTGCGTTCGCGTGGCGGCAGGTTGGCCCGGGGCCCTGGCCACCCAAAGCCAGGTCATCGCCGTCTGCTTTGCATCGAAGAAGATGAGCAGGTGCTCGTAAGCCAGCTTGGACGCCTCTTTTTCCAGCTTCAGAAGCGTTGCACGCGGGGGGATCGCGCCAGCGGTGTCGGGTGTGCACTGGAACACCGACACGCCCCGCTTGTGCGCTATCTGCGCCAGCGTAAACGTGTGGCCATTGAGCGGTACGGGCTGCGGCCGGAGCGTGGGGTTCTCCCATCCCAACTCGTTGATGAACAGGCGGCCCAGCTGAAACTCATTCAGGAGGCGCTGAAATTTGTTGGCGTCAATGGTCATCGGCGGGTCTCAGGTTGGTTCTCGGCGCGCATTCAAGCCAGGCCCATGCTGCAGATGAGCTTTGGTTCGCGGTTCGCTTCTTGTTCATCCACCACGCACAGGCGCCCGTCTTCACGCAGCGTCAGCACCAGGTCGGCAAGCTCAGCATCACCAATGCCCGACTTGATCTGGCGGTTCAGCGTATCGGTGGCTGGCTTGGTTAGCGGGAAGCGGTAGATGTCTTCCAGCGCGCGCTCCATGCGCCGCACATAGTCATCGGTGATGAACAGGTCACGCTTGGTGCCGAGCTTGTCGCGATAGCGCTTCAGCCGCTCATAGGCCTTGAATCGGGCGCCGGATGGTCGCCCCAATGCACCTCCGAATGACTTCTCCTCCTGGATGATGTGGGCGAGGCCTTTCTGCGTGAGCGCATGGTGGTGCTCCGTGCGCGGCAACGCCTCGGTGTCAGCGTTGCAAGCTGCAGCTTTCAAGATGGTCAATTGCGACTGCGTGACGGATTCGCCGGCTTCGTTGATCCACGCCAGCGAATCGTTGCCCTGCGCCGTGCGCATGTAGACGAGGGCGCCCTTGGGGGCGCTTGGCGTCGGTTCGTGGGCCTTCGTTGCATAGACGACATCGGGCATCGATTCGATGCGTGCCGCCATGGGCGGGTCGGCATCGATCGCGTTCTTCCAGATCTGGTACGCGTACGAGGCGAGGTCCACCTCGGTATCGCCGTCGTCGTCGAGGATGCCGCTCTTCTCGGTGTAGAGGTCGCGCATCGTTTGGTCGTTGGTTTCGTCATCGAAGAACGTCTCGTCAGACCCGACGACTTCGGCCTGCTCGACCAGGCGCTGCCGCACCCGCGCGCGCAGGCGGATCAGGCGCTCCACGCCATCTGCCGGGATGAACGAGTAGCAGAGAATCTGGTCCGATTGCTGGCCAATGCGGTCTACGCGACCCGCACGCTGGATGAGCCGGATGATCGCCCAGGGCAGGTCGTAGTTGACGACGATATGAGCGTCTTGCAGGTTCTGGCCCTCTGACAACACGTCAGTCGCGATCAGCACGCGCAGCGCCTCACCAGGGGCAACTGTGTCCAGCTTCTTGTTGGACTCAGGCGAGAAGCGCCAGGCCAGGCTCGTGGGGTCTGCGCTGCTGCCGGTGGCGTCTTCGATCCGCGTGACCCCCATCGCCACCAGTTGCGTCTTGATGTACCTGGCCGTGTCAGCAAACTGGGTAAAGACCAGCACCTTCTCCTTGGGGTGGCTGGTTTTGATGAGCTTGGCGAGCTCGGCCAGCTTGGCGTCGCGCGCCGGAAGCCAATCGCCACAGTGCTTCAACACGCCCATCAGCGCAGCGGCGTCGTCAAACAGGTGTTTTGGAAGGTCAGGCATGAACAGGCTGCTGGGCAGCCACTTGAACCGCTTCTTGAACGGCCCGGCGTATGCGGCATATGCCTTGGCTGCCCTGTCGCGGTAGGCCTGCTCGGTGCGCAGGCCCGCCGTGACGCTGGCAGTGACTTCTGGGTCGTCATCGACTTCGTCTTCATCCAACTCGCCGGGCATGGAGTCGTCCGGGTCCTCGTCATGCAGCCGGGTGTCCAGCAGCTCGGCCCCTTGCGTGCCGAGCGGGATGTCGAGCCCGTTCTCGATGGCGTGCAAGACAATAAAGTTGCGCAGGATGTGCCGCTCGATGGATAGCAGAAACGCCGGCCCCGCACTCTCAAGGCGCTTGAACAGGTTGGTGCGGCAAAAGCCCATCAGCCGCGTGCCGGCGCGCGAGAGGCCGTCGATGATGTTGGCCTGGTGTGGCGTGGGCGGCGACTTCGGTTTGTTGGCGATGTAGTTGCCCAGGCCGTACCGAGGCAACGCCAGAGCGTTTATGGTGTCGACAACAGTGCCCGAGTAGAAGCGTGCATACGGGTCCGCCGGGTCAGCATCGTTGATGGCGAACGTCAGGTTTTTGGGCACGCGCTTCGGGAAGTACGACTTGGTGCCGTCGGCAAACAGCAGGTACTTGCCGCGCTCGTCTGTCTTCGCATAGTGCTGCATGATGAAGCCGCGCGTACGCCGCACCATGTACAGACGCATCAGGTCACGCCAGTCGTCTGTGTCCTCGCTTTTCTCGAACGCCGCTAGCGAGCGCACAGCGCACTGGTGCCTGCGTACGAACTCGTGCTCGCCGCCAAGCGCGCTGATGAGCTTTTCAGGGCGGATGCCGATGTCGGCGTCTTCACTCAAGAAGAGCGACAGCTGGGACGACAGATCGAGATAGGTCTTGTTGTACGGCGTGGCCGACAGCAGGATGCACAGGCTGTCGTTGTGCTCGATGTAGTCGCGGATGACTTTGTAGCGCTTGCCCTCTTTGTTACGCAGGTTGTGCGACTCGTCTACCAGCACGACCCGGTAGCGCCTGGTCTTCTCGGGCAGTTCAGTGATCACCCGCGACAGCGAAAGCACTTTTGCCTGCAAGCGATAGCGGTAGACGTAGTCTTCCCACATCGGCACCAGGTTCTTGGGGCACAGGATCAGCGTCTCGGTCTGGTGGTCGTCCTCGAAGACCTTGGCCAAAGCGGTGGCCATCATCGACTTGCCCAGGCCGACAACGTCACCGATCAACACACCGCCACGCTTGTTCAGGTGGTGAGCGGCGATCTTGACGGCCGCGATCTGGAAGTCGAACAGCTGATTCCCGAAGATCTTCGGAATGCTGAACTCCGATAACCCGGCGCGGGCCTCTTGAGCCAGGTGGTAGGCAATCTTGAGATAGACGTGGTACGGCGGGATGAGCCGCTCACCCGCCCAGCTCTCATCGATGATGTCGGCAAGCTCTTTCGAGATGTCCATGCACCACCGGTCAGTCCAGCGGTCCTCGAACCAGTCGACCAGTTTGTTGCACGCATCGTGCTCCAGCACATCGACATTCAGCTCCCCCTGGCGTGCCAGCCCGGCCACTGTGAGGTTGCTGCTGCCCAAGAAGCCGGTGACGGGATTGTTCGCGTCCTGCCTGTGAAGCAGATACAGCTTGGCGTGCAAGGGGTGACGCAGGTACACCTTGACGATCAGCTTCTTGGCACGGATTTGGGCAGCCAGTTGACGCAGCGCCGCTTCGTCCTGGTTGGTCGGAACACCGTAGGTCAGTTGCAGCCGGAACTCTTCAGCCACGCGCCGCTTCGCGCGGATCGCAGACTGGTTGTCGATGGCCTCTTCGTCGCCCTCTTGTTGCTGCCGCAGCGCCTGACGCAATTCGTCGGTCGGGTTGACGTGCATGCCAACCAGCAGACGGCAGCAGTTGCCATCACCGCCGGACCAGCCGTCAACGTACTCCGCCAGGTGGCGCCAACCACGCAGGTTGAAGTAGCCGACACAAAAGTCAGCGCGCTCGGATGTCTGCAGTGTGTTCTGCAGCGCTGGCAAGAGTGACTTTTCTATGTTGTCGAAGATTCTTGGCATTCTTGTTCTCTCCCTCGTCTTGACTCAGATCGCTCGGACTGTATTGATGAACGGCACTGGACAGCCTGGCTGCCACAGACTTGCGCAACCCATCGGGCAAAACGACGAAAACGTGGTCGCCGTGCCGCAGGATGTCCATGATGATTTCGGTGTCGCTGGAGTACGGCACTTTCAATTCGTAGCGGCCATCCCCGAGCCACTTGCCGGCCTGATCCGGGTGCCATTCCTCGCGGCTGACCCACTGAGCCGCCTGCGCCTGAAACACAAGGGTCGCCCAATGCCGCTTGGCGCCGGCGTAGATGCCGTAACCACCGTCCATCTCGGCCTCTACTTGCTTCAGAGGTACCTCCTTGGCCTTGGTCTCCAATGCATCAGAGCCTTCGATCGCATCGAGGGCGAAGCGCAGCAAGCGCTCCCGCGAATGGCACCAAGCATCGAGGTACCAAGTGTTCTTGTAGTGAACCAACCTCTGGGGCGACACGGCACGTTCGCTGATCTCGCCGCGACCACGCGTGAGGTAGCGGATGTGCAGGCGCCTGCGCTTCAGCAGTGCCTCCCCAACCATTTCAAAGAACTGCGTGGGAACCGGTCGCTTGGCCGGGCTGATGATCTTGATGCGCTTCAAGAGCGCCTTGGCGTCGGCCTCGCCCGTGCCGAGCATGAGATGGATGCGTTCCAGCAGCGGCTGCAGGTGCCGGCTGATCACGCCTTCGGAGTCCAGCTCGCTCAACAGTTGGTGGGCCATCAGCAGCGAGTACAGCTCGCGCTCGCTGAACCATAGGCCCGGCAGTTCGTGCTTTTGACCCCGGTACTCCTGCCCAAACCGGTAGCCGTTGAGGAACCGGTCGTATTCGATCGGCGCGCCTAGCTGGTCCTTGAGGTAGTCCAGGTCGCGCTTCAGCGTGGCCGGCGACACCTCCAACTCGTCCAGCAACGCCTGAAAGCTCACGTGCCCCCGGTTGCGGATGAGCATCTCGATCTTGTAGACGCGGGCAGTCTTGGTCATGGCGTACCGGGGGTGGTCGCTCACCACATGAGCGTTACCAACTGTAGCGGGTAGACCACCACCTTCCGCCCCGGTGCTTGGGGGAGTTGTTGTGCTTTCGACGGGTGCCATGGCTCAAACCTGATCGATCAGCAGCTCAAGAAGTGAGCTATCAGGGGTAACCCGCCCCTCGCGCTCGATTCCACGGCCGAGGCGGAGCTCGGTATTTGAGCTAGTGCCCTGCGACGATGCGGCTTCGATCCTGAACTGGAGAGCGCCGATGCCTACCGACCACCTTTCTCTGTCAACCGCCGTCGCCTTGACGCCCCGCCGCGCAGGTCTGAGCGCTGGCACGGACAACACCATCGAGATCCTCGTGCGCGTGCAGGCGGCCGACGCTCCAAGCGGTGACGCCGCAGACCGCGCACCGCAGGCGATCGCGCTGGTCATCGACCGCTCGGGCTCGATGGAAGGCCGCCCGCTGGCCGAGGCGCGACGTTGCGCCGAATACGTGGTCGGCAAGCTGAGGCCGAAGGACGCGGTGTCGCTGGTGCAGTTCGACAACCGGGTCCAGCGCCTGTGGCCGGCAGTGCCGCTGGGCGATGGCGCGCCGCTGCGCGCAGCGATCGCTGCCATTCACTCTGGCGGCAACACCCATCTGCACGGCGGCTGGCGCGAAGGCGCCGAGACGCTGACGGACGTGGCCGGCACCGGCTTGAAGCGGGTGATCCTGTTGTCCGACGGCCAAGCCAACGAAGGACTGACCGATGCAACGGCCATCGCCGCGCAGTGCGCCGAATGGGCAGCGCGCGGGGTCACGACCAGCACCTACGGCCTGGGCAACAGCTTCAACGAAGAATTGATGGTGGCGATGGCCCGTGCGGGCGGAGGCAACCACTACTACGGCGACATGGCCGAGGACCTCATGGACCCGTTTCAACAGGAGCTGGAGTTGTTGGGCAACCTGTGCCTGTGTGACCTGCGTCTGTCGGCGATCGTGCCGGATGGCGTGGAGGTGCAGGTAGCCAACGCCCTGCCATCAGTCGAGGGTGGCTGGCGGCTGCCGGACCTGGCCTGGGGTGCGGAGGCCTGGGCGGTGCTGCGTCTGAAGGTACCCATGGGCGCTCTGCCACCGATCGGCCAGCTGCTGTCGGTGCTGCGGGTTTCGGTGGAAGGCCGGAGCCTCGAAGGCGAGGCGGTGACGCTGGAGCGGGCGGGGTTGGCGCTGCCGGTGCTGTCGGCATCGGCGTTCGACAAGCTCATGGACGATGAACTCGTGTCTCGGCGGCTGGTCGAGCTGGCGGCGGCCGATGCGCTGTCGCGCATGCGGACGGCGGCAGACCATGGCGACTGGGCGGCGGTGGAACGGTTGCTCGAGGAAGCGAGCCGCAAGTTCGCCGGCAACGAATGGGTGGCCGCGGTGCTGGCCGCGATGAAGGAGATTGCCGAGAGCCGGTCACGCGAGCGGATGATGAAGGAGTCGATGTACTCGGCGTCCAAACTGCGGAGTCGGCTTTCTGCAAAGGACGAAGGGGTCAGCTTCTCAGTCGCCGAAGAATCGATCGAGCGTCCGGCCTACCTGCGCCGCAAGCCATCGCAGGGCAAGGGCGAGGTGTAGAGGCGCGCTACAAACTCAACATAGAGATGGAAGGCTCGATGAACCGACCTACAGAAATTCAAGTAGTGACCCGTGCCGCCGACTTTGCGGCGAGAAGGCACACGCACCAACGCCGCAAGGGCGAGGCGGCCGAACCCTACGTCAATCACTTGGCGCACGTAGCCGCGTTGCTGGCCGACGCCGGGGCGGACGCGAATCTTGTCGCAGCTGGCTATCTGCACGACACGATCGAAGACCAAGAGGTCACGCATGCAGAATTGATTGAGGCGTTCAACCTCGACGTGGCCGACCTGGTGGCCCATGTGACGGACGACAAGCGGCTCCCGAAAGATCGCCGAAAGCGGCTACAGGTGGAGCATGCGCCACACCTGCCGCCAAGAGCGCAAATGCTCAAGATGGCAGACAAGATCAGCAATTTGACGGCACTGCTCGCCAGCCCGCCCGCGGGGTGGTCAACTCAGCGGCGCGCCGAGTACTTCGAGTGGGCGCGCGAGGTTGTTGAGGGTTGCCGTACCGCGCACGCGGGGCTGGCGGGTATGTTTGACGATTTGTATGACAAGCGCGAGCACGGGAGCTCAGCGCGATCGCATGGGTCAACCATTGATTCGCACGCTAGCGACGCAGATTGATGTCGGCTGGTTTCCGCTGTTGGGTCACATCGTGTGCTTGCCGTGGCACCTCCGGAGCCTGCGTCGCCGGCATCTCCTTGATGAACGTGGCAATGGACCGTGCCAAGTTGCGATCAGCCGCGTCACCTGACATGGCCAACGCCTGGCCCAGTTGCTTCCACGCCTCGACGGCCTCTGCCCTGGTCGCACGAGCCTGGGCTCCGCTCTTTGCTCCAGCTCTCGTGGTACGAAGCCGACCTTCCTCTCGCGCCTTCACGCGCCACAAGGGATCGTAGTTTCGGCTTCGGCCGCGCGTGGCTTGTCGGGTTGCCTCCGCCTCGATGCCATGCCCGCGGAGCTTCTCGGCAAAAGTCTCTCGCCACCGGTGTAGGTCGGCCTTCCGCGGGTTCAAGCGCTTGCCGTGCTTCGACTCTGCCCGCACGCTGATGTGCACATGCGGGTTGGCCTGGTGGTCGTGCAGGACCATCACGTACTTGTGGTCGGTAAGCTCAACTTGCGCGAACTCTCGTGCCGCTCGCTGCACGCTCAGCGGATCGGTGCCGTGCGGCATCGACAGCATGATGTTGAAGGCCTCGCGCCGGTGCCCGGGCTCGGCGTCATCGGGGATCAAGGAGCCACCAAAGCGCCACTCATCGGCTAGGTCGCTCAAGGCGTCCTTCCCCCGCATCGTCTCGCCGCGCTGGTCCTCGATCTCCAGCCGGCCGTTCTTGCTGATGTAGCGGAAGTGCGCAGCGATGGCCTTCATGCCACGCCCGCCACCCGTCACCTTGACCATGACCTGAGGCGCACGTCGAACCACGGTCGCCTCGATGCGTTTGCGGATGGCAGCCGCTCGCATGCGCGCCGTGTCCCTGCCCATCTTGGGTTGCGGCTTCACCTTGACGACCCGGTTGCCAGGGTAGAACAGGCGGTCGCCCCAGGTGATCAAGATGCCGTCGATGCTGGGTGGTTGAGCCATGGCGATCTCCTTTCGTCATCGGGTGGAGTGATCTGAAGACGCGGCGCTGCGGCTGCGGGGCTGTAGGTCGGCCAACACACGGGCAGCCAGCTCAAGGTGTCGCCGCACGTCGTCGGCGAGCGTGTCCAGCATCTCTCGGTAGGGCCTCGCCGGTTCGACGTTGGCTTGGCGAAGCAGCGCAATCAGGCGGTGGACGTTTCGAGAGAGGGTTGACAGCTCGGCGCTAGAAGCCATCAAGGTCGCGATGTGCTCGGCACGGCGTCCACCGGTCGAAAGCACGGGCACGTTCGCAATCAGGCCCGCCAAGTAGGCGCCCCGAGACAGGCCTGCCTCGCGCGCGCCGGCGGCGAGTTGTCGAGCTTCCTCGGCCGACATACGTATCGACAGCTTGATGCTGGTCGCGTTTGAAGCGGCATTGCTGGGCACGTCCGCGTGCCCAGGCTCGCCGTCGTCTGCACGCCCGAGATCGCGCGCCACCGCGCTGCGAACCAGCACCGACACGCTCACCCGTTCCGCCTGCGCACGCGCCACCAGCGCGGCTTTCAGGCCGCGCATATCGACCGTGACGAAGTCATGGGCAGTGGTGTTCATGAGCCGACGAATGGAGGGGCGCGAAGCGCTTGTGAAACTGGCGGCAGACCGCCTATCTCTGCACTCACCTTGAAGACCAGTATTGGCTCGGATCGAGACAGCTTGCCTGCGAGATTCCGGTCGAAATACTGCGTCGAGCCAGCCACAGAGAGGATCAAAGATCGTTCCAAGCGAACGAAGACCGACGCGTTAGCGACTGGCAGTGATCGCGGAGCGCACCGGGACCGACTCAAGACCGAACGAGGAGCGCACGGAATGCGAACACGCAGTGAAGACACACGGCACGGGGCCGACCTGCCAGAGGCATGCGGGTCCCTCAACAGCGAACGCGACCTGTGACATGAAGCTTGCCCCGACGGGTCCTCCGGGACGGAGCACGCGCAAGGCTCGAGCGTTCACCGCCGAGATTCTTCAGCTTCGTGATCAGGGCTACACGTTCGAGGCGATCCGTGCGGCCCTGGCAGACGCAGGCGTGCAAGTGAGCAGCAGCACCGTTCGGCGCGAGGTGACGAAGACTGCCGAACGGGTGCCCGCAGTGCATCCGGCGCGGACAGCAGCGAGCAACCCGAGTTCGCCGCAGCCGCCGGGCCCGGCAGCCGTGGCCGCGAATGTGCCCGCGGCATCTGGCGAGGGCGCACGCAACCTGGCCAGGCCTGTCCGAGGCAAGGAGACCGCCGAGGCGTTCTTCAGCCTTCACCACAGCAATCCCCTATTCCCCCCCAAGGAGACCTCATGAAGCTTGCCGTCATCAACTACTCCGGCAACGTAGGCAAAACGACGGTGGCCCGCCACCTTCTCGCGCCGCGCATTGCGGACTGCCAGGTCGTCGCCGTCGAGAGCATCAACGCCGACGACAGCCAGCCGGTGACGATCCGCGGCCGGCAGTTCGCGCAGTTGCAGGAGTTCCTTCAGAGTGTCGACAACGTCGTGGTCGACATCGGTGCCAGCAACGTCGAAGAGCTGCTCAAGCTCATGCGGCGCTACCAGGACAGCCAGGAGGATTTCGACGGCTTCGTCGTGCCCACCGTCCCTGCGCGCAAGCAGCAGCAGGACACCGCGGCCACGCTGGCAGAACTGGCGCGCATCGGCGTACCTCCGGACCGCCTGCGAGTGGTGTTCAACCAGGTCGACGACGACATCCCGATCGACCGCACGTTCGAGACGCTTCTGGCGTACTGCAGCACGACGGGTATCGCACGCCCGAACCTGGCAGCGTTCATGTCGTTCAACGAGGTGTACGCGCTTGTTCGTGGCTCAGGTCAGTCGCTGGCGGAACTGGCGGCCGACCGAACGGACTACAAGGGCCTCATCGCCAAGGCCGGGCCGCAAGCCGACAAGCTGGCGCTGGCCCATTGCCTCGCCGTACAACGGCTTGCACGCGGCGTTGTCCCGGAACTCGATGCGTGTTTCGCTGCGCTCCATCTGAAGAATCTGCCATCGATCCAGCAGCCGATGCCAGCCGCATGACACAACCCAGCACGACGCGGGAGGCGCTCATCGTCGAGGCTCTCGGCGAGGCAGAGAAGCTGATCCGGCAGGTCGAGGCGCTGGTGCCGGCGCTGGATCAATCGCGCCAGGCTTTGGCAGATGCCCACAGCGGGCTCGCAGGCCAACTGGCCGTGTTCGAGACCCAAGTGGCGGCCCTGACCGAGAAGGCGAAGGTGCAGGCGGTGAAACACATCCTCGTGCGCACCGACGAGGCCGCGAAGCGATCGATCGAGCTGCAGTCGCGGGCAATGGCCGATGCAGCGCGAGTCGCCTTCGGCGCCGACCTCGGCGCCACGCTGCAGCGCCTGCAGTCGCTGCACGAGCGACCGGGGCGGCGCTGGGAGCCGTGGCTTACGCACGCGGCAGCCGCGGCGACGGCATCTGCCGCCACCTGGACGCTGGCGGTGACGCTGTGGGTACGCTGAGCGCCCACGGCCACGATCGCGAAGGCTGCTGTAGGATTCAATCCTAATCAATCCGCCGATACTGTCATGCGCTCAACCCAACAGTTCAGCATCACCCTGCCCAACGAGATGGCCGATGCCGTGCGGGCCAAGGTCGCGGCGGGCGAGTACGCCACGGAGAGCGAAGTGATCCGAGACGGCCTGCGGGTTCTGCTCGCGCGAGACCGGGCGGTCGAGGACTGGCTGCGCAAGGACGTCGCCGCGGCCTACGACAAGTTGAAGGCCGACCCATCGCGTGCGGTGGCAGTCGGCGCCGTCAAGGCGCGACTGGCCGCCGCGCACAAGAAGGCATCGACGAAGGTCCCGGCCAAGGCCTGATCCGCTACAGCGTCGTCTACGCGCCCGAGGCGAGTGAAAAGCTCGAAGAGTTGTTCGCCTACATCGCCGAGAGGAGGTCGCCAGCGGTTGCCGAGCGCTACACGAGCGCAGTGGTCGAGACATGCGAGCGCCTGGCGCTCTTCCCTCTGCGCGGCGTCCCGCGCGAAGACATCCGCCCCGGCCTTCGCGTCACCCACCACGAGGGACGCACCCTGATCGCCTATGCCGTGGACGAAGGCGCGCGGATCGTGTCCGTCGTCGGTGTGTTCTACGGCGGGCAGGACCTCGACGCAGCGCTCGCGACCGATTGAGGTGGGGGCGGAGCCGGCCGGCTCCGGCGGCGATCTACTTTGGCGATCCTGCGATTCGCGAGCGCGCGGCATCGAGCTTGCGTTGCAGGCCTGCGATCACGACATCGGCGTCGACATAGTGCCCGGTTCGGCGTGCGTCGTCGCGGGAGCGCCGGGCGCGCGCGACGAACTCAGTGCGCGCCCGCATGCGCCGCTCGACGCTGGCGCGTACTGCGGCTTCAACGAAGGACGCGACGGTTTCGCCGTCGGTCAACACCGACTCCAAGGCATCGAGCAGTTCGGACTCGACCTCGACGGGCGGAAGCACTGCGGTCCTCATGGACCAAGCGTATCGCATTGGCGCCGCGTGGCCGCAGGCGAGCGCGGCGCTGGTATCCCCGCGGGCCGGCGAAAGCCGGCCCGCGCGTTTTCAGCGCACCGGGTGCGGCCGGACGATCAGGCTTCGTTAGGCCAGCGCAGGCCCCAGCTCTCGATGACGGCGCGCACGCGGGCGTCACCGTCGGGGATGAGCATGTGCAGGTCGGCCCGGCCCCAGCGCAGCGCGTCGAGGCAGCACAGCATGTCGTCGCTGATCGCGATGTCGACGGCGCGCAGCTCGAACAGGTCGAACTTGAAGGCCCGGCCGTTGTACGTCGCGGCCAGGAACCTCGCGACGCGCGGGATCTGGCCGGAGTCCCGCTCCTCGGCGAGCTTCAGCAGCCGCGCGAACGCCTGCGCTCCTGCCTGGGTCGCCTGGCGCGAACGGGTGTCGAACTCCGTGAGCGCGGCTTGGATCGCATCGGGACTCATGGGCGCCTCCTCGGACCGTGTGGGAAGACCAGCCCGATGGTCGAGCAGGTACAGCGCGGAGAGCGCGCCAGATTCGGGGCTGAATCTAGCGCGCTTGGTCCGCTGTCAGCCCTTGAGCTTGCGCATCTCCTCGGCCAGCATCCACAGCGCACGGTTCAGGCTCACCCCGCGGTCGATGCTGCCCACGGGTCGGGTCTGCAGCCGGCGCCCCTGGGCGCTGCGGCCGGGCTGTCCACCGCGGATCACGTTCTCCTGCACGCGCTGGAAGGTGGTCCACAGGCTGTGGCCGATGTCCTCGGGACGGCGCGCCTCGATCAGTTGCTCGGCCGTCACCGGCGCGGGGGCGTGGCCACCACCCTCCTCCACCGCGCGCTCGCCGAAGCGCAGCGCCAGGGCGGCGGTCGCGAAGGCGATCTCCTCGGGCGGCTGGAGTGCCAGCGCCTTCATCGCCTCGGTGTGCTCGTTCACTGCCTCGAACTCGTCGAGCACGCGGAACGCGCCTTCGATCACCTCGCCCTGGATGTTGCCCTTGTGCGGGATGCGGATGTCCTCCACCACCTCGCCCACCACCAGGCCGTTGCAGCAGACGAAGCGGAACATGCCGGCCAGCATCTGGTAGCTGCTGGCGCCGTCGTGGCTGTTGATAAGGATGATCTCGTTCGCCTCGGGCCGGGTCTGCACCTGGCCAGCGTGGCGCATGCGGATCATGTGCTTGGTGAACTCCGCCTTGCCTTCGACGCGGCTGGCGCCCTGGGCGACCATGAAGGGCTCGAAGCCCTCCTTGCGCAGGCCGCGCAGGACGTCGATGGTGGGGATGTAGGTGTAGCGCTCGGAGCGGCTCGCGTGCTTGCCCTCGGCGAAGATGGACGGCGCCGCGGCGCGCATCTGGTTTTCGCTCAAAGGCTGGTCGCCACGCATCACGCGGGTGTTGCGGGCAAAGCGGGTCGCCAGGGTCGGGGTCGAGTACATGATGGTTTCCTTCGATCGTTGAATGAGGGTCGAAGGGCGGGCGCGGCTCGATGGCTTCACGCCCACCCGATGAGGGTTCAGGCGTCGGCGTGCGCCGGCTGGCGCGCGCTGCGGGGCTTGCGGCTGGTGGTGGCCGCTGCGGGCGGCTCGGCGCTGCCGCTGCCGGCCTGGGGGGCGCTGTCGTCGCCACGGGTGCGGCGGGCTTCGCTCTCGGCGCGACTGTCGAGGTAATCGATCTCCTCGGCCGTGAACGCCATGCCGTAGACGGTCTCGCCGTCCTTCTCGTAGTTGTTGTTGCGCAGGCGCCCGACGACGTTGACATGCGAGCCCTTGCCCAGGTACTCGGCCGCGTTCTCGGCCTGCTTGCCCCACAGCGTCCACTGGATCGCGGTGGACTCCTCCTCGCGCGCCTCGCCCGAACCGCGCCGCGTGTTGCTGATCGCGGTCAGCACGGCCTTGGCGATCTTTCCTTCGCGGCCGTTGACGAATTCGAGCTTGACGGCTCCGGCCAGGTGCGCGTGACGCTGGATGACAGAAACGTTTGCCATGACGATCTCCAATCGAGAGCAACCAGCCGGGTCCCGGTCCGGATTCCCTGAAAACTGATCCTCTCGCTCGGACTCCCTTGCTCCCGCCCACGGGCGGGCGGGGGGTGGGCATGGCCCCTTCCCTCACGGGAAGGGGTTGGGGATGGGTGGGGTTCTTCAGCAGCCGAAGCAGTGAGCCGGTTTCCCGGCCCACCGCTTGAAGATCCCCCCACAAGTCCCCCTCACTGGTTGACGGGGGCGCCGTGGGGGGAGCGCGGTGGGACGACTGGCGCACGGGCTGCCACCTCCTCACGGGCGGCGCAGCGTCGCGGCCGATGTGCCAGCTCGCCTGGCGCAGCGGTTGCAGCGCAGCCGGCCGAATGATCACGAGCAGCGGCGGCTCTGCGGCCGGCGTGACACCAAGCGGAGCGACTGGCGCGGCGGTCGAGCCGCTGCAAGCACTTCGATGAACCCGGTCTTCAGCGGCCCGGCTCCGGGCTTGGCGGGTGACCGGGGTGGCGATCTGGCCGGCGCTGCACCGAGCGGAGCGCAGCGCAGCGACCTGCAAGCCGGTCAGTTCGCCAAGCGGGCCTCGTTCACGCGCAGCGTGAAAGAAACAGGGCCCGCGATCCCCGGGCACGGGAAAGGGCCGCCGCGTATCTCAGCCGGCGCTGCCGGCCCGACCGAATTGCGTGAGGGATGGAAGCCCGTCAGGGGCGAGACGCCGGTACCCTGGTGGCTCGACGCGCAGCGCGACAGCCCGGCCCCGCGCAGCGGGGAGACGCCGATGTCCACCGGGACCTGGCACACCAAGGCCGGCATACCGACGACACCAACCCTGAGTCAACCAGACCCGGTTCCGCGCAGTCAACGCAGCAGGTGCTCCACCAAGCCCCTGAAAACAGGCCCCGACACCAGCATCCCACGGCAATGCGTGGACGTCACTCCAAGCCCCGCTTGGCATAACCTACCCGTCTCTGCCACCAGCCACCCAGCCCCATGACCACCATCCTCGGCATCGATGCGGCGTGGACCGCCACGCAGCCGAGCGGAATAGCCCTCGTACAGCAACACGGAACGCGCTGGCGGTGCATCGACGCAGCCCCCAGCTACGCCTCGTTCATCGAACGGGCTGATGGCCTCCTGCCCGACTGGACCCGTACCGCCATCGGCTCGGTTCCAGACACTGCCCGGCTGCTGCAGGCAGCAACGCAGCTCGCTGGAGAGCCACCGGCGCTCGTCACGCTCGACATGCCCGTGGCGACCACGCAGATCCATGGCCGACGTGCCGCAGATCGCGAGGTCTCGCGAACCTTCGGCGCGCAGTGGTGCTCGGCCCACTCGCCCGGACCACTCCGACCCGGCCCGCTCGGCGCCGAACTCTCACGGCGGTTCACCGAGGTGGGATACCCCATCGCAACTGCTACCACCCCGCCCGGCACCCCACACCGGCTCGTGGAGGTCTATCCACACCCCGCCCTGTTGGCGCTCCTGCAGCGTGACCGCAGGGTGCCCTACAAGGTCGGCAAGGCATCGAGCTACTGGAAGGGTGCACCGGTCGCCGACCGTATCGAAAGGCTGCTCACCGAATTCGCGGCCATCCTCGCCGGACTGGCAACCTACATCGACGACATCGCGATCCCGCTCCCCGACGCAGCCGAGGTCCGGAGCTTGGCTGCGCTCAAGCCCCTCGAGGATGCGATCGATGCGCTAGTCTGCTGTTGGGTTGGCTGCGAGTACCTGTCCGGCAGATGCCATCCGCTCGGCGACGAGACCGCGGCCGTCTGGTGTCCCCGCGCATGACAATCCCGGCACGGAGGCCAGCATGCTGAAGCAGATGTGGGAGAAGCTCGACGCCTACACGGTGTCGGCCGCGGACGGCTCGGAGCGCAACATCAACGTGCGCAACGAATGGGGCGGCTTCTCACGCCGCTTGAAGATGCCCGTCTTCACCGGCTGGCAGGACCACGTCCGCATGGTGGGCGGCCAGATGCGCGTGCTCGTCTCTGACCGAAACTGGAACAACACGGCCGGCGTGAACAACCAGGAACACTGGGTCGCCCACGCGCTTGAGAACGACTGCGAAGCCGCGTTCTTCGTCATCAAGGCCGTCGACCCATCGAAGAGCCCGCGGTCCGTCGAGTGGCTGGATGACACCCGTGTGCTCTGCGGCAAGGTGACTCGCGAGGGCAGCCAGGCGTTCGTCACCGCGACGCGGCAGGTTCCCCTCTAGGAGCCACCCGGACCGTGTCGAGGCAGCACCGGCGAGACGCCCGATGACGACCGTCCTCTTCGAATTCAGCGCCCCCGCCGCGGCCGGCCGGTGGGCCGCGATCGACGATCGCGTGATGGGTGGCGTCTCGCAGAGCCGTATGCGCCAAGTCCCAGAGGGCCACGCCGTCTTCGAGGGGCATGTCTCGCTGGAGCGCAATGGCGGATTTGCCTCGGTGCGATCCGACTCAAGCCAGCTCGGCAAGACCGGCGCGACTGCGTGCCTCATCGAAACACGTGGCGACGGCAAGCGCTACAAGCTGAGCATCCTGACCGACGACGCTCTCGACGGCGTTGTCTACCAGGCAAGCTTTGCGCCGGCCCCCGACGCCTGGCAGACCCTCTGTCTCCCACTGGCAGACTTCCGCCCGAGTTTCCGAGGGCGCGAGGTCCGGGGCGCCCCGCCCCTGCAGCCTTCTCGCATCCGGCAGGTCGGTCTGCTCATTGGCGACCGACAGGAGGGCGCGTTCTCGCTTCAAGTCAGGCGCATCGGCCTCGACTGAGAGGATTGCACTACGTCTCCAGGTAAACCTCCAGTCGAAAGATGCTGCCGATGCGCATCGTCGCTGCTCGACCTTGTCCCTCCACGACGCTCTTGCCCATGCGGCTGGTCCACTTTACGGTGCCCTCTTGATCCGCGAGGACTTCCACCGACGGCCGTTGCTCGAGTTCCTCCAGTGCCTCCCGGTTCACACTTTGCCGGATGACGACCCTCCTCACCGATTGGCCGTCGACGGCTACTTCGCGAGGAAGAACAACGACCGTCTCCCGGCCGCGGAAGTCGCCGTCGAAGGATTGCCCCCTAGAGATGACGCCGCGAATCTCGTCGCGGGATCTTCTATCCCGTTCTTCAGTCACCTTCTTGCGTGCACTTTCTGCCTTTGCCGTCCGCGCACGCTTGTCCTCAGGCCGACCGCCGAAGGGCGAGGCCACTGACTCTGCGGTCACCTCGAATCCAGACATGCGAAGGGCTCGCGCCATCACGCCACGATTGGCAGCGTCTTGGGCGAGGTTCATCTGCTCTTCACCCAGCACAAACGGCTCTTTGGGCTTCGGATCGATGATCTTGAGCACACTCCCAGTGCCGCCTTCAACGTCGATGCTCAGACCGCAAACCAAACGTTGTCCGGTATGGCCCGGGGGAAACTGGATCGAGAGCTTCTGCGCGACCCCTCCCTTATGTGGTGGCCCCTTCACGCCAAGCTGTTTGAGGCTGAATGCGGAACCCGATTGCGTCCCCTTGCATTCGATGACATGCCACATTCCGGACGCATCCTTCGCTACGAAGTCAGGGGTCTTGTTCGGCCCACGCTTGGCGGTGCGCGCTTGAGCGGCGCCGAGGGAAGCGGAGATCCGTTGCATGAAGTAGCGTCCGTCGACGACCTGCACCAAGGAGAGCTTGTCATGCAACCACAGGATGGGAACGCCCATCCCAAAGTCGTCGCTGAGCATGGTCTTTTGGTGTGCGTCCAGTTCGGAAAAGCTCTGGGTGAGACTGAGGTCCGACTGCTTTGCAATTGCAGCCAAGTACCGGACCCAGGCCCAGAACTCGCTCAAGGAGACGCCGGTCGACGAGGTCGGTGTCGTCAAGTAACCGATCTCCAAGAGCATCGCCGGGATATTCAGCGCATAGGTGCTTTGCCCGTTCGTGAAGGTTGCGGGAAATGATGGCTGCGTGCCAGTGCCTGGCCACGTGCCCTTGTCGATGTTCACCTTCAGGTTCCGTTGCACTTGCGCTCCTCCCGGGTGTTCTGAATTTGCTCGGATGTTATTCAGTGTGGGCCAGCTCACCACCGCAGTGAAGACAACCGAGCAGTCGCGCGCATCACCGCGCTCACAACAGGCCTCGCTCGGCAAAGGACACAACCTCGGCGGGCGCCACCACCAGGTGATCGAGCACCCGCACGTCCACCAGCGCCAGCGCCGTCTTCAACGTCTGCGTCAGGAATTCATCGGCGCGGCTCGGTTCGGCCGCCCCCGAGGGATGGTTGTGCGCCAGCAGGACAGCCGCAGCATTGCAACCGAGCGCGGCCTTGACCACCTCGCGCGGGTACACCGAGGTCTGCGTCACCGTACCGCGGAACATCTGCTTCAGTTCGATGATCCGGTGCTGCGCGTCGACGAACAGCACGCAGAACACCTCGTGCTCCAGCACACCGATCTCCAGACGCAGGTAGTCCTTCACCGCCTGCGGCGACGACATCGTGGCACCGCGCCGAACCCGCTGCGATAGCACGCGCCGCGCCTGCGACAGCACCTCCTCGGCACGCGCAGGACGGTACACGCCCATGGTGGGCGGACTCACCGTGATCTGGACTCACCAAACGCCATCGATCGATGGCGCACGAAGAACCAGCTTCCTGGTCCCTGCGTGGCTGTCTCCCATCACCAACTCCTTGAGGGGCTTTGGTGGCCGCCGAAACCAGGCTTGGCAGACGTTCAAGAGATCGCTGAATTGAATGTTCTGGCTGTCAATCAATGATTCCGTGAGGGACCGATCGTGGTCCACATAGAAATCGCCAAGGTGCTGAATCTCACTAAGGCTTCCCTTCCTGTCTGACAGGCGCTTCTGCAACATGCGGCGCGGCACCTTCCAATCCCGGCCATCCTCGCGCATGGCGACGCCCATGATGGGGGACATGAAGTCGATCAGCCACCCTTCACACTCAACCCATGCGTGGAACGCTTCCGTGTCGTTCACGAAGACGCCGCCTTCATCGCGTCCGTACACCACGACGTTCGCCTTCTGCTCGTCGACCATCAGCGCCATGCACCCGGCACTGATCGTTGCGGGCAACGAATACTGGTCCCGCAATATCAATGCTCCCACTGAAGCAAAGAAGATGCAGGCCCGGTGCGTGATGGCAATCTCGGAGGCTTCGAGCACGCTATACGTGATCTGATAAATGCGTTGGTAGTCGGGCAGGGGCAGCAAGGGAGATCGAGGCATCCGCAATCGTAGTGCCAACGCGTCGTCGCCTCACTCCCGAACCCAGAGCCGGCGGCGAGCTCGGCACACGAGCGTCGGACTATCGCTGGTGCTGCCGATCCGCACTGGGTTTACTCGCTTGCAGCGCGACATCGAGCTGAAGACTGCCGACTTCAGCGAACGGACGCTTGCAATCACCAAGTTGGAAGCTCGCCTGAGCAGACGAACCACGATGAATTCGAAAGGTCCAACGGCTTCCGCATACGCACTCCGCCCTAAAGCCCTCGGCTGAAACCAGGAACGAGCTTGGCGGCACGAGATCGCCGCACACCCTGCAGGTAGACAGCAACTGGGCGTCGTCCAGTGCATCGGTCAGCGCCTGACGCGTCGACGCGTTGGCATGAGAGTCATCAACGGCACCATCGACCCGCTGGCGGTCACCTTGACTAGGGCCGCGCAGTACGATCAGCCCGCGACCTCGGGCCTGCACTGAGTCTCCCAATAGCAACATGACGCGATCACGCAAATCAGTGGGAAGTGCAAGAGTCTGGAACGGGTACCGCGCTAGTACCGTCGCCATCAGCCATTGCTCAATCGCTTGGCGCGTTCGCTCGACGCCGTAGAACTCCAACGGGTTCAGTACACCATGCATACCGGGCTGATCGCTCGCCATGAGGTCAGGCCCACAGCCGCTGCCGTGGCAGAAGACCAACCGCCTTTCTCTCTGAGTAGACCAGTCACTGAAACCTCGCCATCCGGGGACAAAATGCAGCGGCGTCGCACAGCCCTCAAGCGAGAGCGCCCACTGATCCGGCTCCCAAAGTAAGGTGAGCGACTTTGCGCCAACCCTGTATTGGCCCGGCAGGCTGCCCGCCGCCACGAGCTGGCACGCCGCAAGGGCATGACGAATCAGCAAACCAACATACTGCGCGAATCGCTCGCCCTGATGCTTTTCCGCTGCATACCTCTCCGTCGGGGTCGGGGCCTGACCTTGCGCGGAGGCATGTGCCATGAGCCAAAGTGGCCGAAGGCAACTGTAGTGGGTGTCATGCTGGAGCACATTGGTGCTCCGCAGCGCCAATGGAATCCGATGGGCGCGAGGGATGGCTGCGTAGAGTTCGCTACGTTTGAGTTGTCGTACCTTGCCGAGAAGCATCTCGATCAACTGGAACGTCTCGGTAGCCGTCTTCCCGGTGACCGGGTTGTCTACGAATGACAGGCCCCAGAGGCTGCACAATGCGTTTCGCAGCCGGTAGTCAAGTCGCTCAGCATTGGCGAGCGCCATCGCCTGATCGTGTTTTCTTAGTAGCACGTTCACTTCGCGAAGTCGCCGCCGAAGAACATCTTCCAGACGATCAAGCAAGCGTGCGAAGACGACGTTCTCGTAGATCGCCACGTCGTCCTCGCTGACTTCGGCCTTGAGGGTCCGAGGGATGACGCCGGTTATCTCTCGGCGCAACCAATCCTCTGAGTGGGAAGCCAGCCGAGTGACTGCGTCGTTGGCCAGCCGCCTCGCTCGGGACACTGGCAGCAGTTCACTCTCGTAGCGCATAGCCATCCGAGGACGAGCCGCTATGGACTGAAGGTGCCCTCGGCCCATGACCCTTTCGAGCTCCAGCTCAAGTGGCGTGGCAGAGGCGAGATCACCCAATCTCGCCGGCATTACCGGCGAAGGCAGATCAGCGCCGCCAGTCCTTAGCTGATCAACCACAGCGCTCACCGCACCGTCGACAATGGAGTCTGGAATGTGCCCTTCCTGTTCGTCATCCTTACTAACGAACGTGCGCGAGGCTTCGCCTTCAAGGTCGCACAGGCTCCCACCATCGGACCAGAGTAGATCTCCGGTCCGT
>Ga0208398_100318_pt1 | contig 37695 bp, 34 predicted proteins | sample LakWasMe79_HOW10_2_FD_183905 | JGI IMG/M metagenome (GOLD analysis project Ga0208398, IMG submission 183905) | Freshwater sediment methanotrophic microbial communities from Lake Washington under simulated oxygen tension - Sediment Metagenome... | ecosystem: Environmental > Aquatic > Freshwater >...
CCCAGGAGAACTCCGACATGAACGCTCCCACGCCCCCCCTGCACCTGTTGCCCGAAGTGAACCAGCGCCCGGTTCCAGCGGAACTGATCGAGGCCCTGCAAGCGCAGTTCGGCGCGCGCTGCTCCACCGCGCTGGTGGTGCGCGAACAGCATGGGCGCGACGAGTCTTCGTTTGATGTGCCACCGCCCGGCGCGGTCGTGTTTGCGCAGAGCACGGCCGAAGTGGCCCAGGTCGTGAAGCTGGCGGCGCAGTACCAGGTGCCAGTCATTCCCTTTGGTGTGGGCACCTCGCTGGAAGGCCATTTGCTGGCCGTGCAAGGCGGTATCAGCCTGGATGTGAGCCAGATGAACAAGGTGTTGTCCATCAACGCCGAAGACCTGACGGTCACCGTGCAGCCCGGTGTGACGCGCAAGCAGCTCAACGACGAGGTCAAGTCCACCGGCCTGTTTTTCCCCATAGACCCCGGCGCCGACGCGACGCTTGGCGGAATGGCGGCCACCCGCGCCAGCGGCACCAACGCCGTGCGCTACGGCACCATGCGCGAGAACGTCCTGGCGCTGGAAGTGGTCACCGCGCAGGGCGAGGTGATCCGCACCGGCACCCACGCCAAGAAGTCATCCGCCGGTTACGACCTGACGCGCCTGATGGTGGGCAGCGAGGGTACGCTGGGCGTCATCACCGAGGTGACGGTCAAGCTCTACCCATTGCCCGAGGCCGTGATGGCCGCCACCTGCTGCTTTGCATCGCTGGCCGATGCGGTCAACACCACGATACAAATCATCCAGCTCGGCGTTCCAATCGCCCGCTGCGAACTGCTGGACTCCACGACGGTGAAGGTGGTCAACCAGCACTCCAAGCTGAGCCTGCCTGAGAGCGCCATGCTGCTGATGGAATTCCACGGCTCACCCGCCGGTGTGCAGGAGCAGGTGGAAACCGTGCAGGCCATTGCCGCCGACAACCACGGCAGCGCCTTCGCCTGGGCCGCCACGCCCGAGGAGCGCACCAAGCTGTGGACGGCGCGGCACAACGCCTACTTTGCCGGTGTGCAGTCGCGCCCCGGCTGCAAGGCCATCACCACCGACACCTGCGTGCCGATCTCGCACCTGGCGGACGCGCTGCTGGACTCGGTGACCGAGGCGCAGGAGGCCGGCATTCCCTACTTCCTGGTCGGCCACGTGGGGGATGGCAACTTCCACATGGGCTACCTGATTGACCCCAACATCCCCGCCGAACGCGAAACCGCCGAGCGGCTGAACCACCAGTTGGTGGAGCGTGCTTTGAAGTTGGGCGGCACCTGTACCGGCGAGCACGGTGTGGGCCTGCACAAACAGGGCTTCCTGGTGGCCGAGACAGGGCTGGGTGCGGTGGACATGATGCGGGCGATCAAGCGGGCGCTGGACCCGCTGAACATCATGAACCCGGGGAAGATCTTTTCGCTATAACTTTGGTAGCTACATAATCCGTATTGACGAGGGCTAGCGGCCTAAATTACCCAAGCAGTCGGCGCGCAGCCACAGCCTCCGCCCGCACCCCCAGCGCGGCCATCGCATCGGGCACGGGCAGGCCTTGCACCAGTGCCGCGGCCAGCTGCCCCATGGCCGGGGCCGTCTGGATGCCATAGCCGCCCTGCCCGGCCAGCCAGAAGAAGCCGGGCGCGTCGGGCGCAAAACCCACGACCGGTGTTTTGTCCGCCACGAACGAACGCAGCCCCGCCCACTTGCGCCGCACCTGGCGGATCTGCAGCGTGGTCGCGGTCTCGATCCGGTCCACGGCAATGGCCACATCCAGCTCTTCAGGCTGCACATCCTGCGGGCTCACCGCGTCTTCGTTGGCGGGAGACATCAGCAGCACGCCGGCATCGGGCTTGAAGTAGAAGCTTTCCTGTGCATCAATCACCAGCGGCCAGGCGCTGATGTCGCAACCTGCGGGAGCTTCCGTGGTGAACGCGGTGCGGCGCTTGGGCACCAGGCCGACAGGGGCCACACCGGCGAGTAGCGCCAGTTCATCACACCAAGCCCCGGCTGCATTGACGATGATGGGCGCGAAGAAACTGCCGGCGACCGTTTCCAGCCGCCAGCCACCACCTGCCTCGCGCTGCAGGTGCTGCACGCCGGCCCCGCACACCAGTTGCGCACCCGCCGCCTTGGCCCCGCGCAGAAAGCCCTGGTGGATGGCATGCACATCCATGTCCATGGCGTCGGGCTCGAACACGCCGCAGTGGGCCATCTCGGGCCGCAGCACGGGCACGCGCTGCAAGATCTGGCTTTGCGTCCACCACTGCACATTGGGCACCAGCGCGCGCAGCTCTTGCCAGACGGCGCGCATTTGGTCCTGGTCGGACGCCGCGCCCACGGTGAGCGCGCCGCGCGGCGTGACCAGGGGATAGTCCGAAAAGCCCTGCGGCGGATCAAAGTAAAACGGCTTCGACGCAGTGGTGATCGCCCGCACCGTGGCATTGCCGTAGGTCTCGGAATACATGGCTGCCGAGCGGCCGGTGGCGTGGTAGCCGGGCTGGGCTTCGCGCTCCAGTAGCAGCACCCGGCGGTGCGGTGCCAGGAAGTAGGCCGCCGATGCACCGGCCATGCCGGCACCGATGATCAATACGTCTGTGGATTGCATGGTATCGTTCCCAAAAAATACGCTATCAAATTAGTAGCTATAGAATCAATATTCACGAGGGCTAGTGGGCTATTTTGCATCAAAGGGGATGGTATGGGCGTGTTGAGGAATGTTGGGCTGGGGATCGTGGCGATCAGTGCGATAGCCTTCGCCAGGGCATCGGGTCCGGATTACCAGACGACCGGTGTCCGCCCCGACAACCTGCCGGTGATGGCCCCGCAGCTCAAGGCGCGCCTGCGCTTTCCCATGGCCTGGAGCGACCAGGTCACCGATCTGGTCGCCTGGCGCAAGGCCGGTGTCGCCAAGCTCTGGGAGCTGACGCTGCAGACGCCGGACCACACGCAATTCGACGCGCAGGTAATAGATGAAGTGGACCGCGGCACCTATCTGGCCCGCAAGGTGACCTTCAACCTGAGCGCCAACAGCCGCGTGCTGGGGCTGCTGCTGGTGCCCAAGGGCCAGGGCCCGTTCCCGGCAGCCATCCTGTACCACGACCACGGCGCCCGCTTCGACATTGGCAAGGAGAAAATGATCGCGCCCTGGGGCGACCCGGCGCGCCAGCAGGCGTCCACGGCCTGGACCCAACGCTATTTCTCGGGGCGCCATCCCGGTGACGAATTGGCCAAGCGCGGCTACGTGGTTTTCGCCACCGACGCCCTCGGCTGGGGCGACCGCGGCGCCATGACCTACGACATGCAGCAGGCGCTGGCCGCCAACTTCTTCCAGTTGGGCAGCTCGCTGGCCGGCCTCATGGCACTGGAAGACACGCGCGCAGCCACGTTTCTGGCCAGCCTGCCCGAGGTGAACCCGCGGCAGGTCGCGGCTGTCGGCTTCTCGATGGGCGCCTTTCGCGCGTGGCAGGCCGCTGCGCTGAGCGATGCGATCACCGCAACGGTCGCCGTGAACTGGATGGCCACCACCGAGGGCCTGATGGTGAGCGGCAACAACCAGCTGCGCGGCGGCTCGGCCTGGACCATGCTGCACCCCGGCCTGCAACGCTTCCTCGACTACCCGGACGTGGCCAGCCTGGCCGCACCCAAGCCGATGCTGCTGTTGGCTGGAGAACAGGACGAACTGTTCCCGCTGGAATCAGTCCATGCCGCCTACGCCAAGATGGGTGCGGTGTGGAGCGCCTGGAAGGCTGCCGACAAGTTGACGACCAAGTTCTGGCCCGGTGGCCATGTGTTTGAGCAGGACCAGCAGATCTTCGCTTACGACTGGCTGGACCGGCAGTGGGGCGTGCAGCGCTGAGCTCCACATTTCCTCCACATTTGTTGGCCACAGTCTGTCTCTAGCGATGCCATGGTGGCATCCACAAGGAGACATGCCATGAACGACCGATCTGGATTCTGGGCCATCGTGCACAGCCTCGGCATTGCTACCCTGCTGGCCTTAAGTGGCTGCGGCGGCGGTGGCTCAGCAAATACCACCGCACCGGTCACCGACGCCACTACGGTGCAGCCTGAAGCCGTGGTGTTGCGTGGCGATCTTGCCCGATTGGGCCAACAAATTTTTGGTGACCCCGACCTGTCCGAACCCCGTGGCACGGCCTGCGTGGCCTGCCACCAGCCCAACCAGGGATTTGCCGGCAACCACGGCTCACGCACTGGCGTGGCCTTGGGCAGCCTGCCCACATCGCTGGGCCTGCGCAACGCCATGACCAACAGCTACGTCGGCAACATTCCGGCGCTGTCCTTCGTCACCACCAACGGCGAAACCGAAGCCAGCGGCGGCCACTTCTGGGACGGAAGAGCCGACACGCTGGCCCTGCAGGCGCTGGGGCCACTGCTCAACCCGCTGGAGATGAACAACCCCAGCCGCCGCGCCGTCGTGGACAAGATTGCAGCGTCCCGCTACGCCCCACTGTTTCGCCAGCAGTTTGGCACCAACATTTTCAATGACACCGATGCAGCGTTTACGCAAATCGGTGTGGCCATCGAAGCCTTTGAGCGTGCGGCACTACAGCCATTCAGCTCCAAATACGACGCCGTGGTGCGCGGAGTAGCCACGTTTGCGCCAACGGAAGCGCGGGGCATGGCTTTGTTCATGGACCCGACACGTGCCAACTGCGCAGGCTGCCATTTGATGAACCCCACCAGTGGCAAGCCCGAGGATTCGCTGTTCTCGGAGTTCACCTACTACGCCACCGGCATTCCCCGCAACACGGCCATCCCCCGCAATGCCGACCCGGCCTTCTTCGACCTGGGCCTGTGCGGCCCCGAGCGCACCGCACCCACGCTACCAGCCGACGTAGCACCCGGCGTCACCATCGACAACTTCTGCGGCAAGTTCCGCATGCCCACCCTGCGCAACGTGGCCGAGCGCCCCGCCTATATGCACAACGGCTTCTTCAACAACCTGGCCGATGTGGTGCGCTTCTACTCCACCCGCAAGAGCAACCCGCAGCGCTTCTACGGCCCCAGTGGCGTGCCCAACGACCTGCCCGCCAGGTACCTGGGCAACCTTGAAACCACCAAGGCCCCGTTCAACCGGGCACCCACTGCCGGACCACTGCTGACCGAGCCCGAGGTGGCCGACCTGGTGGCGTTCTTGCGCACCCTGTCGGATGGCTTTCGCGCACCCTGAGCATGCGCCATCCCGCGCCACCGCCGACTCGCTCTAAGATGGCAGCATGCCCCTGCCCCGCCTGAAGATTGCCCACCAGCTGTCACTGCTGATCAGCGCCGCCGTGGTGCTGGCCGTGGTCGTGGTGGGGGGTCTGAGCTTTCTGAATCTGCGCAGTGGCTTCAAGGACTATTTGCAGGTGCGTGACGACGAGCAGCTGATGCGCCTGGTGGCGCTGATCGAACAGCACGCGGCCAGCGACCCGCAACTCCAGTGGCTGCGCGACGACCCCGAGCCCCTGCGCGCATTGATGGACGAGTTCAATGGCCGGGCTCCGCGCGGGCAACGCCCCCCGCCGCCCCGTGATCTTGACCCCCAGCGCCCACACCGCGCGGACGACCGACCACCGCCGCACCCGGAGAACCCGCCACCACCTCCCGCACGCGGCGGGCTGGGCAGCCTGGGCGAACGGGTCTTCATCCGCGACCTGCAGGGCCAGCGCCTGGCGGGTCGGCCCCAGCCACCCCATGCGCGCAAGACCGTACGCGCCATCAAGGTCAATGGACAAGAAATCGCCTTTGTCGATCTGACGGCTGAGCCGGAACCCGATGGTGTCGACGCCCGATTTCTGCAGCGCCAAACCAGTCGCCTGCTGTGGGCCACGCTGGGCAGCATTGCGCTGTCCATCATGGCTGCGTGGTGGATGGCCGGGCGCTGGAGCCGCCCGCTGCTGGCATTGCAGCGCGCCAGCCGCGACATCGCCCGTGGCAAACGCACGCACACGCTGCAGCCCACCGGCGCCCGTGAAATTGCCGAGCTGATGGAAGACATCAACACCATGACCACCGAACTGGCGCGCCTGGAGGAAGCCCGTCGCAGCTGGATCGCCCAAATTTCGCACGAGCTGCGCACGCCGCTTTCCGTGCTGCGTGGGGAACTCGAAGCCATTGAAGACGGCGCCCGCGCACCCACGCCACAGGTGTTGAAGAGCCTGCGCGACGAAGTGCTGCAACTCAACCGGCTGGTCGATGATCTGCACACCCTTTCAGTGGCCGACATGGGCGGCATGCACTGTGCACTCACCGAAGGCGACGCCCACGCCTGGCTGTGGCGGGTGGCCCACCGCTTTGCTGCTCAAGCCACGAAAAAAGGCCTGGTGTTGCAGTTGCCGCCACAGAAAGCCCTGCCCATTCCTGCACGCTGGGACTTTGGCCGCATCGAACAATTGCTGACCAATCTGCTGACCAACAGCTTGCGCTACACCCATGCGCCGGGCACTGTCGTGGTGGAATGGCAGTGCGACGCCCGCCAGTTGACCCTGACGGTGGACGACAGCGAACCCGGTGTAAGCCCGGCAGACCTGCGCGAATTGTTTGAACCGCTGTTTCGGGGCGATCGGGCCCGCCAGCGCGGTGACCAGCATGGCAGCGGTCTGGGTTTGAGCATCGCCCGCTCCATCGCCCAGGCCCACCAGGGAACGATTTCCGCCAGTGCATCGCCGCGCGGTGGACTGCAACTGTGCGTGCGCCTGCCATTGCGCCCAACCCGGCCCGCCAGTGGGGACTCGACATGACCGCCCCACGCCATATCCTGGTCGTGGAAGACGACGCAAAAATTGCCGACATGCTGACCAACTACTTGCACATGTACGGGTTTGAAACCACCGTGTGCGGGAACGGCCTGGACGCTGTGCCCCGGGTGCGTGCGCTCAGCCCCGCACTGGTTCTGCTGGACCTGATGTTGCCCGGCCAGGATGGGCTGGCAGCGTGCCAGCAAATCCGCACATTCTCCAGCGTGCCCATCATCATGGTGACTGCGCGTGTGGACGAGATCGACCGCCTGCTGGGGCTGGACACCGGTGCCGATGACTATGTCTGCAAACCCTTCAGTCCGCGCGAAGTGGTGGCCCGGATCAAAGCCCTGTTGCGCCGCGCTGAAGGTGCACTGGCGGCACCCAAAGCACGCCTGCACGTCGATGAGCCCAGTCTGACCATTTCCTGGGACCAACGCCCCCTGCCGCTGACACCGGTCGAATTTCGCCTGCTGGCCCTGTTACTGTCGCGTCCGGGCGTGGTGTTTTCGCGCTCCAAACTGCTCGACCAACTGCACCAGGACCTGCGCGATGTGAGCGACCGGGTGATCGACAGCCACATCAAAAATGTGCGACGCAAGCTGGAGACCGCGGGCGCTGAAGGGCACAGTGTGGCGTCGGTGTATGGGGTGGGGTACCGGTTTGAGGTGGACGGGTAGTTGCAGTCCCTGCGTCAACGGCGGACATCATCCAGCTGACCAGCCTGATGGCGGGTCGCCGCAGCATCCATGGCGCAATGTTGACGCGCTCCCTTTCAAAGGTGCGGCGGGCCGAGTTTTGCTGCGTGGGTTTCCTTGGCGTATGTCTGGCATTGCGCAAGCCCCCGCCAGCGCAGTCGGTACGTCAGCGTACCGACGCCAGGACACATCAGGCATACCTTCAACCTGATTTTGTCGGCAACGCAAAGGCAGGCAAGGTTGCGCAAAGTTTGAAGATTCTCAATCCATAGGAGTTCACCATGAAAAGCACAGCCATCGTTTCCGCCGTCCTGGCGGCATGCATGCTCACCGGGTCATTGGCGATTGCCCAAGGCGACGCGCCCTTTGACAACCGCAATCGCTCGGACCGAGGCCAACGCGAGGACATGCGTGACCGTGGCAACAACAACCAACGCCCATCCTATCGCGGCAACTCCCGCAACAATGGTCGCGGCAACGAGCAACAGCAGCGCTTTGACCGCGGTGAACGCGGTGCCGGACCCGACCACTCCTACTATCGCGGCGAGCGCATGCCACCCCAGTACCGCACCCGCCAGTACATCGTCGAAGACTGGCGTGGTCACCACCTCAGCGCACCGCCGCGCGGCTACCACTGGGTGCAGTCCGGCGGCGACTACATCCTGGTCGCGATTGCCACCGGCATCATCCTGCAGCTGCTGCTGAACAACTGACCCAGGCTCAACGCCCGGGGCTGACCCGCCAGACCACATTGCCCACGTCGTCAGCCACCAGCAGAGACCCCTGGCGGTCGATCGCCACGCCCACCGGGCGACCCCAGGCGTCGCCGTCCGGACTCAGAAAGCCGGTCAGCACGTCGACCGGAGCCGCGCCGGATGGCCTGGCTCCTTCAAAGGGCACAAAGACCACCTTATAGCCGCTGTGCGGTCTGCGGTTCCACGAGCCGTGTTGCCCGACAAACATGCCGTTGGCAAACACCGAGGGCAGTGTGGTCCCCACCGACGAGGCCAGGCCCAATGACGCCGTGTGCGGCCCCAGCGCGTAGTCGGGCGCCAGGGCCTGCGCCACCAGCTCGGGCCGCTGCGGCGCCACCCGTTGATCGACATGCTGCCCGTAGTAGCTATACGGCCAGCCGTAAAAGCCGCCGTCCCGCACCGACGTCAGGTAGTCCGGAACCAGGTCGCTGCCGAGTTCATCGCGTTCGTTGACGACCGTCCACAGGGTGCCGCTGTGCGGCTCCCAGCTCAGGCCCACCGGGTTGCGCAGTCCGGATGCAAACACCCGGTGCCCCCCGCTGCGGGCATCCACCTCCCAGATCGCGGCGCGCTCGGCCTCTGCCGCCATGCCCCGTTCGGCCACATTGCTGTTGGAACCCACGGTGACATAGAGCTTGCTGCCGTCGGCGCTGGCGATGAGATTCTTGGTCCAGTGGTGGTTGATGGGTCCCGCAGGCAGCGCGACGACCTGGGTGCCGCTGGCCGCGATCTGCGTGTCGCCACTGGTGTAGGGGAAACTCCAGACCGCATCCGAGTTGGCAACGTACAGACGATTGCCCACCAGGGCCATGCCAAACGGCGAGTTCAAGCCCGCCAGCAGCACCGACCGGAAATCCGCGATGCCATCGCCATTGGTGTCGCGCAGCAGCGTGATGCGGTTGGCGCTGGGTACGGCGGCACCTGCGCGCTGCATGACCAGACCCATCAGCCACCCCCTGATGCCCGTGGCATCACCCGGCTTGGGTGGCGCATTGGTCTCTGCCACCAGCACGTCGCCATTGGGCAGCACATACAGCCATCGTGGATGGTCCAGGTTGCGGGCAAACGCAACCACCTGCGTGCCCGGCACCGCCTGCGGAGCCATCCCCGCTGGCCAGCCTTTGGCGGGTGCGATGTTCACGGTGGGGATCAGCGCCGGCCGGGGTTCCGGCAAAGTCGGGTGGGGTCCGGTCCCTGCGGAAATCGGCAGCAATGCCATGTCGGAGCAGGCGCCCAACACCGCCACCAGTGCCAGCAACGGCACGGTGCCGACACGGGTCGCCGTTCGCAAGCGGTCAGGCCGCGTGCTTTTTGATCCACGCCACATAGTGGTCCATCCAGTCTTGCAAAAATTTTCTGCTGGCTTCGCCGACGGCTCCGTCAGACGTAAACAGGTCATCCTTGGCCTGGACAAAAGCCTCGGGCTGCCCCAGCGTTGGAACGTCCAGATAGGCCAGGATATTGCGCAAGTGCTGTTGCGCCAGCGCGGTGCCGATGGCGCCAACGGAGACGCCGAGCACGCCGGCGGGTTTGCCGGCCCAGGCGCTGTGGCCATAGGGTCGCGAGGCGTGGTCCATGGCATTTTTCAGCACACCGGGGATGGACCGGTTGTATTCGGGCGTGATGAACAGCAGCCCATGCGCCTTCAGGATTTCCGCCTTCACGCGCAGGACGGACGCCGCCTGATGGGCGTCGTCATCCTGGTTGTACAGCGGCAGGTCGTCGATCTGGACCTGCTCGAACGTAAAGTCCGACGGCGCGAGCAGCGCCATGGCATGGGCCAGTTTTCGGTTGAAGGATTCGCGGCGAAGGCTGCCGACGAAAACGGCAATTGTGTAACGGCTCATGGTCTTGCTCCCAAAGAGAGGATGGTGCGCCGACATCCTGCCCCTGACTGTGCTCCAGCAAACATAGGCCGAAGCCAGGTCTACTGCGCCGCAACCACGATGGGTGACATGGGGCAATGCCTGCGGCTGGGGCCATTGGGCTGTGCCTGGCAGCGCGTGACTGCCGCTGCCCGCGCGGCGGTGTCCTGTCGTCGCAGCTCACCGGCGGTTGTCGCGCCTTGGACGACCGAATAGAACGCCACCAGCATGCCCAAGACGGCCAGCGATACCGCAAGCACACCCCAACGGGATTCGGAAACTTTGCCAGGGCCCGCCTCCTCTTGCGATGGGTCGGCGAAGTCTTTGTCGATGCCACTCACTGGGTTCTGGTTCATGTGCATGGGTGCCTGGTGCTGGTAGGGCCAAAAACTGACAGAGATAACCCCGGCACACCTTTCGGAGTGCCGGGGCCAAATGCCGGATGAAACATCCGGCCCGCCGGGAGGTGGTTAAGGAAAGAGGACCCGACCGGCAAAGTTTCGGGCATCGTATGTAACGCGTCTGTTCGGTTGCGCACCCTCTAGCGGCGATGGCTCTCCCGAATGGCCTGTGTGGACGCCGTGCCCGGCGTCGGATCCTTTGCTTCATAAAACAGGACCTGGTTGCCACCCGCCGCCTTGGCCTGGTACATGGCGGCGTCCGCCCACTTCAACAGGTGGTCCTGGCTTTCATCGTGGTTGACAAACATCACCACGCCGATACTGGCCGTGCAATGGTGCTCCACGGTCAGATCGGTCTTGCCCTCCTTCTTGAATGTCAAAAAGTAGGGCTTGTCCAGGCTGGCGCGGAGTTTCTCGGCAACCAGCCCGGCCTGGATGGTGGAAGCGCTTCGGTCCAGATCCAGCTCGCTGAGAATCACCACGAATTCATCGCCACCGAAACGGGCAACGACGTCCGCCTCCCGCACGCAACTGCCGATGCGCCGGGCCACGTCGACCAGCAGCAGGTCCCCCATGTAGTGGCCATGCACGTCATTGAGCGATTTGAAGTTGTCCAGATCCATGAACATCAGTGCGCTGTAACGCCCGCTGCGATTGCTGGCGGCCATGGTCTGCGCCAGGCGGTCGGTCAACAGACGGCGATTGGGCAGCCGCGTCAACGAGTCATGCAAAGCCAGATCGAGAATCTGCTTTTCGGCCAGCTTGCGCTCCGTGATGTCACGCGCCGCTGCAAACACACCCTGCAGCCGCCGGTCCCGGTCGTAGAAAGTGGTGGCGTTGTAGGACACCACGGTCTCCATGCCATCGCGGTCGCGCGCGGTGAGCTCGTAGTTGGTGACCTTCTTCTTGATCAGCACCAGGTTGATGGCCGCCTCGGCCCGCTCCGGGTCGGTGAAATAGTTCTTGAAAGGCGCGCCGATCAACTCGTCGCGCGTGCAGCCGGTGAGCGCCTCCATCTGCTTGTTGACATCGGTGATGATGCCCGACGGATCGGTGGTCATCAGGGCGTCGATATTGGATTCGAACAGCGAGCGCGTGTAGAACTGGTTGTCACGCAGGCGCTGGCCGAGCTGCTTCTGGTCGACCTCGATCTGCTTGCGCACGGTGTTGTCGGTGCCAATCAGCAGGTAGCCAATGATGGCGTTGTGCGCGTCGCGCAGCGCCGTGACCGAGACCACCGCCGGGAAGCGGCTGCCATCCTTGCGGATATAGGTCAGCTCATAAATGTCCTCGATACCGCGCGAGGCCTTGAACACCAGGGCCTCGAAGCCCGGCGCAATCGGGGTGACCAGCTCGGCACTCAGGGCCCTGGCGCGCATGATCATTTCCTGCGGATCGGATATGTCGGCGGGCGTGATCCGGTTCATGACCTCGGCGGCCGAGTAGCCCAGCATGCGCTCTGCGCCGACGTTGAAGATCTGGATCACGCCGTTGGCGTCGGTGGCGATGCTGGAGAAATTGGCGCTGTTGAAGATCGCGCTCTGCAAGGCGCCTGCCTTTAGCAGCGCTTCCTCGGCCAGTCTGCGTGCGGTGTTGTCGGTGCCTATCAGCAGATAGCCGATGATGGCATTTTGCGCGTCGCGCAGGGCCGTGACCGAGACCACCGCCGGCAAGCGGCTGCCGTCCTTGCGGATGTAGGTCAATTCGTAGATGTCTTCGATTCCGCGCGAGGCCTTGAACACCAGGGCCTCAAAACCCGGTGCAATCTGTGTCCCCAGTTCATCGCTCAAGGTCTCTGCCCGTGCAATCAATTCCTGCGGATCGGATATATCGGCCGGAGTGATCTTGTTCAACACCTCCGCAGCCTTGTAGCCCAGCATGCGCTCTGCGCCAACGTTGAAGATCTGGATCACGCCCCTGGAGTCGGTGGCGATACTGGAGAAATTGGCACTGTTGAAAATGGCGCTTTGCAAGGCCCCGATGCTGAGCAGGGTTTCTTCGCGTCGGAGGGCCACGATGCCCGAGACCTCTGTCTCCAGCGTCTGCGGCTCGACGAGTGGAGGCTCTATTTCGGCAAGACCGACATCAGGTTGTGGCATGGCAGGGGTCCCGGCGGGTTGGACGAAGAAGACGGACATTCAGCTTAGACCCCGCAAGCGCCACCGTCTGTTAGTTTGCGCACACACAGCAGGATTGGACCTGTGTATGCCAGCGCACAGAACCTGTCACGCAAAGTCCTTATCGTTTGACCAGCATTCAAACAACCAAACCGCAGGACGGCGTCGTGGAACACCTGGCACATACGGCACATAGGGCAAAAGCCGCCGATTGCGTTGGCAACGCCAGGCTCACGTGCCCGCGTTGCCGCGGCAACCTGATACGCCGGCCGCGCCGGCTCATTGATCGTCTGTACAGCCTGTTCACGCCGGTTCAACGCTACCGCTGCGACCGTTTTTCGTGCCGATGGATTGGCAATATCGAGATTGATCCGGTTGCAGTCCATACGCTTCAGACCTCCTTTCGGCACCGCTTTCAAAAGACTCCCATGATCACTTTCCTCAATATCCTGCTGGTTGCCGCCCTCCTGGTACTGGTGCTCCTGGTCGTCTTTAGCGCATCCATGTCCGACCGCCCAACGGCCGACATGGACACGCCTGACGCCCTCCCCGCCAAGGACCAGAACTGGCCGGGCGGCGACAAGGCAGACGGGCCACCGCCTTTGCAGACCGGCAGCCCGCTTGCCGGGGCCTTGCCGGGTCAGTACCAGTCCAGCCGTAGTGGTGCGACTCTCACCATGCAGGCTGCATCCACGCCAAAGTAGGCCTTGCCACGGGTTCGGGCCACGTCGCGCGGCCTGCAGGCGGGAACTACAGGCGGCACTGTGCGCCTGCGCACCGACCTGCTGAAGCCTGATCGATACGCTGGCTTCCTGTCATTGCACGAAAGGATTCATCATGATTGAGCCGCCCGTCCCCGAGAGCCCGCCCGTAGCCGCAGTTGAAGCGCTCGCCGTGCCGACTGTCCTGGTCGCCAGCATGGAAGCCGTGGCCCGTTCCCGCCTGTTGAAAGTGGGCGTGGATACCTTGCTGGCCGAAGTGGCGGCCCTGCTGTCGGCCTCCCAGATCAGCCTGGTCGTGGTGTGTGATGCAACGGGATCGGTGGTCGGCGTGATCACCGAGACCGTGCTGGTGCGCCAACTCGGGTTTGGTCGCGCCGATGTTTTCACTACCCGCGCCGGTGAGGTCATGCATCGCGACTTCACGGCCTGCGAGGCCACGGATTCCCTTTCCGAAGTGTTGGCCATGATGCACACGCGCGGACTCATCCATGTGCTGGTTGTGGAAGCCGGCAACAAGCCTGTTGGCGTACTAAATGCACGCGACGGCCTGAGGGCTCTGCTGGCCGCAGGCAACCACGAGGAGGCGCTGCTGCGCAACTATGTGATGGGTGTTGGATACCAATAGAGAAACTCCATGACCCTCATCCGCAAAGGGCAGGCGCGCCTGCGGTTTGCGTCAGCGCGCGCCCCCCGTCATTGCGCTGCTGCACCGAGCATTCATAAAGACCAATGTGATCCATCGCACGGACTGGACACTGCGGCTCAGGCAATCTTGTGTTTCCAACAACGAGAGATCACCATGTCTAAAAAGTCAGGCCTTGCCAACGTAAAAACCCTGCGCAACGACGCGCGCAAAAACATCGAGCAGGGTGCGGTCACCGCGGACTACAGTGCGGACCGCGCAGCGGTTATCGAGCAGCTCAACCAGGCACTGTCCACGGAACTGGTGTGCGTGCTGCGCTACCGCCGCCACTACTTCATGGCACGGGGCATTCACGCGCGCGCAGTGGCCGCCGAATTTCTGGCCCACTCCAATGAAGAGCTGGGTCACGCCGACCTGCTGGCCGCGCGCATTGTGCAACTCGGCGGCGAGCCGGACTTCGCGCCCGCCAACCTGGCAGACCGCAGCCACGCGGAATATGTTGCAGGGACCTCCCTGCGCGACATGATCCGTGAGGACCTGATCGCAGAGCGGGTCGCCATCACCAGCTACCGCGACATGGTTCGCTACCTAGGTGCGGATGACCCCACCACCAGCGACATGCTCAAGGGCATCCTGGCGGTGGAAGAGCAGCACGCCGACGAATTGGCCGACCTGCTGGAAGACTTTCCGCACGCTGATTGAATCTGCATTTGCAAGGAGAACATGATGAATAAAGATCAGCCACCGACAAGCTTTGGCGTTTTCAAGCCCGTCGGGCATACCGTCATCGCGTTTTACACCGCCGATGAACTGCGGGCCGCGCAGGCGCAGCTGTCCAGCCTGGGCTTTGAGCCATCCAGCATGGTGCACTACACCGCTGCGGAAATGCAGGCCCAGGTCAACGCCGAGCTATTGGCAGCAAGCCCCATGGCCAGTTTTGGCTATGAGCTGGAACTGGTCCGCATGCATGGGGACCTGGCGCAGCAGGGCTGCAGTTTTCTGGTCGTCGATGCACCGACCGAGGCCTTGGCGGAACAGGTCGCCGAGTTAGTGCGCGCCATCCAGCCCGCCACGGCCCAGCACTATGGGCGGTTCATGATTGAAGACCTGACCGAGAAGTCCCCAGGGCGAATGCGGGACCGGGATACACACCCCGTTTGATATCTTGCAATACACTGCGGACCATGCGCCAAGAACATGACTCCATGGGCGATATTGCCGTCGACGATGGCGCCCTCTGGGGCGCGCAGACCCAGCGCTCCCTGCTGCACTTTGCCATCTCTACGGAGCGCATGCCAGCAGAACTTTTGATGGCATTGGCGCGCACCAAGCGGGCCGCGGCCATGGTCAATGCTGAACTCGGCTTGCTGGAAACACCGGTGGCGCTGGCCATTGCACAGGCAGCGGACGATGTGTTGACAGGGCAGCACGCGGATGCGTTTCCACTGTCCGTCTGGCAAACCGGTTCGGGCACGCAAACCAACATGAACATGAACGAGGTGCTGGCCAACCGCGCCTCGGAGATTCTGGGCGGCCCGCGTGGCACCGGGCGTCTGGTGCACCCCAACGACCATGTGAACCTGGGGCAATCCTCGAACGACATCTTTCCCACCGCCATGCACCTGGCAGCACTGGCGGGCCTTACCCGGCAGCTGTTGCCGAGTCTGGATGCCTTGCGGTCCACGCTGGACGCCAAGGCGCAGGCCTTCAAGGACATTGTCAAGATGGGGCGCACCCATTTGCAGGACGCCACTCCCATCACGCTCGGCCAGGAAATGTCGGGCTGGGTCGCGCAACTGGCGCACGCGCAGGACGGCATCCACGGCAGTCTGGGTCCCCTGATGGCGCTGGCCGTCGGCGGCACGGCAGTGGGCACGGGGCTCAACACCCACCCGGAGTTCGGCGCGCGTGTGGCGGCCCGTCTGTCGCAGGAATGTGGGCTGGCACTGCGCTGCGCCGACAACCGCTTCGCGGCACTGGCCGCCCACGATGCGCTGGTCAGCGCGCATGGAGCCCTGAAGACGCTGGCAGTGGCCCTGATGAAGATCGCCAACGATGTGCGCTGGCTCGGCAGTGGCCCGCGCGGCGGATTGGGTGAGCTGCATCTGCCCGAGAACGAGCCGGGCAGTTCCATCATGCCGGGCAAGATCAACCCCACGCAGTGCGAGGCGCTGACCATGGTCTGTTGCCAGGTGATGGGCAATGACGTGGCGCTGGGCATCGGCGGGGCGATGGGCAACTTTGAACTCAATGTGTTCAAGCCGCTGATCGTCCACAACTTCCTGCAAAGCGTGCGGATGCTGTCCGACGCCATGGCGGGCTTTGACCAGCATTGCGCACGCGGCCTGGTGCCCGATCTGCCCCGCATCGCCCAGCTGCTGGAACACTCCCTGATGCTGGTCACGGCACTCAGCCCCCACATTGGCTACGACCGCGCGGCCGACATTGCCAAGCACGCCCACCTGCACGGCACCTCCCTGCGTGCGGCGGCATTGGCATTGGGAACGGTCAGTGCGGCACAGTTTGACGCCTGGGTCCGGCCCCAGGACATGGTCTGACGGCGCGGTCTACAGCCAGTACTCCAGCCGGCGCGCGGCCCACTCCTTCACGCGGTCCGCAAGGGGTCGATGGTCCCAATGCTCAGCGGTCACTTCAACGGAATATCGCAAATCCTCCTCAAAGGCAGACTCCAGCGCCAGGCCAAATGCAGGGTCCAGCACCACGGCATTGAGTTCGTAGTTGTGCAGGAAACTTCGCATGTCAATATTGGTGGACCCCACGGTCGACCAGATGCTGTCAATGACGGCAGTCTTGGCATGCAGCACGGCGATCTGCAGCTCGTAGACCCGCACCCCGCTGGCCAGCAGGTCTGCATAAAACGAACGTCCGGCATGAAAGACCAGGCCACTCTCCAGCACGCCGGGCAAGATGATCTTGACATCGACGCCGCGGCGCGCGGCATCGGTCAGGGCCTTCAGGATTTGCACGTCCGGCACAAAATAGGCGCAGGTGATGTGCACCGATTTCTCCGCTGCGCTGATGGCCAGAAGGTAGGCCGCGTAAGTGTCCTGATCGCCCCCGGGCGCACTGGCCAGAATGCGCACCAGTTTGTCCCCCACGCTGGGCAAGGGCGGAAAGAAGTTGCTGTCACTCAGCGCAGGTGCCTGTTGGCCCTCCCAGCTGTTCAGGAACTCCCACTGCAGGGCCGCCACCGCCGGGCCCTCGATGCGGATATGGGTGTCGCGCCATCCGACGTTGGTTTGGCTTCTGGACTTGGAGCGGAACAGCGAACTGTTGGAGTAGGTGCTGCTGATGTTGACGCCACCGGTAAAGGCAACCCGCCCGTCGACCACCAGAATCTTGCGGTGGTCCCGGTTATTGGGGGCCCAGGGGCCCACCAGTTTCAGCGGGTTGACAGGGTTGAATGCGACCATGCGGATGCCCGCGTCGCGCATCCTGTCAAAGAATGCCTGGGGCGTGCCAATGGTTCCAATGGCATCGTAGATGATGTGCACCTGCACGCCGGAGCGCTGGCGCTCCATCAGCAGATCCGCAAACTGCAGGCCGACGGCGTCCTGGTCAAAGATGTAGGTCTCCAGGTTGATATGGTCTTTGGCGGCAGCAATCGCCTGCATCATCGATGCCATGGTCTGCGGCCCGTCGTAGAGCAGCGTCACCGCGTTGCCCGCAATCAGCGGACGGCCCGTGGCCAGTTCTTCCACCGTGGCCAGCGCCTGTGCGTCGGCGTAGGAATTTTTCCACCGACGGGCCAGCAGCGCCCGGCTGCTTTTCTCGCTCAGTGCGCCCTGGGCGCCCACTACCGTGGGAACGACGCCTGGTTGCGCACGGTGATCGAGGTAGCGTACCTCTTGCAAGGCCGCACATCCACACAACGCCAGGCCGGTGAACGCCATGAACGACAGACGCAAGAGTCGGCGGGTCACTGATTGGTGGCGCATTCGGGCTTCCTTTGGCCGCGAGCTTAGCGTGTGATCGTATTGCTTTCCGTACGGTGGCTAACAGACCGCGCGCTGGCTACTGCCTATGCTGGGACTGCGTGCCAAAAACCATGCAGACGTCACACTTCGTAACGCCAGTGCCACGGGCACTCATTCCCGTGATCCACCAGGAAGTCACCATGACCAAAAAATCCATCTACATCGAAAAGATGAAAGCCCAGCTCGACGAGCTCAATGCCAGCATGAACAAGCTGGACGCCAAGACACAGGAAGCCAAGGACGATGCCCGCGCGATGTACCTGGAGGAAATGGCCAAACTGCGCCACCAGTCCAAGCTGGCCGTGGCCAAGCTCGACGACATGAAGACCGCCAGTGAGGAAACCTGGGAGTCCATGGTCGCCGAGATGGAAAAAGTGCGGGACGCGTTTACGCACTCCTTCCACTACTTCAAGTCCCAGGTCTGATTCTCTGACCCAGCAACTAAAAAGGTGGCCAAGGCCACCTTTTTTCATGGGACTCAGCTGCGCGGTTCGCCCGAATCGTTGACGGTGATGGTGGCACCGGGCGCAGACGTCATCTGGATGCGGTGCTCAATGCCCCGAAAGTTGTACGACACATCCCAGAATGCCGGTGCCGCGTTGCTGGGCCGCTCGGCACAGCGCTGCACATCCCGCGTGGTGGCGGGCTGGCCACTGTTGTTGCGCCCCACATTGGAGCCAATGGCCGCGCCGGCAACCGCGCCACCGACAGTGGCAATGTCCTTGCCAACACCGCCGCCCACCTGGTGGCCCAAAACCCCGCCCAAGAGTGCGCCAACCACGGCACCACCCACATTGGGTTCACCCCGGGTTGCGGCCACTTCTTCCTTCTCCATCCAGCAGCGCTGTTCGGCCGGGCCGACCACCGCCCGCACGGACGTGACATTGGCTTCGAACAGCCGCTCCTCATTGCGCCTGCGGCTGTCGTAGACGGGCGCCGGTGCCGGCGCAAAGCGCCTGTCTTCCACCCGCGTATTCCAGTCCACGGCCCGTACCGACGAGATGCGGTCATTCATGCCCATGGACGCCAGCGAGGGATAGCGCCCGGGGTTCAGCACCTTGCACTCGCCGCCGAAGCGGCTGTTCATGCACACCTCCCAGCGCTGGCCCAGCACGACCGCGGATGAGGCGCGGTCATTGAAACCGATCACTGAGAAATCACTGACTGGCTGGTCGGCAGAAAATGTGCGGCCCTGAAAACCTTCGTCTTCATAAAACGTCACCTGCGAGGCCAGTGGCTGCGGTGCCGTGCGGTCAGCCAGGTCACGCCCGTCGCGGTCTACCGGTTTGACCGACGAGATGCGGTCGTTCAGCCCCATGGCGTTCAACGACGGATACTGACCCGGGCGCAGAATCATGCAGCGTCCGCCGAAGCGCACGTCCTCACAGACTTCCCAGCGCACCCTGCCGCCACCCGACACGATGACCGACGAGGCGCGGTCATTGAAACCACCACGTGCCAGATTTCCCATCTGCCGGTCGGTCGTGAACGACTGGCCCTGGAAATTGGCATGCTCAAAGAAAGTGACCTGCGCCAGCGCCTGGCTGGCAACGACGGAAGCAACCAGGGTGAGGGCTGCTTTGAAGACTGTTTTCATGGATAGCTCCTGTTGGGGTCAAAACCCGAGAGTACGCAGGCAGCCTCTGCGTGTCGGTTCGATGGCGTACAGACCAGGCGCGCTCCAATCTCTATCGTTCCCACCCAACGTGCATTCTCTGTGGCGCAGTGCCATGGCCATTGTTCAGCGCACGCCACATTTCAGGCACGGACCATGCACGACTCCACTACGCTACTGCCATTGGACACCGACCCCGCACGCAACAGCGAAGCCGCGCTGAAGGCATTGCGCCTGTCCGAAAACCGCTATCGACGGCTTTTTGAGACCGCCCGCGACGGCGTCCTGTTGTTGAATGCGCAGACGGCGCAAATCGAAGACGCCAATCCCTTTTTGATCGAGCTGCTGGGCTACTCGCTGCCTGAACTGCTGGGAAAGAAGATATGGGAGGTGGGCGCCTTTTCCGACATCGCGGAAAACCAGGAGAAATTCTTCGAGTTGCAAGCCCTGGGCTACGCGCGCTACGACGACCTGCCGCTGCGCACCAAGTCCGGCACCCAGATCGCGGTCGAGTTCATCAGCAACTCGTATGACTGTGAAGGCACCACGGTGATCCAGTGCAACATCCGTGACATCAGCGCACGCAAACGGGCCGAGGAAAAGATAACGGAGCTGGCCTTTTTTGATCCGCTCACCCAACTCCCCAACCGCCGCTTGCTGATGGACCGCCTGGGCCAGGCCCTGATCGTCTGTGCGCGCAATGCAAGCTGTGGCGCGGTGCTGTTTCTCGACCTGGACCACTTCAAAACGCTCAACGACACGCTGGGCCACGATATGGGGGACATGCTCCTGCAGCAGGTGGCGCGCCGCCTCACAGCCTGTGTGCGTGAGGGGGATACCGTGGCCCGTCTGGGGGGTGACGAGTTTGTGTTGGTGCTGGAGGGCCTGCACCACAACACCCAAGAAGCGGCCACCCAGGCCCGGGAGGTGGGCGAGACCATTCTCGACACGCTCAATCAGCCCTACCGTCTGGACACGGGTGAGCACCGCAGCACGGCCAGCATCGGTGCGACGCTGTTCACCCGTGCCACCGTCTCCACCGATGATCTGTTGAAGCAGGCCGATCTGGCCATGTACAAGTCCAAGGACACCGGGCGCAATACCCTGCAATTCTTTGACCCCGCCATGCAGACCGTGGTTCTGGAGCGCGCGGCATTGGAGACGCAACTGCGCCGGGCGATCCAGGAGGAACAGTTTGTGCTGCACTACCAAGCCCAGGTCGTTGGCGATGGGCGTGTCACCGGGGCGGAGGCATTGGTGCGGTGGTTGCACCCGCAGCGCGGCTTGATGGCCCCTGGCGACTTCATCCCCCTGGCCGAAGATACCGGTTTGATACAGCCGCTGGGCGAATGGGTGCTGCAAGCGGCCTGCACCCAGTTGGCCTGCTGGGCCAAACAGCCGGCCTTGGCCCACCTGTCGCTGTCGGTCAATGTCAGCGCCCACCAGTTCCACCGCCCCGACTTTGTCGACCAGGTGCTGCAGATACTGGACCTGTCAGGCGCCAACCCCCGGCGCCTGAAGCTGGAACTGACCGAAAGCCTGCTGGTGGACAACCTACCCCTGGTCGTTGAGAAAATGTTCGCATTGAAGGTCAAGGGGATTTCGTTCTCGCTGGACGACTTCGGCACCGGCTACTCGTCGCTGTCGTATCTCAAGCGCATGCCGCTGGACCAGCTGAAGATTGACCGCACCTTTGTGCGTGACATCCTCAGCGACCACCACGACGCGTCCATCGCCAAAGCCTTCATTGCGCTGGCCCAGGGCCTGGGCCTGAGTGTGCTGGCCGAAGGGGTGGAGATCGAAGCACAGCGCGATTTCCTGACCAAGGCCGGCTGCCATGCCTACCAGGGATTCTTCTTTACCAGGCCGTTGCCGCTGGACGCCTTCGAAACCTACGCGCAGCGGGCGTGAAGCCCAATATTTTTCTGTACAGCCCCCCTATGTCTGCAAGCGCACAGAGACAAATGCCCAACCGGCCTAGCATGGACTCATGGGTCTGAATGGGACCCATACAAGCTGTCATTCACTTTTACAAGGACCCCTACCATGAACAAGAATCAAACCCACGGCATCGCCAAAGACCTCATCGGCAAAGTGCAAGAGACCGCCGGAAAAATCGTCGGCAACACATCGCAGGAAATCAAGGGCGTGCAAAAGCAGATCTCTGGCAAGGCAGAAGAAAAGCTGGGCGACGCCAAGGAAGCCGTGAAGAATGCCCGTGACGCCGTCAAGGACGCGGCCAAGTCACTGTAAGTTCTGATCCACGCAAGCAAAAAGAGGGGGGTGCCGCATGGGCACCCCCCTCTTCTTCGTGGGTACTGGCGTTTACTTGGGTTTGGTCACTTCGTGGCCAATCACACCGCCAACCGCCGCGCCCGCGGCGGTACCCAACACACCGCCGCCGAGCACTGCGCCCGTTGCGCCGCCAACCACGGCACCGGTAGCGGTGCCCTTTTCCTGGTAGGTCATGCCCGCGCATGCGCCCAGAACCGACACCAGCGCCAGCGCTGGCAAAGTCACGAATAACCTGTTATTGAGTTTCATGATGATTTCTCCGAAAGATGTGGACTACAACAAACCGTGCAGTGCAGTGTGCCCAGCGACGGATGAAAGACCATTGTTGTGACAAGCCGCTGAAAGTTCTGTGCGGCGGCGAACCAAGTGACCGGTCTTTTTAATTGCTATCAATATATGAGCGACAAGTCCATATTGCACGAGGGCTAGTGGCACTTTTTGCCAAGTGATTCCCGCTAAGTGCGCCAGCGCACGGACTTCGCAGGGCCTGCACCGCTACGCTACCTCCACTGCCATGGTCTGCGCGCGCTGGCAGTGCAGTCAGCGGTTGCCCAAACGATGCGCGTATAAGGGTCCTTGCACTTGCTCCACACGAAAGTACCCGCCCCTTGAAAACCACCCACAAATCCATTCTCTGGCTAGGCACCGTTGTGCTGCTCATGGTGATCGGGGTGGTGTTCACCTTCTGGTCGTACCGGCAAATCGAGAACGCCTCCAACCACCGCCGCGATTCCCGCGTCGTCATTACTGCAGCGGACGACTTGATGGCTTCCCTGGTCGATGCCGAAAACGGCCAGCGCGGCTACGCCCTGACCGGTGACGATGCCTACCTGGAGCCCTACCTGGCGGTGCGCGACACGCTCAAGCGCAATCTGACCGTCCTGCGCGAACTGACCACCAGTGTTCCGGCCCGGCAGCATGTGGACACCATCGCGCCCCTGCTCGACGCCAAACTGGCGGAGATGGAAAACACCATCTCCATGCGGCGCAACCACGATGTGGCGGGGGTGCTGACGCTGATCAGCAGTGATGTCGGCAAACGCCTGATGGACGCCATGCGTGTGGAAATGCGCGGCATCGTCCAGATCGAGAACGACATCCAGCTGCAGCACAACAACCAGTTCGATGCCAGCATGCGCCGGCTGTTTGCCATCATCGTCGGCCTGGCGGTCATGGCTGTGCTGTTGGCGGTTGCGTTCGCCTACTCCAGCTACCGCGCGGCGCAGCAGCGCCTGCAAAACCTGGTGCACGGCGAAACCCAGCACCTGCTGAGCGCACAGACGCGCACCAGCGAGAGCCTGCAGCAGGCCAACCGGACCTTGCAGGACAGCGAGCAAAAACTGGCCATCACGCTGCGTTCCATTGGCGATGGAGTCATCGCCACCGATGCCGCAGCCTGCGTCACGCTGTTGAACCCGGTGGCCGAAGAGCTGACCGGCTGGACCCATGCGCAGGCGCTGGGGCGGCCCATAGCCGAGGTGTTCCACATCGTCAACAAGGAGACCCGCCTGCCCACAACCATTCCGGTGGCCGATGCCCTGGCACGCGGCACGGTACAGGGGCTGGCCAACCACACGGTGCTGATTGCCCGCGACGGGCGCGAGTTCGACATCGCCGACAGTTGCGCGCCGATCCACGACGCCGACGAGCTGGTGGTGGGTGCGGTGCTGGTGTTCCACAACGTGACCAACGAATATGCGGCCCAGCAGACGCTGCGCGACAGCGCCGCCCGGGTGCAGACGATTCTGAACACGGTGGGCGACGGTGTCGTGACACTGCATGCCCACGGGGGCATCATCGAGTCGGTCAACCCGGCCATCGAGCACCTGTTTGGCTACAGCGCCGCCGAACTCAACGGCAGGGGTTTTGGCTTTCTGATACCCGAGCTGGACCAGGAGCAACACAACGTGTCGCTGGAGTACTACGGCGTCAGCGACGAGGCGCGCACCGTCGGCCTGGGCCGCGAGGTGATGGGCTTTCGCAAGGATGGCAGCTACTTCCCGCTGGAGATCACCGTCAGTGAAATGGTGCTGGGCGGGGAGCGCTACTTCACCGGCATCCTGCGCGACATCAGCGCCCGCAAGCAGGCAGAGGAGGCGCTGCGCAAGGCCGGGGCCCTGCAGAACGCCATCTTCAACAGTGCCGTATTTGCCAGCGTCGCCACCGACGCCAAGGGCGTGATCCAGATCTTCAACGTCGGCGCCGAGCGCTTGCTGGGCTACACCGCGGCGGAGGTGATGAACAAGATCACGCCCGCCGACATCTCGGACCCGCAGGAAGTCATTGCCCGCGCCAAGGCCCTGAGCGCCGAGCTGGAGACCGACATCACCCCCGGCTTCGAGGCGCTGGTGTTCAAGGCGTCCCGCGGCATTGAAGACATCTATGAGCTGACCTACATCCGCAAGGACGGCAGCCGCTTCCCCGCCGTGGTGTCGGTCACCGCGCTGCGCGATGAAGACAACACCATCATTGGCTACCTGCTGATTGGCACCGACAACACCGCCCGCAAGGCGGTGGAGGCCGAGCGCGCCCACCTGGACCGGGCCTTGCAGATCAAGAACATCGAGCTGGAGGCCGCCCGTGCGACAGCCGACAAGGCCAACCAGGCCAAGTCGGAATTCCTGTCGAGCATGAGCCACGAGTTGCGCTCGCCGCTGAACGCGATTCTGGGCTTCGCCCAACTGATGGAGTCCGGACAGCCCACCCCAACCCCCGCCCAGGTCGGCAGCATTGAGCAGATTCTGAAGGCGGGCTGGTACCTGCTGGAGCTGATCAATGAAATCCTGGATCTGGCGCTGATCGAGTCGGGGCGGCTGTCGATGTCGATCGAGCCGGTTTCCGTGTCCGAGGTGCTGCACGATTGCCAGACCATGATCGAGCCCCAGGCCAATAGCCGCGGCATACAAATGCACTTCCCGGTGTTCAACGTCCCCTGTTTTGTGGCGGCGGACCGCACCCGGGTCAAGCAGGTGTTCGTCAATCTGCTGAGCAATGCCATCAAGTACAACCGCCTGCACGGCGACGTGGACGTCACCTTCAGGATCACCGACCAGGATCGCCTGCACGTCAGCGTGCGCGACACTGGCGAAGGCCTGTCAGCCCAGAAGTTGTCGCAGCTGTTCCAGCCCTTCAACCGCCTGGGCCAGGAGGACAGCGGCGAAGAGGGTACGGGCATTGGCCTGGTCGTGAGCAAGCGGCTGGTGGAGCTGATGGGCGGCGCCATTGGTGCGCACAGCACCGTGGGCGTGGGCAGCGAGTTCTGGATTGAGCTCAACCTGGCGGTACCCCATGCACTGGTGCTGGACGCAGAGCCAACCCCGGTGTCACAGATTGCCCCGGCGCCGGGCGGTACTGCCATACGGACGCTGCTGTACGTAGAAGACAACAAGGCCAATATGGAACTGGTGGCGCAGCTCATCGCGCGCCGCCCGGACCTGCGCCTGTTGCGGGCCGAGGACGGGCTGCGCGGCATTGCGCTGGCGCGCGCCCACCTGCCGGATGTGATTCTGATGGACATCAACCTGCCCGGCATCAGCGGGCTGCAGGCCCTGGGCCTGCTGCGGGAAGACCCGCTGACCCGGCACATACCGGTGCTGGCGCTCAGCGCCAATGCCATGCCGCGCGACATTGAAAAGGGTATGGAAGCCGGCTTCTACCGCTATCTGACCAAGCCCATCAAGATTTCCGAATTCATGCAGGCGCTGGATACGTGTCTGGCGCTGGTGCAGCCCGCGCTGGAGCCGTAGTCCTCTACGAAACTAACCTCTAGCCCTCGTGAACATTGGGCTATTAGCTATTAATTTGGGAGCATTTGCATCTTGGACACCTTTCCCATTGTCGGCATTGGCGCCTCCGCCGGGGGCTTGGCCGCATTCGTGGCCTTCTTCTCGGGCCTGCCCGCCGACACAGAGCCCGGCATGGCGTTTGTGCTGGTGCAGCACCTGGCGCCCGACCACGACAGCCTGCTGACCGAACTGATACAGCGTGCCACCCGCATGCCGGTGGTGGAGGTAACGGACGGCATGGTGGTGCAAGTCAACTGCGTCTACATCATTCCCCCCAACCGCGACATGGCGTTCCTGAACGGCGCCCTGCATCTGCTGGAGCCCACCGCACCGCGCGGCCACCGCCTGCCCATTGACTACCTGTTTCGCTCCCTGGCGCAGGACCAGCACGAGCACGCCATCGGCATCGTGCTGTCGGGCACCGGCAGCGATGGCACGCTGGGCGCGCGCTCCATCAAGGACGGCGGCGGCATGGTCATGGTGCAAAACGCCGCCTCGGCCGAGTTCGATGGCATGCCGCGCAGTGTGCTGGCCACCGGTGTGGTGGACTACGAGCTGCCAGCGGCGGAGATGCCCGCCCAGCTGATGGCCTATGTCAGCCACGCCTTGGGCAGCCCCCCACGCACGGCCGCGGCCCTGGCGCCGCAGTCCGAAAAGGTCCTGCAAAAGATATTTGTCTTGTTGCGCGCCCAGACCAACCACGATTTTTCCCAATACAAACCCAACACGATTTACCGCCGCATCGAGCGGCGCATGGCCGTGCACCAGGTGCAGACGCTGGGCGACTATGTGCAATACCTGCAGCACACCCCGGTGGAAGTGGAGGCCCTGTTCCGCGACCTGCTGATTGGCGTGACCAGTTTCTTTCGCGACCCGGAAGCCTTTGCCGCACTGGAGTCTGTGGCTATCCCGAAGCTGTTTGACGGCAAGGCCGCCGGTGGCGTGGTGCGGGCCTGGACCGCGGGCTGCTCCACGGGGGAAGAGGCCTACTCCATCGCCATCCTGTTGCAGGAGCGGCTGGAGACGCTCAAGCAGAACTTCAAGATCCAGGTGTTTGCCACCGACATTGACAGCCGCGCCATTGCCGTGGCCCGCGCGGGGCTGTACCCCGCCAGCATTGCGGATGACATCTCACCCGAACGCCTGGCCCGCTTCTTTACCCTGGAAGCCGATGGCAGCGCCTACCGCGTGCACAAGGGCATTCGCGACATGCTGGTGTTCTCGGAGCAGGACCTGATCCGGGACCCGCCGTTCTCCAAGCTCGATCTGATCAGCTGCCGCAACCTGCTGATTTACCTGGGCACGGACTTGCAGAAGAAGCTCATCGCGATGTTTCACTATTCGCTCAAGCCCGGCGGCATGCTCTTTCTGGGCACCTCGGAAACCGTCGGCGAATTTGTCGACCTGTTTGCGCCGCTGGAGCGCAAGTCCAAGCTGTACCAGCGCAAGGAAGACTTTCAAGGTGCCCAGCGCGCGGCCCTGGGCCGATTTTTGCCCCCTCCCTCCATGAAACACTCCACCACTCCCCAAACCGCTGGCAGAACCCATCCGCCCCAGCCTTTGTCGCTGCGCGAACTGACCGAGCAAAGCCTGTTGAAGGAAGACGCCAAGGTCGCGGTGCTGGTCAATGGCCAGGGCGATATCCTCTTCTTGCATGGCCGCGCCGGCATGTACCTGGAGCCCACGCCGGGTGACGCTGGCATCAACAACATTTTGAAGATGGCGCGCGAGGGACTGCGCCGCGAGCTCACCACCAATTTGTACAAGGCTGCAGCCGCGAAAGAGCGCGTGGCGGTCCTGGGGCTGCGCGTCAAGACCAACGGCCACCACACGCTGGTCAACCTGACCGTCTGCCCGGTGGTACAGGGCCCGGCCGCCGCGCTGGAGTCGCCGCTGTACCTGGTCATACTGGAAGCCGCCCCGGCGGTGCCGGCATCCGCTGGCCAAACAGGCGAGGCCCCCACGGTGGTGGCGGCTGGCGAACACAGCCCGGACGCCCGTTCGCAGATTGCCGAGCTCACCGAAGAGCTGCAGGCCAAGGAAGAGTACCTGCACGCGGCCAACGAAGAACTGGAAACCTCCAACGAGGAGCTGAAGTCGTCCAACGAAGAGATGCAGTCGGTCAACGAAGAGCTGCAATCAACCAACGAAGAGCTGGAGACCTCCAAGGAAGAGATGCAGTCGATCAACGAGGAGCTGTCCACCGTCAACGCCGAGCTGCAGACCAAGGTGGCGGATTTGTCCCGCGCCAACAACGACATGAACAACCTGCTGGCAGGCACCGGCATTGCGACGATTTTTATCGACCACAGCCTGCGCATCCTGCGCTTCACCCCCACCGCCTCGCTGATCATCAACCTGATAGCCAGTGATGTGGGGCGCCCGGTGGGGCACATCGTGTCGAACCTGGTGGGCTATGACAGCCTGGTGGCGGATGCCCAGCGGGTGCTCAAAACGCTAATTCCCCAGGAAATTGATGTGCAGACCGCGGCGGGCCAGTATTTCACGATGCGCATACTGCCCTACCGCACGCTGGACAACGTGATCGAGGGCGCGGTGATCACGTTTGTGGAGATCACCGAGATCGTGCGCACACGGGAGGCCCTGCGCAAGGCCAACGAGATGCTGCGCCTGGCCGTGGTGGTGCGCGACGCGAGCGACGCCATGACCGTGCAAGACCTGGACGGCCGCACCATCGCCTGGAACCCCGGTGCCGTCAGGCTGTATGGCTGGACCGAAGAGGAGGCGCTCGCCATGAACGTGCGCGACCGCATTCCCACTGCGCTGCATGACAGCGCTTTGGCCAAGGTACGCCAGCTCAGCCAGGCCGAAACACTGGAGCCCTATGCCACGCAACGGCTGACCAAAGGCGGCCAAGTGGTGGACGTGTCTCTGACGTCTACGGCCCTGGTGAATGACGCCGGCCAGATGTACGCCATTGCCACCACCGAGCGCTGCAAAGACGTCGCCACCGTGCTGGCCCCGAAAGCTGGCCATGCCAACCTTCAGTGAATGGTCTATGCAGGCGTTGCGCCGCAGAGCGGAAGCCGTAGCGGATTCGCCGGTGGCCCATGAAATGGGCGACATGAAAGACCTGTCGGTGGAGACCCTGCACAAGATGCTGCACGAGTTGCAGGTGCACCAAATCGAGCTGGAAATGCAGAACGAACAGCTGCGGCATACCCAGCAAGAACTTGATGGCGCCCGCGCCCGTTACTTCGACCTGTATGACCTGGCACCCGTGGGCTATTGCACGATCGATGAGCACGGCCTCATTCTGGAGGCCAACTTCACGGCAGCCCTGATGCTGGACGCGGTGCGCAGCGACTTGGTCCAGCAGACGGTGAACCGTTTCATTGCTAAAGCGGATCAGGACATTTACTACCGTTGTCGCGAGGCCCTTTTTGTGGAGGGTCTGCCCCAGGACTGCGAGTTGCAGATGCTCAAACGGGCGGGAACTCCGTTCTGGGTTCACATGCGCCTCAGCGCCGCGCAAGACCGCACGGGCGCAACGGTACAGCGCATGGTGCTGAGCGACATCTCCGAGCGCAAACGCATGGACGCCGCGCTACAGACCCAAAACCGGGAACTGGAAACCGCCCGGGCCGTGGCCGACAAGGCCAACCAGGCCAAGTCCGACTTTCTGTCCAATATGACCCACGAGTTGCGCTCACCGCTGAACGCCATTCTGGGCTTTGCCCAGCTCATAGACCAGGGCTCGCCCGCACCAACCCCCACCCAGAAATCCAGCGTAGACCAGATTTTGAAGGCCGGCTGGTATTTGCTGGACCTGATTGGCGAGATTCTGGACCTCGCGTCCATTGAGTCGGGCAAACTGCAACTGACACTGGAGCCCGTTGCACTGTCCGGCGTGCTGCTGGATTGCCATGCACTGATGGAGCCGCAAGCGCAAAAAAAGGGCGTTGCGTTGCACTTTGCGACGCTGGCGCAACCGTTTTGGGTTGTCGCAGACAGCACGTGGCTGAAGCAGGTGATGGTTAACCTGCTGTCCAACGCCATCAAATACAACCGGGTCGGTGGCCGTGTGGACGTTTATTGCGAACAAAAGTCCCGTCAGCGTCTGCGCATCAGCGTGCAGGACACCGGCATGGGCTTGTCACCAGAAGGCATATCCCAGCTGTTTCAACCCTTCAATCGCCTGGGTCACGATACCCGCACTGCCGAAGGATCGGGCATAGGCCTGGCGGTCAGCAAACGTCTGGTCGAATTGATTGGCGGCACCATCGGTGTCGACAGCACGGTCGGGGTGGGTAGCGTCTTCTGGTTCGAGCTGGACCTGTCGCCCCCTGCCAGCATGTCCGAAAACTTTGCCGGGAACATACCGCACCCCCCATTACAAGGAGAAACTCCATGATCAAACCTGTCGACATTCTCAACGCCAAGATCCTGATCGTTGACGACCAGGAATCCAATGTGATGCTGCTGGAGCAGCTGCTGCGCGAAGCCGGCTACACCGGGGTCACGTCCACCATGCAACCCGAAGAGGTCTGTGCACTGCACCGCCAGAATGACTACGATCTGATCCTGCTGGACCTGCAGATGCCGGTGATGGATGGCTTTCAGGTCATGGAGGCGCTCAAGACCAGCCCCACCGACGCCTACCTGCCAGTGATTGTTCTCACCGCCCAGCCCGGGCACAAGCTGCGCGCGCTGCAAGCGGGCGCCAAGGACTTCGTCAGTAAACCCTTTGACCTGATCGAGGTCAAGACCCGCATCCACAACATGCTGGAGGTGCGCCTGCTGTACAAGAAGCTGGCGGACTTCAACAAGGTGCTGGAACAAACGGTGCTGGAACGCACCGCTGAGTTGCGCGAGAGTGAGGCGCGCTACCGCAGCCTGACCGAGCTGGCGTCGGACTGGTACTGGGAGCAGGACGAAAACGGCAGCTTCACCAAGGTATCGGGCCCAGTGCTGGAAATGCTGGGCATCCGTGTGGAGGGCTTGAATGGCACCTCCAAAGGTGTGCAAGTAGATTGCTGGGACGAAACCGAGCGCGAAACCCTGCGCGCCACCATTGCCGCGCGGGAGCCGTTTCTGGACTTCCTCTTCCACCGGGTCAATGCGGACGGCTCACGCCAGCAGTTCCGGGTCAGTGGCGAGCCCATGTTCAGCCTGAACAGCCGCTTCCTGGGCTACCGTGGCATCGGCGTCGAAGTATTCGACGCGGCCTGAGCCCGAAAGCACCGCAATGAACCCCACGCCACTCCACACGCCCCAACAAAACCATTTGCTGGCCGCTCTGCCCGAGGCCGACTTCGCACTCTTTGCCGACCAGCTCGAACTGGTGCCCATGCCGCTGGGCCAGATGCTATACGAGCCCGGAACGCAGCTGCGCCACGCCTTCTTTCCCACCACCTCCATCGTCTCGTTGCATTACGTGACCGAGACCGGCGCAGCGGCTGAAACCGCTGGCGTAGGCAATGAAGGCGTGTTGGGCGTCTCGTTGTTCATGGGGGGCGACACCACAGCCAGCTCGGCCGTGGTGCAAACTGCGGGCCATGCATACCGGCTGGACCGCCACGTGCTGCATACCGAATTCAACCGCGCAGGGGCCTTGCAGCGCCTGCTGTTGCGCTACACCCAGGCCCTGATGACCCAAATGGCGCAGACTGCGGTCTGCAACCGTCACCATTCGGTGGAGCAGCAGCTGTGCCGCTGGTTGTTGCTGACCATGGACCGCGTCCCCATGCGCGAGCTGGTCATGACGCAGGAACTGGTGGCCAGCATGCTGGGCGTGCGCCGCGAAAGTGTGACCGAGGCGGCCGGCAACTTGCAGACGGCGGGCTACATCCGCTACCGGCGCGGCCACATTGCGGTGCTGGACCGCAAGGGCCTGGAAACGAACGCCTGCGAGTGCTATGGCGTGGTCAAGAAGGAGCTGGACCGCCTGCTGAACGACGAGCGGCCTACTACTTCTTGATGCTCATCTGATTGCTGACCAGGCGAACGCCCTCGACGGCGCGTGCGAGGGTGACTGCACGGTCCATCTGGCCCTGGTTGTCGACAAAGCCGCTGAGCAGCACTTCGTCGTCACGCGTGACGACGGCAATGTCCAGGCTCTTGATATTCGGGTCTCCCAGCAGCGCCGCCTTGACCTTGCTGGTGATGATGCCGGCGTCGACTTTCTTGCCGACGGTGGTGGGTGCGCCTTTGAGGATCACGTTGTTCTGAACGGCCTTGACGCCCGATACCGCACGGCTCGCCGCGGTGGCGCGGTCCAGCTGCGCCTGGTTGTCAACAAAGCCGCTGAGTTGCACCTCGCCCTTTCGGGTCTCGACCTTGAAGTCAAAACTCTTGATATCCGGGTCGCCCAACAGGACCGCCTTGACGTTGCTGGTGATGACGCTGTCATCGATGTCGGTGCCGACGGTGGTACCGGGCGGTAGCGCGCCGGTGCCGTCAACGGTCTTGCCACAGCCCACCACGGTGATGGCCAAAACGCTGGCCAGTGCGGCGCCAAGAACAAGACTTGCAATACGGGTTTTCATGGGAGTCTCCGGGAAGCCACGAAGGTGTGACATGTCCACGAGCTTGCGCTGATTCCCGGTGTACTTCTGTTCGCTTGCGCACAAACAGGGGCCACTACGGCGCCTATGCTGACAAGCACCTATGACGCAATCCCGCGCAGCGCACGCCCGTGCAACCGCCACGCAGTCCAGTCCCAACGACCTGGCTGTGGCGGGGGCATGGACGGCGCGCGGCCTGGGTGCCGTCGGAGTGCAACTGGACGCCTTGGTCTTTGGCGCCGGTGCCAGCGTGCGGGTCGATGCCAGCGGCATGGAAGCGCTGGACACCGCAGGCGCCTGGGTTCTGCACAAACTCCTGGCGCGCGCGCGTCGCACGGCGGCGTCCGCCACGCTGCAGGGCTTGCGTCCGCAATGGGACCGCCTGTTGCAGGCCGTCACCCAGCATGTGCAGGAGCAGTCCGGCGAGCCGTTGCCAGTCGCTATTCCCTTGCCGGGGGTTGTGGAGCGTATCGGACGCAGCGCGGCGGCAGGCTGGGAGCAGGCCTATTCCATGCTGGGCTTTGTCGGTGAGAGCGCGTCGGCACTGGGCGGCTGCATCGCCCACCCCGCGCGCATGCGCTGGCGCCCCATCCTGTTCAACATCCGCAGGGCCGGCTTCGACGCGCTGCCCATCGTCGGCCTGCTGTCTTTCCTGCTGGGCATTGTGGTGGCCTACCAGGGTGCCGACCAGCTGCGCCAGTACGGCGCCAATATTTTTGTGGCCGACCTGGTGGGGCTGTCGATGCTGCGCGAGTTCGCGCCGCTGATCACGGCCATCATCGTTGCCGGGCGCTCGGGCTCGGCATTCGCCGCGCAGATCGGGACCATGGCGGTGACCGAGGAGATAGACGCTATGCGCACGATTGGCATTGCGCCCATCGAACTTTTGGTGCTGCCAAAAATCATCGCGCTGGTGATTGCCTTGCCCCTGCTCACGGTGTTTGCCGATGTGCTGGGTGTGGCCGGCGGCATGCTGATGGCGCAAAGCCAGCTGGACGTCGGCTATGTCGAATTTCTGGACCGCATGGCCAAGGCGGTCAGCATCACATCGTATGCGGTGGGCATTGGCAAGGCACCGGTCTTTGCCGTGATCATCAGCATGGTGGGTTGCTTTCAGGGCTTTCGCACCAAGGGCGGCGCCGACAGCGTGGGCCAGCAAACCACGCGCAGCGTGGTGCAGTCCATTTTCCTGGTGATTGTGGCGGACGCCCTGTTCTCCATTGCCTTCAGCCTGTTGGACCTGTGACATGACCAGCACGCAATCCACCTTCGACGCCGTCATTGACATGCGCCAGGTGGGGACCCGCTTTGGGGACCACGTGGTGCACGCGGGGCTGGACCTGGAGGTGCGCCGTGGCGAGATATTTGCGGTGATTGGCGGCAGCGGCTCGGGCAAATCGACGCTGCTGCGCGAGATGATCCTGCTGCAAAAACCCAGCGAAGGCACGGTCCGTGTGCTGGGCATTCCACTGGAAGACATCACCGACGCTGCCGCACTGGCGCTGCGCCAGCGTTGGGGCGTGCTATTCCAGCATGGTGGTTTGTTCGGGTCATTGACCGTATTGGAAAACATTGGCCTGCCGTTGCGCGAACACACCGATTTGGCGGACCCGTTGATCGATGAGATCGCGCACTGGAAACTGTCCATGGCCGGGCTCAAGGCCGAGGTGGCTTCGCAGTATCCGTCCGAACTCAGCGGCGGCATGATGAAGCGCGCCTCGCTGGCCCGGGCGCTGGCGCTGGACCCGGAGCTGCTGTTTCTGGACGAGCCCACGGCCGGTCTGGACCCCGGCAGCGCGGCCGGTGTGGACACACTGGTGCGCACGCTGCGCGACCTGTATGGCCTGACCATTGTGATGATCACCCATGACCTGGACTTGCTGTGGCAGGTGGCCGACCGGGTGGCCGTGCTGGCCGAGGGCAAGGTCCAGGCGACCGGTTCCATGGATGAACTCTCCCGCACCGACAACCCCCTGGTACGACCATTCTTCGACGGCCCGCGTGCCCGCGGCGCACAGCAACAGGCGCAAGCCCCACAACCCACCCAGGAGCCGGCATGGAAACCAAAGTGAACTATTCCATCGTCGGGGCCTTTGTGCTGGGACTCGGCGCGGTGCTGATTGCCGGCGTGCTGTGGCTGGCCTCGGGCGGGGCCTGGCAAAAGGACTACGACCGCTATCTGGCGATCGAGAATGAGTCCGTGGCGGGCCTGAACCTGAACGCGCCGGTGAAGTACAACGGGGTGGACGTTGGCAAGGTGCAGCGCATCGACCTGGACCATGCCGACCCGCAGCGGGTCATCCTGTCGTTTGATATCGAGCGGGGCACGCCGGTGAAGGAGGACACGATTGCCATTTTGAAGACCCAGGGCATCACCGGAATCACCTATGTGGAACTCAGTGGTGGCGCCGTGGGCTCGCCGCCACTGCAGACAGTCGCACCCAATCACTACCCCGTGATCCAGACGCGCCCCTCGCTGAGCGCACGGCTGGAAAACATTCTCACCAGCGTGTTGGGCAAACTCGACAGCACGTCGAACAACATCAATTCCGTTCTCAGCGATGAGAACAAGGCGGCGTTCAAGGACATCTTGCGCAACAGCGCAGAGGCCACGGCAAAGATCGGGCCCCTGATAGACAAGGTCGGGCGCAGTGCCGATGCCGTTGGAAAAATGGGCGGCGACCTGTCCAACGCGGGCGCCAGTGCCGCCAAGGCCGCCGATGGCCTGGGGGCGGGCGTCAAACGCCTGGGCACCGACACGCTGCCGGAGCTGGAACATCTGCTGGGCGAGCTGGGCACGCTGAGCACCTCACTGAAACGCCTGAGCGATCAAACCACCCGCGACCCCAGCGGTCTGATCTTCGGGCACAAACCGGTCCCCAACGGGCCGGGTGAAACGGACACCCAACCATGAAAACACTTCGATTGCTGGCCGTGTGTATAGCCGCCGCCAGCCTGGGTGCCTGCAGCGTGCTGCAGCCCAAGGCCGGCACGCCACCGGCCTTCTATGCGCTGGAGGCTGGCCAGCCATCCGGCGCAGCCCCTGGACCGGTGTCAACCGCCCAGGCAACATCGACCCTGGTCATCAGCCCCGTGCGCGCCGCGTCGGGCTTTGACAGCCAGCGCATCATCTACGTGCGCGAGCCGCACAAGCTGGAATACTTTGCGCGCAGCGAGTGGATCGACACCCCGGCCCGCATGCTGGGGCCGCTGCTGGTCGCGTCCATCACGCGCACCGGCGCCTTCAAGGCCGTCGTGATGACGCCAGGCTCAGCCAGTGGCGAGCTGCGGCTGGACAGCGAGATTGTCCGTTTGCAGCAAGACTTTCGGACCCGCCCCAGCCGCGTGCAATTCACGTTGCGCGTCTATCTGGTGGACGAAAAGACCCGTCGGGTACTGACCTGGCGTGAGTTTGATGGAGACGTTGCAGCCACCCGTGACGACCCGTATGCGGGTGTGGTGGCGGCCAACCAGGTGGTTCAGACGGTACTGCAGGAGGTGTCGCAGTTTCTGGCGCAACGGGCCAACGGAATGCATTGAAGCGAGATGCTCCATTCGGGGTTGGCGGGGCCGGTGCGTGACGTGTGGCGCTACAAAATACATAGCTAGTCAAGCATATTCCACGAGGGCTACGGGTCGTTTTGACTAGTAACCACCCAGCACCACCAGAAGGCGTGTGGCGTGGCGGGCGGGCGCAGGCCTACCGTGCGCCGCCGTAACTCGGATTAAGGACGGACAGTGATTTCGTTGCGGACCGACACGACACCCTTGACGCCACGGGCAATGGCTTCAGCGGTGGCGCGCTCGGCGCTGTTCTTGGCAAAGCCGGACAGCATGACCGTACCGTTCAGGGTCTCGACCTTGATCGACGCGGCATCCACCTGTTTGTTCTCGATGAATCGGGATTTGATCAGCGTGGTGATGCCGGTGTCATCCACATAGGCGCCCACGGTTTCCTGACCGCGCTGGACGGCGCAGCCGGTGGCGGTCAGCATGACGATGGCAGAAATGGCAATGGCGAGGGTGCGACGGATATACATAGTGAAACTCCAGTGAAATAAAGAAATACAAACCAACCGGTGAACTATAAAAATCCTGGCCGGGTTGGTCGGTGCGCTACCGCACGGTCAGGTTGGCCTATTTTTGGGCAGGAACGACAACAATCGTGTCGCCGGTTTTGCCTGTACGGCCGGTATCACCCTTGGCGCCGTCGTAGCCCGGTGCACCAGTGGCTCCCGAGTTGCCCTGGTTGCCGGTGGCACCGGTCGCGCCCGTGGAGCCGGTGGCGCCGGTCTCGCCGGCAGGGCCTGGCACGGGAACGTTGGTCCCTGTGCTTCCCGTCGCGCCGGTGGCACCGGTTGCACCGGCGGGGCCTGGCACCAGGACCACCGCAGGTGGGGCCGTGCTGGCGGGGTTGCAGGCGCACAGGACCAGGGTGGCCAACACGGTGGCAATTGTCAAAGAAGTAGTTTTCATGGATTCCTCGTAATGGGTTGGTTGGTAGACCACTGCAGAGTAGCCCGCGCTGTGGAACCGGTCTGTGCGCTAGGCCACAGGCAACGCAATCACAAAGCAGCTGTGCGCTGCAAGATCAATCCAGCGCAGGCTTTGTCCGGGACGCAGCGCCTGCGCATCCAGCGGTGTCGTGGCATCCAGGGCATCGCCCAGACTCGCGCGCATCAGGATGAAGTGCATGGTGCGCGCATCCCGCACCAGCGTCAGCTCTGCCCGACGCCAGTGCGCGGGCAGGCAGGGATTGAAGACCAGCTCCTGTGCGTCCACCTGCAGGCCAAAGATGGATTCAATGGCCCCGCGGTGCATCCAGGCTGCAGCCCCGGTGTACCAACTCCAGCCACCACGCCCCACATACGGGGGCTGGGTGTAGACATCACCGGCCATGGCATAGGGCTCCACACCATAGACCGGGCCGCGGGTGGGATGGCTGGCGCGATGCGCCGGACTCAGATACGTGAAGTAGCGGTAGGGGTCATCACTCTCGCCCGGCGGGTCGCCAGCATCCCTGGCGTGGGCCGCCAGCGCCATCATTGCCCAAACACCTGCGTGCGAGTATTGACCGCCGTTTTCACGAACACCAGGCGGGTAGGCCTGGATGTAGCCCGCGCTGGGTAGCGCCAGACTCAGCGGCGGGTCCAGCAGCTTGATGAGCCCATGGTCCACGTCCACCAGCTGCGCGTCCATGGCCCGCAACGCGGCGCTCTGCTGGCTGGTGTCTGCGGCACCGGACAGTGCGGACCAGGCCTGGGCAATCAGGTCGATGCGGGCCTCGGCATTGGCGCTCGATCCCAAGGCCTGCCCGTCGTCAAAGAAGGCTCTCTTGAACCACTTGCCGTCCCATGCGGGGCCCTGGAGTGCGAGCTTCCAGCCCTGCAGCGCGGCCTCCCAGTGGTGCGTGCGGTCGACTTCGCCACGCGCTTGGGCCAGGGGCACGAAGTCTGCCACCAGCCGGCACAAAAACCAGCCCAGCCAGACCGATTCACCACGGCCCTCGATGCCGACCCG
>Ga0208398_100320_pt1 | contig 37621 bp, 34 predicted proteins | sample LakWasMe79_HOW10_2_FD_183905 | JGI IMG/M metagenome (GOLD analysis project Ga0208398, IMG submission 183905) | Freshwater sediment methanotrophic microbial communities from Lake Washington under simulated oxygen tension - Sediment Metagenome... | ecosystem: Environmental > Aquatic > Freshwater >...
CGCGACGTGATCCTGCACAGCGAGAACGGCATCCTGGGCATGGGCCCGGCACCGGCGGCCGGCCTGGAGGACATGGACCTGATCAACGCCGGCAAGCAGCCCGTCACGCTGCGCCCGGGTGGCGCCTTCTTCCACCATGCCGACAGCTTCGCGATGATGCGCGGCGGCCACCTGGACATCTGCGTGCTGGGCGCCTTCCAGGTGTCGGCCCGCGGCGATCTGGCGAACTGGAGCACCGGCGAAGCCGGCGCCATCCCCGCCGTGGGCGGCGCGATGGACCTGGCCACCGGCGCGCGCCAGACCTGGGTGATGATGGACCTGCTCACCAAGCAGGGCCAGAGCAAGCTGGTGGCGCAGTGCAGCTACCCGCTGACCGGCATCGCCTGCGTCAAGCGCATCTACGGTGACCTGGCCACGCTGGACTGCACCCCCGAGGGCCTGCGCCTGGTCGATGTGGTGCCGGGGCTCACGCCCGACACGCTGGCCGCGTTGATCGGCCTGCCGCTGCTGCCACCGGCGCGGGCATGACGACCCGACCCGCCCACCTTGATGGACCCCACGGCATGAACACGCCCACACCCCCCGCCGGCCCCAACTGGTTTGAACGCATGCGCACCGGCCAGGTGCCTCGCGCCCCGGTGGCCGACCTGCTGGACAGCCGCGTGCGCCGGGTCGACCTGGACCGTGGCCTGCTGGAGGTTGACTACCAGGCCGTGCCCGGCTTCGCCAACCCGGCCGGCAGTGTGCAAGGCGGCATGCTGGGCGCGATGCTGGACGACCTGTGTGCCGGCCTGGTCGACGCCACGCTGCGCCCGGGCGAGATCGTGGCCACGCTCAACCTCAACCTCAGCTTCCTGCGTGCCGCCCGGGTGGGCCCGCTCAGCGGTCAGGCCACCTTGCAGCGGCGCGGGCGAGAGGTTTGCCATGTGGCCGCCGAACTGCGCCAGGACGACCAGACCGTGGCCACCGCAGTGGCCACCTGCCTGGTGGTGGTGCCCAAGCCGCAGGTGCCGCCGCGGGCCTAGCCGGGCCGACGCCTGGCCCGGCGCCGACCGCGGCCACCCCCCGCGTCAGCGCGGCGCCATGCGAATCGCGCCGTCCAGCCGCACGCACTGGGCGTTGAAATAGGTGTTGCGCGCCATTTCCATCGCCAGGCTGGCGAACTCCTCGGGCTTGCCCAGGCGCTTGGGGAACGGCACCGACGCGCTCAAGCTGTCGATCACATTCTGCTTGGCGCCCAGCATCAGCGGGGTGGCGAAGATGCCCGGCATGATCGAGTTGACGCGGATGCCCAGGTCCGACAGGTCGCGTGCCAGCGGCAGCACCAGGCCGTTGACGCCGGCCTTGGCCGAGCCGTAGATCACCTGGCCGATCTGGCCGTCCTGTGCGGCGACGGACGCGGTGAGGATGATCACGCCACGCTCGCCGTCGGCCAGCGCCTCGGTGTTGGCCATGCCCTCGGCCGACAGCGAGGCCACCCGGTAGCTGGCCACCAGGATGCCCTGCACGCCGTAGTCGTAGTCGCTGGTGGGCAGGCGCTTGAGCTTGCCTTCTTCCTTGCTGAAGGCCAGGGTCTTGCCGCGGCGCGAGGTCATGGCGCAGTGCACCAGCACCCGCTCCTGGCCGTGGGCGGCGCGCGCCTTGGCAAAGCCGGCCACCACGCTGTCCTCGCTGGTGATGTCGACCTTGCAGAACAGGCCGCCGATGGCCTTGGCCACCTCTTCGCCCTTGGCCTCGTTGACGTCGAAGATCGCGACCTTGACGCCGGCGGCGGCCAGTGCCTGCGCCGTGGCCTGGCCCAGGCCGGATGCGCCGCCGGTGACGACGGCTGCGGTGGTGGAATCGATGATCATGGGTGTGCTCCTCGGGATTGGGGGATGGATGGCGGGCTGGCTGGCCCGCGCCTGCCACCGCGTGGGTGACGGGCGCGTCGGCCGGGGCGTGGTGGAGCGTAGTCGAAGAGACCGGCATCGGCCTGTCCGGCCGGCGTCACTGTCAGCGTGCTGTTTGACGCTGCCGGGTTGCACCGCCTGCGGCCAGGGTTGTCGCGGCGGCGTCCAGCGCCGGTCCGGCCGGGCCGGGACAATGCCGGATGCCTGTTGACATCACCACCGCGGCCCCGGCCGCCGGCCCGCACCTCACCCCACCCACCGCCCCACCGGCCGTCCTACCCGCCGCCGTGCCGGTGCTGGCCATCGCCGCGCTGGCCCTGGCCGCCATGGCCAGTGGCATTTCGCTGCGGGTGGCCGACGCCTTGCTGCCGCGCCTGGCGCGCGAGTTTTCCGTCTCGCTGGGCGAGGCGGCCCAGGTCATCACCGCCTTTGCGGTGGCCTACGGCCTGTCGCAGCTGATGTTCGGCCCGCTGGGCGACCGCTTCGGCAAGTACCGGGTCATCGCCTGGGCCTGCGCGGTGTCGGCCGGGACCTCGGCGCTGTGTGCCTTGGCGCCGGGCCATGGTGCCTTGCTGCTGGGCCGGCTGCTGGCCGGGGCGTCGGCGGCGGCGGTGATCCCGCTGTCGATGGCCTGGATCGGCGACGTGGTGCCGTATGCCCAGCGCCAGCCGGTGCTGGCGCGTTTCCTGATCGGCCAGATCTGCGGTTTTGCCTTCGGTGTCTGGCTGGGCGGTTACGCTGCCGAACACTGGGACTGGCGCACGCCCTTTGCCGTGGTGACGGCGGTGTTTGCGGTGGTGGCGGTGGTGCTGCAGATCGTGCGGCGCCGCCTGCCGGCGGCGGCAGTGCAGCCCGCGGCCGCAGCGCGTGGACCGGTGCTGAAGCGCCTGGTGGGCGAGTTCGGCGCCGTGCTGTCGGTGCCCTGGGCGCGGGTGGTGCTGGGCACCGTGTTTTTCGAGGGCATCGTCGTCTACGGGCCGTTTGCCTTCATCGCGTCGCACCTGCACCAGCGCCATGGCCTGGCCCTGTCCACCGTGGGGGGGCTGGTGATGCTGTTCGCCCTGGGTGGCCTGGGTTTTGCGCTGGGTGCGCGGGTGCTGGTGCGGCGGCTGGGCGAGGTGCAGCTGGTGTACGGCGGCGCGCTGCTGATGGCCGCGGCCCTGGCCGTGGTGGCCTTCGCGCCGGCCTGGGGCTGGTCGGTGCCGGCCTGCGCGGTGATGGGCCTGGGCTTTTACATGCTGCACAACACGCTGCAGACCCATGCCACGCAGATGGCGCCCGAGCGCCGCGGCGCGTCGGTGGCGGCGTTTGCGTCCTGCTTCTTCCTCGGCCAATCGCTGGGCGTGGCGCTGGCCGGCACGCTGGTCGGCGTGGTCGGCACGGCCTGGGTGCTGGCGGCCGGCGCGCTGGGTGTGCTGGGGGTGGCCGGGCAATTCAACCGCCGGCGCGCCGGCGTCCGGATGGCCACGGCGCACGTGGCAGGCTGAGCCCGGCCTGGCGGCGCCGACGGGCGCCGCGCCCGCGCCGCGCACTCAAGCGGGCCGGCCCAGGCCGTGCTCGATGAAGCGCCGGTAGGTGCGCATCACCGAATCCGGGATTGCGCTGCCCGGTTGCTGGTGGATCAGCTTGCAGCGGTACAGGTAGTCGCGTGCGGCCACCAGCAGCTGGGCCACGGTGTCCAGCTCGTCCTCGGCATAGTCGGCCAGTTCACCGTCGGCACGGGCGCGGCGCAGGAACTTCATGTAGCGTCGAATCACCTCCTCGTGGTGGCGGGTCCAGGCCACCGGCGCCTCGACCTCGGCCTCGTTGAGCACGCGCCAGAACCAGGGGTGGTCGGACAGGTACTCGAACACCGCCCGCACGCCGACCTCCTCCACCGCGAAGAAGCCGCGCACGCCGGCGGCACGGTCGCGCACATGGTCCAGCATCTGCAGGCCGAAGTGCGGCAGCAGCACGTCGAACAGCGCCTGGCGCGAGTCGAAGTACAGGTAGAAGGTGCCCTGGGCCAGGCCGGCGTGGCTGGTGATGCGCTGCACCGAGGCCTCGCGGTAGCCATGCGCGCCCACCACCAGGGCGGTGGACACCAGCAACTGCTCGCGGGTGCGCGCGGCGCGCTGCTCACGCGCCTGCGCGGCCTGGGCCGAGAGCTTGCGCCCGGGCCGCGTGGCCGACGCGTGCGGCTCTGGCGGCGCGGCCGGCGCCACGGGGGCGTCCGCCAGCGGGTCCGGCCCGGCCGCGCCATCGGCCGGCGACGCCGTGCGCGCGCTGCGCGTCTGGGCGGCCGCTGCGGTGCGTGCCGGGGCGTCTGCGCGGGGGGTGTGGGCCATGCCAGTGTCTTTGCCGGAGGGATTTCAGTCTATCGGAGCGCCCGCAGCGCGGGTTTCTACCAGGGCGCCGTGCGTGGGTCTCGTACAAAATGAATTATGAACCACTGTTCATTTTGAACAAGCAGTGAAATCCCAGACCCCCATGACCCTGCCCACCCTGCCGCCGCCCACCCCGGCCGACGAAGCCCAGTTCCGCCAGCAGGTGCGCGACTACTGCGCCCACGAACTGCCCGCGCATGTGCGGGCCAAGGTGCGGGCCAACCTGTTCCTGAGCAAGCAGGACAACCTCGATTTCCTGCATTCGCTGATCCCGCGCGGCTGGGTGGCGGGGCATTGGCCGCGCGCCCAGGGCGGCTGCGACTGGACGCCGCTGCAGCGCTTCATCTTCGAGGAGGAGAGCACGCTGGGCGGGGCGCCCTGGCTGATCCCCTTCGGCGTCAACTACGTCGGCCCGGTGATCTACACCTTCGGCGCCGACTGGCAGAAGCAGCGCTTCCTGCCGCCCATCCTGGCCAGCACCGAGTGGTGGGCCCAGGGCTACAGCGAGCCCGGCGCCGGCTCCGACCTGGCCGGGCTGAAGACCCGCGCGGTGCGCGACCCGGATGGCGTGCACTACCGCGTCAGCGGCCAGAAGATCTGGACCAGTTATGTGCAGTGGGCCGACTGGATCTTCTGCCTGGTGCGCACCAGCGACGAAGCGCGGCCGCAGCAGGGCATCAGCTTCCTGCTGATCGACATGAAGACGCCGGGCATCACCGTGCGGCCGATCCGCACCATGGACGGCTGCCACCATGTCAACGAGGTGTTCTTCGACGACGTGCGGGTGCCGCTGCGCAACCTGGTCGGCGACGAGGGCGGCGGCTGGCGTTATGCCAAGTTCCTGCTGGCCAACGAGCGGGTGCTGGCCGCCGAGACCGGCCGCGCGATGCGCCAGCTGGGCCATCTGCGCGCCCTGGTGGCGGCGGGCAGCGACCGGCCGGCCGACCAGGCCCGCTTTGCGCCGCGGCTGGCCGCGCTGTCGCTGAAGATGCATGCACTGCGGGCCTTCTGCCTGCACACCGCGCGGCGCATGGAGGTCGCCACCCCGGTGGGCGCCGAGGCCTCGGTGATGAAGCTGCGCGGCTCCGAGCTGCAGCAGGCCATCGCCGAAGCCACGCTGGACTGGCTGGGCGCGCCCGGCATCGTCTACGACCCGGCCGACGTGCACCGCGCGCTGCCGGCCAGCCCGGTGGGCCCGGCCGAGACCGCCGGCGCGGTGCGCGAGTACCTTCACGGCCGCGCGGCCACCATCTACGGCGGGTCCAACGAGATCCAGCGCAACATCATCGCCAAGGCGGAGCTCGGCCTGTGACCACTGACCTGCACACCCCGGCCGGCCTGGACGAGACCGACACGGCGCTGGCCGATGCCGCCGCCCGCTACCTGCGCGAGCGCTACGCCTTCGACGCCCGGCTGCGGCTGGACCCGGCCCAGCGCCGGCACAGCGACGCGGCCTGGCGCGACTTTGCCGACATGGGCTGGCTGGCCGTCAGCACGCCCGAGGCGCTGGGCGGCCTGGGCCTGCGCCTGGGCTCGGTGGCGCTGCTGGCCCAGGCCGCCGGCCGCGGCCTGATCAACGAGCCCCTGCTGGGCGGCCTGGCCGCGGCCGACCTGCTGGCCCGCCACGGCACGCCGGCCCAGCAGGCCGGCTGGCTGGCCCCGCTGCTGGCGGGCCAGCGCCGCCTGGCGCTGGCGGCCGCGCCGGGCGCCGGCGACGGCCTGCCCACCGTGCAGTGGTGCGACGGCCGGCTCGCCGGCCGCTGCACCGTGGTGCTGGATGCCGACATCGCCGATGGTCTGCTGGTGCAGGCCAGCGACGGCGGCGCGCGGCGTTGGGTGGCGGTGGCCGCCGATGCGCCCGGCCTGCAACGCCAGGCCTACCCGCTGGTAGATGGCCGCGGCGCCGCCACCCTGGTGTTCGACGGCTGCGCCGCCGAGCCGCTGCAGGCCGGCGACGACCCGCACCCGCTGCAGCTGGCCACGCTGACCACGGTGGCCGACGCCCTGGGCGCGATGGAGGCTGGCTTCGCGCTGACGCTGGACTACCTGAAGACCCGGCGCCAGTTCGGCACCACGCTGGGCAGCTTCCAGGTGCTGCAGCACGCCATGGTCGAGCAGTACGTGCGCCTGGCCGAGGCCCGCGCCGTGCTGGCCGAGGCGGTGGCCGCGTTGCAGGGCCTGCCCGCCGGTGCCGCCCGCGCCCTGCATGCCGCCAAGGCCTTTGTCGGCGAGCAGGCCCGGCTGCTGCTGCAGGCGCTGGTGCAGGTGAGCGGCGGCATCGGCATCACCGACGAATACGCCCTCAGCCACTGGCTGCGCCGGGTGCGGGTGGACGAGCAGCTGACCGGCTCGGCCGAGCAGCACCTGCAACGTTTTGCCGCGCTGGCCGACTGAAATGCCCGCCCCCACGTCGCCCCGCGCCGGCCCTCCAGGAGACAACCCCATGGACTTCAATGCCTACCAGTGCCTGCGCTTCACCCGCCAGGGCCGGGTGCTCACCGTGTCGCTGAACCGGCCCGAGCAGCGCAACGCCGTCAATGCCCGGCTGCACACCGAGCTGTCGCGGCTGTGGCCCGACCTGCAGCACGACGTGGATTCCGACGTCATCGTGCTCACCGGCGAGGGTGCGGCCTTCTGCGCCGGCGGCGACATCGACTGGATGCAGTCGCATGTGGATGACCCGGCCGCCTTCGATCGCATGGCGCGCGAGGGCAAGGACATCGCCTTCGGCCAGCTCGACCTGGAAAAGCCGCTGATCGCCAAGGTCAACGGCCATGCCACCGGCCTGGGCGCCAGCCTGGCGCTGCTGTCGGACATCGTGCTGATCAGCGCCGACGCCAAGATCGGCGACCCGCATGTCAGCGTCGGCCTGGTGGCCGGCGACGGCGGTGCGCTGATCTGGCCGCAGATCGTCGGTTTTGCCAAGGCGCGCAAGTACCTGTTCACCGGCGAGCTGCTGGGCGCCGCCGAGGCCGAGCGCATCGGCCTGGTCACCGAGGTGCACCCGCGCGACCAGCTCGACGCCGCCACCGACGCCCTGGCCCAGCGCCTGGCCGGTGGTGCCACGCTGGCCATGCGTTACACCAAGATCACCGCCAACCTGCCGCTGCGCGCGCTGTTCCACGCCCACTTCGACGCCGGCCTGGCCTACGAGTGCCTGTCCAACCGCAGCGCCGACCATGCCGAGGCGGTGGCCGCCTTCCGCGAGCGGCGCAAGCCGCAGTTCAGCGGCGGCTGACTGGCCTGCCCCACGTCGCTTCGCGCCTGCCCTCCCTGCACACCCGACCTGCCACGCCTTTCCCGGAGAGACCGACATGACCCACTTCGACCGCCGCCAGATCCTGCAATTCGGTGCTGCCGCCGCCGGCGCGCTGGCCCTGCCCGCCCACCTGCGCGCCCAGGGCACGCCGCTGAAGATCGGCCTGATCACGCCGCTGTCCGGCCCTCAGGAGTTCATCGGCGCCTATGTCAAGCATGGCGCCGAGATCGCGGTTGACCAGATCAACAAGGCCGGCGGCATCCTGGGCCGGCCGGTGGCGCTGGAGATCCGCGACGACAAGGCCAACCCGGCCGCGGCCCTGGCCGCCGCGCGCGAGTTGCTGGGCATGGGCATCAACCTGCACCTCGGCGGCATCTCCAGCGCGGTGGTGCTGGCGCTGGCCCCGGTGATGCAGCAGGAAAAGGGCGTGTTCCTGACCTGCGGCGCCGGCACCGAGAAGATGAACCACGAGGCCTATTCGCCGAACCTGTTCCGCCCCGGCGACAGCCCCGACGCGCGCGGCCGCGCCCAGGCCCGGCTGATGGCCCAGAAGTACCCCGACGTGACACGCTGGACCGGCCTGATCCCCGACCATGAGTACGGCCGCACGATGTGGAGCATCTTCGTTGACGGCCTGCTGGAGTTCTACCCGGCCATCGCCAAGAAGAAGCCCGAGATCCTCGACCCGATCATGATGCCCTACGGCGTGTCCGACTACCGCAACGGCATCACCGCGGCGCTGCGCCAGCAGGTGGACGGCTGCTTCAACGCCACCTACGGCGGCGACGCGATCACGATGTTCCAGCAGGCCCGCGGCTTCGGCCTGATGAACCGCTACAAGGTGGTGTGCGACGCGGCCAACGAGTTCCTGGTGGCGCGTGGTTTGAAGCAGCAGCTGCCGCCGCACTGGACCGGCATGCACTACTACGCCGCGGCCAACAAGGGCAATGCGATGAGCGACCGCTTCGTCGCCGACTACCTGGCCAAGACCAAGGACCCCGAGCCGCTGGGCTGGGCCGCCGAGGCCCATGCCGCGCTGTATGCGCTGGCCAAGGCCGCCGAGAAGGGCAAGAGCACCGAGACCGCCTCCGTCATCGCCAACCTCAAGGGCCTGACCTGGGACACCGTGACCGGCCCGCGCACCATGCGCGCCGAGGACAACCAGGCGGTCAAGGACGTGGAGCTGGTGTTCATCGACCCGGCTAACACCGACAAGGGTTATGCGGTGAGCCAGTACGTCAAGGTGGCCGGCAAGGACGTGATCCTGCCGCCGGCCCCCGGCCAGAAGCTCAAGCTGCGCACGGCCTGACCCCACGCCCATGCTGCTGGCCGACATCGCCACGCTGCTGGTCAACAGCCTGACCTGGGCCATGGCCACCTTTCTGGTGGCCGCCGGGCTCACGCTGGTGTTCGGCACGCTGCACATTCTCAACTTCTCGCATGGCGGCTTTTTCATGATCGGCGCCTATGCCGCCTACTCGCTGGGCAACTGGCTGACGCCGCTGCTGGGTGGCCCGCCGTCGGTGGTGCTGTACCTGTTCGGCTCGCTGGTGGCCGGCGTGGTGGTGGCGCTGCTCGGGCTGTTGGTCGACCGGCTGGTGCTGCGCCGCCTGTCCGGCGTGGAGGACGCTTATGTGCTGATCGCCACCTACGCCCTGCTGCTGGTCTGCGAGGGCGCCACCAAGCTGGTGTGGGGCCTGAAGTACCAAAGCGTGATGCCGCCGCCGGCGCTGGACGGCGCCCTGCTGCTGGGCGACGCCGTGCTGCCGCGGCTGTCGCTGTTCATCATCGCCGCCGGCGTGCTGTGCTTCGTCGGGCTGGAGGTGTTCCTCAACCGCACCCGGCCGGGCCGGCTGGTCAAGGCCATCGCCGCCGACCCCTGGATGGCACGGCTGATGGGCGTCAACGTGCGCCGGGTCTACACCGCCACGGTGGCCATCGGCTTTGCGCTGGCCGGGCTGGCCGGGGGCCTGCTGCTGGCTAATCAGACGCTGTCGCCCTCGCTGGCCAGCGCCTTCGTGATCCAGGCCTTCGGCGTGATCATCGTCGGCGGCATGGGCAGCATCTCGGGCGCCTTTTTCGGCGCCATCCTGCTGGGCCTGATCGACGCCGTCGGCCAGTGGCTGCTGCCCGGCCTGCCCGGCCTGCCCTTCTTCCTGGCGATGACCGCCATCCTGCTGCTGCGCCCCGAGGGGCTGATGGGGAGGCGGACATGAGCGCGCCGTCCGGCACCGCGGCCGCCGCTTCGGCGCCGCTGGGCTTTTTCGGCGGGTCGCTGCGGCGCGACCTGGCCATCCTGCTGGCGGTGATGGCGCTGGGCGCCCTCGTGCCCGCGCTGCTCAACCGCGGCCTGATCTTCATCGCTGGCATGGTGTGGATCAACGCCGTCTTCGGCCTGGCCTTCAACCTGCTGTTCGGCCTGGGCGGGGTGTTGAGCTTCGGCCAGGCGATGTTTTTTGCCGCCGGGGCCTATGCGGCGGCGGTGTTCAGCCAGCAGTTCGGCCTGCCCTTTGCGCTGGCCTGGGGGCTGGCCGGCGTGGTGGGCGGCCTGTTGGCCGGGGCCGTGGGCGCGGTGGCGCTGCGCCGCAACGAGGGCGTGTACTTCGCCATCCTCACGCTGGCCTTCGCCGAGCTGGTGCACCTGCTGATCAGCAACACCGCGCTGCTGGGCCGCAACGACGGCCTGGCCGGGCTGGCGCGGCCGGTGCTGTCGCTGCCGGGCCTGAGCCTGGACCTGCGCGAGGGTGACCGCTTCTACTACCTGATCGTGCTGGCCTGCGGCGGCCTGATCGCGCTGCTGCGCTGGACCGTCGGCACGCCCTTCGGCCGCGCGCTGCAGGCGCTCAAGCAGGACCCGGAGCGGGCCGAGTTCCTGGGCATCCCGGTGCGCCTGCACCGCTGGGCCGGCTTTGTCATCGCCGGCACGCTGACCGCACTGGCTGGGGCGTTGGTGGCCCCCTGGGCGCAGATCGTCACGCCCGAACTGGCGCACTGGTCCAACTCCACCAACCCCATCCTCTACACCCTGCTGGGCGGCAGCGCCTATTTCTGGGGCCCGGTGCTGGGGGCGGTGCTGCTGTCGGCGGTGTTCTACATCACCCGCACCCTGGTCGGCGTGTCCGACCTGGTCACCGGCCTGCTGCTGCTGAGCGTGGTGCTGGCCCTGCCCGGTGGCGTGCTGGGCATGCTGGACCGCTGGTTGCGGCGCGGCCGCAGCGCGCAGGACGGCCCCCGATGAGTGCCGCCATGAACCACCCCACGTGGCTGCTGGACGCCCAGAGGCTCGACAAGGCCTATGGCCGCATCGCCGTGCTGCATGGCGTCAGCCTGGGCATCGCCGCCGAGGAGGCGCATGTGGTGATCGGCCCCAACGGCGCCGGCAAGACCACGCTGTTCAAGGTGCTGACCGGCGAGCTGCGCGCCGACCGCGGCCAGGTGCGCTTCCGCGACCAGGACATCAGCCACCTGTCGGCCCACCAGCGGGTGCAGCGCGGCTTCGGCCGCACCTTCCAGGTGGCCAAGGTGTTCCCGCGGCTGAGCGTGCAGGACAACCTGCGCATCGCGCTGGAGGCGCGCCAGCGCCGCGGTGGCCTGTGGGCCGGTGTGCTGGCCGGGCTGTCGGCCACGGCCGTCCGGGCGGTGGCCGAGGCCGGCGAACAGCTGCTCATCGACACCGGCCTGCAGCGCCAGCGCCGCCTGGCCGCCGGGACCTTGGCCTACGGCGACCGCAAACGGCTGGAGCTGGCCATGGTGCTGGCGCTGGAGCCGCAGGTGCTGTTCCTGGACGAGCCCACCGCCGGCATGTCGGCCGCCGAGCGCCAGGCCACGGTGCAGTTGCTGAAGACGGTGCAGCGCCAGCGCCGCCTGGCCATGCTGCTGACCGAGCACGACATGGACGTGGTGTTCGGCCTGGCTGACCGCATCTCGGTGCTGCACCACGGCCGGCTGATCGCGTCCGACACACCGCAGGCCATCCGCGCCGACGCTCGGGTGCAGGAGGTCTACCTGGGCGATGCACCGGCCGAGCCCTGCGCCGACAAACCCCGTGCGGCCGGAGGTGCCCATGCTTGAGATCCGCCAGCTCGATGCCTTCTACGGGGACAGCCAGGCGCTGTTCGGCATCGGCCTGCAGGTGCCGGCGCAGGCCGGCATCGCCCTGCTCGGCCGCAACGGTGCCGGCAAGTCCACGCTGATGAAGGCCCTGCTCGATGCCGGTCCGCGCAGCACCGGCGAGTTGCTGCTGGACGGCCGGCCGCTGGCCGGCCTGGGCACCGAGGCCCGCGCCCGGCTGGGCCTGACCCTCGTGCCCGAGGACCGCCGCATCTTCCCCAACCTGACGGTGCGCCAGAACCTGGAGCTGGCCACCCACGCCGTGCCGCGTGGCCGGCCGGCGATGGCGCTGGACACGGTGTGCGGCTTGTTCCCGCTGCTGCCCGACCTGCTGGGCCGGCTGGGCTACCAGCTGTCCGGTGGCCAGCAGCAGCTGGTGGCGGTGGCGCGCGGGCTGATGGCCTCGCCCCGGGTACTGCTGCTGGACGAACCGGCCGAAGGCCTGGCGCCCAAGGTGGCGCAGGATCTGGCCGAGCAGGTGCGCCGGGCGCGCCAGACCCTGGGCCTGACCGTGCTGGTGGCCGAGCAGAGCATCGCCTACGCGCGCAGCTGCACCGAGTATGTCTACCTGCTGGACAGCGGCAGCCTGGTGTTCCAGGGCGACTGGGCGGCCTTCGACCGCCAGCCCGAGCTGAAGTCCCGCTACCTGGCCGTGTGAACGGCCGCCAGATCCCGAGGAGAGCCCCGCCATGACCCCCGACCCCAGCGGCCTGCGCGTGCGCCTGGACCCCGCCCGCGCCCGCCAGTGGGTGCAGGGCGGCCAGTGGCAGAACCTGACCCTGGCCGACCGCGCCCGGGCCCTGGCCGCGTCCGCCCCCGACCACGTCACCCACATCGACGGCGACACCCGGCTCACCGCCGCCCAGGCCTACGCCGGCGGGCTGCGCCTGGCGGCGGCGCTGCGGGCCCAGGGCTGGCGTGCCGGCGAGGTGCTGGCCTTCGAGACCCCCAACTGGCACGAGGCGGTGCTGATCGACCTGGCCGCGGTGCTGCTGGGCCTGGTGGTCTGCCCCATCGTGCCGATCTACCGCGACCGCGAGGTGCAGCAGATCCTGGCCGACTGCGGCGCCAAGGGCATCTTCGTCGCGCGCCAGTTCCGCGGCTTCGACTACGCGGCGATGATGGACCGGCTGCGCCCGGCCCTGCCGTCGCTGCGCGCGGCGTGGACGGTGCGCGGCGAGCCCGGCGCCGCCGGCGACCTGAGCGGCCTGCTGCATTCGGTGCCGCCACTGGACGACCTGCCCGCTGACTGGCCGGCCACCGCGCCCGACGCGGTCAAGCTGCTGCTCTACACCTCGGGCACCACCGGCCACCCCAAGGCCGTGCTGCACAGCCACAACACCCTGGCGCGCGGCACGCTGCGCGGCATCGAGCACTGGGGCATCGTGGCCGGCGACACCACGCTGATGCCCTCGCCGGTGACCCATGTCACCGGCTTCGCCAACGGCATCGAGCTGCCCTTCTACCGCGGCGTCACCTGCGTGCTGCTGGACCAGTGGAACGCCGCCGTGGCGGCCGACCTGATCGAGCGCCACGGCGTCTGCTACACGATGTGCGCCACGCCGTTCCTGCAGGAGCTGCTGGACCTGGCCGAGCGGGAGCACCGCCCGCTGGCCAGCCTGCGGCGCTTTCCCTGCGGCGGCGCGGCGGTGCCGCCGGAGCTGATCCACCGCGTGGCGCGGGTGCTGCCCAGCTGCCGGGCCTTCCGCGTCTACGGCGCCAGCGAGGCGCCGCTGGTCACGCTGGGCTGGCCCGCCGCCGGCCAGGAGCGGCTGGCCGCCGAGACCGACGGCCAGATCGTCGACTACGAGCTGCGTGTGGTCGGCGCCGACGGCCAGGACCTGCCGGACGGCGTAGAGGGCGAGTTCCGCGTGCGGGGGCCGGCGCTGTTCCTGGGTTATGCCCGCGTGGCGGACACCGAGGCCGCCTTCGACGAGCAGGGCTACTACTGCACCGGCGACGTGGGCTGGCGCACCGCCGACGGCGCGGTGGTGTTCAGCGGCCGCATCAAGGACCTGATCAACCGCGGCGGCGAGAAGATCAGCGCCAAGGAAGTGGAGGACCTGCTGCACAGCCACCCCGGCGTGCAGCAAGCCGCGGTGGTGGCCATGCCCCATGCCCGGCTGGGCGAGACGGTGTGCGCCTACGTGATCCAGCGGCCGGGGCAGGCGCTGGACTTCAGAGACCTGATCTCCTTGCTCGACGCCGCCGGCGTGGCACGGCAGAAGTTTCCGGAGAAGGTGGTCTTCGTCGACGACTTCCCACGCACGGCCTCGGGCAAGGTCAAGAAGGACCTGCTGCGCGCCGACGTGCGCGACCGGCTGGCGGCCGGCCGCTGACGGGGGCATCGACCGGGCGGCCGGTGCCGGCCGGGTCGTTCAGCCGTACTTGCGCAGTTCCAGCTTGCCGATCTGCTGGCGGTGCACCTCGTCCGGGCCGTCGGCCAGGCGCAGCACGCGGGCCATGGCATAGGCGTGGGCCAGGCCGAAGTCGTTGCTGGTGCCACCGCCGCCATGGGCCTGGATGGCCCAGTCGATGACCTTGCTGGCCATCGCCGGCACCGCCACCTTGATCATCGCGATCTCGGTCTTGGCCACCTTGTTGCCCACCGTGTCCATGCGGTGCGCGGCGTGCAGCGTCAGCAGGCGCGACTGCTCGATGGCGATGCGGCATTCGGCGATGCGCTCCACCGTCACGCCCTGCTCGGCCACCGGCCTGCCGAAGGCCACGCGTGCCTTGGTGCGCTTGCACATGCGCTCCAGCGCACGCTCGGCCAGGCCGATCAGGCGCATGCAGTGGTGGATGCGGCCAGGGCCCAGGCGGCCTTGCGCGATCTCGAAGCCGCGGCCCTCGCCCAGCAGCATGTTGGACGCCGGCACGCGCACATTGGTGAAGGTGACTTCCGACGCGCGGTCGGGCATGCCGTAGAAGCCGAACACCGGCAGCGGCCGGATCACCTTGACGCCGGGCGCGTCCATCGGCACCAGGATCATCGACTGCTGGGCATGGCGGTTGGGGTTGGCCGGGTCGCTCTTGCCCATGAAGATGGCGACCTTGCAGCGTGGGTCGGTGGCGTTGGTGGTGTACCACTTGTGGCCGTTGATGACGTACTCGTCACCGTCGCGCACGATCGAGCTTTCGATGTTGGTGGCGTCGCTGGACGCCACCTTGGGCTCGGTCATCGCGAAGCAGGAGCGGATCTCGCCGGCCAGCAGCGGCTTGAGCCAGCGCTCCTGGTCGGCCGGGCTGCCGTAGCGCGCCAGCACCTCCATGTTGCCGGTGTCGGGGGCGCTGCAGTTGAAAACCTCGGGCGCCAGAAAGCTGCGGCCCATGATCTCGCACAGCGGGGCGTATTCCAGGTTCGTCAGGCCGGCACCATGCTCCGACTCGGGCAGGAACAGGTTCCACAGCCCGGCCGCCTTGGCCTTGGGCTTGAGCTCCTCGATCACCGGATGCACCGCCCAGGGCCCCAGCCGCTCGGCCTCTTCGGCGTGCCGGGCCTCGTTGGGGTAGATGTGCGCGTCCATGAACGCGCTCAGGCGGGCCTGCAGTTCCTGGACTTTGGGGCTGGGTTCGAAGGACATGGCGTAGGTCGTCGTGCGGTGCTGTGGAAGGCTGCAACTGTGCGCGCGCCGCGCGCCGCCGTCTGTCCCGCCCGCGTCGGTGCGCCGGCATCGCTTTGCGCCACGGCAAGCCGGGCTATGCTGCTCGCCGACCGCGCGGCAGAGCCGCGCGTCTGAACGATCCACCGACGATCCCACCCCGCCGGAACCCCCATGACCGAACTGCCTGCCCAACCGCTGCCGCCCGCTGCCAAGGTGGCCGACCGCATGGCGCTGACGCAGCGCATCGAGGCCCTGCTCGCCGAAGCGGGCTGGGGCACCGTGCCGGGCAGCGAGGTGCGCCGCGAGGTTGCGGCGCCCGCGGCCCCGGGGGGGGCCGCAACCCGGGCCGACTACCTGCTGCTGCTGGACGGGCAGCCCCTGGCGATCATCGAGCGCTGGGACGATGCACAGCGTGATGCGCGCCACGGTGCGCCCGACGCCATGGCGCTGGCCCTGCGGATGGGGCTGCGTGTGGCCTTCGTGTGCAGCGCCGATGGGCTGCTGTTCGTGGCCGGCCAGGGCCAAGAACGGGTCGAATTAGGCCACCTGCCCACGCCGGAGGCACTGGCGCCGATGGCCCGCTACGGCACGCACGACCTGGTGCCGGCGCCGTCCGGACAGCCTGCGCTCCCTTCGGCCCCTTCGGCCCCTTCGGCCCCCGCGGCTTCGCTCCCTTCGGCCCCCATGGCCACGCCGTCCGGCTCCCTGCTGCGATCGGCCGCGCGCAGCGTCGGTGAGGCCTGGCGTGCCTTGCGGTACGTGGGCGCGCCCAAGATGGCCAAGCCCCCGGTGCCGATGCCGCCGCCCGCTGACAGCGCGCCACGCCGGCAGGTCCCGCCGCCGGACAGCCCCATGCCTGTCGGTGCCGAGCCGCCGTCCGCCGACGCCGAGCCGCCGGTGGCCGAGCCGGTGCTGCTCGCCGCCAGCGCGCCGCGCCAGTGCCCCGCTGGCGGCGGCTTCACCGCCAGCCTGGCGGCTTATGTCGCCACGGCGCGCGAGGCGGCGCTGCAGCAGTTGCAGCAGCTCGGCGAAGCCGGCGACCGTGTCGTCAGCGACCTGCCACCCAGCGGCGACGCGCATTGGGCGGTCGGCGCCCCGGTCAGCGTGCGGCTGGCTGGTGAGGGGGTTGACGTGGAGCCCGCCGAGCAGGCCTTCCACTGGAACGGCCGGCTCAACACCGTGGCCTTCGACGTGCAACTGCGCGCCGATGCGCCGGCCGGCCAGGTCGCGCTGTGGTGCCATGTGGCGGTGGCCGGCGTGCCGATGGCCGCCATCCCGCTGCGCGTGGCCATCATCGCCAGCGCGGCGCCCGCCGTCCCGGCCACCGTCGCCGAGCCGGCACCGGTCGGGGTGCCGGCACCGCACTCGGTGTTTGCGTCCTACGCGTCGAAGGACGCGTCCGATGTGACGCAGCGCCTGTCCACCCTGCAGCGCTGGGCGCCGGCGCTGGACATCTTCCAGGATTGCCTGGACCTGCGGCCCAACGAGGCCTTCAAGCCGCAACTCGCCGAGCAGATCGGCCGGCGCGATGTTTTTCTGCTGTTCTGGTCGCGCAACGCGGCCGCCTCACCCTGGGTGCGCTGGGAGTACGAGACGGCGAGCACGGCCAAGGGCCTGCAGGCCATCGTGCCGATGCCGCTGGAGGACCCGGCCATCGCCCCGCCGCCACCCGGCTTGGCCGACCTGCACCTGCGTGACCGCTTTCTGCTGGCCCGCTACGGCTTGCAGAAGATCCGCGAGGAGGCCCTGGCCAGCCAGGCCGCCGGCGGCTGATGCCACGGTGCCGCCGCGCGGCGCGACCGCGCCTGCAGCGGCCGGCGCTTCAGCCCGGCGCCGGGGCGGCGATGTTGCGGTACAGCGCGTTGGCGCGGGTCAGGTGGTCGTGCATGGCCTGGGCCGCGGCGTCGCCGTCGTGCGCGGCGATGGCCTCGACGATGCGCTGGTGCTCAGCCAGGGTCAGGTCCTCCACGCCGGGGGCGCGCACGATGGACTGGTAATACTCGCTGGCCCAGTTGAACAGGGCCTCCACCAGGGTCGGGAAGATCGGGTTGCCGCTGAGGGTGGCGATCTCGCGGTGGAAGGCCATGTCGCGGGCCAGGAACTGGTCCATCTCAGCCAGCGCGTCGCGGTGTTCGTCCAGGCGCTGGCGCAGGCGGGCCACGTCGTCGGCATTGGCGCGCTCGGCGGCCAGCCGGGCCAGGCCGGTTTCCAGGAAGACCCGCGCTTCCTTCATATGGGCCAGCATATTGGGCTGGGTGCGCAGCAGGTGCTGGGCGCCGACGGCGATCTGGCCCATCAGCAGCTGGGCGGTGGGGATCACCACCCGCGCACGCTCCCCATGGGCGATCTCGACGATGCCCGAACGGGCCAGCTCCTGCAGCGCCTCGCGCACCGCCGGCCGGCCGACGCCGTAAAACTCCATCAGGTCACGCTCGGACGGCAGCTGGTCGCCCGGCGCCAGCTCACCGCTGCGGATGCGCTGCTGCAGGCGGTCGAGCACCTCCTGGTAGAGCTTGCGGCGCTGGATCTGTTCAACGGTCATCGGTCAAGAATAACGCAGCGTTGCCGGATGGCGGCCGGCCCGGGCCGGTGCCTCACCGCCGGCCGCGCTGCACCGCACCGAAGAAGTCGACGCCGCCCATCTGGCCACCCTTGAGCACGATCTGCAGGCCGTCGCGCTGCGGCTGGTCCGACCAGGCACGGCACAGCGGCGCCCCCGGCGCCAGGCCGGCGACCACGCTGAGCGCGGCGATGTCCAGCGCGCTGGCCACCGCGCCCGAGCTGTCGCCGCCGGCCACCACCACGCGCCGCAGCGCCGGCACCCGGTCCAGCAGCCGGCGCATGACCTGGGCCAGCGCCTCGCCCACCTGCGCCGCGGCCTCGCCACGCGGCAGGCCGGCGGCGGCGGCCAGGGCGTCGAAGCCCAGCACCGCCGGGTCGTCCGGGCCCTCGGCCGACAACACCAGCGGGCAGCGCCCGGCGGCCAGGTGCGTGCAGGCGGCGGCCACCAGGCGCTCGACCTCGGCGTCGGCCCGCTGGCTGGCCAGCGCCGCGGCAATGTCCAGCCGCTCGCAGCCGAAGCCATGGGCACGGGCCCAGCCGATCTGCGCCGCCGTCACCGGCGAGCAACTGCCGCTGACCACCACGATGCGTTCCACCGCCTCGGCCACCGGCAGCGACGGTGTGGCCGGCAGCCAGCCCTGCTGGCGCCAGTGCGCCGCCAGCGCGTACTGCAGGCCGGAGGACGAGGCGCTGAACAGGCCATCCCCCCGCCCCTGCCAGACCAGGCGCCCGGCCTCGGCCAGCGTGGCTTCGTCGACCACGTCGATCAGCACCACCGGCACGTCGTCACCCGCCAGCGCGTCGCGGCGGGCGGGGCCCTCGCCGGCGCCCAGCTGCACCAGGTCGATCAGCTCGGTGCGGCGTGGCGTCTGCGCGGCCAGGTGGCGGCGCAGGTCGGCTTCGGTCATGGGCGTGACCGGGTGGCGGCTCATGGTCGGGTGGCGGTCCAGCCGGTGGCCCGTGCCGTCGGCCACCGCAAACAGGTTGCCGAAGGCCTGGTAGCGCTTCAGCCGCGGCGCGCCCACCACCATCGGCGACCAGCGGCCCGGCATCCGGGCCACGCCCAGGTCGATGGCGCGGCCGATCGAGCCCACCGTGGGCGACGAGTCGAAGGTCGAGCAGACCTTGTACTGCAGGATCGGTGCGCCGAAGGCGCGCAGCCGGTTGAAGGCGGTGGGCAGGTGCTCGTCCATCCACGCCGGGCTCTGGCCCCGCGCGGTGCTGGCCAGGCCGATGCAGCGCATGTGGGCAAAACGCGCCACCCAGTGCGCCTCGGGCGGCTGCAGGAACAGCACGGTGGGCACGCCGGCGGCGGTGAAGGCCTCCATCACGTCGGTGGAGCCGGTGAAGTCGTCACCGCAATACGCCAGCAGCGGGCCGGCGGGCAGGCCGGTGTCGGGGTTCATCGTGTTCACCAGAACGACAGCGCGTCACGCAGTTCGCCATGCGCCTGGGCGTGGGCTTCCAGCGGCACACCGGCCACCGCCGCGTCCCAGGCCTGGCGCAGCGCGGTGACGCCGGCGGCCACGCCGCCCGGGTGGCCGAAGATGCCACCACCGGCGGCGAAGATCAGGTCGGTGCTGCCCACGGCCGCGTAGGTGGCGGCGGCCACCCGGCCGGTCTGGCCCGAGCTGAACACCGGCATCGTGGCCATCGGTGCCTCGGGCCACAGCGGCGCCAGCACGGCGCGCGCGGCGGCCACCACGTCGCCGTCGGACTCGCTGAACTTGTTGCCCAGGCCGTTGACATGCAGGTGGTCGGCGCCGGCCAGGCGCCACAGCTGCTGCCAGGGTGCGTAGTCCCAGCCCAGGGCCGGGTGGCGGCTGAGGGCGCCCCAGCCGTTGCGGTGGGCGTGGATGGGCAGCTGGCTGTGCTGGCGCAGCGCCCGCAGTCCGACCAGGCCGAGGCTGTTCAGGCTGGCCATCACGCAGGTGCCACCTTCGGCCAGCACCAGGTCGTGGCGACGCTTCATCTCGTCGAGCTCGCCGGTCAGGTTGAAGGCCACCATCACCTTGCGGCCCAGCCGGTCGGCACCGGCATGCACCTCGCGCATCACCGCACGCACCCGTTCGTCGAAGGGGCAGTGCGGGCCGTCGGCCTGCAGCTCGTCGTCCTTGATGAAGTCGATGCCGCCAGCGATCAGCTGGCGCACCTCGGCCGCGGTTTCTTCGGGGCCCAGGCCGACGCTGGGCTTGATGATGGTGCCGATCAGCGGGCCGCGGGCCACGCCGGCCAGGCGCCGCGTGCCGGTGATGCCGAAGGCCGGGCCGGGGTTGGCGGCGGCAAAGGCCGGCGGCAGGCGCAGGTCGGTCAGCCGCAGGCCCGAGACGCACTGCAGCTCGAACAGGTTGCCGGCGATGGTGGCCATCAGGTTCGGCAACGACGGGCCCAGGTTCCCGAGCGGCCAGGACAGCGTCAGCCGGCAGCGGCTGAAGCGTGCACCGGCCGCATAACGCCCGGGCAGGCTGGGCTGGTCCACCGTGTCCAGCAGCTCCAGCTGCTCGATGCGCGCGCCGCTGCGCTGCTTCAGCGCCGGCGTCTCGTTGGCCAGCGCCAGGAAGGTGCCGCTGGACTGCTCGCCGGCAATGGTCTCGGCCGCCCGGCGCGGGTCGATCGGGGTTTCCAGCCAGTAGCGGGCGTGGATGCGGTCGGTCATGGCGCGCTGCGCTTCAGGTCACTTGCCGCCGCGGGCCTTGGCCAGTTCGGCGGTCAGCAGCGTGGCACCGTCCTGGCCGAAGTCGGCGCTGAACTTGGTCCACACCGGCTGCAGCTTGTCGCGCATGCGCTGGCGCTCGGCCGGGGCCAGCGTGGTGATTTTCATGCCGTGGCCCTTCAGCTCGGTCATGGCCTTGTCGGCATAGGCACGCATGGCGTTGCGCTCGAAGCCCTGCACCTCGCGGGCGGCGTCGCCGAGGATCTGCTGCTCGTCGGGCTGCAGCTTGTCCCAGAACTTCTTGCTGATCAGCAGCATCCACGCGCTGTAGACATGGCCCGACAGCACCGCGTGGCCCTGCACCTCGTACAGCTTGGACGACAGCAGCGTGGGCAGCGGGTTCTCCTGGCCGTCGATGGCCTTGGCCTCCAGGCCGGGGTAGACCTCGGGCCAGGGCATGGGCACGGCGTTGGCACCCAGCGTGTTGAAGGTGTCCAGGAACAGCGGGTTCTGGATCACGCGCAGCTTCAGGCCGGCCAGGTCGTCGACGTTGTGGATGGCGCGGCGGCTGTTGGTGACGTGGCGGAAGCCGTTCTCCCAGAAACCCAGGCCGACCAGGCCTGCCTCGGGCAGCTTGGCCACCAGGCGCTTGCCGAAGGCGCCGTCCAGCACCGCATCGGCCTCCTTGCTGTCGGCAAACAGCAGCGGCAGGTTGATCAGGCCGAATTCCTTCAGGTTCTTGATGCCCACCAGCGTCGACGCCTCGGGGATCGCCATCTCCAGCACGCCGCCCTGCAGCTGCGAGACGAAGGTGACGTCGTTGCCCAGTGTGCCGCCGAAGTAGGTCTTGACCTTGATCTTGCCGCCGCTCTTGGCCGCCACCAGCTCGGCGAACTTGTTCATCGACACACCCTGCGGGTGGTCGGCGTTGAGCACCGTGGCGAACTTGATGTTCTGCTCACGCACTTCGGCGGCGGCGGTGCCAGCCAGTGCGCACAGGCCCAGGCCCAGCAGGGCCGCGTTCAGGAAGGTCTTCATCGTTGTCTCGCTGTCTTGTCGTCGGGGGGCAGGCACAGGGGCACCCGCGGGTGCCGGCCGCTCAGGTGATGCGGCGGATGCTTTCGGCGATCTCGTCGCGGTCGAAGACCTTGAGCCAGTCATCGCGCATCAGGCGCGGCTTGCCGAAGGTGATGGCCTTGTTGCAGGCGTCGCTGAACTGGCCGGGGATCTGCTTGAAGATCACCGCCGACAGGATGGTCATGTGGCCGAGCAGGAAGTCGCGCGCACAGTCGGCCGGCACGCCGCGGCCCACCACCTCGTCCATCGCCTCGCGCATCACGTCCAGCAGGGTGGCGCAGACGGTCTCGGACAGGCCGGGTTCCAGCAGCGCCATCTGCTCCACCGTGACGCGGTAGCTGCGCAGGATGGGCTGGTAGATGGTCTTGGCGATGGCCTCGCCCAGTTCGAAGTGGCGGTCCTCGCCCTGCATCAGCGCGCTGACGATGGACTGCGGCGCGGCCACGCCGCCGAAGTAATCGGGCGCGCCGGGCGTGTGCACCTCGGGGCTGAAGATGGTGGGGTGGCAGGGGTGGGCGACGAAGTACACCAGGTCCTTGCGGTCCGGCAGGTGGCCGGCAAAGGGCGCGGCGGCGTCCAGCGTCATGACCAGGGTGCCGGGCTGGAGCAGGGGCGAGATCTCGGCAGCCAGCTGGCCGATCAGGGTGTCGGGCACGGCCAGGATGACCACGTCGGCGCCGTCCAGCGCGGCCGCGGCCGAGACGGCCTCCAGGCCCAGCTCGTCCTTCAGGCGCTGGCGGCCGGCGGCGCCGGGCTCGACATGGCGCACCTGGTAGGGCGAGCCCATCAGGTTCTTGGACAGGCGCACGCCCATCTTGCCGCCGGCACCGAACAGTGCGATTGAGGTCATCGGTTCTCCGCAAATGAGGGGCAGCCGGCCCGGGCGGGCTGCGCAGGTGAAAGCCAGACACACGATGTGGTGTGTTGGCGTGATGGTATGACGAGTACATCATATGACGTGATTGGGGAAAACACGGGCGGGCCGACACCGCCCGTGCTTTCGGTGCCGATGGACACGCTGCAACCTGTCCCGACCGATCACACCGCAGGCGCCTCGAACACCCCACCGGCTTGGAAGGTGAAACCGGCCTGGCCGTCGAGGCGGCCAGGCAACGGCGTGGTGGGGTGCCACTTGCCCGGGACGTCACGGTGAGGCCACGCTGAGCCATCTGCCGCGCTCTCGGTGACCTTGGCGCCAGCGAGCAACTGATGGCCTGGCGGCGCGAGCACGGCGTCCTCGCTGGAAAGCGCGTCGGCGGTGGGTTGGAGGCGGTCGCCTCCGCCATCCTCGAGCGCGGCGGGTTGCGCAAGTTGCACACCGAGAAGCTCAGGCAAGCAGTAGCTGGATGTCCTTTGCGATCGGTTCAATGTCACCGCGGTCTGAAGGCGTGGTGGTCCGAACCCGAAGGTCGGCAACCTGATGTACAGCGGCCCTTTGTCAGCGACAACCGGTCAGCCCTACCCACCTCCGGTCATCCGATCGGTCAGGAAATCGGCGCGTCAATGACCGGTCTCAAAGTACAGCGGCCATCGTATGGCGGCCGCCAAAACGCGACCACCCGCCAAAGCAGTCGACCGCAGTCTTGCGGCGCCGGGCGAGATCCGAAGCAGTTCGTACGCCCGCAGTTCGATCAGCCTACGCGGTCTCGAGGAGCGGCCGTTCAACCCGCGCCGGATTGAACAGCTGCTGTCGGTGATGGACCCGGACACGCAGCCCCGGCCGGTTCCTGCCGCTGGCAACAGGCAGGTATCTGGCACCTCGCCTTGAGATCCCCGAGCTGGAGGAGACCGCAATCGGGCCACAGAGAGGCAGGCATACACAGATAGCAGGCCCAGCTCACCGAGCCCGCATGCGCCCTACTCCTCCCACTGGAAGCGCGACAGCGCCACGGCTGAAAACAGGAGCGTGAAGCCCAGCATTGCCGCCACGGGCAGCAGTGCGGCCTGCAGCGGCAGTCCGCGCCAGGTCATGGCATCAAGGCCATCGACGGCCCAGTGCGTGGGCATCCACATCGACACCGTCTGCAGCCAGGGCGGAAAGATGAACGAGGGCACCCAGGCGCCGCCCAGCATCACCATCAACAGCGTGGCCAGGATGGCCAGTCCGCGCGTGGCATCGGGCGTGCGACCCAGCGCGGCAATCATGAGCCCAAAGCTGGAGGTGAGGAGCGCGAACGCCACCAGCACGGCGACGAAGCCCGGGACGCTGCCGCTGATTCGCACTCGGAAGAAGGCCATGGCCACTGCGTAGACGACGGCAAAGACGAGCAGGCCGATGAGCGCGCAACTCGCGGTCCGGCTGCCCAGCAACTGCGCCTTCGACAGCGGCGCGGCGCGCAGGCGCTTCCACAGCCCCATGCGGCGCATCAGCAGCAGCCCCACGCCCATGTCCACGCCCATCAGCAGGATGAACTGCACGCCCATGCCGGCGAAGGAATGGGCGTAGCTGTTGTACTGGGCGCCCAGTTCGGACACGGCCGCCTCGTCGTGCGTCGAGAACGGGATGCCTAGGCCGCCGCGTGCCGGGGTCGCTGCGCCAACTGCGGCGGACTCGGAAGTCGCCACCGGCGCTGCAGCCGCATCGGCCGCGGACGCGGAGGCCGGCAGTGCCTGCAAGCGGGCGCCGCTGTCGAACTTCGACACCAGGGCCTGGCGCCGCTCGTCGGGCAGCTTGCCGGCCTGCTGCATCTGCGCGCGCATATCGCGCACCACCGGACTGTCGCTGCTGAAGGCCGACTGGCTGACCGGCTCCATCACATGCTGGGCCAGCAGCCCCTTGACCATCGGCAGCACCATCGCCTGAGAGGGGTCGTAGAACACCACCACCTCGGGCTTGGTGGCAGCGCCGAATAGGGCCTTGGAGGCCTGCGCGCCGAAGCCGGCGGGCAGCAGCACAGCCGCACGCTGCTTGCCGGCGCGCACCTGGGCCTGAGCCTCGGCGATGGGCGCCTCGCTCAAACGCAGCGCGGGGTCGCCGCGCAGGTTGGCAACGATGCGTGCCGAGAGCTCGCTCTGGTCGAGATCGGTCAACACCACCGGAATCTGTGCCGGCCCCTTGTCGCTGGCGCCGAACAGGCTGCCGAAGAAGGCGGCGATGAGAATCGGCGCCACCACGCTCATCAACACGGCACGGCGGTTGGAGAAATGCAGCACGAGATCTTTGCGCACCAGCGCGATGAAGGCGTTCATGGGGTGGCCTTGCCTCAGTCGCGCATCAGTCGCGCAGTTGGCGGCCGGTGAGGGCCAGGAAGACGTCTTCGAGGTCGGCGCGGTCGGAATCGATGTGCCGCACGGCGAGCCCCGCTGCGCCCAGCGCTTGCAGCACAGCCACGGTGCCCTGCGCCAGGTCATCCAGCCCCAAGGTCCATCGGCCACTCGTCTGCGTCACGGTGTGAACGCCAGGCAGGGCACGCAGCCAGGCCGGTTCAAGTTCGCCATCGATGTCGAGGGTCAGCTTCTGCGCCATCGGCAGCGTGCGGTACAGCTCGGGCAGCGTGCCCTGGGCCACGACGCGGCCGTGGTCGATGATGACCACGCGGTCGGCCAGGCGCTCGACTTCCTCCATGTAGTGCGTGGTGTAGACGAGGGCCTTGCCCGCCGCCTTCAGCGCCAGCAGGGTGTCGAAGATGGCGTTGCGGCTTTGTGGGTCGACGCCGGCCGTCGGCTCGTCGAGCAGCAACACGTCGGGGTCGTGCACCAGCGCGCAGGCGATGTTCAGCCGGCGCTTCATGCCGCCGCTGAAGGTGGCCGGTTTGTCGCGTCCGCGGTCGGCCAGCCCAACGGCGGTCAGCACCTCGGTGGTGCGCCGCCTGGCCTTGGCTGGGGGCAGGCCGTAGAGGGCGCCGAACAGCTCGACGTTCGCCTGCGCCGGCAGGTCTTCGAACAGTGCAATGTCCTGCGGCACGAGACCGATGCGGCGCTTGCAGGCGGCTTCGTCCTGCGCCAGCACCGTGCCGCCCACCCGCACGCGGCCGGCGTCGGGTGGGGTCAGACCGCAGACCATGGCGATGGTGGTCGACTTGCCGGCGCCATTCGGCCCCAGCAGGCCCAGCACCTCGCCGGCCGCCACTTCGAGCGAGACGTCGATCACCGCAGCGCGTTCGCCGTACGACTTCTTCAGGCCTTCGGCCCTGAGCACTGGTGTCCGAGCTTGCATGGCCGACCTCAGATCCAAGGTGATGAAACGGGCTAAAGGAGGGTCTTGTCGAAGAAGGCCGTGATTTCGACGGCGAGCTGATTCAGGAACGCAGTGCGATCGAAACCCGGCGGGTCCGCGGCGACGTCGCCATCGTGGCTGGGGATGGGCATGCTGGGTGCATTCATGAAGGCGAAGTGCCAGGCGTTGGGCACCCGATGAAAGCTCGCTGAGGGCAGATTGGTCGCTACCCACTCGGCATGAAATCGCGGCACCAGGAATCGATCGAGCTCGGCTTCGTAGATCATGGTCGCCGAGCGCACCGCAGCGAGCGATTCGGCGGTGAGCAGCACACCTGTCGGGGCCATCGCAACGATCGCGCGAACGCGCTTGTCCTGCAGCGAAGGCAGGGGCGAGGGCGTGGCCACGGGTGACGGCGGCATCGCTTCAACCGGGCGAGCCAGACTGCAGAAGATCGGGTCTTCGGATGCTTCGGCCTGGCAGTGCTTCTTCATCCGGGACAAGTCTGGCTTGGCCCCTGCCAACGCCAGCACCGTGTAGCCGCCGGCCGAGTGCCCCAGCGCACCCACGAGAGGCCCCTGGCTGTCGGCCGCAATGCGCGCCTTCCACGCCGGGTCGGCCAGGATCGCGTCGATGACACGGGAGGCTTGGCGCGGGCGCTCGTCGAAGTAGCGCTCGGGGCCCTTCTCCAGCAGTGACCGATCCTGGTAGTTGTCGCCGGGATGACGGAGCGCGGCGACCAGATAACCGTTGCGGGCAAGGGCTTGCGCCAGCGTGCTGTGCCCGAGCTCTGTGCCGCTGATGCCATGACTGAGCAGGATCAGCGCCTTGACCTTGTCGACGGGTTTGCCGCCGATGGCAGCGTCAACCGAGAACGGCCCCATGGCGACGACTCGCGGCGCGGCCAGCGTCGGGTAGTACAGAGCGACCGTCGTCTTGGGGGCGTCTGGTGTCGCACCAGCGGTCTGGATCTGCATCCAGCCGGCCTCGAAGGCGTGCGAGTGTGCTGCGACGAGCAGCGTAGCCAGCGAGGCCAGGATGCGCTGAAGATGGCGGGGCATGTGGTGCTCCAATCCGTTGGGTTGTGTTCGAGTGTCAGACCAGACTGCGGAATAGCAATAGGGCAACGCGACGAACGGAGTTCAGCGAAGCGCGAGACGACCGCCAGCGGTCGCCGGCTGCCTGGCTACCTGAGCAGGGCTCAGCGCAGTGCGGTCTGCTTCGCGGCATCGGGCGCGGCTTGTAGCAGCCGCACAAAGTCGGTGGCAGCCTTGCGAACAGCGATTTCCGCCGCCGCCAGCTTGCTGAAACGTGGCATGAATTCCGTCACGGGTGCGCGCCAGCCGGGCGTCAAAGCCGCGAGCTGGCGCCCGGTCTGCAGGTCGACGGCTTCGATCTCCATCGCCGCGCCCCCGCGCTCGAGCGGGATGGTCAGCACCAGCGAACTCAGGGTGTTGAGCAGCGGCGATACGGTCTCAACGCGGGTGATCGCGGCGCGCAGCACGGCCGGGCGGCCCTGCGGCTGGGCGGGCAGCGCCTGCACGCGTTGCTGGAGTTCACTGCGCAGCAGGGCCAGCAAGGCCTCGCGCTCCTCGGTGCTGATGTCGGCGTTGCCCGTCACGCGCCAGGCCACCGCATCCACCGTCACGCGGGCGGGGTCGATGCGGTCTGCCGAAGCCCGGCCTGCGGCCGCTGCATCCGGCCCACCGGCCAGCGCTGTGTAGTCGCTGAGGAAGCCGCTGTGGGCGCTGGGCAAGACCGTGCTGCATGCGGCGAGCGAGGCGACTGCGGTGACAGCGATGAGGTGGCGAATTCGGATCATGGAGAAATCCTTTGGAGTGATGTGGAAGGAGTGCGAGCGCTTGGGGCCCGACTCCACAGGGCGCCCACGCCAGGGGGCAGGCCACCGTGGGCGGCCATTGAATTGCGCTTGGTGAAGTCAGTTGGTGGGCAGCCGGCGTCGAATGACCCATTCGGCGAAGACCACGTTCAGTCCCCAGGCTGAAGCCATGAGGACGTCGCGGAAGATGAACGCCGGCGCGCCGGTGATCAAGGTCACCGGCAACAGGATGAGAACCTGTGTACCGGCGCCTTGCCCCAGCGCATAGGCCCGCACCATCCAGGCCTTGTGCTGTGCGATGCGGTGTTGAAGCACTGCACGAACCGCCACGCTGACGGCCAGCGTCATGGCCAGCCCGACCGCCATGCGTACCCAGTACAGCAGCGGGCCTTGCAGCGCCTCAGGAATGGCGTAAGCAGCGGTCATCCACAAGCCTGTCAAAGCCGCCACGATGCCGCAGGGCGCGGCCACCCTACCGGCGACGCGATGTAGGCGCGGGAAACGCAGTCGCAGGGCTGAATCTAACTGCAAGGCCCCCAGCACGCAGAACAAGCTGGCGCTCAGGACATGCAAGACCACCGGCGCCGAATTCGCCATGAAACGTGCGTTCTCGGGTGTGACGCCGCCGCCGCCCGCCAGCCCCGACAGGCGCACCACGCCGGCGACCACGGGCACCAGGCTCAGCATCAAGAGCGAGCTCAGCAGCTTCCAGGAAGGCCGGGGCGATGACGACATGGCGAAGGGGGAGCACTGAAGGTAGATCGTGGGGTTTCGTACTTTGGTGTCTCGCGGCGACCTGAATCGCCCGCCGAAGCGGCTGAGAAAGGCCAGCTGCCTGAAGCTTAGGGATCAGTCTCGTGCAGCGGAAGGCGCACCACTTGCACTCAGTTCATGCGTGTGACGCCTTGTCAGGGTTGCCACGCATCGGGCGCCCGATGCAAGTCCCGGCTGCGTCCTGGTCAGCAGGATCAGATCAGAGGGTGCGCCGCCTGTGGCGGCTGCCGCGTTACTCAGCCGAAAGCCGCTCGGCGCAGACGCCCCGAACGCACCCCCGCAGCCAGCGGTGCGCCGGATCTCCGTCCAAGCGCGGATGCCACAGCATGGACACCGTGAACGGCGCAACGGGCAGCGGCAGTGCGAAGCTGTGCATCCCTGCGTACAGAACGCCAGTGTGCCGTTCGTGAACGCAAGCAACCAAGTCTGAGGAACGCACCAAGGCGAGAGCGGCGGAAAAGCCGCCGACGATCGTGGAAACCTGTCGATGCAAGCCCATGCCCGCCAGGGCTTCGTCGATGGGGCCTTTGTCGCCATCCCGGCGCGACACGTGGACATGGCTGGCGGCCGCAAAGCGGGCGGCGGTGATTTCCCCCAAGCTCAGCGGATGACCCGGCCGCACGACACCCACGTAGCGGTCGCGGAACAGGGCCTGCGTGCGCACTTCCGGACTGATGGCTTTGTCCACCACACCTGTTTCCAAATCGACCGAACCTTCGCGCAGCGGCCCACTGTCCTTGTCCAGCTTGTGCAGGAAATGCAGGCGAACGCCAGGGGCTTCGCCGGAGACTCGCGACAAGAGTCGGGGCCCAAAGTTCTCCACGAACCCCTCGCTGGCCCGCAACGTGAACGTCCGCTCGAGTTGTCCGAGGTTGAGCTTGCCGGCGGGCCGCAGGGCAGCTTCGGCGTCGTGGACAAGCTGGCTGATGGACTCGCGAAGCTCGAGCGCTCGGGGAGATGCCACCAGGCCGCGGCCGGCGCGCACCAGCAGCGGATCGCCAGTGGCCTCTCGCAGCCGCGTCAACGCCCGGCTCATCGCTGACGGGCTCAAATGCAGTCGCCGAGCGGCGCGCGCAACGCTGCCTTCGGCCAGCAAAGCGTCCAGCGTGAAAAGCAGATTGAGATCGGGTCTGGCCAAGCTGTCGCTCCAAGGGTGTCGGCACTGACATGGCGTCACACGCAGCTGCTGAGTGCAGATCATGCGCCTTCCGCCATCTCGGGCGAGTGACTATCTTCTGGCCATGCGCTTGAACGGTCTTCGTCCGAGCGGAACTGGAGAAAAGCTCATGGCTCGCAACGCATTTGACACGTCAATCGAGGGCATCAAGTCGGTCTGGGGACCGCTCAGCACCGAACTGGTCGCTGCTTGTCGTGCGCACCTGGAGGACCTGCTCAAGGCCCCTCCCACAGAGGAATGGCTGGCCGAGTTGCACCGGCAAGCGCCGGCAAACCGGGAGCTATACCGCGACCCGACGCATGGCTTCGTGCTCCTGGCGCACACCGAACCCGTGGGCCTGTACCGACCGCCCCACGACCATGGCCGGGGTTGGGTCATCTATGCGATTCAGCAGGGTGAAATTGAGATGGGCACCTATGGTCGGCTGGCGGAGCCGGACGGCAGTGTTCGGTTGGTCAAGAGGGGTTCAACGCGGGTGCGGCCTGGCCAGGTTCAGGTGTACCTGCCCGGAGACATCCACGACACACGCTGCATGAACGGGCCCGCCTTGCTGTTCCGCTTCACGGAGCGAGACCTGAAGCGGGAGGACAAGGAAGAACACCGGGTGACGAGGTACGCCGAGCGGGACGGCGTCTGGACCCTGGGGTTGCCGTGAACCATCCTGTCCACCTGGCCTTGGGGCAACACCGCTTGCCTCCGTCCCTGGCAATGTTGACCGTATCGAAGAAATCGTCGTCTGCTGTCCAGGACGATGACCGCGAGGCAGCGCGATCCCCACTGCAAACAGACGCTGTGCCTTCTGGGCTGCAGGGCCCGCGGCGCAACGCCGCGATCGCTGCCGTGCTGGCGGCCATGGTGCTGGCGGTGCTGGACGCCGCCATCGCCAACGTGGTGCTGCCCACCGTGGCGTGGTCGCTCCAGGTCACGCCAGGCATGGCGGTCTGGATCATCACGTCCTACCAGACAGCCCTGGTGATGGGCCTGCTGCCCTGTGCCGCGCTCGGCGAAAGCCTGGGCTACCGCCGTGTGTTCACGATGGGCGTTGCGGTGTTCACGGCCGCGTCCGCGTTGTGCGCACTGGCCCCGTCACTGCCGTGGCTCGTCGCGGCCCGGTTTCTCCAAGGGCTCGGGGGCGCCGCCATCATGGCGCTGGGCATCGCGCTGCTGCGCCTGGTGGTTCCTCGGCGCGAGCTCGGCGCCGCCATCGGATGGAACGCGCTGGCGGTTGCCCTGTCCTCTGCGGCCGGCCCAACCATCGGCGCCGTGCTCCTGTCGGGCGCGAGCTGGCCTTGGCTGTTCGCGTTGAACCTGCCCCTGGGTGGACTGGTGCTTCTCGCGTGCCGTGCCCTGCCCGATCTCACCGGCACCGCGCGGCCGCTTGACCGGATCAGTGTGGCGCTGAATGCCGCACTCTTTGCGTCGCTGGTGGTTGGCGCCGAAGTGTTGGTGGAGCAGCCTGTGTGGGCGGCCGCACTGCTTGCCGCTGCGGCCATCAGTTTGGCAGTGCTGATCCGGCGGGAGATGCCCAAGGCCGCGCCCTTGATTCCGCTGGACCTTCTGCGCGCCAAGTCATTCCGCATTTCGGTGCTGGCCTCGGTCTGCTGCTTCGCAGGCATCACCATGGGCCTGCTGGCCTTGCCCTTCTACCTGCAGCACAGCCTCGCGCAGGACACCCTGATGACCGGGCTTTACATGACGCCCTGGCCACTGACCGTGGCTGTCGCTGCCCCGCTGTCAGGCTATTTCGCCAATCGCATCTCAACGGCATGGCTTTGCGCTGCGGGCGGCGCTTGTCTCGCGCTGGGACTCGCCGCTGCCTCACTCTGGCCGCTGCACGGCAGCGCCATGCCGCTGGTGCCGATCACCATGCTGTGCGGCCTGGGCTTCGGCCTCTTTCAGGTACCCAACAATCGCAACATGTTCCTGTCGGCGCCACGTGAAAGAGCGGGCGCCGCGGGCGGCATGCAGGGCACCGCCCGGCTGGCAGGGCAGACCGCGGGTGGGGTCGTCATGAGCCTGCTGTTCACCGTCGCATCCGTCGACGCGGCACCCAGAGTCGGTCTCGGGATCGGGGCGGTGCTGACCTTCGCGGCAGGGCTCGTGAGCATGTTGCGGGTCAAGCCATCGATGGAGACCAGATCGGGATGAGCCCGCGCCATTCGCAAGATGCCTTGCCCCTCAACGGGGATCCGCAAGAAGCATTCAGCCACCGTACAGCACTCAAGGAGCATTTCATGGAAACCCGTCTCAACTTTTTCAAGTCCGGCCCAGATGCCATGAAGGCCATGTCCGGCCTCGACCAGCAGATCGCCCGATCAGGCCTGGAGAAGTCACTGGTCGAACTCGTACGCCTGCGCGCATCGCAAATGAACGGCTGTGCGTACTGCATCGACGTGCACACGGCCGACGCCCGCAAAGCGGGAGAAGGTGAGCGGCGCCTGGCGACCGTCGCCGTCTGGCGCGAGACGCCTTTCTTCAACGAGCGTGAGCGCGCGGCCTTGGCGTGGACCGAGTCGGTCACACGCGTGGCGGACACGCGTGTGCCGGACGACGTGTGGGAGCGCGTGCAGCCACATTTCACGCCTGCCGAGCTCGTTGACCTGACGTTGCTTGTCAACACCATCAACGCCTGGAATCGATTCGCCATCGCATTTCGCAAGATGCCGGTTTGAGGGTTGGAGTCCCTGCTGTCGGGTGGCCCAATTGCGTCGAGGTCGCGATGCAACCGCCAGACCTCGGCAGCAGGTAGCGGATTTCGGGCGCCGTTGTTGATCGGGCGTGCATCAACTCAGGGTCGGCAGCCTCAGTCGCCGGCCCGCGGAGACAGTCGTTGAGCCGGGAACTGGCCCCGGTAAGGGGTTGCGGTCCCCGAACGACGGCTGTCGCCAGCGCTGCCTTTCTTGGCGGCGTGAGTGAAGGTCAGATTCCTGGGTAGACCGATCGCTCGCTGAAAAAACCGCCGGTGGCTCCTATGGGCCGTTGGCCGCCGGTGAGCAGTCGCAGCTGAAGGGCAGCCGACCACCGCTTCGCCGACGTGCCTACCTCTGGCACATGGCCGCGGGCTTCACCGGCCAGGGGCTTGGCCTTGCCACGCCCGACGGTGCGTCCGACCAGCAGGTCCACGTGCCGCTCGACGTTGAAGCGGAGCGTCCCGCGGCAGTGGATGTGCGAGGCCAGCGTGCGGCACGGGGCCACCCAGCCGCCAACGGCAAGGTCCGGTCAGCCCAGCTGCAGCCAGACCCGCCCGCCCTCGATCTTGACCGGGTAGCAGCGCAGCGCCTCGTCCGCCGGCTCGCAGGTGGGTTGGCCGTCGCGGATATCGAAGCGGCCCTGGTGCAGCGGGCATTCGATCTCGTGGTCGAGCAGAAAGCCCTCGCACAGCCGGGCGTTGCCGTGGCTGCACCGGTTGTCGGTGGCCCAGACCTGGCCGTGCACGCTGTACAGCGCGATCTCGCCGGCCGGGCCGTCGACGGTGGTGACGTCATCCGGCACCAGCGCATCAGCGGCCAGCAGGTCGGTCCAGGGGGTGTCGGCGTGGCTCATGGTGGGCGTCTCGGGCTCAGATCGGATAAATGATGGCGTTGGGAATCATCTCGCTGTCGTACACACACAGCCGCTCGGCGAACTTCAGGCCGGCGGGGGTGCGCACCACGGTGTCCAGGTAGCGGCCGACGTTGAACACCGTGCTGGGGCCGTCCAGCTTGGTGCGGAACACCGCGTAGTTGGCCTCGCAGCGCAGGCGCCAGCCGCTGCCCTCGCCTTCGACCGACAGCACCCGCGGTGCACCCACCACATGGCGCTGGTAGTAGGGGTCGTGGAACAGGGTCTCGCGGATGCCGTAGACCCGGTCCATCAGCATGCCCTTGCTCTCGAAGCTGAGCGTGGCCAGCGGGAAGCCGCGGTCGAAGTTCTCGCGCGGCTGCAGGCGGTAGCTGCAGTCGTCGGTGAAGAACTCGGGCCACAGGTCCCACTGGCCACCATCCACCGCGGCGGCGTAGTCGGCATGCAGTTGCAGCAGGGCCTGGTAGTCGCTGAAGTCCAGCATCACGCGCCCTCCCCGGCCCGGGCCGGCACCGTGGCATCGTCCGGCGCCTCCATCACGCTGCGCCAGTAGCGGTACATGCCGCGGATCAGGGTTTCGGTGACCATGTGGTCGGTGTCGGCCACGTCGTGGCCACCCAGTTCCACCAGCGTGCGGTGGCCGGGTTTGGCCTCGAAGCCCTGCTGCGAGAACTCGATCACCTCGCCGTCGTCGGCCGACACAAAACCGGCCGGGCCGAACAGATTGGCCTGGCGCAGCCGGCGCCGGGTCATCTCGGGTGTGTCGTCGGCAAAGCCGAAATGGGTCCAGACGAAGTCGAAGGCGCCATGGCCGTCGGGCTGGATGTGGCGGGTGGATACGCTGTTGACCTGCTGCTGGAAGATCACGCTGGGGAACAGCGTGGTCATCACCGCCGTCGGCCCACCCCACCAGGGCTCGGGCACGATGTCGAGAAAGCGGTCGTCGTGCAGCGTCATCGCCGCCTTGAAGCTGGACACTTGGGTGACCTGCGATGCCGCACCGGCCGCGCCGCGGGTGGATACCATGGCCGCGTGGCGGTGGTGGCGGTCCATCACCAGCTGCGACTGGTTGTCGGCCCGCCACAGGCCGAAGGTGACGAACCAGGTGTGCAGCAGGCCCGGGTGGTAGGGGTCCTTGATGTTCTCCTGCATCAGCTTCCAGTTGCCCGGGATACGCTGGCGGTTGTAGCCCAGCAGGATGAGCTGGCGGCCGTTGAACAGGCGGTCGAAATAGCCCAGGATGGCCGGGCCCATGAAGTCTTCCAGTGATTCCATCGCGTGGTCGAAGGTGGCAAAGACCACGCCGCCGCGCGTGGCCACGCGCAGCTTGGTGAGACCATGGTCCTCGGTGCGGAAGTCGGCCGGCATGCCGCCGTTGACCTTGCCGCCCTGCTTGACGCCACGCCGAAACGGCACGCCCTGCAGCGTGCCGTCGAGCTTGTAGCTCCACTGGTGGTAGGGGCAGACGAAGTCGGTCTTCTTGCCATGGCGTTCGCGGCAGAACTGCATGCCGCGGTGGGCGCAGACGTTTTCCACCACGCTGATGCCGCCGTCGGCGGTGCGCACCATGATCACCGAGCGTTCACCCACCACCGTGCGCTTGAAATCGCCGGGCTCGGGAATCTCGGCCTCCAGGCCGACATAACACCAGTGGTTCTTGTAGAACAGCCGCTGCAGCTCACGCTGGTGCAACTGCTCGCTGGTGTAGACGGCGAAGGGCACGCGGTGGCTGCCATCACCCTCCCAGCGCGGCAGGCTGGCAGCGGCAGCGTTGGCGATGTCGGGCAAGGCAATCGGGTCGGGCATGCGGCGGGCTCCTGGGGCGGTCGCGCATCATCGCGGCGGCCGGCTCATTACTCCATAGAATCCGGCGAATAGATGCCATCACTGTTGTGAATACTGTGGAGCTGAAGGATCTGGACCTGAACCTGCTGCTGGTGCTGCACCAGCTGCAACGCCAGCGGCGGGTGTCCGCGGTGGCGTCGGCCCTGGGGGTGACCCAGCCGGCCGTCAGCAACGCCTTGCGCCGGCTGCGGGTGCTGCTGGACGACGAGCTGTTCCTGCCGACGTCGCGCGGCATGCAGCCCACGCCGCTGGCGCTGCAGCTGGCCGGGCCGGTGGCCGATGCGCTGGACCTGCTGCACGGTGCACTGAACGCCCGCGAGGCCTTTGACCCCGCCCGCAGCGCACGGGCCTTCCACCTGGCGATGACCGACATCGGCGAGATCTACTTCCTGCCCACGCTGCTGGACCAGCTGGCGCGTCAGGCGCCGCAGGTGACGCTGCACACCTTGCGCCTGAGCGCCGACGAGATGAAGCTGGCGATGGAGGCCGGTACGGTGGACCTGGCGGTGGGCCTGCTGCCGCAGCTGCAGGCGGGCTTCTTCCAGCGTCGGCTGTTCAGCCAGCGTTATGTCTGCCTGCTGCGCGCCGGCCATGCCCTGGCGGCACAGCCGGCGCTGAGCCTGGCCGACTTCACCGCCGCCGAGCATGTGCAGGTGGCCGCCAGCGGCACCGGCCACGGCCAGGTGGATGCGGCGATCGAGCGGGCCGGGGTACAGCGCCGGGTCCGGCTGTCGGTGCCGCATTTTGTGGCGGTGGGCCATATCCTGGCCGCCACAGACCTGGTGGCCACCGTGCCGGCACGTTTTGCCGAGGCCTGCCTGGCACCCTTCGGCCTGGTGCAGCGGACGCACCCGGTCGCCCTGCCGGCCTTCGACATCCACCTGTTCTGGCATGCCCGGGTGCACCGGGACGCGGCCAACCAGTGGCTGCGGGATCAGCTGTTCGGCACCTTTGGCGGGGGGTGACCCGCGCCGCCGCGGTGCGCCGCCGTCAGCCGGCCTCGGCCTCGTCGTCGGGTAACGCGCCAGGCCCCTGCAGCAGGCGGGTGCAGTCATCGAGCAAGGCGTGCAGGGCGGCCACCCGCTCGGCACCCAGCTGCGCATTGATCTGCTGCTGCGCCAGCTTCCAGTGCCGACGGGCCAGGGCCTGGCGCTCGCGGCCGGTGTCGGTGATGGTGATCAGCCGACTGCGGGCGTCGGGGCCGGTGTCCTGCACCAGCCAGCCGGCGGCCAGCAGCGGCTGCAGATTGCGGGTCAGCGTGGACGCGTCCAGCCCCATGCGCGCGGCCAGTGCCCCCGGGGAGATCGGCGCCAGCGTCAACACATGCGACAGCAGGCTGTACTGCGTGGTCTTGAGTCCGGCACGCGCCAGCTCGGCGTCGTATTGGCGGGACAGCAGGCGGGCCAGCTGCCGGGTCTTGAAGTTGGTGCAACCCCGCGGCGTGGCAGGCCCCACGGGGCGGGGGGTGGCTGTCGTGCCCAGCGCTGCGACGGCTGCGGTGGCGGTGTTCATGCCCTATTGTAGTTGCATGCTTGTAGCTGCAACTGGTGGCGACAGCGCATCAGCCGCGGCCGCGCAACCCTTGCATCAGGGTCTGCACGCCGTGGTTCAGGTCGGCGGCCTGCAGAAACTCGGGCAGCCGGGCCAGCGCCGGGCTGGCCAGGTGGCCACGCAGGAAATGGAAATCGGGGTGCGGGTCGGTCAGCGGGGCGATCTCGCCCGGGCTGGACAGCTCACCCAGCGCCAGGCGCTCGCCCAGGCGCGCACAGAGGTAGGCCAGGGCCAGGCGCTGGCTGCGCTCGGCCGGCAGCATGCCGGCCGGCGTGACCAGCAGGCGGTCGGTGGCGCGCACCTCGTCGACGATGGTCGCCGGCAGGCCCCATTCCTGCAGCAGCAGGCCGCCGATCTCGCCGGCGCCCAGGCCCAGCCGCTCCTGGGCGCTGCGCACGCGCAGGGTCAGGTCGCTGCCGCCCAGCGGGCTGCCGGGCAGGCGCGACAGCATCGAGGCGGTGGCCAGGTGGCCGAGAAAGGACAGCAGCACCTGGGTGACCAGGGTGCCAGGCTCAGGCAGCCACAGCTTCAGTGCCAGCTTGCCGCACAGCTCGCTGGCCAGGGCGCTGGCGGTCCAGATCTGCTGGTAGGCCTGCTTCAGCGCCGGATTGCCGGGCTTGAAGGAGTCGTCCAGCAGGTAGGTGACGCACAGCGTGCGCACCGTGTTCAGGCCCAGGAAGGTGACCGCCTGGCCGATGCTGGCCACTGGCCGCTGCAGGCCGTACAGCGGCGAGTTGACGGTGGCCAGCACCTTGGCCGCCAACTGGGCCTCGGCGCTGATCAGGTCGCTCAGTTCACCCGAGTTGGCGCGCTCCAGGAACTGCGGAGAGATCAGCTGGTGCAGGGCATTGGGCGGGCGCGGGATGTTGCGCAGCGACGCCACCAGCGCCTCGCGGCGGGCGGCCGGCAGCGCGTCGGGTGAGGTCCACGACCAGCCGTCCAGCGCGGTGGGCAGCGGGTCATCGGCGGCGCCGGCGGCCCGTGCCGGTACGCCGGCGGGCAGCGTGGGTGCTACCGGGGCCGCGCTGCGCTCGGCGCCGACCGGGCGTGCCGGCGGGGTGGCTGGCGCCGACGCTGCCGGCCTGGCCGTCCGGGCCGGTGGCACCGGGCTGGTGGGCGCGGCGGATGTCGACTTGCGGCCCAGCAGCACCAGCAGGAGGGCCGCAGCCAGTACGGCCACACCGATCAGAACA
>Ga0208398_100321_pt1 | contig 37551 bp, 25 predicted proteins | sample LakWasMe79_HOW10_2_FD_183905 | JGI IMG/M metagenome (GOLD analysis project Ga0208398, IMG submission 183905) | Freshwater sediment methanotrophic microbial communities from Lake Washington under simulated oxygen tension - Sediment Metagenome... | ecosystem: Environmental > Aquatic > Freshwater >...
AAGTACAACCGCCTTGCTGTCCAACGAAGCGCTGGGACTCAAGTACTACCGCAATGCGGGCTTGCAGGCATGGGTCAACAGCGTGTTGGCCGAGAACACCATTGACATGGCAGTGATCTTCTCGTCGGTCATGGCCCAGTACGTGGAGCACAGTCGCGCCCCGAACACCCCCATGCTTGTCGATTTTGTGGATGTGGATTCGCACAAATGGACGCAATACGCGCCCAACCACTCCTGGCCCCTTTCATGGCTGTTCCGCCGTGAGGGGCAGCGTCTTCTGGCGTATGAGCGCTCGATTGCCGCCAAGGCCAAACATTCGTTCTTTGTCACTGCCAATGAGGTTGCGCTGTTTCAGTCAATGGCCCCAGAGAGCACATCAAGAGTGGATGCCATGGGCAACGGTGTGGATGCTGACTTTTTCAGCCCGCTGGCAACCCGTGTTTCGCCGTTTGCGGATGCTACGTCCCGCCGCGGAGAAATAGCACTGGTGTTCACCGGTGCCATGGACTATTGGCCTAACATTGATGCTGTGACCTGGTTTGTCAAAGACATTCTTCCGCAGCTGGTGTCTGAACGCCCCCTGATTCGCTTCTACATCGTAGGCCGCAGCCCCACGGAAGACGTACTCGCATTGGCCAGCGAGCACGTAGTGGTCACCGGCACAGTGCCGGATGTGCGACCCTACCTGCAATACGCCGCACTCGTCGTGGCACCGCTACGCGTTGCCCGTGGTCTGCAAAACAAGATTCTCGAGGCCATGGCCATGGCGCGTCCCATCATCGCGTCCAAGTCCTGTGTCGAGGCGCTGGAAGTCCGGAGTGGCACTGAAATTTTCTCGGCGGAGTCAGCAGAAGACTTCATCACCCAGATCAGTGCCTTGCTGCAAGCGCCGGAGCATCTGGCGACGGTGGGCGCAGCGGGGCGTGACCGCGTCCTTCAGAACTACAGCTGGGACGCGCATATGGCGGTCATCGACAAATACCTCGCACGGGTTGCCACTGCATGACGCAGGCCACTACAAATTCCAAACACGCGTGGCACACCGCGCTGGCGGTATATGTCGTGCTGTTGGCATGCGTGTTTGGTTTGTATTTCGACACCGCCCATGCCATCGTCACCATCTGGATCCGATCCGATACTTTCACGCACGGCTTTCTTGTCCCGCCCATCGTTGTATGGCTGGTTTGGCGCAAGCGCCAAGGGATCGCGCAGATAGTGCCCCAGCCCAGCCTGCTGGCTTGCCCGCTCATAGCGGGTGCTGCATTCGCCTGGCTGCTTGGCGACCTGGCGGCAGTCAACGCGCTTCGACAACTGGCGTTTGTGAGCCTGATCATCCTGCTCGTTCCAGCGGTGATGGGTTGGACGGTTGCGCGGTCTCTCGCTTTTCCAATGGCTTTTTTGTTCTTTGCTGTGCCGTTCGGCGAATTCGCCATGCCCCAGCTTATGGAGTGGACCGCAGACTTTACGGTGCTGGCATTGCGCCTGACTGGTATCCCGGTTTTTCGGGAAGGACTTCAGTTCGTTATTCCCTCCGGTAACTGGTCGGTGGTCGAAGCCTGTAGCGGCGTGCGTTACCTTATTGCGTCCCTCACGGTCGGCACTCTGTTTGCGTACTTGAACTACCAGTCTACTTCGCGCCGTGTCTTGTTCATCGCACTGTCGTTGTTGGTGCCGGTAGTGGCGAACTGGATGCGCGCCTATTTGATTGTTCTTCTGGGGCATTTGTCCGGGAACAAACTCGCAACTGGCGTAGATCATCTGGTTTATGGGTGGGTGTTCTTCGGCGTGGTGATCATGCTGATGTTCATGTTGGGAGCACGTTGGTCGGAGCCGACCCCTGAACCTGCCACGCCCGCCACGTCGCCAGACCGTAACAGCCGCAGTGTGTCTTTGGCCTTCACATGTGCAACAGCGATAGCTTTTGCTGTTTTGCTTGCCATGCCCGTGATCGCGCGCGACGCTATCCATGGTTCAAACCATGCACTGGCAAGGCCGCAACTCACGGCGCCGGGAAGCTTGGGTTCAGGCTGGACTTCTACAGCGCTGCAGCCTGCAAATTGGCAGCCCGCATTTCAAAACCCTTCGGTACAGATCCAGGCAGCCTATGCCAACGCAGAGCAAGTTGTTGGCCTTTACCTTGGCTACTACAACCGCCAGAGCGACGACAGCAAGCTCGTGAGTTCCGAGAATGTGCTGGTTAAGAGCAAAGATCCGCAATGGGCACTGATATCCCGCGGAAACCATACGCTCGAACTGGGCGGCAAACCCCTTTTGTTTCGCACCGCCGAATTGAGTGGCACGCCTTTGGCAGGTCAGGCGCAGGAGAGCCGGCTTGTCGTATGGCAGATCTATTGGGTGAACGGTACGCTGACCGCCAACGATGCACTGGCCAAAGCCTATGCCGCGGGCTACAGCCTGATTGGCAGGGGCGATGACTCTGCCGTGATTCTCGTATATGCGCTCAAGGGCGAGGCGGGTCAGGGCGAAAGAGCAATCGAGGACTTCGTGCGCACCAATTTACCTGATATCCAAAAGCTCTTGGAAACCGCAAATCCCTGATCACGACCCAAATGCTACAGACCGAAGCGGAAGAAAACAACACCATGAAACCCGTCATTTGTATCGTCGGCGCACGGCCCAACTTTATGAAAATGGCGCCCATTCTCCGTGCCCTGGCTGCGCACAATCCGCCTATTCCCATGCTCCTTGTCCATACGGGCCAGCATTACGACCGCGACATGAGCGACAAGTTGTTTGAAGACCTCGCTTTGCCGCACCCTGACATCAATCTGGAAGTCGGCTCGGCCTCCCACGCCGTGCAGACCGCCGAAGTTATGCGACGGTTTGAACCTGTGGTCGATGCACATGGCCCTTCCTGTGTATTGGTGGTGGGGGATGTCAATTCCACCCTGGCGTGCGCCCTGGTCGCGGCCAAGAAGGGCATTCCAGTAGCCCACGTCGAATCCGGCTTGCGCAGCAATGACCGCGCCATGCCGGAAGAAATCAACCGCATCCTCACCGATCAGCTGTCTGATCGTCTGTATATCACCGAGCGCAGCGCATCAGACAATTTGGCCCACGAAGGAATACCAGCCGCCCGCATTTGCTTTGTGGGCAATGTCATGATCGATTCACTGCTCAATGCGAAACCCAAAGCGGTGGACCCTGCCATGACGCTGAGGACCCATGGCGTTGACGCTGCCGTGCTGGGTGAACCACGCCGATATGGCGTTGTTACCTTGCACAGGCCCTCCAATGTGGATGACCAACGCACGCTATCCGATTTGCTGCACGTGCTGGGCGAAGTCGCGGCACAGATCCCCCTGGTTTTTGCATTGCACCCGCGGACCAAAGCAAACATTGAGCGCTTCGGACTATTGAACCTGATCAAGCCGGAATGTATGTTCTTGCTGCCCCCACAAGGCTACCTCGAAATGCTTGGTTTGATGGCGGGTGCCACTTTAATGCTGACAGACTCCGGCGGCTTGCAGGAAGAAACCACAGCCCTGGGTGTGCCTTGTCTCACACTGCGTGAAAACACCGAACGTCCCATCACGATCGACCAGGGAACCAACACGCTGGTCGGACGGGACAGGCAAGCCATTCTCGACGCAGCTGGCGAAATTCTTGCCGGCAAGGGGAAAAAAGGACGTGTTCCCGAGTATTGGGATGGCCACGCCGCTGAGCGCATTGCTTCTGACCTTTGGAACTGGCTGAAATGAACGCAAAAGCCGCCTTTGAACAACTTCAGGACCGATTGACGCACGAGCCGCATTCGTGGCTGGTTACAGGGGTCGCCGGATTTATCGGCAGCAACCTGCTCGAACGCCTGCTCAAGCTCAATCAAAACGTTGTCGGTCTCGACAATTTCGCGACCGGGCATCGCGCCAATCTGGAACTGGTTCGGGCGGCCGTGTCTCCCGAACAATGGGCACGCTTCAGGTTTGAGGAAGGTGACATCCGCAACCTGGACGATTGCCGCAAAGCGTGTGATGGTGTGGAATACGTCTTGCACCAGGCTGCGCTAGGCAGTGTTCCGCGCTCGCTGGAAGACCCCATCACCACCAATGGCACCAATATTGGCGGCTTCCTGAATATGCTGGTAGCCGCCAGAGACGCCAAAGTGCAGCGTTTTGTATACGCCGCTTCCAGTTCCACCTATGGGGACCATCCCGGCCTGCCCAAGGTCGAAGACCGCATTGGAAAACCCCTTTCGCCTTACGCAGTCACCAAGCTGGTCAACGAGCAATACGCCGATGTGTTCGCCAGGGCATACGGCTTCAAAACCATTGGCTTGCGCTACTTCAACATTTTTGGCCCGCGCCAGGACCCCAACGGTGCCTACGCGGCGGTCGTTCCCAAATGGGCGGCAGCCATGATCAAGAACGAACCCGTGTGGATCAATGGCGATGGCGAAACGAGTCGCGACTTCTGCTATGTGGCGAACGCGGTACAGGCCAATCTGCTGGCAGCGACCGTTGTCGCCGAGGACGCGACCAATCAGGTCTACAACATAGCCGTCGGGGACCGCACCACACTCAACGAGCTGTTCGAATCCATGCGCGCCACTCTGGAGCCGCGGTTTGCCCACCTCAAGGGCTATGCCCCGATGTACCGAGATTTCCGGGCGGGTGACGTGCGACACTCCCTGGCCGACATCAGCAAAGCGCGTACGCTTCTGGGCTATGCGCCCAGCCACAGGATTCTCCAGGGAGTTGTAGAGGCGATGGATTGGTACGTTTCAGGCATTGGGGCCTGAGGCACAATTAAAAGAACATGATTTAAATTGGGGGAATCCAAATGAGCGTAGTTGCGGTGATCGGCTTGGGGTATGTGGGCTTGCCATTGGTCGTGGAGTTTGGCAAGCATTTGCGCACCATTGGTTTTGATATTGCGGTGAGCAAGGTGGAGTCTTGTTTGCGGGGCGTTGATCCTTCGCGCGAACTGTCCGACGAAGAAATGGCGGCTTCCCCCCACGCGGTCTATACGGCCGATCCCAAGATGCTGGCCGAGGCCGACATCATCATCGTGGCGGTGCCCACGCCGGTCGACAATGCCCATATTCCGGATTTCCGACCGCTCGTGGGCTCCAGCACCAGCGTAGGCCGGCACATGAAGATGGGCGCCATTGTGGTGTACGAGTCCACGGTGTACCCCGGCGCAACGGAAGAAGTGTGTATTCCCGTGTTGGAACGTGAATCGGGCATGAAGTGGAAGCAGGACTTCTTTGTCGGCTATTCGCCCGAACGCATCAACCCGGGTGACAAAGAGCACACGCTGACGAAGATTCTCAAGATTGTCTCCGGTGATACGCCCGAAACCTTGGAGAAAGTCGCCAAGCTGTACGAAACCATCATCATCCCCGGAGTCCACCGGGCCTCGAGCATCAAGACCGCTGAGGCGGCCAAGGTCATTGAGAACACCCAGCGCGACCTGAACATCTCGCTCATGAACGAGCTGTCCATCATCTTTGACAAGCTCGGTATCGACACCACCGAGGTGCTGGAAGCGGCAGGCACCAAGTGGAACTTCCTGAAATTCAAGCCCGGACTGGTTGGAGGTCACTGCATTGGTGTGGACCCTTACTACCTGACGCACAAGGCCGAAATGCTGGGCTACAACCCGCAGGTCATCCTGGCCGGCCGCCGCATCAACGACGGCATGGGCAAGTTCATTGCAGAGCAAACCATCAAGCACATGATTGCCGGTGGCAGCTACGTCAAGGGGGCCAAGGTCAATGTGCTGGGGCTCACCTTCAAGGAAAACTGCGGCGACCTGCGCAACTCCAAAGTGATCGACATCATCAACGAGCTTAAGACCTATGGTGTCGAGGTGTTTGTCACCGATCCTCAGGCCAAGTCCGATGAGGCCGTGCACGAATATGGCGTACCGCTGCTCCCCTGGGACGAATTGCCGCGCGCCGATGCCATCGTTGCTGCAGTGGCGCACAAGGAATTTGCTGCTTTGTCGATGGAAGACTTCAGCAAAAAACTGGTCAAAGGCGGGGCGTTTATCGACGTCAAAGCGGCTTTTGACGCCAAACTCTTTCGTGCAGCGGGCTATCAACTCTGGCGCCTGTAGTCAGATTGCTATCATTTAAATAGCAATTCACGCTTATTTCACGAGGGCTAGGGCCAGTTTTCATGAGCAGTGACAAGCGTCCCCTCGTGCTCCACGTCATGCACCGTTTTGACACCGGCGGGCTTGAAAACGGCATCGTCAACCTGATCAACCACATGCCTGCCGAGGCCTACCGGCATGCCGTGCTGGCGCTCACCGATGTAACGGATTTCAAGCATCGCGTAGGGCGCACCGACGTAGAGTTCTTCGCGTTGCACAAACCACCGGGGCAAGGCGTCTGGCAGTACCCCAGGCTTTTCAGGCTTTTCCGCAAATTGCGCCCTCACATCGTGCACAGCCGCAACCTGGCTGCCCTGGAGGTTCAAGTTCCCGCGTGGGCCGCTGGCGTACCGGTGCGCATCCACGGCGAGCATGGCCGCGATGTTGGCGATCTCGATGGCAACAACGTCACCTACCAACGCATACGCCGAATCTACAAGCCCTTTGTGCACCGCTACATCGCCTTGTCACGCGACCTGAATGACTACCTGGTCCAAAAGATCCATGTCCCACCGAGCAGGATTACCCAAGCCTACAACGGCGTTGACACTGACCGCTTCTGCCCGGCACCCGACGGGCCGCAGGCCATTCCCGGCAGTCCTTTTGATCCAGCACGACACTGGCTGGTCGGCACCGTCGGACGCATGCAGACGGTCAAAGACCAGACGCTGCTGGCGCAGGCCTTTGTGCGAGCCCTTCAACTGGATCCGACATTGAAACAGCGTCTGCGCCTGGTCATGGTGGGCGAGGGCCCCCTGCGCGCCACGGCGCAGGGCATTTTGGAGGCTGCGGGCGTGGCGGATCTGGCGTGGTTGCCGGGTGAGCGCAGTGACGTGGCAGACATCATGCGAGGCCTGCATGCCTTCGCGCTGCCATCGCTGGCAGAAGGCATTTCCAACACCATTCTTGAAGCCATGGCCAGCGGATTGCCGGTGATTGCCACGGCCGTAGGGGGCAATGTGGACCTGGTGCGCCAACCCGACACCGGTGTCATTGTTCCGGCGGCCGACGCACAATCGATGGCCCAACAGTTGGTAGCATTCGCCAACAACCCCGAGCAGTCGCGGATCATGGGTATAGCGGGCCGGCAACGGGTACTGTCAACCTTTAGTATGCAGGCCATGGTCTCCACCTACCAGGGTGTGTACGATCAGCAACTGCATCCAGCACGATCCACTTAACAAACTTTTCATACCATGTGCGGCATTACAGGCATCTTCAACACCCGCGGCGGCGGCGATATCAGCCGCGCTGTGCTGCAGCGCATGAACGACTCGCAGCTGCACCGTGGCCCCGACGAGGGCAGCCTGCATATCGAGCCCGGCGTGGGGCTGGGACACCGGCGCTTGTCCATCATCGACATCGCCACCGGCCAGCAGCCGCTGTTCAATGAAGATGGCTCGGTGGTCGTGATTTTCAACGGCGAAATCTACAACTACCAACAACTCATCCCCGAGCTGCAGGCGCTGGGCCATGTGTTTCACACCAAGAGCGACACCGAAGTCATCGTCCACGCTTGGGAATCCTGGGGCGCCAACTGCGTCAAGCGCTTCAGGGGCATGTTTGCCTTTGCCCTGTGGGACCGCAACCAGCAAACATTCTTCATGGCCCGTGACCGCCTGGGCGTCAAACCCATGTACTACGCGCTGCTGGACGACGGCACCTTGCTGTTTGGCTCCGAGCTGAAGTCGATTTTGGCCCATGGAGGCTTGCGTCGCGAGATAGACCCGCAGGCAGTGGAAGAATACTTCGCGCTGGGTTATGTGGCCGAGCCACGCACCATCTTCAAGCAAGCCCAGAAGCTGTCGCCCGCGCACACGCTCACCATCCGCCGCGGCCAAGCCATTCCCCAGCCAGTCGCCTACTGGGACGTCCAATTCACATTGGACAACCCCATTTCCGAAGCTGACGCCCAGGCCGAGCTGGTGGAGCGGCTACAAGAGTCTGTGCGCCTTCGCATGATTGCCGAGGTACCGCTGGGGGCGTTCCTCTCTGGTGGTGTGGACAGCAGTGCAGTCGTCGCCATGATGGCGGGCTTGTCAGACAATCCCGTCAACACCTGTTCCATCGGCTTTGACGACCCTGCATTCAACGAGTCTGCGTTCGCGCAAATGGTGGCAGACCGCTACCACACCAACCACCGACTCGAAGTGGTCAAGAGTGACGACTTTGACCTCATCGACACCCTGGCCCGCCTCTATGACGAGCCCTATGCAGACAGTTCAGCCATTCCAACCTACCGGGTTTGCCAATTGGCGCGCAAGCATGTCACCGTAGCTCTGTCTGGCGACGGCGGAGATGAGGCATTAGGCGGGTACCGGCGCTATCGCATGCACCTGATGGAAGAGAGCATGCGTTCCGCGTTGCCACAAGGGCTGCGCGGTCCATTGTTTGGCACGTTGGGCCGGCTCTATCCCAAAGCCGACTGGGCGCCCCGGATTTTTCGCGCCAAAACCACCTTCGAAGGATTGGCGCGAAGCTCGGTGGATGCGTACTTCCATTCAGTCTCTATCCTGCGCGGGCCTATGCGGGATGCGCTTTTCAGCGCGCGCTTCAAATCCGAGCTGGCCGGCTACAACGCCCAGGCCGTCTTCAATCGGCACGCAGCGCAAGCGGGTACCAACGACCCCTTGGCCCTGATTCAGTACCTGGATCTCAAGACCTACCTGGTGGGAGACATCAATACCAAGGTAGACCGGGCCAGCATGGCGCACTCGTTGGAAGTGCGCGAACCCTTGATGGACCACGAATTGGTCGAGTGGCTGGCTTCATTGCCTTCGCGCCACAAGATCAACGGGCAGGAGGGCAAATACATCTTCAAAAAAGCGATGGAGCCCCACTTGCCGCATGACGTGTTGTACCGGCCAAAGATGGGGTTTTCTGTGCCCCTGGCACGCTGGTTCCGGGGCCCTTTGAAGCAACGCGTGCGTGACGCCATACTGGGTGACCGCTTGGCCTCCACCGGTTGGTTCGATCAAACCTACCTGCAGCATTTGGTGGAGGCACACCAGTCAGGCGCTCGAGACTACAGCGCGCCCCTGTGGACGCTGCTCATGTTCGAGGCATTCTTGCGCAATTCGGATTCGGATGCCACGCAGGTGGCCGCGGCAGCCGCCACATTTGCTGAGGGAAAATAAGATGTTAGTGACTGAGGACCGCTTCCAGCAACACATTCACGTGTTTCGTGGAATCGCCATCATATTGATCGTGTGTGCCCACACCGTGCCCTCCCTTGACTGGTCGGGGTATCCCACACTGGGCAAATTCATCAACGCCTTAGCGGTTGAGAGTTCGATCTTCTTTTTCTTCATCGCCGGATACCTGTTTCAGCACTTGAGTGTTCGCTTCACATTCAAGCGCTATCTGAAGCAGAAACTCAAGACCGTTATTGCCCCCTACTTGTTACTATCCATTCCGGCGATCATCGTTTTCACTTTCTTGACACACCGCATTGGCATGTGGCCGTGGTTTTATGACTTGCCCATCTGGGGACAAATCGGACTATTCCTGCTTACGGGGAAGCATTTGGCGCCGCTGTGGTTTGTGCCGACCATCACACTCTTCTATCTGGTGGCTCCGCTATTTCTGTTCATCGACAGGCGATTCAACTGGGGATACCTGTTGATCCTGCCTCTGTTGGTGCTATCTGCCAGTATCGGTCGTGGGGGGCAGTTGGGACCACTGAACATGGCACTGTACCTTTTGCCCTTCTACATGCTGGGCATGGTCTTCTGCCACTACAAGACCAAGGCACTGGAATTGGTGAACCGTTGGTGGCCCTTGTTAGCCCTGGTTGCACTGGCAGGCCTGGTCGCGACGATCCTTGACTGGCCTGCCCCGCCCTATTGGCAAGTACCCATGAAAGCGTCCCTTGCACTCCTGATCACATGGCTTCTCTCGCGACACTACCGCGTATTTGGGACCCGTCTCGACTATGTAGCGGAAGTGAGTTTCGGCATTTTCTTTATCCACGCCTACTTCATTTCGGCGATCAAAGTCCTGACGGTCTATGTTGTGACCGGTCAAATCTACACTGGTGAAGGCGCTGAAGTCATACCTGGCAACCCTTTGGTTTTTTCCATCTACGTACTCACCGTACTTGGCTTGTCGGTGGCAGTGATTTGGCTGGCGAAAAGACTTTTCAAAGAAAACAGTCGAATGGTTATTGGTGCCTGACATGAAAGTACTGCACGTCCTTGACCACTCCATTCCGCTGCACAGTGGTTACACCTTTCGTACCCTGTCCATCCTGCGTGAGCAGCGCAAACTCGGGTGGGAAACGTTTCATCTGACAAGTCCCAAGCAAATTGACTGTGAGGTTTCGGAGGAAGATGTCGACGGCTGGCACTTCTACCGGACGCAGCCCGCAACCGGGACACTCAGCCGCCTGCCGGTACTGGCGCAATGGGCTCTGATGAAGAAACTGGAAGACCGCCTGCTGCAAGTCGCTGAGCGCGTTCGACCCGATATCATCCATGCCCATTCCCCTGTGTTGAACGCCATACCGGCCCTGCGCGTTGGCAAGCGGCTGGGCATTCCGGTCGTGTATGAAGTGCGCGCTTTCTGGGAAGATGCCGCCGTCGACCATGGAACCACCGCGGAGGGCAGCCCCCGCTACCGGTTGACCCGTTGGCTGGAGACCCGTGCACTGCAGCAGGCCGACCATGTATTCACCATTTGCGAAGGGCTGCGCAGTGACATCGTATCCAGGGGAATTCCTGCGGATAAAGTCACCGTGATCCCCAACGCTGTGAACATCGAATCATTTGAACCCGGCGGCCTGCCGGATGCGGCGTTGAAGTCCCGCCTGGGCTTGCAAGGCACCAGCGTGGTCGGCTTCATTGGCTCGTTCTATGCCTACGAGGGGCTTGACCTCCTGCTCGATGCCCTGCCAGGCGTTCTGGCCGAACGACCCGATGTTCGTGTGCTGCTGGTTGGTGGAGGTCCACAGGACGCTGCTCTCAAGGCCCAGGCACAGCGATTGGGCCTGACGGACAAAGTCGTCTTTACCGGCCGCGTGCCCCATAGTGAAGTACAGCGCTACTACGATTTGATCGATATATTGGCCTACCCTCGCCACTCGATGCGCCTGACGGAATTGGTCACACCACTCAAGCCGCTGGAAGCCATGGCCCAGGGCCGGGTGTTGGTCGCATCTGACGTCGGGGGCCACAAGGAGTTGATTCGCCACGGTGAAACCGGCATGCTGTTCAAGGCGGGCAGCAAGGATGCGCTGGCGCAAGCGGTGACCAATCTGTTGGCTGCCCGGGATCGCTGGACTGCCCTGCGCGAGGCAGGCAGGCGCTTTGTTGAAAACGAGCGCAACTGGACGGCCAGCGTGGCCCACTACCGAGAGGTCTACGCGTCGCTGGCGGCTCGAAGATGACGGCAAGCGGTTTGCGTGGCCTGCGCATCGGCCTGGTCGGGCCGCTGCCCCCGCCATCCGGTGGCATGGCCAACCAGACGCGGCAGCTGGCCGAACTATTGACTACCGCGGGCGCTACCGTCACAACGGTGCAGGTGAACGCGCCGTACTGGCCGCAGTGGATTGCCAAGGTTCCGGGACTGCGTTCGGTCTTTCGGCTCGTACCCTACGTGGCAACACTCTGGCTGGTCGCTGGTCGTACCGACGTCTTCCACATCATGGCCAACTCCGGCTGGTCTTGGCATTTGTTTGCCGCACCAGCCGTATGGGTTGCGCGCATTCGACGTGTTGCTGTAGTGGTCAACTATCGCGGTGGCGAGGCGGAGCGGTTTCTTCTGCGCTCAGGAAGTACTGTGCGGTTCACGATGCGGCGAACCTGTGCACTGATTGTGCCGTCGGGCTTCTTGCAGGAGGTTTTTTCACGCTTTGGCATGCACCCCGAAATCGTGCCCAACATCATTGATCTCAGCAGGTTCCCGCCGCGTGATCCTGTCCGCTCGGGTCCGCCCCACTTGGTCGTTGCCCGAAATCTTGAACCGCTGTATGACAATGCAACAGCCATCCGGGCATTTCAGATGGTATTGACGCACTATCCGCAGGCGCACCTGACCATTGCAGGCAGCGGGCCTGAGGAACGGGTGTTGCGCCGTCTGGTTGCAGACCAGGGTATGGGGGACATGGTGCAGTTTGCCGGTCGGCTGGAGCGCGACGCCATGGCGGCACTGTACCGAAGCGCGGACCTCGTGCTCAACCCCAGCTTGGCGGACAACATGCCCAACTCGATACTCGAGGCCTGGTCCAGCGGCGTGCCAGTTGTCAGCACCAATGTGGGCGGCATTCCCCACCTGGCGCGTGACGGCGTCAACGCCTCTCTGGTACCGCCTTCAGACCCGGTTGCCATGGGGCAATCCTGCCTGGCATTGCTGTCGGATGCATCGGTCTGGGAAGCACGGGTACAGGCCGGTTTGCTGGAAGCAAAACGCTACACTTGGGCCTGCGTCCAGCCCGTCTTGTTCGATGTCTATCGACGGGCCATGGCACCGCCATTGCACTGATTAACGGGAAACTGCATGAGTTTGTACACGTCTTTCGTCTCAGCGTTTGTATTCCCTGTACATGAGCGGATCAAGAGCCACGACACCGTGGCCGTACGACGGCAAATGGAGGAGGCACAGTGGTGGACTGCCGATCATCTGGCGGCCTTTCAACTGCAGCGTCTTCGTGATCTTTTGCAGGACGTCGCTGTCAACGTGCCGTACTACCGCGAACTATTTGCCCGGATCGGCTTTGATCCGGACACGGTACGCAGCACATCCGATCTGCAACGTCTGCCGTTCCTGACGAAGACCGTCATCCGCGCCAACACGGAGTCGCTCAAACACAGCCACGCGCAAGGCTTGACGCGCTTCAATACCGGGGGCTCGTCGGGTGAGCCATTGATTTTTTTCATAGGTACCAAACGCGTCAGCCACGATGTCGCGGCCAAGTGGCGGGCGACCCGTTGGTGGGACGTAGACATTGGCGATCCCGAGATCGTCATCTGGGGTTCACCAATCGAGTTGGGCAAACAGGACCGCATCAAGCACTGGCGCGACAAGTTGCTGCGAACACAGCTGCTGCCAGCCTTCGAAATGTCCGAATCCAAGCTTGACCAGTTCATTGCGACCATTCGCGCCATCAAGCCCCGCATGCTGTTTGGTTACCCCTCTGCCCTCACCCATATTGCCAAGCATGCCCGAAAACGCGGCGTCGCCATGGACGACCTGGGCATACGGGTGGCGTTTGTGACCTCTGAGCGCCTGTATGACGATCAACGCAGCACCATTGCCGACACCTTTGGCTGCAGGGTAGCCAATGGCTACGGTGGCCGGGATGCGGGCTTCATTGCGCATGAATGCCCGGCCGGAGGAATGCACCTGACGGCCGACGACATCGTGGTGGAGATTGTTGATGAACAGGGACAGGTGCAACCGCCTGGGGTGGCCGGAGAAATCGTCGTTACCCACCTGTCGACCAACGATTTCCCGTTCATCCGATACCGGACAGGAGACATCGGCGTGATGGGTGCGAAACCCTGCAGTTGCGGACGTGGCCTTCCACTGTTGCAGGATATTCAGGGCCGGAGCACCGATTTTGTGGTCGCCACTGACGGCACCGTGATGCACGGCCTTTCACTCATTTACATCCTGCGAGATCTCGTGGGTGTGCAGGCCTTCAAGGTGATTCAGGAAACCCGCACCCTCACCCGGGTGTTGCTGGTTACGGATGGCAGCTTTCCGCCTGACGCCGTCGACCTGATCGTCAGCGGTTTCAAGCGGCGACTGGGCGCCGACGTTGCCGTTGTGGTGGAGCAGGTGGAAGCCATTCCGGCCGAGAAGTCGGGCAAGTTTCGCTACATCGTCAGCCATGCGTGACATCGTCGTCATCGCGATTGTGATCGCGGGCTGCATTGCCGCGCTCCGCAGGCCGTGGATCGGCATTATGTTGTGGACCTGGCTGAGCATCATGAATCCGCACCGTTATACCTACGGCATGGCGCTGCATGCACCACTGGCAGCCATGGCCGCAGTTTGCGTCATGGTGGGTTTGCTGGCGACGCGCGATCGCGAGTCCCCCTTCAAGGGCAGTCCAAGCGTATTGTTCGTTTTATTCATGTGCTGGATCACGCTGTCCTGGTTGCTGGGACTGGACTTTTCGGGCGACTACGACCAGTGGAAGAAGGTGATGAAGATTGATGGGATGCTGTTGGTGGCGCTGATGCTCCTGCACAGCAAGCAGCACATCTTCTCTCTCATCTGGGTCAGCGCAGGGTCGTTGGCGCTGCTCGGCATCAAGGGTGGTATTTTTACCATTCAGACTGGCGCCGCCCACCGGGTCTGGGGACCTCCGGGGTCGTTTATTGAAGACAACAACGAATTCGCGCTGGCATTGGTTATGACGATTCCGTTGCTGCGATTTCTCCAGCTGCAAATCCAGCACCGGGTTGGACGACACGCCCTGACCGCAGCCATGCTGTTGTGCACGGTCTCTGCGTTGGGCTCGCACTCGCGCGGAGCCTTGCTGGGCATCGGCGCCATGGCAATGACGCTATGGTGGCGTGGCAAGGACAAACTGCGCACCGGCATCTTCTTCGTCATTTTTGCAGTGCCCCTGCTTGCCTTCATGCCTGCCGAGTGGACTGCGCGGATGTCCACCATCGAAACCTATAAAGAGGACGGCTCGGCCATGGGGCGCATCAATTCCTGGTGGACCGCATGGAACATTGCCAAACGCTATTTCAGTGGTGTTGGCTTCAACCAAGTCACGCCGGAGCTGTTCGCCAGGTTCGCGCCAGATCCCAGCAGCGTGCTGGCAGCGCACAGCATCTACTTTCAGGTGTTGGGCAACCATGGATTCATCGGTCTGTTTCTGTTCCTTGGCATTTGGTTTTCCACCTGGCGCATGGCATCGTGGTTGCGGACCCAAAAAGACCTCTCGCCAAAGACTAAATGGACGGCCGATTTGGGCGCCATGTGCCAGGTGTCCCTTGTTGGCTATGCGGTCGGCGGCGCCTTTCTGAGCCTGGCCTATTTTGATTTGCCCTACATCGTGATGGCGATGACGGTGTTGACTTGTCAGTGGGTAAAGAATAAGGCATGGCTGACCGAACCTACATTTGCGCCCGGCTGGAGAACCGTTCCAGGCCTGGCCTCTTCGACCGGATCCAGCCAAGCATGATCGGCGCACTTGCAGGATTGATGTCGCCGGCAGGCGCTGGTGCGCGCCTATCGGCCCTCATCTTCCACCGGGTATTACCCGAGCCTGACCTTCTATTCCCGGCCGACATGCACGCCAACCGGTTTGACGAGATCTGCGAACGGCTCCGGGTCTGGTTCAATGTGCTGCCGGCCGATGAGGCCGTCCAGCGTCTGAAGGCAGGTACGCTGCCGGCGAGAGCCGCGTGCATTACGTTTGACGACGGCTATGCGGACAATTGCCACGTCGCGGTCCCGATTCTGCGCCGCCACGGGCTGACGGCCACATTCTTTATCGCCACGGGCTTCATGGATGGCGGCCGCATGTGGAACGACACCATCATCGAGTCGGTTCGCGCTTGCCCGATGCCGGAATTGGACCTGTCTTCGCTGGGGCTGGGCCGCCACGCCATGGGTTCGATTCAGGACAGACGGGCAGCCATTGCGGCGTTGATAGGCAAGATCAAGTACCAGCCATTCGAGCAGCGCGTTGCCGTCACGGAGCGCTTGGCCCAGCTGGCACAGGTCCAACTCCCGGGGAACCTGATGGTCACGTCCGATGATGTCAGGACAATGCGTCGCGCGGGCATGCAGATTGGCGCCCACACCATGTCCCACCCAATTCTGGCCAAACTCACGGATTCCCAGGCCCGAGACGAAATTGGGGGCAGCAAGGACTTCCTGGAGCAGTTGCTCAACGAGCGCGTGGGCTTGTTCGCCTACCCCAATGGCAAGCCCGGTGAAGACTACGCGGCGCACAATGTGGATGCCGTACGCAGTCTGGGTTTTGATGCCGCCTTCAGCACACAGTGGGGGGCCTCCCGCACCGGAGACGATCTGTTCCAGATCCGTCGCTTCACGCCATGGGACCAAACCAACTGGCGCTTCGGTCTGCGCATGCTTGCCAATTTTCGCACCTGACACTTTGCGAAATTAGCCCATAGCCCTCATACCACCTGAAGAAGTTGCTATATAAAAGATAGCAATTAGGGATTGGACACACTGAATCGGGGGGCCTTCACTGCCAGCCATTGCTCCAACATCATCAAAATCCACACCATTTCACCGAAATAACCGGGGTGTTCAGGCAGTCGCTTCGTCAACAAGGTCTGCACAAAATCGGAGCGCACGACACCGCGCCGGGCGAGGCTGTTCAACGATTCGCTGGCCAGGGCCTTGAGCTTGGGTTCCGCATTGACCCAAACGCCAAAGGGCAGTCCAAAGCCCTGCTTCTTCTTGACCAGAATCTCGTCGGGGAGGAAACCGCGCAGTGCCTCCTTGAAGAACCAGCGCAGTCTTTGCCCCTTCAGCTTGTAATCGGTCGGCAGCTTGAGTGAAAAGGCCAACAGCCGGTCGTCCAACATCGGAAAGCCGACGCCAATCCCTGCGAATCCCGTGGCACCCAACACCTTGGGCAGGTCACTCTCAGCCAAAGTAAACCGCCAGTCAAACGCGAGTTCACGATTCAATGGGCTGCACTCCTGCGGGCTTTGCCACACCTGGCGCTGCAACTGCAGTGGGGCAGCCATGTCAATCTGAGCCAGCATTTGGGGCGTCAGTACCTCGTTGACACCCAGGCGCATGATCAGGTTGTACATCTGCAACCGATCTGGCATGGGCACGCGGGCCTGCTCCACGTAACTGCGCGCCTTGCGCGTCACGGCAAGAACGTCGGCCGCCCCTGTCCCCAACAGGGGTTCCATCAGGCCGCGCCTGATCGGGCCGGGCACATGGTCGTACCAACCAAAAACCTTTTGCTTGGCATAGCGGCTATTGCCGCCAAAAAGCTCGTCACCCCCATCACCGGCGAGTATCTTGCTCACGCCATCCTCGCGCGCCATCTTTGCGCAGTAGTAGGAAGGCAGGGCGGACGAGTTTCCAAACGGTTGGTCGAAGTGCGCCGCAACGGACGGAATGCTGCGCACCAGGTCCTCGGGTGTCACGTAATACTCGTGGTGTTCGGTCTTGAAGTGTTTGGCCGCCAGGCGCGCAAACTCCATTTCATCGTAGCCCTGGGCATCGAATCCAATCGAATAGCTGGCGGCGGCTTTGCCGCTGGCGAGACCGGCCATGCCGGCTACCGTGGAGCTGTCGGTGCCGCCACTCAGGAAACAGGCCGGTTTGCCGCCATCCAGCTGACTGGCCACCGCCTCGCGCAACAACGCCCTGAATTCATCTTTCAACGCGCCGAACGACGGATCACGTTGCTCCTCGAACACGGGAGCCCAATACGGCGCTACCGTGAGGTGACCATTCTCGAACAACGCAAAGTGTCCGGGAGGCAGGCGGAAGATACCTTTGTAGATGGTGCGCGGTGACGGGATGACGTGAAAATACAGGTAGTCAAAAATGGCTTGCGGGTCAACATCGGCATTGCCATCGGCCAACTCATCGGCACGTGCCGCAAACCGCAGCTGCCCGTCCTGGAGGCAGTAGCACATGGTGCGAATGGCAAACCGGTCGACCGCCAGAAACGTGCGGCCACTGTCCTCGCGCATCCCCACCGCAAAGTCGCCGGTGACACCTGCCATCGCGCTGCGCGGATCAGCGCTGACGGCTTGGCGCCATGCAGCCTCAACACCTTGGCGACTGGCCAGTTCGGCCAGTCGCGGGTCAGAAAACCGGGGGGAACCAAGGGCTAGAAAAGAATCGGTCACAGGCATGGCGTCGTTACGGGTTCAATAGGGTAGGGGTAAGGCCCTCGGATTATGCGGTGTATCGTCCCGCACGTTGTTGCGGTACTCACCCGGCCCAGCTGATTCCAGTGTACCCATGCCCACCAGGGTATTGCCGACAGCCCGGATGATGTCTGCCCCCGGCCGCACGCGCAAATACACGCCTCCGCGGCGCAGAGGATTCACCAGCGTGTTGTTGACCAGATGAATTTCGTTGCGTGGCCAGCTGTAGCCCTCTGCACCAAACGATATCAAAGTCGCGTTCTCGGTCAGGGTGCTCTGCGCGATCAGATTGCCTGCAACATGGGCCACGCCCCCATTGGGAAACTCCAGTTCGTAGCTCGCGCTTCCACCGTCCCCATCTATGAGCCGGTTGTCGTAAATGTCGTTCACCCCTGCGCGACTCTTCAGCAGATGGCCGCTGTGGGCGTGATGAAAGAAGCTCGCCCTGACCGACAGCTCCGCGATGCGCCCTACATACAAATTGTGGTTGTGCCCATCGGGTCTCTGGTTGTAGGCGAACTCACAGTTCTCTACCCGCAGCACGGTTGACGGGTTGTTGTTGGTCAGCAGCCCCATTTCATTGCGCAGGAAGCGGCAATCACGAACGGACAGTGAGCCGCTCTCCAGCCGGATACCGGCACCATTGCGATCCGGTACTGCTGCTCCTTCAAAGTCAAAGCCCTCTACCGACATGCCGTTGGCGCGCACCACCCAGATGCCCTTTCCCTCAGCGGCAGCGCCTTGGGCCAGCAGGCGTACCCGACCGCCCACCGCTCGCAAGGTCAGGTCGTCGCGTGTCCAGACTGCCACGTCGGCAGTGTAGACACCAGAGTCCACTTCAATAACGGATCCAGCCCGCGCCAAAATTGACGCTTCAGCTATCGTTTTTATAGCTTTCGTCAAACCGACACGCAGCAACGCCGGCCCGGAAAGCGGCGCCTGGGGCTGGGCAAAGACAGCCCAACGGCGGCCGCCGAGAATCACACCACCGGTCAGCAGCACACCAAATTTGGAGAGCTCGCGTCTACCCATCATGATGAACCTCGCGGTCCGACCGCATGCACATCACAGAGGTTAGGATTGCGCAAACACCAATCAAGCCCTCGCCATGAAGACCCAGCACGAGAATTCTCCGCAGCCATTCCCAGGCGTGAAGTGGCTCGTACTGCTCTATGTGGCGTTTGTCGTCTACGGTAGTCTGGTTCCATTGAAGTATGTATACCGCTCTTTGGATGACGCCATTCTCGCGTTTCAGAACATTCCATTCCTGGCGCTGGGTATTGAGTCCAGGGCGGACTGGGTGGCCAATGGCGTGCTCTACGTTCCGCTGGCGTTCTTGACGGCCTGTCAGTTGCTACAGACTTTCCCGAAAGTCCCACGCTGGCTGTTACTCACCACAACCGGAATGGGTTGCGTAGCGCTCGCGATCACCATCGAATTCGCACAGCTCTACTTTCCCCAGCGAACCGTGTCACTCAACGACATTGTGGCCGAGAGCATCGGCACCGTGATCGGGCTCGCGATTTCCGCGAAGTATGTCCATTGGTTCCTGCGACTGCTGGGTTCCCTTTCCGGCGATCCCCATCGATTGCGCATGCGTATGCTGGAAGGCTATGCCATCGCATATGTCGCGTTTGCGTTCTTCCCATTTGACATCCTGATTTCCTTGCCAGAACTGCAACGCAAGATCCAATCCGACCATTGGGGCTGGCTGGTGGCAGGGCATACCAAGAAGACCGTCCTGTTGGCCCTCCAACTGGCAGCCGAGGTGTTGCTCGCCATGCCATTTGGCGTCTTGCTGGTTCGTCTGGCAGGCCTCAGGGGCTCCGGCATCCCGCAAGCGGCAATCATTGGGCTACTGCTTGGCGCCATTATCGAGGGCGCGCAGTTCTTCCTGGCTTCTGGCATCTCGCAAGGCCTGTCGATACTGTCCAGAGCGGTCGGTGTCACCTGTGGCCTGGTGCTGTGCAAGCAAGCTGGCAACTGGACCGCCGGGGGACTCGCGCAGATCGTCAGACGCTACGCGATCCCGATCGGTGCGATCTATGTAGGCGCGTTGCTCACGATCAACGGATGGTTCGCGTCCCATTGGCACGGTTTTGGCGCCGCTGCCGTGCAGTCGGAGCAGATCCGGTTCATGCCCTTCTACTACCATTACTTCTCCAGCGAAGCCAGGGCGTTGGTCAGCCTGACAGCGGTTTGCCTTTCCTATGTGCCGCTTGCGCTGTTTGCCTGGGCATATCGCCGTACACCTCCATTTGCCATGGGAGCGGCCGTGCTGCTGGCCACAATCGTGGAAGGCGGCAAACTATTCCAGACTGGCGCCCATCCCGACACTACGGCCATTGCCCTGGCAGGTGCTACCGCCTGGCTGGCGGTGCGTCTGATGCAGCAACTGTCATCTGACGCAGCAACACCAACACGGCCCGATCCAATGAGCTCAACAAGCTTGCACAGCCCCCAATTCCCGTCGGCACTGCCGATTTGGCTGATTCTTTGCCTCGCCGCAACGGGCATCTGGGCGGCCGCGTTTCCGGCATTCCCCTTGCTGCTTTGCCTGGTGCTCTTTGCATGTGCTGCCGTCGTTTGGCATAGACCGGTCTGGGTGTTTGCCGTTATGGCTGCGGCGTTGCCAGTGTTTGATCTGGCACCGTGGAGCGGACGCTTTTTCCTGGAGGAATTTGATGCCATCCTGATCGTGAGTATGGCAATCGCCTACGCCCGTTCGCCATCGCCCTCCAAAAAGCGCACGCGCAGCGACGCCGTGTTTGCCGTTACCGCCACCCTCCTGGGGCTGAGCTTCGCGATCAGCGCTGTGCGGGGCCTTTTGCCTTTTCAGTGGCCCGACGCAAATTCCTTCAACAACTACTACAGCCCCTACAACGCCCTGAGAATTATCAAAGGCGGTTTCTGGGCCGTATTGGCTTATGGACTGGCCAAGCGTTTCATTGCCAACCAACTGGACCCGCGTAGACCGTTTGTCTGGGGAATGAGTCTGGGGCTCGCACTGACGGTGGCGGTCATTCTCTGGGAACGGGTCGCCTTCAGCGGCCTGTGGGACTTTTCGGGAGGCTATCGCGTCACCGGGCCATTTTCAGCCCTGCACGTGGGAGGAGCCTATATCGAATGCTTTCTTGCGGCCGCAACCCCTTTCCTGATAGTCCTCATGCGCCAGGATCGTCGCTGGCTGGTACGCGTCCCGGGTCTGTTGCTGTTGCTGTCTACGACCTATGCATTGATGGTGACCTACTCGCGAAACGGATACTCGGCCTTTGCCGTGGCCGTCTTCCTGGTTCTCGCAGCAGTGACGCTGCAATCCAAACGACTCATACGGAGCGCTGTCATATTCGCTGCGCTAGCAGGCGCCTTGCTGCTGGTAGCTGTTCCCATCTTCAAGGGCGAGTTTGCACAGATGCGCCTGGCCAGGGTGAGCGCCGATCTGGACATTCGGCAGGCACACTGGAAAGACGCACTGGGCATTCGGGATGCCGACTGGGCAACCTCGCTGTTTGGCATGGGTCTTGGACGCTACCCTGAAACGAACTACTGGCGCAGCACCGAGGGACATCGGTCCGCGACCTATCGACTCGAGAGTGCGACCGGCAATACCTTTTTACGCCTGAGCGCGGGAGACTCCCTCTACGTGGAACAGCTGGTGGACGTTGAGCCAGGGCAGCATTATGTGTTGCGACTGGATGTGCGCCCCAGCCGCCCGGATTCCAAGATCACGATACCCATCTGTGAGAAGTGGATGCTGACCTCCTACAACTGCATCTGGCAAACCATAGAACTGGGAAAGGAGACTGGCGCCTGGCGCAAGGTCGAGACCCAGTTCACCGCCAAGGGGCTTTCCATCAGCCCCTGGTACAGCCAAAGGCCCGTCAAGCTCTCGCTGTATTACGACGTACCCAACTCGACCATCGATATTGACAATATCCGCCTGGAGACCGCGACCGGAGCTAATCTGCTGAGCAACGGGGACTTTTCAGACCGAATGGATCACTGGTTCTTCTCGACCGACGGGCACCTGCAATGGCACATCAAGAGCCTGTTCTACGGGGTGCTCTTTGACCAGGGCGTGTTTGGACTGGTCACTCTGGCATTGTTTGTACTGCTGGCATTGGTGCGGGCGACGCGAAACATGCTCAGAGGTGATTCCGTTTCCGGCGCTGGCTTCGCGGCGCTCTGCAGTTTCCTGGTCGTAGGACTCTTTGACACCCTGATTGACACACCCAGGTTTCTGTTGCTCTTTTTGCTGCTGGCCGGGGCTTGTTGCCTCCCAGTGGCAAAACCAGAGGGCAAGGCAACCTGACAACCGACAATCAGCCAACAACGGCGCCCTACGTATATCTTGACTTCGCAGCCCTGGTAGACCATAGTTGGTCGCTAGCCTTCGCTTCACGGCGCTCGCGCACCGAGTCGATCACCTTCCGTCTGAGCATGGTCAGCGGATCGACAAATTGCCGAAAACGTGACGCCGGATTGGCACGTGAAAAAGGGAGTAAAAATGACAAATATCAACATGCACCGGCTCAGATTGGTGCTTGGTAACGCGTCGTTCGCGTTTCTAGTTGCCTGCGGTGGCGCCGACAATGAACCGGCCTCCAGAGAAGCGGCGATGCCACCGTTGGCCGCAAAGGCAATGGTGGCCGAAACGACACGGGGTGACCTGACCCCGCAGTCCGGCGGGTTTGGCATTGCGCTGAGCGCCGCGCCGATCGCCAACCTCGGCGAGAACTATCAAACGCTGGTTGGTGTGAACGGTGGCACCGCGCCCTACAAGTTTGAGGTCATCGCTGGCACAATGCCGGCGGGCCTCGTCCTTGACAACACTACCGGCCGTTTGCAGGGGCGCCCGTCCACCATGGGTCGATTCGAGTTGACCATTAAAGTGACCGATGCCCGCGGGGCGAGCACAATCGGAGCGTTCACGCTAACGGTAATCGAAGCCGATGCACCCGTCGCCGCCAACGCGGACAGGACAATTTCCCGGGCAGCCGGGCGTACCCTGGGCATCAGCAAAACCGATGGTTTAGTCGGCACTGCTCCGACCACCTCCCCGATTGCCCCGGCGTCGCTGGCCAATCTGATGGGGCTGTTGACCCCCATTCCAGAAGGCAGTTGGGTGATGGCCAATCTCAACCAGTTCCTCGACGTCTGGACTCCTGAATCACAACGCGTGATCGAAAAGAACAGTGGTGGAGTCGCCTCGCCGCGCGCCCTGATCGCAGCCTGGAGCAGCTTTGCCTGGGATTCCAATCGTGGCGACCTGATACTTTACGGCGGTGGCCATGCCAATTACGGCGGCAACGAGGTGTACCGGTGGCGGGGCAGCACCCGCATGTGGGAAAGGGCCTCTTTGCCCAGCCAGATCTCACAGGATGCTCTCGGGAATTACCGGGCCATCGATGGTCCCGACAACGCTCCGGTGTCGGCGCACACCTACGACAACAACATATTTCTACCGACGCTGGATCGATTCATGACATTCGGTGGTGCGGCCTATAACAATGGTGACGCGTACTTGCGCGACAACGGGGCCGGCGCGTCCCGTTACACCGGCCCATATCTGTGGGACCCGAGCAAGGCCGATCCCAACAAGGTTGGTGGCACCACGGGCTCGCACGTCCAGCGGGTCGCTCCTTACCCCGAGGTGGTGGGCGGCCAGATGTGGCAAAACCGCGATATCAAACTCAATTTGTCGGGCACGCCGAACCTGCCATCCGCGCATGTGGTCGGCTGCACGGGCTACGCGCTGGAAGGCGGAAAGGATGTGGTCTATGTCGGTGCCCACATCGGTAATGGCGTTGCGAATCATCTCTTTCGGTATGTCATCAATGACGTCAATAGTCCATCGACCGACTCCTGGACAAAAATCGGCGGCTATTACGACGGACCCCAGTCCCAGACGGCATGCGCATTCGACCCGGTTCAAAAGCTCTTCGTACACGTTGGCGACAAGACAAGGCCATTCCTGTACTGGAATGTCAACACGCCCAGCGCCAGTGGCAACATTGAGGTGAAACTGACGTTCACCGAGGCGTCGGGGGAGCTGATGTCGCGCCTGAACGCGGGGAGTCTGGAAATACGCAATTGCGGCTTTGAGTTTGACCCGGTGCGCCGCCATTACTCGCTATGGTGTGGCGGCGCCGATATCTGGACGCTCACTCCTCCGGCGACGGTCAGTAGTATGGGTTGGGTGCTTCTCAAGCAGACGATTCCGGGCGGCAGCACACCCACCACTGCGGTGGGTACCGGGATTTTGGGCAAATGGAAATACATTCCCAATATCGATGCCTTCATGGGTTTGCAGGACAGCAACGCCGGCAACATCTGGATCTACAAGCCGTTTGGTTGGCAACCGCCCAATGGCGGGCCGGTGAACGTGCCACCCAGCGTCGCCCTCACGGCACCAACCGGCGGCCAAACATTTGTCCAGAATTCACCCATCGGCATTCAGGCAACCGCGAATGACAGCGATGGCAGTGTGACCAAGGTCGAGTTCTTTGATGGCGCAACAAAGATCGGCACCGCTGTGCAAGCGCCGTGGCAGATGTCCTGGAGTGGGGCGTCAGTCGGCACCCACCAATTGACCGCCAGGGCTACCGACAATCTGGGCGGAACGACTACTTCAGCCGCGGTTTCGATCAGCGTGGGCGCAGCCAATGTGGCGCCCAGCGCGACGATCACGTCGCCGACCGCTGGCCAGACCTTTGGCGTCGGCACACCGGTTCCGATCATTGTCAACGCAGTCGACAGTGACGGCCAGGTTGTCAAAGTCGACTTCTTTGACGGCGCCACTTTGATTGGAAGCATCGCGCAGTCTCCTTGGCAGTTCAGTTGGAGCGGCGCGTCTGCCGGCTCACATGCCTTGAAGGCGGTGGCGACAGATAACCGGGGTGCCAGCACCACCTCGGCAATCGTGACCATCAGTATCTCGGCAATCAACCAGGCCCCAACCATCACCCTGACCTCGCCAACTGCGGGCCAAATCTTCACCCAGAGCCAGGCGATCACATTGGTGGCAAACCCGATTGACCCGGAAGGGCGGGTCAATTCGGTCCACTTCCTTGACGGGACGACGGCTCTGGCGACATTGAATGCTCCGCCCTGGCAGTTTGTCATTCCCAACGCGGCGCTTGGTAGCCACACCTACAGCGCGCGAGTCACTGACGAAGCTGGCAACACCGGCACTTCGGCAGGCGTTACCGTTCAGGTCAATCCGGATAACACCGGGGCGACCACCGTTGTCCTGCAAGATGGCCTGAACGGCTACAGCGGCACGCGCGACACCTATCTCTACAGCTTCTGGTCCACTTACAACCTGGGCGCGCTAACGACCATGGTCGAGCAGGGCGGGTACTCATTTCCGCTGGTTCGTTTCGCGATCTTCAATCGCGAAGGTGGGCCGGTACCCGACAACGCGACGGTGACATCGGCCAAGTTGGCCCTGTACAAGACGACGTACTACAACGCCACGTTCTCCGCCAGCCGCTTGTTGTGCGACTGGCGGGAAACCGAGATCACCTGGAACCTGTGCCGTAACGGAACCAATTGGGTGTCAGGCGGCGCCGCCGGCGTCGGCACCGACTACCTGTCCGTCGCGGATGGCGTGGGCAGCGTTGGTTGGGATCCGGGGGTGTGGCTGGAAATCGACGTCAAGAATGGCTTGACCGCCATGCAGACGGCCGCAGCGCCCAACTACGGTTGGCGCATCGTTCGCACCGCTGGCGACAACGTCAATCAGAAACGCTTCAACACGCGCAACTTCATGACCAATCCGAGCCTGCGCCCCAAGCTGACGATCAGCTACACCACCAACTAAAGTCAGGTTGACGGTCCGGCCGCGATGGTGTAAGCGTATGAAACATCGCTGGCTCTTTCCCATAGAAAGAGCAAGAATCAGGTTTGCTGATACTCCAGGAGCCACAATATTATTTTTCATCTAGGAGCCAAATTGGACCGCCGTCACTTCCTGACCCGAACTGCCCTGGGCGCAGGCGCGCTCACAGTGGGCTGTGGCGGGGGTAGCGGGGCGGACTTGTCGTCTGCATCCGCGTCTGCGCCCGGGACACCGACACCCACCCTCATACCGACACCGACACCCACACCCACACCCACACCCACACCCGGGTTTCTGGGTCTTACGGTGTTCGACGTCAACATTGCAAAAACAGTGTGTTTTGACGCATGGGATCACGGTGGCGAGGCATATGAGCGGTTTCAGCGGCTCACAATACTCACTGGCAACACCGCAACGCTTGGCTTCTACGCCAAAGACTGGGTAGCCAACACATTTAGCGCGCTGGCCGCGAGCCAGTACCAACTGCTTGTGGATGGTGTGTCACGCGCTACTGCGACTGTGCTCACGGGGGCCAAGCGAGGTAGCTTTACCCTCGACCTGACGCCCCTGACAGAGGGTTGGCACAAAATCCATATCAGCGCCCATCCTTCCGAGTCACCCGTACCGCATTTTGTGTACGTCAACCGCACCGGCAAAGCCGCCACCACTGCGCCCGCCTGGTCTGGTTCTTTTGAGTTGACGCACGGTCGCACGAAGTACAGCTATGTCGAACAACTCCCGCCCACACTCAGCCCCATTGTCCCGGCGATCAAGGTTCGTGACTACCCGGTGTTCAGCGCGGCGCTGGCGCCGAGTCAACTGTTCCGGCAAGACCTGGCGCCGGTTAGACCACAAAACATCTTGCGCCCCAATCGCAACCAAGCGGGCATTGTCTCAACCTGCAACGAGCAAGCCTATTTTTACAGCAGTCTGATTACGAAGTTTCCCCGACAGCCATTGCTGGACGGACCACGCGGCATGGGTTGCATTACCATGCCAACCCACATTCAGGTCAACCGCACAGGTGGGGCGTACGTCTGCGATCCGTGGCGACTGGTAAAAGTCACACCCGACGGAACCATCAAGACATTGGCCGGCTATCGCCATAAGGGCATGGGTAGCTATTACGACGGCCCGCAAGACGTTGAACTGGTAGGCGACTGGTCATCCATACCGGTGGCCCGACGCGGTTTTCACGAGTTGTGGGGAATGTCCTGGGACGTCCGCACTCTGGCTACCAATGAATCAGCTGCACCGATAGAAGGAGAGAAGCCTCACATCACGGGACCAGCCTGTTTCATTACAGACTCCCAAAACAACCGCGTCGTCAAGCTGCAATTCAACCCGGCTGATCGCCTCGACCCGGTTGTGACCGAATTCATTGTCGGGTTGGCTGACCCATGGGATGTCATTTTCGACAATGGCGTGCTGTATGTCTCGGAGCGCAAGGCAAATCGCATTGCAGCTTTCAATGCCGACACGGGCGCCTATTTGCGCACGCTGGTGTCCGGTCAGGCGCTGGCCTCCGTAAGCTTCGACCGCCGGCCTGAGCGCAACTCCGGAGTCACGCTGGAGCAAGTCCGCGCGGAGCCATGCGTGCTGCCAGAAGGCCTTGCCTTGCAGGACGGCTGGCTCTATTTCGGGTCGAAGGTCATGCAACAGGTCAAGCGCGTCAACGTTACGACCTTGGCCGTTGAAACCGTTTGTGTGCCCTACATCGATGGCAACAGCAAGTTCGTCAAGATTGCAATCAGCGACGGCAGCTTTGGGCCGCGCGGCACGGTATTTACGGCCACCTGGAGCAACAACAATTTCGGGTACCCGGAAGCGTTCTTGCCTGGCGGCGCAAAGTGGAATTACTACAAGTTCACCGCGCAGCCAACCGACTCGGGGCGCGGGGGCAACTGGCAAACGCTGAGCTATACCTCTGCAATGGGAATCGGGATGGGCCGCATGCACTGTGGCTCCGCCGGTGAAGGTTTGGTCACCATCTCCCAGGCCTTAGCCACTGACCCGGTTATTGACACTGCCAAATACAGGACCGGGCGTACCCAGTACCTTGACCGTGGCTACCATTTTCTCCATGGAGACTGTGGCAACGGCTACTATGGCTATGCGCTCCCATGGGGTGAGACAAGCGAGATGGACTATTACCTGCAGGTCAACGGCCATATGCCTGCCTGACGGGCCGTCAAGCGATGTCCCGTTGAAGGCCTTTGCGCCGATTCCATATCTTCATGAAGTTGTCGAGCAAGAATGACTCTGCGCCCTTAGGCCGTCCGGTCACCCACCACAGCGCGACGATCACGCTTGCATAGACAACGGCGCCCAAGATCACTTTCGCAATCAGGGAAGGCAGGAACGAAGACGGCACCCAAACCGCGCCAAGCCACTGGATTGCCCCCGCCATGGCACCGACGGCGACGGCTGGACGCATCAGTCCGCGAGCCAGATCGCTCAATTTGAGCGGTGCAAAAACGCGCAGCAACATCGAAAAGAATATGACTCCCGACACGACGGAGACCGCCAGCCGTAGCCACGCCACCTCCAGGGCCCCCCCCGTAGGAAACACCACAAAGGCCAGAACTGAGAATATGCCGACCTGGATCCAGGAATAGATCGCCAGAGCCCTCACGTTGCCAAGCGTGATCATCAGGTAACTCGCACTGGACAGCATGGCGCTGGCCAAACTGGACAATGCGAGGATCTGTACGAAGGGAACCGCCATCAACCATTTGTCACCGAGCATCAGTGAGATGGCCTCCTGTGCCACAAGGGCCAGCCCCGCACCAGCCGGCAGGGCAACGAGAATCTGCACGTTTTGCGCCACCAGGAAAACTCTCTTCAACTCCTCCAGATCTTCTTTCACCTTGACAAACGCGGGGAACAGCACCCGGTTGATCGGCATGAGCAACTCCGATGAGGGCATCACGGCGATGTCGCCAGCGATTGCGAAGGCCCCCATGACAGTCGCATTTTCCCGCCTGCCTACGACAAAGTGGTGCAGTTGCCCCTCCAAATAGCCGCCAGCGGTCCTGACCAGCAGCCACTGCGACATACCAAATATGTCGCCAAACTTTGAAAGGCTTAGCCGCGGGCGCATGGGGTGCATCCAGTAGCTGCAAGCCACACCGACCAGACGGCCGGCTACGGTGCCGATGATCAACGCCCAGTACGAGCGCAGAATCCAGGCAGCCACCAAGGTCACAATGAACCCCGAAAACCGCTTTGAAAACAAGAACAGGAAGTCACGCCCGAACCGCATCTCCTTCTGAAAATTGACAACGCCCACGTTCTCGCAGCCGGTGGCCAAAAGGCTCAAGCCCAACACCTTGATGACATCCTCGACCCGAGGCTCGCGAAAGTAAATGGCGGCATAGGGCGCGGCAATAAACAGCACGGTGGCCGCGACCGCAGACTGGATCAATCCCATGGTCCACGCGGTATTGAAATGGTCCTGGCTCGGGTTCTGCCTCTGTATCAACGTGACATAAACGCCAAGATCAAAAAAAACATCGGCCAGGGCAATGACCAATGAGGCCATCGCAATGACGCCAAAATCGGCTGGCACCAGCAGCCTTGCCAACACCAGCGTACTGACCAGACCAATGAGTCGGTCTGTCCACCGCATTGCGACGGTAAGCAAAGTGCCCTGAATGATGCCCTTCATCGCCATCGGGTTACCACCAGGTCCGAAAAAAACCGTAACCACGCTCGCCAGTAGAGGCTTCTGTCGGCAGGGAACAGGAGGTCAGCCTTCATCGTTGGATGGAAGAACAACGCGCCAAAAACAACCACTGTCCAAACCTTGGACCGCCAGGAAACCTTGGCATCCTTCAGCACAGACACCAGGTACAAGACTTCCCCTGGAACCGTGTCACGGCAATAGAGTTCGCTACGCGGCGGCCCCATGTCAGAGGCGGCCTGGCCGAAATGCGCGTCAAGCTGCAGGCGGGGAAAGTCCTTGCCGGCAAACAGGTCCAGGTGAAGATATCCCCAATAGCGCGCATTGATCTCGATGAACCAAAACTCATCCGTTGCGGGGTTCCATTTGTATTCCATCATGGCAACGCCCTGCCATCCGAGGCTTTCCATCTTTTGCTTCGCATCCGCCAAAATGGCCTCATGCCAAAAGGTCTTACGAAGTGACATCATGCCGCCGCCATGTGGATGCATGTGCAGGCCCAGGACCATGCTCTCAGCCATCACGGCGCCATGGTGTCGCCACAGGCTGACGCCGACCTTCATGCCAGGCGCGAAGCTCTGCCACAACAACGCGTGGTAACGGGGTCGCAACAACTCAATCTGACGGATCAAGCTGGACGCATCCTCACACCGGATAACGGTGGCCTGTGTATGGCCAATTCCGTGGCCTGAATCTGCCTTGAGGTAGAACGGGCCGTTGTGTCGACCAAGTTCAATCAGATCCGGGTTATCAACGGCACTGGTGATGATGCCCCCGGGAGGGAGGTGCTGGTTGTGCGCACCGGACTCCAACAACAGGCGTTGTGTCGCGACCTTGCTGAGGCAGACCTCCCAAATGGAAACCGACGCCGCGTCCGGGATCAGCGAGCGATATTTTTCGAACTCGCTTCGAATCGCGTGCAAAAAAGCTTCACTGGGAATGATCGCTTCGATCCGGTTGCGTTGGACATAGTCCTGCAACCACGGCAGGAACGACGCGTCGGCATAGGGCGGATGACAAACGTCAACCGAACGAAAGGACGAACGGAATCCGAGGGCATTGCGATCACTTGATACAGCATGAACCCTGTACCCAGCCCGGCCCAATGACCGAACCACCGCAATCATTCCCAGCGCCTGGCAATCGACCACCAATACCGCGCGGTCACGCCCCAGCAATGGTGCAGCTTTACCAGCCAAATCGGAAACTACGCGCCCCATGGACTCCTTTCTGCGATCAATGCGATGGGTGCAGGAAAAATCAGCACATCTGGCGGAGTTTAACTGGTGTTCCAAGGAACGTTCGGCGCGCAATGCCCGCCCATGTCGGTGCCGTTACACTGCGATCTTCCGGCCAAGATTAGTCGTAAAAACCAGGGACAATCCAAATGCTGCAGTTCAACGTTTTGAGCAGTTCTTCAAGAACAACTGTCTCGGCAAGCACCAGGCTGATTGCCCATGGAGAGGCCAGCTCGTGCTAACGCCCAGTCACCTCACCCAAACGCTGGAAGAGAGAACTACGACGTTGCAGCCTCTCACCGGGTCGACAGCCCCCGCAATAGACAGATTCATTGATGCGGTAGCTTCGGCCAAGGGGCTTGCGGACTACAAACACTTCCCGCCTGCCTGCCATGCCATCTGGAAAAGCATCGTTGTGGAACAGGGAGCAAGCGTTGCGCGTGCGTATCTGGCGACACTCATTTTGACGGGAATGAAGCGAACCCTGCGTGACCCTCGCCTGGCTGCGCTACCGAACCGGGTCCGGGAAGGGCAAGTCAAACACTTCGAATGGATGTCGACCAGATTGACCGGCACCGAGGATTGGCTTGAATTGGACCACGACACATTCCAAAAGGAATTTGGCCTGGCCACGCTTCGCCTCTATGTCTGCGGTGCGCAACTGGTCGACTATCAATGCGGCGTCCCACGATCAATCGTCCTGACGGGTGGCAGCGCACAGGTCTTGTCTCGCCTCGCGTATTTTGTTCGAGTCGGCGGGTTCAAGCCGTTTTTCCAGATTCACACCCACGTGCACCGACTGGATCACTTCAACGAGGCCGGCTGGAATGAGTGCTACCAATGCTGCGCTGAACTGTATTCGGTTCACCCGGAGGTACTCGGAATGTACGGCGGCAGTTGGTTTTACGACCCGAAGGTGAAAGAGATTTCACCCCGGCTACGGTATTTGCAGGACATTCCCGTTGCGGGTGGCGCCAGGTTGTTTCGGACAGGTCCTTCGGAGGATTGCACGAACGACGCGCTGTCGACCTCACCGACCCGGAAAGATCTGTTCAACAAGGGGCTTTACCAGCCATGTGGTTACGCTCTGGTCTGGGACCGTGCGTCCCAACGTCGGTGGGCTTCCGTAGCGTCATAGAAGCGGTTCCGTGTGACTTCAATGAAAAGAGAACTCAGGATCGCTGCCTTGCGAACATTGAAGGCAGTGGGCGTCTTTGCAGCGGCGCGCCTGCTGACGCGAAACGAAGCGCGCGTGTTGTGCTACCACGGCTTTTCATACCGGGACGAACACGGGTTCGCACCACAACTTTTCATGCAGCCCTCGACGTTCCAGCAGAGACTGGATCAGATTGCCGCGTACGGCTTCAATGTCGTCCCATTGCAGGAACTGACCCGCCGCCTGCAGGCCAAGGAGCCCTTGACCAATGTGATTGCATTTACCGTTGATGATGGCTGGACCGGCTTCGCCCGTTTTGCGCTACCCGAGCTCCAAAAGCGGAACTGGCCCGTCACGCTGTACTTGACCACCTACTACGCCACCAAAGGCCGCCCGGTGCTCAATGTGCTACGGCGGTACCTGAGCTGGAAAGGGGTGTCATTGCCGGTTCCGGCCAAAGACGACCAACAGGAACATGAAGGCCTTTTGCATGCTGCCAGCGCTGCGGGTGTTGACCTGAAGTGTTCGGATGGGGGGCTCTTTGAACTGTCATCGCCAGATGATGTCGCAACGCTGTGCGCCAACGGGCTTGATCTGCAGTTGCATACGCACCGGCATCGCTTGCCGGCCGAAGATTCACTGCTCACCGATGAGATCGACACCAACAGAAGAATCATCGAAGGTTTGAGTGGCCGACCAGCCAATCACCTGTGCTACCCCAGTGGGGAATATCGTCAATCACAGTTCTCACTTCTGACAAAACTGGGCGTTCAGAGTGCCACCACTACGCATCTTGAGCTGGTCAATCACCGATGCAATCCTTTGGAGTTGCCACGGCTGCTGGATGGCGAAAACCTGCATCCGGTCGAACTTGACGCGGAACTCAGCGGGTTCTCGTCACTGGTCCGGCGAATACGCCACCGCGCGTGAATGCCATGCACTATGATTTTGATAGCGATGGACATCCATTTCACGAGGGCTAGGCGCCGATTTTCCTTATGAGAATTCCGTAATGTCCAGCCCAAGCACTCAGCGCCTTGTTCAAGTCGATGCCTTGCGTGGCCTGGCTGCCATGGCAGTCGTGTTGTTCCACTACACGACGCGATTCACGCAACTCTATCCATCCGGATCCGGGACCGGGTCCGGTCCTTCAGTCTTTTTCCCCGATGGACACTATGGCGTCAATCTGTTCTTCATTGTGAGCGGCTTCGTGATCTTCATGACGCTGGAGCGAACGCGCCATCCGATGGATTTTGTGGTGTCACGGTTTAGCCGCCTGTTTCCCGCGTACTGGGTCGCGATCTTCCTGACGCTGTTCCTGACGCACCTGCTGGGTCTACCGGGCAAGCTGGTGGGTCTGGAGACAGCATTTGCCAACATGCTCATGCTGCACGGGCTGCTCCGTGTGCCCCATGTGGACGGCGTCTATTGGACGCTCGAAGTCGAACTGTTGTTCTATCTCGGCATGTTTATTCTGTACAGGTTGCAGCGCCTGGACCGGATACACCTCGTTCTGTTTGGATTGCTGGTGTTGAGATTGGTGTACTACGTGCTTGAGAAACAATTTGGCATCAGTCTTCCGTGGATCCTCTTCCGATTGATGATCCTGCAATACATCCCCTGGTTTGCCTTGGGAATATCGGTCTATCTGGCCAGCCATCGCTCGGGTCCAAAGGCCTGGCATCGGCCTGCGCAAACAGCTGCCATGGCGATCCTGACGCTGCTGGTGTGCGAGTCGGCCTTTGTCGCGGCGCTGGCAGTGGCGCTGGCAACAGCGGTGTTGTTCGCAGCCCAGGGACGGCTCCCGGTGCTGGGATTCGCGCCATTTGTCTGGCTGGGTACGGTCTCGTACCCCCTCTACCTGCTGCATGAGAACATCGGGTGGGCCATACAGTTGAGATTGCGTGCCACCGGCATGTCGATGGACCTGGTCATCGCGGCTGCGCTTTGCTTCAGCCTGGTTCTGGCCGGCGCACTGACTCGCTGGGTGGAACAACCGGCGATGCGATGGATTCGGATGCGCTACAAGAACCGAACCCAATTGAAGCGGTAATGTCCACGCGACAGTCTCTCTGGCTGGCAACCGCCATCCTGGCGATACTGGCACTTTGGCTGGCCAATCCGGCGAGTATCGCGGGTCGTAGCGGACTGCGTACAAAACTTGACCAGCTGGTCCAAGTCGGCAATCAGCCCATGATGGCCTGTGACGGAATTGCAGCGCAACGGCCGATTGTGATTCTGGCGTTGGGACAATCCAATGCGGCAAATCTTGGTGCATCAACGCCCAGTGGCGGCCCTCCAATCAATCTGATTGCCGATGGAAAATGCTTTATGGCGATCGATCCACTGCCGGGCAGTTCTGGCGACGGCGGCAGCATCTGGTATCGCCTGGCGCATCGGCTCCCGGCGCTTGGACTGCAGCGCACAATCGTGGTGTCAGTGTTGGGGGTCGACGCCACATCCATAGACGACTGGACTGCGACCCAAAGCCCGCTGCGGGAGCGCTTGGTGCTGCAGCTAAAGTCCATGCAGACCGCGGGCCTCGCGCCAGAATTGATCCTGTGGCAGCAGGGCGAGGCCGACGCCCGTGCGGCCACAACTGAGCAAGTCTACAGCGCCGGGCTCGACAAGTTGGCAGTGATCCTGGAGCAAGCGGGATCACGGGCGCCAATCTTCCTGGCACGCTCGACGGTCTGTCGATCAGATCCGAACGCCGCGGTCCGCACGGCCATCGAAGCCAAGGCTCAAAGCAACGGTCGCTTTCGACTCGGGCCTGACACGGATACGCTGGTGGGCGCTGACTTGCGCCGTGATGGCTGTCATTTTTCGGGGCAAGGACTGGACCGCGCGGCGCAACTTTGGGCCGTCACACTTGCACCGGCGGTCATCGGGAACTGATCAGGCCTCGCGAATGCCTAAGCCTTGGCGGCCCTGCCGGCAAGGCAGGCCTCTCGCAACAATGGGCGTCTATCCAGGTTGCCGTAGGCCAGTATGAACTCGCGCAATTCGTGGGTAAGAATTCCCTGACCACCCATTTGATGGATCTGCGTTCCACCCAGCTCGTTGAGTTCAAGGAGCTCGGGGCCAGCGTTGGTCACGGCGACGTCCCAGTGCTGAATGCGCATCAGCGGGAAGAACCTTGCAGCCGCGGTCGCGGTTTCCAGCGCTTCGCGCCAAAACGGGATCTTGAACGACGCGAACGACTTTCCGGTGACCGGGTGTTTGTACATCCTGTCAGCGTTTGGCCACATGGCGTTGACCGCAAAGTCGGCGGCCCCGGTTTCCAGATGCACACGGGCAACCAGATTGCCGTAAGCGCCCAGCGTGAAGTTGTCGGTCACATTGCTGCCCATGGCCAGCTTCCAGGTGACCAACAGAACCTTGGGTCCAGCCGGGTCATTCAACACGACAACCCTCAATCCGGAGACCGCGTCCCTGCCCTGAAACTCATTGATAGCGTGGTGCTGGTCAACCACATCCTGGAACAGATAGCCCGACTCCACCTGATGGAACGGAGACGCCGTCTGAAAGAGGACTCTGCTGACAAAGTCCTGCACCAATTCCGAGGTTCCATTTGAATGTTTGATTCGATCCGACTGGGCATCGTAGTCGGACAGCAGGAACGACCCCACGCCTCCCTGCCCATAGGAGGGCTTGGTAAACATCGGGTAGTTGGAACGGTTGCGCAGAAAGCGCATCGTTTCATCGCTCGAAGTGAGAGCGCATGGCACATAGGAAGGAATTCCACCGCGCGGCCGGTACACCGCTTTGAGCTTGGAGAATGCAAAGGGCTCACCGCGCAGTACCGCCATGCAAACCAGCTTGTCCCATCCAGGTGCGGCGATACTTCGGGGATTCAACGCCTGGCTGATGTCTTCTTGAATACTGGACCCAGCGTACTCAACCAGCGTATCCGGAGCGACAAAGTCCTCGTCATAGAGCCGGAAGTCGTAATAGTCCCATACGTTGCAGCTTGGGCTGCGGCCCGGCAGCCGGACAATGTCCCAGAGCTGGCGCCAGTAGCCCTTTCCGATCTGCTTCTTCACGCAGGTCGCTTTGCCTATTGCCAATTTCAGCTTGTCAAGGTGGTTGCTGATCACGGTTCCTCCACTCCATATTCAATCGGTATTGCCCAGCCGCCTGCGCTACCATTTCAGTCAAGTGTCGCGTTTCCGCTCTTGATCTTCGTGCGCAATGCATGCCAGCCCTTCTTTGCAAAACGGTGCGACAACCAGCGACCGCGGTTTCCAAGGAGGGCGCGAACACTTTCAATGAGGTGGTACTTGAACAGGAAGCGGTCTCTGTAGCGGATCAGAATCCGGGCCACGTCAAGATGCCCGGTTCGCTTCGCCAATCGAATCAGATCCTCAGTAAACGGGACGCCGGCCAGACTGCCCGGCTTCAAAATGGAGAGCGATTCGGTCCCGGGATAGGCAGGCAGGCTGACAGAGGTGGCGCCGAGCAGGTGCAGAGCGAGCGAGGTGCGAACACATTTGGAGCAACGCCCGCAATTCTTGTTGATGTGATCCCAGCACACCTGCAAGTCATCGAGCAGTGCCTGGTGTGCCACGAGGCACTCGGTCTTCTGGGTTCTGCTGAATCCCAGGCCATCATGCAGCACAGTGGTGGACTCGGTGCTCCACAAGGGGTCCAGTAGCGGGTGGGAACCATACGCGAACAGGTCAGGATAGCTGAAGCCCGACGGAATGATGAAGGTGCGCGGTGCCAGAGCAATGCCAATTGAGGCGAGAACGCAGCCATAACTGGCCTCCCAGGACAGATTGCGCGACTCGATGACCTTGCGTATATTGGTTTCAACGGTAATCACGCGCTTGCCGTGTTTATTGGCAAATTTCTGGATACGCCCCGTCAATTGCTGCCACTGCGCACCAGCGTCGGCCAGATCGAAGCCCATCACTACCAGCAAATCGGTGATCTCGGCCTGGTGCTGCGAGAAGCTGAGGCTGCTATCGATACCACCCGAGAAACAGCAAATGACCGACTCCGATGGATGCGCGGTGGCCTCGGAGGTGGCATGAACCTGAATCTTGTGGTTGTCGTCGCCGTTCCATGAGCAAAAAACATTCACCACTTCCGGCAACGCTGCGAGCAATTTCGCGGAGATGGCCCGCTGATCCTCCACCACGACATCTTCTGCACGAACCATGGCTTCGGCAATAGCCACTGGCAGAAATATCTCGGCGCGTAGTCCTATCGAAGCCCACTTGGGAAAGCGAAACCAGACACGCGACCCATCCACCAAAGCGGACAGCTCCTTGTGCTCAGCCGTCTCTTCGAGTTTGACATCTTCAATTTTTATCATTTCAGTGTCCTTATGTTGGAGTAAGTGACAGTCCTTCCCGGGCTCTGGCGTATCCTGGCTAAGAAACTTTTTTGACGGTAGCCGAACTGCCCGAAAGCCATTCTCGCATCGGCCTTTCGAAGAAATAGAACGAGCCACTCGCAATTAACAAAGTCGAACCCACCGCAATTACTCCGAAGTACGGCCAATTCGCGGCATGCGGCTGAAAGAAGTAGAAGATCTGTGCCACAGGTAGATTGAGTAGGAACACACCCCAAACCACCTGAGAACGGGATTGGACAGCATCGCCAACGCCCAAGGCGGGGCGACACTCAAGGTGTTGACCGATACGGCGAGCAGCACGGCAGTA